>Ga0207878_100054_pt1 | contig 165794 bp, 165 predicted proteins | sample LinPmetageLP41_FD_184053 | JGI IMG/M metagenome (GOLD analysis project Ga0207878, IMG submission 184053) | Marine viral communities from the Pacific Ocean - LP-41 (SPAdes) | ecosystem: Environmental > Aquatic > Marine > Oceanic | place: Pacific Ocean | collected 2010-08-27
CTCTTCAGTTTAATTGTGACTTAGTCTCTTTAAAGTCAGAGACAATAACTTGATTGACGTTTGCATTCTTGCGAATAGCTCACGTCTTGTTTCTTTTCAGAAATGTCCAACGTAAGTACCCACACAAATTACTTGATACCAGTTTTTTAAAGAGCTTGCAGTTCTTAACGTCCTGCAAAGAAGCGAGAATTATACAGCCACTCGCCGGGCTGTCAACACCAAAAACCAGTTAATTTCATTAAATCTTTTGAAGTAACTGGATGCCGATATTAAATCAACAAGTTAGAAGATAATTAAATTGAAAAACCATCTTCTATATACAACTAAACCGGCGTAAGCCGGCTTAGTTTGCAAAACTTAAATATTAAATTTATGCAGAAGCTTCAGTTTCAGCAACAGGACGGTCAACTAATTCAACGATTGCCATCGGTGCTTTATCTCCATCACGTAAACCCGTTTTTAATACACGGACATAACCACCAGGACGGCTAGCAGAGCGTGGTGAAACTTCATTAAACAGTTTGGTCACAGCATCTCTACTGCCTAGTCGTGCAAATGCTAGACGGCGATTTGCAACACTGTCTGTCTTACCCAAAGTGATAAGTGGCTCGATAACGCCACGCAACTCTTTAGCTTTAGGCAGTGTAGTACGAATAACCTCATGTTCAAGCAATGATGAAGCCATATTTTTGAACATAGCTTTTCTATGACTACTGTTACGGTTTAATTTACGACCTGAATTACGATGACGCATGGTTCTTACCCTATTCTTTGTGCTGAATTACTTCAGTATTATTTTTGCTCTAAAGAAGCAGGTGGCCAGTTATCAAGGTGCATGCCTAAAGACAAGCCTTTTGATGCCAGGACTTCTTTGATTTCTGTCAGGGACTTTTTACCAAGATTTGGTGTTTTCAAAAGTTCCATTTCAGTACGTTGAATCAAATCACCTACGTAATAAATATTTTCGGCTTTCAAACAATTTGCCGAACGAACCGTCAGATCCAAGTCATCAATTGCCTGTAATAAAGCTGGATCAATTGGCGGCTGTTTTGGTTCTGATGCTGCTTCTTCAATGACAGTAAAATCAACAAAAGAAGTTAGCTGATCACTTAATATAGTTGCTGCGTATTTAATAGCATCTTCAGCATCTAATGTGCCATTGGTTTCAACATCAAGGATCAGTTTATCCAAGTCAGTACGGTTTTCAACACGGGCACTTTCTACCGCATAAGTCACCAAACGTACAGGACTAAAAGATGCATCAAGATGTAACTGACCAATTGCACGATCTTCATCTTCACCTAGTGCTCTTGTATTGGCAGCAGAGTAACCACGGCCTTTAACAACCTTAAAAGTTACAGAAAGACTACCACCAGTAAGATTAGCAATAACATGGTCAGGATTTGTTACTACAACATTGTGCGGCAACTGAATATCGGCAGCAGTTACAGGGCCGACACCTTCTTTATTCAAGCTTAAAACAGCTTCAGTAGCATCATGCAACTGGACTGCAATACCTTTCATATTTAAAAGAATGTCTAAAACATCTTCCTGAACGCCAGTAATTGCTGAGTATTCATGCACAACACCGTCGATTTGTGCTTCAACAACAGCAGCGCCTTCCATTGAGGAAAGCAGGATTCTGCGCAATGCATTTCCCAGCGTATGTCCAAAACCACGTTCAAGCGGTTCCAGAACCAGACGTGTACGTGTGTCACTAAACTTTTGGATATCGACAATCCTTGGTTTAAGAAATTGACTCGTATAAGTCGTCATGCAAATTCCTCTAATAAATCCTTAATGGATTTAGTTATGTCTATTTCGAGTAAAGCTCTACAACCAGGTTTTCTGAAAGTTCGGCTGGCAACTCATCACGTTCAGGAGCGCGTTTAAACACACCTGACAGAGCTTGCGTATTTACTTCGATCCATTCAGGAAAACCTAACTGCTCTGCTACTGACATAGCATTAACAATGCGTTCTTGTTTTTTAGCTTTCTCACGGATTTCAACTACATCACCCTCTTGAACTTGATAAGATGCGATGTTAGTGACACGTCCATTGACCATGATTGCTTTGTGAGAAACCAATTGTCTGGATTCAGCACGTGTTGATCCAAAGCCCATTCTATAAACAACATTATCAAGTCTTTGCTCCAGAAAGTTCAGCAGGTTTACACCAGTTGCGCCTTTCTTCTGATCAGCAAGTTTGTAATAATTACGAAACTGCTTTTCAAGTACGCCATACATACGACGAATACGTTGTTTAGCACGTAACTGGACAGCATAGTCTGATTCACGACCACGTCTTGCACCATGTTGACCTGGCTTTTGTTCAACCTTGCACTTGCTTTCAAGAGGATTACCTCTGCTTTTCAGAAAAAGGTCAGTTCCTTCTCTGCGGCTTAATTTGCAAGTTGGGCCACGATATTTTCCCATTTGTGATACTCCAAAAACCTGTTAAACGCGACGACGCTTAGGAGGACGGCAACCATTATGTGGAATGGGCGTCACGTCTGTAATATTAGTAATTTTGAACCCTAAATTATTAAGGGCACGGACTGCAGATTCGCGTCCTGGACCTGGACCTTTAATTTCAACATCCAGATTTTTCATACCAAACTCTTTCACCACTTCGCCAGCTTTTTCAGCAGCGACCTGGGCAGCAAACGGGGTACTTTTACGAGAACCACGGAAACCACAACCACCGGCAGTTGCCCAAGAGAGCGCATTACCCTGGCGATCTGAAATCGTTATGATCGTATTATTGAATGATGCGTGAACGTGTGCGACACCGTCGACCACATTCTTCTTAACGCGTTTGCGTTGTCGTGCTGATGTATTTGCCATCGAAGCCTCTTACCTTACTTAATCATACGGCGAGGACCTTTACGAGTCCTTGCGTTAGTTTTAGTTCTCTGCCCGCGAACTGGCAGACCTCTGCGGTGGCGAACACCACGGTAGCAACCTAAGTCTTTAAGACGTTTAATGTCCATTGAGACTTCACGACGCAAATCACCTTCAACAACAAACTTAGCTACTTCAGTACGAAGCGCCTCAACTTCCTGTTCGTTTAAATCACGAATTTTTGCGTCAGGCGCAACACCTGCAGCCTCACATATTTTCTCAGAGCGAGTCCGGCCAATACCGTAAATCGAAGTGAGTGCGATTACCGTGTGCTTTTGCACAGGAACATTTATACCAGCTATACGAGCCATTCAATTACCCTAAATTTCTCAGGAGTGAACAGTGAATTGTAACATACAAAACTACAGTTCAACAACAATCACAAAACAGTCAATTTAACCTTGACGTTGCTTATGTCGAGCTTCTTTACATATAACGCGAAGAACCCCGTTTCTTTTTACGATCTTGCAATTACGGCAAATCTTTTTTACTGATGCCTGAACTTTCATTAGATTTTCTCCAGCAAACTATTTTGTAAAGCTAGCGCAAAAACCCGCCAGCTCCATTATTATTCTTGTTTGATTTACGCATCAAACTTTCATACTGCTGCGACATCATGTGTGATTGGACTTGCGATACAAAATCCATAGTCACTACAACGATGATAAGCAAAGAGGTACCACCGAAATAGAAAGGTACACTCCAGTAAAGTATGAGAAACTCCGGCAATAAACAGACTGCCGTAATATAAACAGCACCAGCTAATGTCAATCGACCCATTACAGTATCGATATAACGCGAAGTTTGCTCACCAGGTCTAATTCCTGGAATAAAAGCACCAGACTTCTGCAAGTTTTCTGCTGTTTCTTTAGGGTTGAAAACCAACGCCGTATAAAAGAAGCAGAAAAAGATAATCGCCAATGCATAAGCCATTACATACATAGGTTGGCCTGGTGACATCAATGTAGAAATATCACTTAACCAGCTCATGCCTTCTGACGAACCAAACCAGCCAGCAATTGTTGCAGGAAACAATATAATGCTTGATGCAAAAATCGGTGGTATAACACCCGCCATATTCAATTTCAACGGCAAATGAGTAACCTGACCCGCCATCATTTTGCGACCTTGTTGACGCTTCGCATAATGGATGGGAATACGTCTTTGGGCACGCTCAACAAATACAACAAAAGCAGTTACAGCAAGAGCCATTACTAATAAAGCTATTACCAGGAATGGTGCAAGCTGACCAGTTCTCGCGAGCTCTAACGTTCCACCAATTGCAGCTGGAAGACCAGCAACAATCCCAGCGAATATGATTATAGAGATACCATTACCAATTCCACGTTCGGTAATCTGTTCGCCTAACCACATCAGGAACATTGTTCCGGTAACCAATGTGATCACAGCGGTCACTCTAAATAACATGCCCGGATCAATCACAACTCCCATACCACCGGCTTGCTGACTTTCTAATGCGATCGAAATCCCGATTGCCTGAAATGTCGCTAAAGCCAAGGTACCATAACGAGTATATTGAGTAATCTTGCGTTTACCTGCAGCTCCTTCTTTCTTAAGCTGGGCTAACTTCGGGTGCACAACCGTCAAAAGCTGCATAATAATAGATGCAGAAATATAAGGCATAATCCCTAAAGCAAATACAGACAATCTTTCCAGTGCACCACCAGAAAACATGTTGAACATATCGAGGATTGTTCCTCTTTGCTGTTCAAACATAATGGCCAGTGCAGCAGGATCGATACCAGGTACAGGAATAAATGTTCCTAACCGATAAACGAGCAATGCACCCAAAACAAATAGAAGACGACTTTTAAGTTCTCCATATCGTCCTCCGCTCATCAATGCGGCAGCTTGTTGTCTGTTTTTTTCCACAAATATTACTCTTCGACCTTACCACCGGCAGCTTCAACCGCAGCTTTAGCGCCTGCAGTAAGAGCCATACCTTTAATTGTTACTGATTTAGTAAGTTCACCAGAGTTAATTACTTTTACACGTAACGTGTTTTCAGGCACAGCACCAACAGATTTTAAAGTCAGCAAATCGATAACATCTGCATCAATAGCAGCAAGCGTATCCAAGCGGACCTGAGCAGTTGTTCTGCTCACACGTGAACTGAAGCCAACTTTTGGTAAACGACGTTGCAAAGGCATCTGACCACCTTCAAAACCGCGTTTGTGGAATCCACCTGAGCGAGCTTTTTGACCTTTGTGACCACGTCCACAGGTTTTACCTAAGCCTGAACCAATGCCACGACCAACACGTTTGGCTGATTGCTTTTCACCTTCAGCTGGAGCAATTGTATTTAAGTTCATATTTATGCTTCCTCAACCTTCAACAGGTAAGAAACACGATTAATCATGCCTCTATTTTCTGGTGTATCGATAACGACAGCACTACTTCCTGTTTTTCTTAACCCTAAACCTGCTACACAGGCTTTATGTTTTTCAAGTCTGCCAATGGTGCTTTTAACCAAAGTGACTTTTAATTTTGCTTGTGAACTCATTTGATTATTCCATGATCTCTTTAACCGACTTACCACGTTTGGCAGCGATAGATTCAGGGTTGTTCATGTCAGTAAGACCATTAATCGTGGCGCGAACCACATTTAAAGGATTGGTTGAACCAATCGATTTGGCCAGAACGTTATGAACACCAACCGCATCAAATACAGCACGCATCGCACCACCGGCAATTACACCCGTACCTTCCGAAGCAGGTTGCATAAATACCTTAGCTGCACCATGCCGTGCAGTCAGAGGGTGCTGCAGGGTATCACCATTGAGCACAACTTTCTTCATATTTTTGCGTGCTTCATCCATTGCCTTTTGAATGGCAACTGGTACTTCCCGTGCTTTACCTTGTCCGAAGCCAACACGACCATTACCGTCACCAACAATAGTCAATGCGGAAAAACCAAATACTCGACCACCTTTCACTACTTTAGCGACGCGGCGAATACCTACTAACTTTTCAATCAAGCCATCTGATGCGGCTTGGCGTTGTTCATTCTGTGCCATGAGTCTTACCTTATATAACTAGAACTGCAAGCCGTTTTCACGTGCTGCATCAGCCAGGGCCTTAACGCGACCGTGATAACTAAAACCGGAACGATCAAAGGCAACTTGTGTAATACCTTCTTTAGCTGCACGTTGTGCAACAGTCTTTCCAACCAATTCGGCTGCAGCTACATTTCCAGTACCTTCAAGTGCTTTTTTCACTTCTGGATCCAAAGTTGAAGCAGAAGCAACCACCTTAGAACTGTCGTGAGTAAGGACCTGTGCATAGATATGACGCGGTGTTCTGTGAATTGTCAGTCTATAGACTTCCAATTCTCTGATTTTGGCACGCGCTCTTGCAGCTCTGCGTAATCTTGACGATTTTTTATCCATGATTCAGCCTAATTATTTTTTCTTAGCTTCTTTACGAGCAACATATTCATCTGAGTAACGAACGCCTTTACCTTTGTACGGTTCAGGTGAACGATAAGCACGAATATCTGCAGCCACTTGTCCGACCGCTTGTTTGTCAGCGCCCGTAACAACAATTTCTGTTTGACTTGGGGTTTCAACTGTAATACCAGCCGGCACATCATATTGAACAGGATGTGAAAAACCCAAAGTCAGGTCGAGTTTGTTACCTTGTGCTTTTGCACGATAACCAACTCCAACCAGCGTAAGTTTCTTTTCAAAACCTTTTGAAACACCATTAACCATGTTGTTAATTAATGCTCTAGCAGTACCGGTAAGGGCAACAGCTTGTTTTGAATTATTTTTTGCGACGGTCTTGAGTGCAGAACCTTCCTGCGACACTTCTACATCGGAATGAAAAGTACGTGATAATGTTCCTTTCGAACCTTTAATCGTTACTTCACTACCGTTGAGAGCAACCTCAACACCAGCGGGTATTTCAACTGGCGCATTTGCAATACGTGACATGTTCTATCTCCTGGAAAAAGGCTTAGCTAACGGCACACAGGACTTCACCGCCCTGACCAAGTGCTCGTGCTTTACGATCAGCCATCACACCTCTAGAGGTAGAAACGATAGCGACACCAAGCCCACCAATTACTTGCGGAATATTACCCGCAGAACGATAAACTCGAAGACCTGGACGGCTGATACGGTTGATTTGCTCAATAACCGGTTTGCCTTCAAAATATTTCAGGCTAATACTAAGCAACGGTTTTCCTGCATTTTCATTAACACTGAAATCTGCAACATAACCTTCATCTTTAAGGACTTGAGCAATACTCAATTTAACCTTAGAAGATGGCATGGTTACATCAACTTTGTTTGCTTGTTGGGCATTGCGAATACGTGTCAACATATCAGCAATAGGGTCAGTCATACTCATTTAATTTAGCTCCACTAAACAGATTGGCGTCTACCAACTAGCCATGACGAGGCCAGGGATATCACCATTCATTGCATGTTCGCGCAGTTTGTTTCTTGAAAGACCAAACTTACGGTAATAACCGTGTGGACGACCAGTAATTTCACAACGATTTCTCATACGAACTGCACTTGAATTACGTGGTAACGCATGAAATTTCTTTGCAGCAACTTCACGTTCTTCCATGCTTAATGATGAATTGATCATTTGTTTTTTCAATTCAGCACGTTTTGCAGCGTATTTTTCAACCATTTTTGCTCTTTTAATCTCGCGATTAATCATGCAACGTTTAGCCATAACTTATTCCACCCGGACTTGGTTTATTTTCTAAAAGGAAACTTGAATGCAGCCAATAAAGCACGTGACTCTTCTGCAGTTGATGCAGTAGTCGTGATAGTAATATCCATACCACGTGTTTTATCGATCTTATCAAACTCAATCTCAGGGAAAATGATTTGCTCTTTAATCCCCATACTGTAGTTTCCTTGACCATCAAATGATTTCGGGTTTAATCCACGAAAGTCACGAATTCTCGGAATAGAAATGCTAATCAGGCGATCAAGAAAGTCATACATACGCTCACTGCGTAATGTAACTTTACAACCAATCGGCCAGCCTTCACGTACCTTGAAACCTGCTACTGATTTACGGGCTTTCGTAACGACAGCTTTCTGACCGGAAATAGCTTCCATGTCAGCAACTGCATTTTCGAGAACCTTTTTATCAGTCAGCGCTTCACCCACACCCATATTCAGTGTGATTTTGGTAATGCGTGGCACTTCCATTACGGATTTGTAGCCGAACTGCTCTTGCAGTTGCTTGACTACTTCTTCACGATAAAAATCTTTTAATCTGCTCACTTTAATATCCCAACTCTAAGCTCAAGCGCCAACGGTTTCGCCGTTCGACTTGAAGACGCGAACTTTGCGGCCATCTTCGAGAAATTTGAAACCTACTTTATCGCCTTTTCCAGAAGCTGGATTAAGCAAAGCAAGATTCGACTCATGAATTGGCATTTCTTTTTCAACAATACCACCTGTGCGACCTAACGCCGGGTTTGGCTTAGTGTGCTTTTTGACAAGATTGATGCCTTGAACAACAAACTTACCACCTTCGACCCGACGTAGGATTTCGCCTTGTTTGCCACGATCTTTACCGACCGTAACAACAACTTGATCGCCTTTAACTAATCTTTCCATCTTTCAGCGCTCCTACTTAAAGTACTTCCGGTGCCAATGAAATGATCTTCATGAATTTCTCACCACGAAGCTCACGTGTGACCGGGCCGAAAATACGTGTACCAATTGGCTGATGTGCAGCATTCAATAAAACAGCAGCGTTAGTATCGAAACGGATAACCGAACCATCTGGACGGCGTACTCCTTTACGAGTTCTAACGATGACAGCATTGTGCACATCACCTTTTTTTACTTTTCCACGCGGCGCAGCCTCTTTAATGGTGACTTTAATAACGTCACCAATACCGGCATAACGACGGTGTGAACCACCTAAAACTTTGATGCATTCTACTCGTTTAGCACCGCTATTATCGGCCACATCGAGACTGCTTTGCATTTGAATCATGGTCTAAACTCCAAACTGAATAGTTGCTTACTTCGCACGATCAATAATGTCGACCAGCTTCCAGCACTTCGTCTTAGACAGTGGGCGCGATGAGGCAACACTTACTACGTCACCGATATTACATTCATTTTTTTCATCATGAACATGCAATTTGGTTGAACGTTTAACATATTTTTTGTAGATAGGATGGGCAACACTACGTTCTACTAAAACAGTAATTGTTTTATCCATCTTGTCACTGACAACACGACCAATTAAAGAACGTGTAGTATTTTCTTGTTCACTCATTTCAGTGCCCTATTTATTCTCAGTCAGTACAGTCTTGATGCGTGCAATGTCACGGCGCACACGTTTAAGTTCAGAATTACGTGTCAATTGGCCGGTAGCGTTTTGCATACGCAAATTAAACTGTTCCTTGTGAAGTTCTCCCAGCTCTTTAGCTAGGTCCTCAGCAGATTTTTGTCTAATTTCACTCGCTTTCATTACAGTATCGCCCGAGTTACAAATGTTGTTTTAACAGGAAGTTTAGCTGCAGCAAGACGAAATGCTTCACGAGCAATCTCTTCAGTTACACCTTCCATTTCATAAAGCATGCGACCTGGCTGTACATTAGCCACCCAGTACTCGACATTACCTTTACCTTTACCTTGGCGAACTTCCAATGGTTTACTGGAAATTGGCTTATCTGGAAATACACGGATCCAGATCTTTCCGCCACGTTTGATGTAGCGAGTCATAGCACGACGAGCTGCCTCAATTTGACGAGCAGTAATACGTCCGCGATCTAGTGACTTTAAACCGAACTCACCAAAACTTACTTTGGCGCCACGGTGGGCCAGGCCACGGTTGCGCAGCTTCTGCTGCTTTCTAAATTTCGTTCTTTTTGGCTGTAACATTGGTTATAACCTTATTTTTCTGCAGGTGCGTTTTGTGCCGGAGCATCAAAAACTTCACCTTTAAAAATCCAAACCTTAACACCGATAATACCGTAGGTTGTTTTTGCTTCTGCAGTACCATAATCGATATCAGCACGCAGAGTGTGCAAAGGAACACGACCTTCGCGGTACCATTCGGTACGGGCAATCTCTGCGCCGTTGAGGCGACCAGCAACATTAATACGAATACCTTCAGCACCAACACGCATTGTGTTAGTAACTGCACGCTTCATAGCACGACGGAACATAATGCGACGCTCAAGCTGTTGCGCAACACTTTCAGCAACCAAGGTTGCATCAAGCTCTGGCTTGCGAATTTCTTCAACGCCGACATTGACAGGAATACCCATGATTTCTGATGCTTCCTGGCGAAGTTTGTCGATATCTTCACCTTTCTTACCAATTACAATCCCTGGACGGGCTGTATGAATGGTAATTTTTGCATTCTTAGCTGGTCTGTCGATTTGAATCTTGCTCACAGAAGCATGTGCAAGTTTCTGTTTAAGATAGTTACGTACCTTCAGATCATTATTCAGCATTTCCGAAAAATTGGCTGAATCTGCATACCAGATTGAATTCCAATTTTTAATTATACCAAGTCTGAAACCAGTTGGGTGAACCTTTTGTCCCATAAGTATTCTCTCTTACTTTTCGTCTACAACCACAGTGATGTGGCTTGTACGTTTAAGAATGCGATTACCACGGCCTTTAGCACGAGGTGACATACGCTTCATAGTCGGACCGTCATCAACCATTACGGCCGAGACGTATAATTCATCGATGTCAGCACCATCGTTGTGTTCAGCATTTGCAATCGCTGAATCCAAAACGCCTTTCATTAAATCAGCAGCTTTTTTAGGGCTGAAGGCTAGAATGTTGATAGCGCGTTCAACGGGCAAACCTCTGATTTGATCCGCTACCAAACGCACTTTTTGTGCTGAAATGCGTGCATAGCTGAGTTTAGCTTTTGTAGCCATATCTTAACCTTATCGCTTAGATTTCTTATCAGCGGCATGACCTTTAAAGGTGCGCGTTGGTGAAAACTCACCTAACTTATGCCCTACCATATCTTCTGTGACAAACACAGGTACATGCTGTTTACCATTGTGAACAGCCAGTGTGAGACCAATCATATCCGGGGAGATCATAGAACGACGTGACCAAGTTTTGATCGGACGTTTGTTACTTGCATCTCTCGCTTCCAAGACCTTCTTTTCAAGGTGATGGTCAATAAATGGACCTTTTTTAATTGAACGCGGCATCTGAAATTCCTAGCCTCTTATTTACGATTACGACGACGTACGATCATATTATCCGTACGTTTATTCTTACGAGTCTTGTAGCCTTTAGTCGGCACACCCCAAGGTGTAACAGGATGACGACCACCTGATGTGCGGCCTTCACCACCACCATGTGGATGGTCTACCGGGTTCATAACCACACCGCGAACGGTTGGTCGAACACCACGCCAGCGTTTGGCACCCGCTTTACCCAATGAACGTAATGAATGCTCGCCGTTACCGACTTCACCCATTGTTGCTTTACAATCAAGAGGTACCTTGCGTGTTTCACCGCTACGCAGACGAATAGTCGCGTAACCATTTTCACGTGCAACATATTGAACACTGCTACCAGCACTACGAGCTATCTGAGCGCCTTTACCAGGTTTCAATTCAACACAATGAACAGTGCTACCTAATGGAATAGCTGAAAACTTTAACGTATTGCCAGCACGTATTGCTGCGTTATCACCTGATTCCAGACGATCACCTGCAGTAATACCTTTAGGAGCAATAATGTAACGCTTTTCACCATCCGCATAATTTAACAGAGCAATATGCGCTGTACGGTTTGGATCGTATTCAACACGCTCAACAACAGCTGGAATTCCATCTTTGTTGCGTTTGAAATCAACTACACGGTAGCGTTGTTTATGACCACCACCTTGATGGCGGACAGTAATACGACCGGCGTTGTTACGACCACCATTTTTAGTCTTTTTCTCTACCAAAGGTGCATAAGGAGCACCTTTGTACAGATCTGGAGTACTGACCTGCACCACAAATCTGCGACCTGCTGATGTAGGTTTAGCCTTTTTTAATGCCATTCCTGTTTCCTCACCCGTATTCTGTATTATTCGCCAAGGAAGTTGAGATCAGCACCATCAGCTAATGTCACATAGGCTTTTTTCCAGTCACTGCGTTTACCGAAACTACGGCCTACACGTTTGACTTTGCCTTTAACATTGGCTGTTGATACAGCAGCAACTTTCACATCAAAAAGGCTTTCGACAGCTTTTTTGATTTCAGCTTTGTTGGCGTTAGGCAATACTTTCAGTACTACCTGGTTATGATCTTCGGCAACACGTGATGCTTTTTCAGCAACCACTGGGCCAAGAATGATTTTGCTTAAGCGCTCTGTATTCATACAAATGACTCCTCAAGCTTGCGAATTGAGTCTTCACTCATTACGACTTTTTCAAAACGCAATAATGCAACTGGATTAACGTGAGCAGCATCTGTTGCGGCAATGTTATACAGATTGCGAGATGCAAGCGCCAGATTACCGGCAGCATTTTCGGTGACGATTAAAGCATTATCAACACCCAGTGATTTCGTCATTGCTAACAAATCTTTTGTTTTGGGTGAGTCAAGTTCAACTTTATCTACAACGACTAATGCATCTTTACGGCGTAACTCTGACAAAATGACAGATATCGCATTACGATACATTTTACGATTAACCTTCTGACTGTAATCGCGATTTTTTGATGCGAATGTCACACCACCACTACGCCATAATGGACTACGGATGGTACCAGCACGTGCACGACCACTACCTTTCTGTGCGAAAGGTTTTCTACCGCCGCCACTCACTTCTGAGCGTGTTTTCTGTGCGTGCGTACCGGCACGTCCACCCGCTAAATAAGCGGTGACAACTTGGTGCACAAGTGACTCATTAAACTCACGATCAAGAAAGGTATCAGAAACAGTAATGTTTCCGGCTTTCTTACCGTTGAATGTTTGTAACTGAAGATCCACGTTAATTCCCCTCAGAATCTTTCTTAGGCTTTCACAGCTGGGCAGACAACGACATTACTGCCTGTCGCACCTGGCACTGAGCCTTTGACCAAAATCAGGTTCCGTTCCGCATCCACTCTGACAACAGAAAGATTTTGCAACGTGCGTTTTTTATCACCCATATGGCCAGCCATTTTTTTACCCTTGAACACACGTCCAGGAGTTTGACATTGACCAATTGAACCCGGCGCTCTATGTGACAAGGAATTACCATGCGTTGCATCACCGCCACGGAAACCGTAACGCTTAACAACACCAGCAAAGCCTTTACCTTTTGTCAGACCTGAAACATCAATCTTCTGACCAGCTTCAAAAATATCCACTTTAATTTCAGCACCAACGGCAAGATCGTCATGTGAATCCACACGGAACTCACAAACTTTACGGCCTGCTGCTGCTTGAGCCTTGGCAAAATGTCCTGCCTGTGGCTTGGTCACACGTGAAGCTTTACGCTCTCCCACTGTGACTTGAATTGCGTTGTAGCCATCTGTATCAACAGATTTCATCTGACTGATACGGTTTGGTTCTACCTCAATAACAGTAACCGGAGTTGATACACCATCTTCAGAAAAGATGCGTGTCATACCACGTTTACGTCCGATGAGTCCGATAGTCATGACCCAACCCCTCTTAGTTCAACTTAATCTGGACATCAACGCCAGCGGCGAGATCCAGCTTCATCAGAGCGTCAACTGTTTTATCAGTTGGCTCAACAATATCCATAAGACGTTTGTGAGTACGGATTTCGTACTGTTCACGAGCATCTTTGTTTACATGTGGTGAAATCAGCACAGTGAAACGTTCTTTTTTGGTCGGCAATGGAATTGGTCCATTGATACGAGCACCAGTACGTTTCGCTGTTTCAACGATTTCCTTAGCTGATTGATCAATCAAACGATGGTCGAATGATTTCAGCCTGATTCTAATAGTTTGGGTTGCTGCCATTTCTATTACTCAACGATTTTACTGACGACGCCAGCACCAACAGTGCGGCCGCCTTCACGAATAGCAAAACGTAAACCTTCTTCCATCGCAATCGGATTGATTAAAGTTACGTCCATCTTGACGTTATCACCAGGCATAACCATTTCTACACCAGATGGTAATTCACATGCGCCTGTGACGTCGGTTGTACGGAAATAAAACTGTGGACGGTAACCATTGAAAAATGGTGTATGACGACCACCTTCGTCTTTCGACAAAATGTACACTTCCGCTTCAAATTTTGTATGTGGCTTGATGGTGCCCGGGTGAGCCAGTACCTGTCCACGGTCAACGTCTTCACGTTTGGTACCACGTAACAACACACCAACGTTATCGCCTGCTTGACCTTGGTCCAGCAGCTTGCGGAACATTTCAACACCTGTACAGGTGGTTTTCTGGGTGTCTTTGATACCAACGATTTCTAGTTCGTCGCCAACTTTGACAATACCGCGCTCTACACGACCGGTTACAACCGTACCACGACCAGAGATAGAGAAGACGTCTTCGATAGGCATTAAGAATGCACCATCAATCGCACGTTTCGGCTCTGGGAAGTATTCGTCCATCGCTTCTGTCAGACGAATAATTGAAGGAGCACCAATTTCGCTGGTGTCGCCTTCCAATGCTTTCAGTGCTGAACCAACAATAATCGGGGTGTCATCACCTGGGAAGTCATATGAATCCAATAATTCACGTACTTCCATTTCAACCAGTTCAATCAGCTCAGCATCATCAACCATGTCTGCTTTGTTCAGGTAAACAATGATGTATGGAACACCAACCTGACGTGACAGCAAAATGTGCTCACGTGTTTGTGGCATCGGACCGTCTGCTGCGTTAACCACCAGAATCGCGCCATCCATCTGCGCCGCACCAGTAATCATGTTTTTGACATAGTCAGCATGGCCTGGGCAATCTACGTGGGCGTAATGACGATTCGGTGTTTCGTATTCTACGTGCGCTGTCGCAATCGTAATGCCGCGCTCTCTTTCTTCCGGTGCGTTATCAATATCCGCGTAATTTTTGAATTCGCCACCTGATGCTTCTGCCATTACTTTGGTAATCGCAGCTGTCAGTGTCGTTTTACCATGGTCAACGTGACCTATGGTGCCCACGTTTACGTGGGGTTTTGTACGTTCAAATTTTGCCTTGGACATCTGTCTACCTCGTTCAACTATGTTTTATTTCGTTTTGTTAATGATTGCTTCAGCCACATTTCCAGGAATTTCACTGTACTTCGCAAACTCCATCGAATACGTTGCGCGTCCCTGTGTTGCTGAGCGTAAATCTGTTGCGTAACCGAACATTTCTGCTAATGGCACTTCTGCCTTAATTATTTTTCCGCTTGGCGCATCATCCATACCGTTGACCAAGCCGCGACGGCGATTCAAATCACCCATCACATCTCCCATATAATCTTCGGGAGTAACCACTTCAATATTCATTATCGGTTCAAGCAATGTAGGCGAAGCATCAAATGCACCATTTCTAAAGGCCATTGAGCCAGCAACTTTAAAAGCCATCTCATTTGAATCGACATCATGGTAAGAACCGTCAAACAAAGTTACTTTGACATCTTCCACAGGGTAGCCGGCTATTACACCATTTTTCATCTGCTCTTGTATACCCTTATCTACAGATGAAATGTATTCTTTTGGAACTGTCCCGCCGATCGTGGCATTTTCAAAGGCATATCCACTACCTGCAGGCATTGGTTCCAAACGTAGCCAGACATGACCATATTGGCCACGGCCGCCACTTTGGCGCACGAACTTGCCTTCAGCTTCAACTTTCTTGCGGATTGTTTCTCTATAAGCAACTTGAGGCGCGCCGACATTCGCATCAACACCAAATTCACGTTTCATACGATCAATAATAATGTCTAAATGCAACTCGCCCATTCCGGCAATAATGGTTTGAGCAGATTCTTCATCCGTCCGAACACGGAAGGATGGATCTTCTTTGGCCAACTTACCTAATGCGATAGACATTTTTTCCTGATCAGCCTGTGTTCTAGGTTCAATCGCCACCGAGATAACGGGCTCAGGAAATTCCATTCGCTCAAGTGTAATAATATGATCAGGATGACAAAGTGTTTCACCAGTAGTCGTATCTTTCAGTCCGATAGCCGCAGCTATATCACCGGCATAGACTTCGGTAATCTCTTCTCGACTGTTGGCATGCATTTGAACCAAACGTCCAATACGTTCTTTTTTTCCTTTAACAGGATTAAAAACAGCATCACCTGATTTCAAAACACCGGAGTAAACACGGAAAAAAGTTAAAGTACCAACAAACGTATCCGTTGCGATTTTAAATGCTAAAGCAGCAAACGGTTCTTTATCATCAGCCTGTCTTGTTGCGTATTCTTCTTTTTCAACATCGACCAAGCCTTTAATGGCTGGTACTTCCGTAGGAGAAGGTAAATACTCAACAACTGCGTCCAATACAGCCTGAACGCCTTTGTTTTTAAAGGCAGAGCCACAGAAAGCCGGAACGATTTCGTTTGCCAGCGCCTGAGATCGAATACCTTGTTTAATCTGCTCGTCAGTAAGCTCGCCGGTGTCGAGATACTGATTCATTAATTCTTCGTTTGCCTCGGCAGCAGCTTCAACTAACTGTTCACGATATTTCTCGCATTCAGAAAGCATATCGCCAGGAATTTCACGAGCGTCATAGGTCACACCCATGTCGTCCTGATTCCAATAAATTGCCTGCATACGCACCAAGTCGACCACACCTTCAAAGCGTTCTTCTGCCCCAATAGGTAATTGCATAACAACAGGACGTGAGCCTAAACGTTTCTTGATTTGTTCAACGACACGAAGAAAATCTGCTCCCTGACGATCCATTTTGTTAACGAATGCAAGTCGTGGAACATGGTATTTGTTTGCCTGACGCCAGACAGTTTCTGACTGGGGCTCTACGCCACCAACTGCACAGAAAACTGCAACGGCACCATCAAGCACACGCAGCGAACGTTCGACTTCGATAGTGAAGTCAACGTGACCTGGTGTATCAATAATATTTATTCGATGTTGGGGGAATTGTTGATCCATACCGGCCCAGAAGCAGGTAGTCGCAGCAGAGGTAATAGTAATACCCCGCTCTTGCTCCTGTTCCATCCAGTCCATAGTAGCAGCACCGTCGTGAACCTCACCAATTTTGTGAGAGATGCCGGTATAAAACAGCACGCGTTCAGTCGTCGTGGTTTTACCCGCGTCGATATGCGCCATGATGCCTATATTTCGGTATCTATTAATAGGTGTACTACGTGCCACTATAGCTACTCTTTACGATCAACAATGTTAAAGAACGAAACCTTGCCTGAATCTGGTCAGGCAAGGGGTATTACTTAAAATCTAAAATGTGAGAAAGCTTTATTAGCTTCAGCCATCCGATGTGTATCTTCTTTCTTCTTAACAGCTGTGCCCTTGCCTTCGTATGCATCTGAAAGTTCGCCAGCAAGTCGCATACCCATGGATTTTTCACCACGTTTGCGAGCCGCATCAACTAACCAACGCATTGCTAAAGCAATACGGCGTTCGGCACGAACTTCAACAGGTACCTGGTAAGTTGCACCACCAACGCGACGTGACTTAACTTCGACCATAGGACTGATATTTTCAATTGCTTTCTGGAAAATCTCCAGGCCATTACCACCTTTATTTTCGGACACTGAAGCCAGTGCGCCATAAGTGATTTTTTCAGCAACCGACTTTTTACCATCTTTCATGATGACGTTAATGAACTTTGCCAACCCGATATTTGCATATTTTGGATCTGGCAGAACTTCACGCTTAGCAACAACCCTTCTTCTTGGCATTTCTATATCCTAAAACTTTAATTTACGCTCAGTGCTTCCCAGGGATTTAACCTTTAGGACGTTTTGCACCATATTTAGAGCGGCCTTGACGACGTGCAGAAACACCAGAGGTATCCAAAGCACCACGCACAGTGTGATAACGCACACCAGGCAAATCTTTTACACGACCACCGCGAATTAATACAACGCTATGTTCTTGCAGATTGTGACCTTCACCACCAATGTATGAAGTCACCTCAAAACCATTTGTTAAACGTACACGAGCGACTTTACGCATCGCTGAGTTTGGTTTCTTAGGTGTTGTTGTGTAAACACGAGTGCAAACACCACGACGTTGAGGACAAGCCTGCAGAGCCGGAACATTATTCTTTTTCTTTTGCTTCAATCTCGGTTTACGAACCAACTGATTAATTGTTGCCATTAATACAACCTTAACAAATATCTATTGATGGTAGCCTGCGATACTAAATCTTCTCGCATTACCATTCCAGTAAAAAGCGGGCATCCAGATAAGGATGCCCGACAAAGAAGAGGAATTTTACAATGCACTAATGCATTGCGTCAAGGCTTCTTTTAAGAAGCTTCGTTGATTTCTTCCTCACTATTTTCAATCACTTCCGCTACAGGTTCAGTTTTAGGAACTGATCCACCGTGACGGCGACGTTGACGCTCTTTATGATAAGCCAGACCGGTGCCGGCTGGTATCAAACGACCCACAATTACGTTCTCTTTCAACCCACGTAAACTGTCACTCTTGCCGGTTACTGCGGCATCGGTCAGTACACGTGTTGTTTCCTGGAACGAAGCAGCTGAAATGAATGAGTCTGTAGCCAATGACGCTTTGGTAATACCCAACAGCATTGGTGTAAACAGAACACCCATCTTATCCTGCCCAGCCAATTCATCATTAGCATCAAGCACACGGTCAAATTCAACCTGCTCGCCTTTGAGGAATTTGCTATCGCCAACGGCATCGATTTCAACTTTACGCAACATCTGTCTAACAATAACTTCGATGTGCTTATCGTTAATCTTAACGCCCTGTAAACGGTAAACTTCCTGAACTTCACTGACCATGTAGTTTGCCAATGCCAGAATACCTTTCAATCGCAAGATATCATGTGGATCTTCTGGTCCATCAACAATCATTTCACCTTTTTCAATGTGCTCACCTTCAAACACTGAAACATGGCGCCATTTTGGAATCAGCTCTTCGTGTGGCTCGCCCTCTTTAGGCGTAATAATCAAACGCTGTTTACCTTTAGTTTCTTTACCAAAGCTAATGGTACCGCTGATTTCTGCCATCAATGCTGGATCTTTTGGTTTACGTGCTTCGAACAAGTCAGCAACACGTGGCAGACCCCCGGTAATATCACGGGTCTTACTGCTTTCCTGAGGAATACGCGCCAGGATGTCACCAATCTCAACTTCCATTCCGTCAGTAACACGTACAATCGCACCACCTGGCAGGAAGTATTGAGCCGGAATATCCGTACCCACGATATTGACGTCATTACCATGGTCATCAACCAGCTTAACCATAGGACGCATATCTTTCGCTGCACTACTACGCTGTTTTGGCTCACGGATAATCAAACTGGTCAGACCAGTGACCTCATCCACTTGCTTATCAACGGTAACACCTTCAACCAGATCGCTTAGACGTACATGACCTTTTACTTCAGTTACAACCGGGTGAGTATGTGGATCCCATGTTGCAACGATTTGTCCCGCTTCAACTGCATCATCATCTGCTACAGCAATTTCAGCACCATAAGGAATCTTATAACGTTCACGCTCACGGCCGTTTTCATCAATCAGATGCAATTCACCAGAACGGGAAACAGCGATAAATTTACCGGCTGAGTTTTCTACAGACTTAATGTTGAAGTAACGGATATGCCCTTTAAACTTCAGTACAACTGAATTATCTGCAGCGGTACGAGAAGCAGCACCACCAATGTGGAAGGTACGCATGGTTAACTGTGTACCTGGTTCACCGATAGATTGTGCAGCAATAACACCAACAGCTTCGCCAACATTAATCTTATGTCCACGACCAAGGTCACGACCATAACATGAAGCACAAACACCGTAGCGAGATTCGCAGGTAATTGCACTGCGAACCATAACCTCATCAATACCTTCACGTTCCAGTTTGGTAACAGAGCCTTCATCAATCATATGGCCTGTCTGCAGTACGACTTCGCCATCACTGTTCAGGACATCTTCAGAAACAACCCGACCCAGTACACGTTCACCAAGTGCTTCAACAACATCACCACCTTCAATGATTGGTGTCATGCTGATACCGTTAGTGGTACCACAATCATCTTCGATTACAACCAAGTCCTGCGATACGTCAACCAGACGACGTGTCAAATAACCAGAGTTAGCTGTTTTCAATGCAGTATCGGCAAGACCTTTACGAGCACCATGTGTTGAGATGAAGTACTGTAATACGTCGAGACCTTCACGGAAGTTAGCCGTGATTGGCGTTTCGATGATTGAGCCATCTGGCTTAGCCATCAGACCACGCATACCCGCCAACTGACGAATCTGTGCAGCACTACCACGAGCACCTGAATCAGCCATCATATAGATGGAGTTCATTGATTGTTGCTGAACCTGATTACCTTCGGCATCAAGAACAGTATCGGTACCCAGACCATCCATCATCGCTTTAGCAATTTGATCGTTGGTACGAGACCAGATATCGATGATCTTGTTGTAACGTTCACCATCAGTAACCAAACCAGAAGCATATTGCGTCGCAATCTCTTCCACTTCAGCTTCAGCTTTAGCCAGAATATTGCCTTTGGCTTCTGGTATCACCATGTCATCTGCACAAACAGACGCACCTGACATAGTGGCCTGGTTAAAGCCCAGATACATCAGTTGATCTGCAAAAATAACAGTATCTTTTAATCCTAAACGACGGTAGCAAGTGTTGATCAGATCACCAATAGCTTTCTTCGTCATGGTGCGATCAACAACGGCAAAAGGCAGACCTTTTGGCACAATACTAAACAGCATTGCACGACCTACGGTTGTTTCAATACGGATAGTACGATTTTGTTCAGGCTCAGGTAATGTGACATCTGTTTCGTCGATTCGGACCATCACTTTCGCATGCAATGAAACCGCTTTATTATCATAAGCACGTCTCAGCTCTGAGATATCCGCAAAGCGACTTCCCTCACCCTTTTCATTGACTAAAGAACGAGTCATGTAATACAGACCCAGTACAACGTCCTGTGAAGGGATAATGATTGGCTCGCCGTTTGCTGGTGACAATATGTTATTTGTCGCCATCATCAACGAACGTGCTTCAAGTTGCGCTTCTAAAGACAATGGTACGTGAACAGCCATTTGGTCACCGTCAAAGTCGGCGTTATATGCCGCACAGACCAGTGGGTGCAACTGAATGGCTTTACCTTCAATCAATAAAGGTTCAAACGCTTGAATACCAAGACGATGCAGTGTAGGCGCACGGTTCAGTAGAACCGGATGCTCACGAATAACATCTTCAAGAATATCCCAGACTTCCGGACCTTCACGTTCGACCATTTTTTTGGCCGCTTTAATCGTTGTGGCCTGACCACTACGTTCCAGTTTGCCGTAAATAAATGGTTTGAACAGTTCAAGAGCCATTTTTTTTGGTAAACCACATTGATGCAGTTTCAGGTATGGCCCGACAACGATAACTGAACGACCGGAATAATCGACACGTTTACCGAGCAAGTTTTGACGGAAACGACCTTGTTTACCTTTGATCATATCGGCCAGCGATTTCAGCGGCATACGGTTGGTACCGGTAATCGCACGACCACGACGACCATTATCCAACAGTGCATCGACAGATTCCTGCAACATCCGTTTTTCATTGCGCACAATGATATCTGGAGCATTCAGGTCCAACAGGCGTTTCAGACGATTGTTACGGTTGATTACTCGACGGTATAGATCATTCAGATCTGAAGTCGCAAAACGACCACCATCCAATGGAACCAAAGGACGTAAGTCAGGTGGTAATACCGGTAATACTTCCATGACCATCCACTCAGGTTTATTACCTGAATCCAGGAAGGCTTCCATCAATTTCAGACGTTTGGTCAGCTTCTTAATCTTGGTTTCGGAGTTGGTGCCTTCGATTTGATCTCGGATAACATCAACTTCTTTCGTAAGATCGATACTTCTTAACAGTTCCTGTACCGCTTCGGCACCCATACGGGCATCAAATTCATCGCCATATTCTTCAACAGCTTGCATGAACATTTCATCAGAAAGTAATTGACCTCTTTCCAAAGGGGTCATGCCTGGATCAACAACGATAAACGCTTCAAAATACAAAACACGTTCGATATCACGAAGTGTCATATCCAGGAACAGTGAAATCCTTGATGGCAGAGATTTCAGGAACCAGATGTGTGCTACCGGACTGGCAAGTTCAATGTGACCCATACGTTCACGACGTACTTTGGCCACAGTGACTTCAACGCCACACTTCTCACAAATTACACCACGATGTTTCAGGCGTTTGTACTTACCACACAAACATTCGTAGTCTTTAACCGGACCAAAAATCTTGCAACAGAACAAACCTTCACGTTCTGGCTTAAAGGTACGGTAGTTAATAGTTTCCGGTTTTTTAACTTCACCAAACGACCAGGAACGCACCATTTTTGGTGATGCCAGACCGATGCGAATCGCATCAAATTCTTCTGGCTGGGTTTGTTGCTTTAACATGTTAAGCAAATCTTTCATATTTTTTCTCCGCTGTCGTTAAACGACATATGTCCTGATTATCGGTTTGCGTTCTTACTCTTCAACCAGGTCGACATCAATACCCAGTGAGCGAATCTCACGTGTTAATACTTTGAAGGATTCAGGCATACCTGCATCCATCCGATAATCACCATCAACGATGTTTTTATAAATCTTGGTCCGGCCGTTAACATCATCTGATTTGACTGTCAGCATTTCCTGAAGTGTATAAGCAGCACCATATGCTTGCAGTGCCCAAACCTCCATCTCACCAAAGCGCTGACCACCAAACTGCGCTTTACCACCCAACGGCTGTTGCGTGACAAGGCTGTAAGGACCAGTTGAACGAGCATGCATCTTGTCATCAACCAAGTGATTCAGTTTGAGGATATGCATGTAACCAATAGTGACCGGTCGGTGGAATGTTTCACCTGTACGACCATCTATCAGCTTGGCCTGGCCTGTTGCAGGTAAGCCAGCCAACTCTAGCATCGCTTTAATTTCGCCTTCGTCAGCACCGTCAAATACTGGTGTTGCCATCGGCACACCAGCTTGCAGATTGCCGGCTAGTTCAATGATTTCTTCATCATTTAATGAATCCAAATCTTCTTTTTTACCGCTGGTGTTATAGATCTTGCCCAAGAATTCTCTCAGTTCTGCAATATCTCGTTGTTGCTGCAGCATTTCTTCGATCTTATAGCCCAGACCTTTTGCAGCCCAACCAAGATGAACTTCCAGGATCTGACCGATATTCATACGTGATGGAACACCAAGCGGATTCAGAACGATGTCAACCGGACGACCATCCTGGGTATAAGGCATATCTTCAACCGGGACGATATTTGAAATAACACCTTTATTACCATGACGACCAGCCAATTTATCACCAGGCTGGATACGACGTTTAACAGCCAGAAACACTTTAACCATACGTTGAACGCCTGGCGCCAGATCATGACCTGAGGTCAGCTTATCTTTCTTGATTTGGAAAGCTTCATCCATATCATTACGATATTGCTTGATTTGGTTGGCAGTAGATTCAAGCATTGCGTTCAGTTCATCTGAAGCCATCTGAATGTCATACCACTGAGATTTCTCAAGTGTTTTCAGATATGCCTTGGTGATTTTGTCACCTTTCTTCAGACCAGGCGCTTTATCAGCGACTTTTCCTGACAAGTTACGTTCCAGACGGGCAAATACGTCATCGACCATAATACGATGTTGATCTTTTAAATCTGCCCAGACTTTTTCAAGTTCAGCTTTTTCAATCTGACGGGTACGTTCATCTTTTTCAACACCATCACGAGTGAAAACCTGTACATCAACGACTGTACCGTAAGTACCTGAAGGTACTCGTAAAGAAGAGTCTTTAACGTCAGCAGCCTTTTCACCAAAGATCGCTCTTAGCAGTTTTTCTTCAGGTGTTAATTGTGTTTCACCTTTAGGTGTAACTTTACCGACCAGAATATCGCCAGGCTTAACTTCAGCACCAACATATACAATGCCTGACTCATCCAGTTTTGCCAGAGCACTTTCACTGACGTTGGGAATATCACCCGTTACTTCTTCAGTCCCTAACTTGGTATCACGCGCCAGACAATTCAGTTCCTGAATATGAATAGTGGTAAAACGATCTTCTTCAACAACACGTTCTGATAACAAAATCGAATCTTCGAAGTTGTAACCATTCCACGGCATAAAGGCAACCAGCATATTTTGTCCCAGCGCCAACTCACCTTTGTCAGTTGAAGGACCATCTGCCAGAACATCGCCTTTGGCAACAATATCACCAGGCTTGACGATCGGACGTTGGTTTATCGTGGTGCTTTGATTCGAACGGGCATATTTGATCAGGTTATAGATATCAACACCTGATTCGTTGTCTTCCGTTTCATCATCATTTACCCGGATAACAATCCGACTTGCATCGACAGAATCCACTTCACCGCCACGTTTGGCTGACACCATAACTCCGGAATCCTGAGCAACTACACGCTCCATACCGGTACCAACTAATGGTTTATCAGCACGCAATGTCGGTACTGCCTGACGTTGCATGTTTGAACCCATCAATGCACGGTTAGCATCATCATGTTCCAGGAATGGAATCAATGAGGCAGCAACTGATACAACCTGACGTGGCGAGACGTCCATCAACTGCACCTGCTCTGAAGGCATTAATGAAAATTCATTTTTATGACGACATGGAACCATATTGTCGGCAATTGAATAATCATCATTCAGATTGATAGTTGCCTGCGCAATACGGTATTCACCTTCATCAATTGCAGACAAATAAACGATTTCATCTGTTGCTTTACCATCAATGACTTTACGGTAAGGTGTTTCGATAAACCCGTAACGATTGGTTCTGGCATAACAAGCCAAAGAGTTAATCAAACCGATGTTTGGACCTTCAGGTGTTTCGATTGGGCAAACACGACCGTAATGGGTTGGATGAACGTCACGAACTTCGAAACCTGCCCGCTCACGTGTCAGACCACCAGGTCCTAACGCTGATACACGACGCTTATGGGTTACTTCAGATAATGGATTATTTTGATCCATAAACTGCGATAACTGGCTTGAACCAAAGAATTCTTTAATCGCTGCAGCAACGGGTTTAGCGTTGATTAATTGCTGTGGCATCAACCCTTCAGATTCGGCAATGCTCAAACGTTCACGAACTGCACGTTCAACACGAACCAAACCAACACGGAATTGGTTTTCTGCCATTTCACCAACACTACGTACCCGACGATTTCCAAGGTGGTCAATATCATCGACCACACCAAAACCATTACGGATACCGATCAGTTCTTCCAGTACTGCAACAATATCTTCTTTAGAAAGAATGCCTTCCCCATCCAGTTCTTCACGACCCAGACGCCGGTTGAATTTCATCCGACCGACATTCGACAGGTCGTAACGATCCTGACTGAAAAACAGGCTGGTAAATAAGTTTTGTGCCGCATCTTCCGTTGGTGGTTCACCAGGACGCATCATCCGGTAAATTTCAACTTTTGCTTCTAACGCACTGCGGGTTTCATCAAGACGCAATGTGTCAGACATGTAAGGACCGTGGTCCAGATCATTGGCATAAATGGTATCAATCACATCAATACCAAAGCGTTCAAAAACTTCCAGCAGATCACTGGTGATTTCATCATTAGCATTTGCTAATAGCTCACCGGTAGCTGGATCAACAATGTCCTTGGCGATCACTTTGCCGACCAGATACGTTGCTGGCACAGCAAGTGTGTTCATTGAAGCTTTTTCCATCTGGCGGATGTGACGACCAGTAATCTGACGTTCAGCTTCTACAAGCACTTCTCCATCAGAACCGATGATATCAAAGGGTACAGATTGGCCACGCAGACGCTGTGGTTGTAAAGCTAATTCAAAGCCATCACCTTTACGGGTGAAGACATCGTTCTCGAAAAAGATTTCCAGGATTTCCTGGTTGCTGTATTCCAACGCACGCAACAGAATCGACGCCGGTAATTTACGACGACGATCGATACGGACAAATACAGCATCTTTAGGGTCAAACTCGAAATCCAACCATGAACCACGGTAAGGAATGACACGAGCGTTATAAAGAATCTTGCCCGATGAATGAGTTTTCCCTTTATCACTATCAAAAAACACACCTGGGGAGCGGTGTAATTGTGAAACGATTACACGCTCTGTTCCATTAATGACAAAGTTACCTTTTTCCGTCATTAATGGGATTTCACCCATGTAAACTTCCTGCTCTTTAATGTCCTTGACTACCTTGGACTTTGCAGGGGCGTCTTTATCATAAATAACCAGACGCATTTTAACTCTAAGAGGTGCAGCATATGTCACACCACGTAGTTGACATTCCTTGACGTCAAACGCTGGCGTTCCGAGACGGTAGCTGACGTATTGCAATTCCGCCATACCCGTGTGACTTTTAATCGGGAACACTGAGTCAAAGGCTGCGTGCAAACCCATTGCACTGCGTTCATCAGCAGGGACGACCATTTGCAGGAAATCCTGATATGAGTTGACCTGAGTTGCCAGTAAGTTTGGAACGGTCAAGACACTTGGACGCTTGCCAAAATCTTTACGAATCCGTTTTTTCTCGGTAAACGTATAAGCCATGTATTACACCTCGAAGAAACACCTGCTTTCTTTTAACAGAAATGCAGGTAGGGTCATATATTGTAGGTGGCCGAATGTCGATCGGCCTGCAACGGAAAAAGGCCGGTGACTAAAGTCACCAGCCATTTTCTTTTTCGTGGCAGTAAACTGACCACGATTGTAGGTGTGCTTACTTAAGTTCAGCAGTCGCACCAGCTTCTTTCAATTGTTTCAGAACGTCTTCAGCTTCTGCTTTTTCAACGCCTTCTTTAACAGTTGCTGGAACGCCTTCTACCATGTCTTTAGCTTCTTTCAAGCCAAGACCGGTCAATGCACGAACAACTTTGATAACGCCAACTTTGTTTTCGCCAAAGCTAGTCATTACAACGTTGAACTCTGATTGTTCTTCAGCAGCAGCGGCAGCTGGAGCAGCGGCAGCAGCAGCGGCAACAGGAGCAGCGGCAGTTACGCCAAATTTTTCTTCCATTGCTTCGATCAGATCTACGATCTCAACAACAGTCATATTGGAAATCGCTTCCAAGATATCGTCTTTAGATACAGCCATGATATTTTCCTATTTCAAGCTTACAGAATTAAATAATAAGTTACTTATCCGAAATGGATTAAGCAGCTTGTTTTGCGTCGCGAACGGCCGCAAATGTGCGAACCATTTTGCTGGTAGGCGCTTGCAAAGTACGAACAAATTTTTCGATTGGTGCTTTAAGCGTACCCATGAACATGCTGATAGCTTGATCTTTGGTAGGCATTTTCGCCAAACGGTCTAAGTCGGAAGCTGGTAAAAGCTTGCCACCTAATGAAACCATTTTGACTTCGAGTTTTTTGTTGTCTTTCGCAAAATCAGCCATGACGCGTGCAACGGCACCTGGATCTTCCATAGAAAATCCGAATACCAAAGGTCCAGTCATTCCTTCCTGCATGCAGGCGAAATCTGTACCTTCAACAGCACGGCGAGCCAATGTATTACGTACTACACGTAAATAAACATTTTGCTCACGCGCTGCGAGTCGCAACGCTGTCATTTCTGAAACAGTCAAACCACGATATTCTGCTGCAACAGCAGAAAAAGCGGATGATGCAATTTCAGCGACCTCAGCAACGACGGCCTTTTTACCTTCGAGATTTAAAGCCACCTAAGACCTCCTTAGGTTCACTACTCACAATCAAGTAGCGTGTGTTGCTAACAAAAGAAGTGTTGCCACTTCCACCTTCACGGCATTCAACCTCAGAAACTTCTGTAGCTGAACCCGTCTGCGCAGGCAGACTGATGTCTATTAAATTTTCATGCCTGCGGTCTTAGACGACCCAGTGAAATCACTGGGCGGTCCAATTCTTTTTCCTGATTAAGCCAGGAATGATTTATCTACTGGAACACCTGCACCCATGGTGCTTGAAACACTGATGCGCTTGATATAAACACCTTTAGCAGAACTTGGTTTCAATTTATTCAGATCGTCCAGTAAGGCAAGCAGGTTTTGACGTAAAGCTTCAACTTCAAATCCTGCATTACCGATTGCACAATGGATGATACCGGCTTTATCAGTACGGTAACGAACCTGTCCTGATTTAGCATTCTTAACGGCTTCAGCAACATTTGGCGTAACCGTTCCAACTTTAGGGTTAGGCATCAATCCACGTGGACCCAGCACTTGACCTAAAGTACCAACGATGCGCATTGCATCTGGTGAAGCGATAACGACATCAAAATCCATATTACCGGCTTTAATTGATTCAGCTAAGTCTTCGAAACCAACAATATCAGCGCCGGCTTCTTTCGCTGCATCAGCATTAGCACCTTGGGCAAAAACAGCAACACGTACCGTTTTACCTGTGCCGTTTGGTAATACAGTTGAACTACGCACAACCTGATCCGATTTACGCGGATCAACACCCAGATTGATTGAGACATCAATAGACTCAACAAATTTGGCTGATGCATTATCTTTTACAAAACTTAACGCTTCATCAAGTTCAAACAGTTTACCGGCAGTCAGCTTTTCGCGAATAGCGCGACTTCTTTTTCCAAGAGCAGCCATTATTCAACCCCTTCTGTATTCAAACCCATACTACGCGCAGTACCGGCAATTGTTCTAACAGCGGCATCTAAGTCAGCAGCTGAAAGATCCGGCATTTTGGTATTGGCAATTTCTTCCAATTGAGCGCGGGTTACAGTTCCGACTTTGTCGGTATTCGGGCGGGCACTACCACTTTTCAGGTTGGCTGCTTTTTTCAGTAAAACAGAAGCCGGTGGTGTTTTAGTAATAAACGTAAAACTTTTATCATTAAACACTGTAATCACAACTGGTGTAGGCAAGCCTGGTTCCAGATTTTGTGTTTTTGCGTTAAACGCTTTACAGAATTCCATGATGTTCACACCATGCTGACCCAATGCAGGACCAACAGGAGGACTTGGGTTTGCCTGACCAGCTGCAACCTGCAGCTTGATATAGGCTGTTATCTTTTTAGCCATTATTAACTCCTAAACGGGTACTAACGCCTTACGGCTCCCCAATAACAATCCAGTAGAAACTGGGCTTTATCTAGCCTAGCCTTTGGCGACTTGGCTGAATTCAAGTTCGACAGGTGTTGAACGTCCAAAAATAACTACCTCAACACGCAATCTGCTTTTCTCATAGTTGACTTCTTCGACAACACCGGTGAAGTCATTAAACGGTCCATCAGTAACACGTACCACTTCGCCAGGCTCAAACAGAACTTTCGGACGAGGGCTTTCGACGCCTTCCTGAACACGTTGCAGAATTTGTTCTGCTTCTTTATCAGAAATGGGGGCTGGGCGATCACCTGTACCACCAATAAAACGTAAGACCCGTGGCAGATCATTCACCACATGCCAGGTCTCGTCATCCATTTCCATATTCACAAGCACATAGCCTGGAAAGAACTTACGTTCACTGCGGCGTTTTTGACCTTCACGCATTTCCACAACTTCTTCAGTAGGAACGAGAATGTCACCGAATTTTTCTTCCAGACCCATACGGGCTACACGTTCTTCTAAAGAACGTTTAACTTGTCCTTCGTAGCCGGAATAGGCTTGTATTACGTACCAGCGTTTACTCATTTCACATCCAGCTTTATAAAGTCAGCGCGCGAACGGCCCAACCTAATAGTGAGTCATATCCCCACAACATGATGGCAACAACAATAACCATTACGATAACTACCAGGGTCGTTTGTAAAGTTTCCTGGCGGGTTGGCCAGACAACTTTTCTCACTTCTACCTGAGTATCACCTATATATGATAACACTGTTGCACCCACAGCTGCGCGAGATACAATAAACAAGGAAAGTGCAGCCACCGCAAGGAGGCCAAGCACACGCAGCAATGTTGAATACTCAGAGTAGGTATAAAACAAAGCAATCGCAGCGACCATTAAGGCGGCTGCGACTATTAATTTGAGTTTATCTGCCATTGTTTTTGTTATTTATCCATCTTGATGAAAACAAAAATGGCAGGCCAGGAGGGAATCGAACCCCCAACCTACGGTTTTGGAGACCGTCGCTCTGCCAATTGAGCTACTGGCCTAACATATGCTCCCATTCGGCTGAGCACCCATGTGCTCAGCCATAAGCATTATATACTATTCGACGATCTTACTGACGACACCAGCACCAACGGTGCGGCCGCCTTCACGAATAGCAAAACGTAAACCTTCTTCCATCGCAATCGGATTGATTAAAGTTACGTCCATCTTGACGTTATCACCAGGCATAACCATTTCTACACCAGATGGTAATTCACATGCGCCTGTGACGTCGGTTGTACGGAAATAAAACTGTGGACGGTAACCATTGAAAAATGGTGTATGACGACCACCTTCGTCTTTCGACAAAATGTACACTTCCGCTTCAAATTTTGTATGTGGCTTGATGGTGCCCGGGTGAGCCAGTACCTGTCCACGGTCAACGTCTTCACGTTTGGTACCACGTAACAACACACCAACGTTATCGCCTGCTTGACCTTGGTCCAGCAGCTTGCGGAACATTTCAACACCTGTACAGGTGGTTTTCTGGGTGTCTTTGATACCAACGATTTCTAGTTCGTCGCCAACTTTGACAATACCGCGCTCTACACGACCGGTTACAACCGTACCACGACCAGAGATAGAGAAGACGTCTTCGATAGGCATTAAGAATGCACCATCAATCGCACGTTTCGGCTCTGGGAAGTATTCGTCCATCGCTTCTGTCAGACGAATAATTGAAGGAGCACCAATTTCGCTGGTGTCGCCTTCCAATGCTTTCAGTGCTGAACCAACAATAATCGGGGTGTCATCACCTGGGAAGTCATATGAATCCAATAATTCACGTACTTCCATTTCAACCAGTTCAATCAGCTCAGCATCATCAACCATGTCTGCTTTGTTCAGGTAAACAATGATGTATGGAACACCAACCTGACGTGACAGCAAAATGTGCTCACGTGTTTGTGGCATCGGACCGTCTGCTGCGTTAACCACCAGAATCGCGCCATCCATCTGCGCCGCACCAGTAATCATGTTTTTGACATAGTCAGCATGGCCTGGGCAATCTACGTGGGCGTAATGACGATTCGGTGTTTCGTATTCTACGTGCGCTGTCGCAATCGTAATGCCGCGCTCTCTTTCTTCCGGTGCGTTATCAATATCCGCGTAATTTTTGAATTCGCCACCTGATGCTTCTGCCATTACTTTGGTAATCGCAGCTGTCAGTGTCGTTTTACCATGGTCAACGTGACCTATGGTGCCCACGTTTACGTGGGGTTTTGTACGTTCAAATTTTGCCTTAGACATGCCAGTCTCCCCGCCAAACTTTTTAATTGTTAAAATCAAAAACAGGCAAGGTACTCCCTGCCCAATCAAATCGAAATAATGGAGCCCGCAATCAGAATCGAACTGATGACCTCATCCTTACCATGGATGCGCTCTACCGACTGAGCTATGCGGGCCATATCTTCCAAACTAAAATGGAGCGGGTGATGGGAATCGAACCCACATAGTCAGCTTGGAAGGCTGGAGTTCTACCATTGAACTACACCCGCAAAATAGTAAACTCTTTAAACAAATGGTGGAGGGGGGAGGATTCGAACCTCCGAAGGTAGAACCGTCAGATTTACAGTCTGATCCCTTTGGCCGCTCGGGAACCCCTCCACTAAAGAGGTCGCATTTTCCGGAAATACCCGCTCGCTGTCAACCACTATCTCACTTTTAAATTAAAAAGCATCAAATTGCTGAGTAAAACGGATTTGGAATCGGCATCAGAAGTGACACCATAGTATACTGCATCGCTGTTTTTCTAATTAATAACTGGAGTTTTTTATGGAGCAATACCGTGGCACCACGATCCTGTCCTATCGTCGTGATGGCCAGGTAGTCATTGGTGGTGACGGCCAAGTCAGCCTTGGCAATACCATTATGAAAGGCAATGCCCGCAAAGTAAGGCGTCTTTATCATAATAAAGTGATTGCCGGATTTGCTGGTGGCACCGCAGATGCCTTTACATTATTTGAACGTTTCGAAGCTAAACTTGAAAAACATCAAGGCAACCTGACTCGTAGTGCTCTTGAACTGGCTAAAGACTGGCGTACGGATAGAATGATGCGCCGCCTCGAAGCTCTGCTGGCAGTTGCAGATGCCGAAGCATCTTTAATCATCTCGGGTAATGGTGACGTCATCGAGCCTGAACACGGCTTAATTGCCATTGGCTCAGGTGGTCCATTCGCCCAGGCTGCTGCAACAGCTTTACTGCAAAACACTGATTTATCTGCCAGTGAGATCGTTGAGAAAGGCTTGAATATCGCTGCTGATATCTGCATCTATACCAATCACAACCTCACTATAGAAACTTTGGATTACAACAAATAATGATGAATCAATCACTAACGCCAAAACAAATTGTTCACGAATTAGATAAACACATTATCGGACAGCACGAAGCCAAAAAAGCCGTTGCGATCGCCTTACGTAATCGTTGGCGTCGACAACAGCTTGATGCGACTTTACAACAAGAAGTGACGCCTAAAAATATCTTGATGATTGGTCCAACCGGTGTGGGTAAAACTGAAATCGCCAGAAGACTGGCTTCCTTGGTAAACGCTCCATTTATTAAAGTTGAAGCGACTAAATTTACCGAGGTCGGTTATGTCGGTCGTGATGTTGAATCAATTATTCGTGATCTAGCCGAAAGCGCGATGAAAATGTTGCGTGAAACTGCCATTAATGATGCCAAACCGCTTGCCATTGATGCGGCAGAAGAACGTATTCTTGATTCATTGCTGACACCTGCCCGCGGCACATTGACCGAAGAAGAATCAAATACCCGACAAAAATTCCGCAAAATGCTGCGTGAAGGCAAACTTGATGATCGGGAAATTGAACTGGAACTGGCACAACATCAGATGGGTGTTGAAATCATGACACCACCGGGAATGGAGGAACTCACCAGCCAGTTACAGGATATGTTCCAAAGTATGGGTAACCAACGCAAGTCAACCCGAAAACTGACCGTGGCCAAAGCTATGCGTTTAATCAGTGAAGAAGAAGCTGCCAAGCTGATTAACGAAGAAGATTTAAAAGCTGAGGTTATTAACCGTGTCGAACAAAATGGCATCGTTTTTCTCGATGAAATAGACAAGATTACTCATCGTGGTGAAGGCGCCGGCAGTGGTGCCGATGTCTCACGCGCAGGTGTGCAACGTGATTTATTACCTTTGGTGGAAGGCAGTACGGTTTCAACCAAATATGGCATGTTGAAAACGGATCATATTCTGTTTATTGCCTCTGGTGCTTTTCATTTGAGCAAGCCTTCAGACTTGATCCCGGAATTGCAGGGTCGTTTACCCATCAGAGTCGAGCTCAATGCGCTGACAACAGAAGATTTTGTCAGAATTCTGACCGAACCGGATGCCTCGCTTACTGAACAATACTCAGCTTTAATGGGTACTGAATCTGTTGATTTGAGTTTTACAGCTGATGGTATCAAACGTATCGCCGAGCTTGCCTGGCAAGTAAATGAAAAGACCGAGAATATTGGTGCCCGTCGTCTGCATACCCTGCTGGAAAGGTTGTTGGAAGATATTTCCTATGAAGCGGGTGAAGAATCTCAACAAAAATTTATCATTGATGAAGATTATGTCAGTCAACAGCTGTCAGAGCTGGTGCAGGACGAAGATTTGTCACGCTATATTCTTTAAGGACTTTTATGAGCCAGGCACCATTGCCAAGCGAAATTCAACTACATAAGCATTCCCGTAAACTGGAACTAGTCTACGGGGTTGACCATTATTTGCTATCAGCAGAATTCCTGCGAGTGCACTCCCCTTCTGCCGAAGTCCAGGGGCATGGTCCAGGTCAAGAAGTGCTTCAGGTGCAAAAAGAAAAAGTGGGCATCAGTAATATTGAACCAGTTGGCCATTATGCCATCAAAATTTATTTCGATGATGGTCATGACAGCGGTCTGTTCAGCTGGGAATATCTTTATGAACTCTCGATTAATCAAGATGAATACTGGCAAACCTATCTGGAAAAATTAATGGCTGAAGGATACGAGCGTCAACAAGACGCCTGAGGGAATTATGGAAGACAACAACACTACCCATTTTGGCTTCAAGCAAGTTCCTACTGAGGAAAAAGCTAAACATGTCGCCGAGGTATTTCATTCTGTCGCCGGTCGATACGACTTAATGAATGATTTGATGTCAATAGGGATTCATCGGCTTTGGAAACGTTTTACTTTACATAACAGTAATGTGCGCCGCGGTGCCAAAGTCCTGGATATTGCCGGTGGAACGGGTGATCTGACGGCAAAGTTCGCCGATATGGTTGGGCCAACCGGTAAAGTGGTGTTGGCAGATATTAATGCCTCCATGCTGAATGTTGGTCGTGATCGGCTTACCGATCTAGGTAAAGCCGGTAATATTGAATATGTTCAGGCCAATGCTGAAGCGTTGCCTTTTCCTGATAATACATTTGACTGTATCACCATTGCTTTTGGTCTGCGCAATGTCACGGACAAAGACAAAGCGCTTGCTTCAATGTTGCGGGTACTTAAACCAGGCGGAAAATTAATGATTCTGGAGTTTTCCCAACCTGTCAGCTGGTTAACTCCACTCTACGATACCTACTCGTTCAAAGTATTACCGGCGTTGGGCAAACTGTTTACCAATGATGCTGAAAGTTATCGCTATCTGGCTGAATCGATTCGCATGCACCCGGATCAGTCCAGCCTTAAAAAAATGATGGAAGATGCCGGTTTTGAACGCGTTGACTTCATCAATATGTCTGCGGGCATTGTGGCGTTGCATAGTGGTTATAAATTTTAAATCATGAGTCTATTGTTAAAGCCGCTTGAAATAGCACTGAATCATGCTTTGCGTTTTGATATGGAAAGTCATGAAAAGCTTCAGCATTTTGCCAATCGTAGTATTCGAATTGATATTACCAATCTGAATATTGCCGTTATCGTCAGATTTACCGATGATCGGATTCTGCTAGAAGCAGCCGAAGAACATGTCGCGGATTTAATGATCAAAGCAGATAGCTTTGCCTTGCTGAAACTAGTACAGCAACCGGACAGCCTGTTTTCCAATCAGATTCAAATCCGTGGAGATGTCCAGTTTGCCAAACAGTTACAGGACTGGCAGCAACACTTTGATTTCGACTGGGAGCAACAACTTGCCAGAGTTACCGGTGATACCTTGGCTTATCCGCTGGCTCAGAGACTTCGACGTGGTTTTGACTGGTTAAATTACAATCGCTCAGAATTTGAGCAAAGTTTGGCCGAATATCTACGAGAAGAAAGTCAGTATTTGCCGGATAAATCGCAAACAGAGCGGTTTATGCAAAATGTGGATCTGCTTCGTGCCGATACCGAACGACTGGAAGCCCGAATAAAAAGACTGCAAAACCTTATCGAGAAAAAAACATGAAGCTCAGTCAGTTCGGACGTTTATTGCAAATCAATCATGTGCTTGGTCGCCATCGTCTCGACGAATTGATTCTGGCCATACACTTTTTCCGGCCTTATCGTTTCCTCAGCTGGTTTTCACCCTATCGCTGGCGTCATAAAGCTGACTTGCCCAGAGGGGAGCGAATTCGCCTCGCATTGCAGGATTTAGGACCGATTTTTGTCAAGTTTGGTCAAATCCTGTCTACCCGCCGAGATTTATTACCGGAAGATATCGCCGATTCATTGGCAAAACTGCAGGATCAGGTTGCGCCCTTCCCTAATGATGTGGCGTTAGCTCTAATCCATGCTGCTTATGAAGAAGGCGAACCGGAACGTATTTTCAGTCATATTGAAGCTGAACCATTGGCCTCTGCATCAATCGCGCAGGTACATGCCGCGACCTTAACTGATGGTAAACAGGTCATTCTCAAACTGGTACGCCCGGGAATTGAGAAAGTAATTCGTCGCGATGTTGACCTGCTTTATACCCTTGCCGGCCTGGCTGAAAAATACTGGTCAGAAGGCAAACGCCTGCGTCCCCGTGAGGTGGTTGCTGAGCTGGAAAAAAACCTGTTTGATGAGTTAGATATGCTGCGTGAAGCAGCCTCAGCGTCGCAATTGAAACGGCATTTTGCTGATGAAAGGTTGTTGTACGTTCCGGAAGTTTACTGGTCACTGACCAGACCGAACCTGTTAGTACAGGAACGGGTATTTGGCGCACCAATCAGCAATATAGCGTTATTAAAACAACATAATATCGATTTGGAACTGCTGGCGACAATCGGTGTGGAAATTTTCTTCACCCAGGTCTTCAGACACAGCTTCTTTCATGCCGATATGCATCCGGGCAATATTCTGGTCGATGTCAGCAATCCACAATTGCCGCGTTATATCGCCATTGATTTTGGCATTATGGGTACGCTGTCGCCGGATGATCAACGTTATCTGGCTGAGAACTTTCTGGCATTTTTCAATCATGATTATCGCCGTGTTGCTGAGCTTCATATCCAATCCGGATGGGTACCGGCAGAAACCCGAATGGATGAATTTGAATCGGCTATTCGCAGTGTTTGCGAGCCTATTTTTGCCCGTCCACTGAAAGAAATTTCATTTGGGCAGTTATTGTTAAGACTTTTCCAAACTGCCCGACGCTTTAATATGCAGATCCAGCCGCAACTGGTTTTACTACAAAAAACACTGCTGAACATTGAAGGTTTGGGACGTGACCTGTATCCCGACCTGGATTTATGGCAAACCGCCAAGCCAATTCTGGAACAATGGATGAAAGAGAAGCTGGGTTGGCAGGCGGCCGTTAAATCACTGCAGAAAGAAGTACCAACCTGGGCAGAGACATTACCGACCTTGCCCCGAATGCTGCATGACCTGACCAAACAAGCTCAAGCGGGTCAATTGCATATGCAATTATCGTCTAAGGATTTGGACAAGATCCGTCAGGAAGTACGCCATTCCAGCTACCGTACGGCCACAGCCGTCAGTGGCGCCGCCTTTATTGTGGGTGCAGCTATTATCAAAGGTCTGGATGGCTATTCAGCCAATATGCTGGCTGGCATGCCCGTACTTAGTTGGGTTCTGGGACTTTGGGGTGGCTTAATGCTTTATTTCAGTCTGCGGCGTTCCGGCTAATCAGAACAAGCCACTGATAACACCTTTATCATCAATATCAATGCGTTCTGCTGCAGGAATTTTCGGCAGGCCGGGCATGGTCATCACATCACCGCAAAGCACGACTATAAATCCTGCACCTCTCGACAAACGAACATCACGAATGGTCAGAGTGTGCTGCTCTGGGGCTCCGCGTAAACCAGGGTCACTACTGAATGAGTAAGGCGTTTTTGCCATGCATACCGGTAAATCTCCATGCAATGATTGAAATTCGCCGAGTTTTTTCATTACTTTTTTATCAGCGATCACCTCATTTGCCCCATACAACCGCATGGCGACAGCATTAATTTTTTCCCATAACGTCTCGCTGTCGCTATACAGCAATTTACATTTTCCAGGTTGCTGTAACTTTTCAACTACCGTCTGAGCTAATAACTCGGCTCCCGCTCCACCTTCAGCCCAATGACGGGCTAAAATGGCAGTTGCCCCCATGGACTCAACAGCATCCTTAATCAACGCAACTTCCGCATCACTGTCCTGAATAAAGTGATTTATTGCTACCACGCATTCCAGACCAAACTCGTTTTGTAAATTATGTAAATGCTTACGCAGATTGGTTAGTCCCGATTCAAGCGCCGTTAGATTCTCAGCAGCCAAATCCGGTACATTAACACCGCCATGGTATTTCAATGCCTTAACCGTCGCGACAACTACCGCAAGATCAGGACGAATACCGGCTTTCCGACATTTAATATTAAGAAATTTTTCCGCCCCCAAGTCAGCACCAAAGCCAGCTTCAGTCACCACATAATCGCTAAGCTTTAATGCCATTTTGGTCGCGATAACTGAATTGCAGCCATGCGCAATATTGGCAAAAGGCCCACCATGAACAAACGCAGGATTATTTTCCAGAGTCTGCACCAGATTCGGTTTAATGGCTTCTTTAAGTAAAGCTGTCATAGCACCCTGAGCGTTTAGATCATTGGCATATCTTGGTGTGCCATCAATTGAATATCCAATCAGAATATCACCAAGCCTTTGTTTTAACTCGGTTAATGACGCTGCCAGACAAAATATTGCCATGACTTCTGAGGCGACCACAATATCAAAGCGATCCTCGCGAACAAAGCCATTTGCAGGCCCCCCCATCCCTATCGTGATCTGACGTAAGGCCCGGTCATTCATATCCACAACCCGCTGCCAGGTAATTTTACGGGTATCCAGCTGCAGGCTATTGCCATGGTGAATATGATTATCAATCATTGCTGCTAACAGGTTATGTGCTGCTGCTATCGCATGTAGATCACCGGTAAAGTGCAGATTAATATCTTCCATTGGAACTACCTGCGAATAACCGCCACCGGCAGCTCCTCCTTTTAACCCAAAGCAAGGACCCATTGAGGGTTCGCGAACACAGACGGTGGCTTTTTTGCCAATGCGGTTCAACGCATCACTGAGACCAATAGTCGTGGTGGTTTTACCCTCACCGGCAGGAGTCGGGCTAATGGCTGTAACCAGAATCAATTTGCCATCTGGTTTTGTCGCCAGATCATCCATTACCTGCAGAGAAACCTTGGCTTTATAACGTCCATAGCTATCCAGATCATCCACCTGCAATCCTAATTTTTGCGTGGCGATATCCGTTATATTCTGCATTGTTGCCTGTTGGGCGATTTCAATATCTGACATGCTATTATCCGAATTTTGACTCTGCGGGCATTATACGCGAGTTAGTATATGGCTCAGTATCTTGGCCGATAATTACTCGCCCCAGCGTGGCATCAATTGATGTTTTATGGAGGCTTGATCGAGAATTCTGGCCACCACGAAATCGACAACGTCTTCAAGTGTCTGCGGTCGGAAATAAAAACCGGGATTAGGCGGCATAATACAAACACCCAGCCGGGAGAGTTTCAGCATATTCTCCAAATGGATGGGCGAAAAAGGAGCCTCACGGGGGACAACGATCAATTTACGTTGCTCTTTAATCATTACATCAGCGGCACGATTAATCAGATTATCGCTGCCGCCACAGGCAATGGCCGACAAGGTTCCCATGGTACACGGGCAGACAATCATCGTGGGCACTGAATGCGATCCGCTGGCAAGTGGCGATGACCATTGCTGCTCGCCATACAGTTTTATCTGTCCGGCCTGGCAACTAAATTGTTTTTCCAGTACTTTAGTGGCATCTGCTGCACGTGAGGGTAGTTTCCAGTCCAGCTCATCGGCTAATACAATTCGACCAGCAGCAGAAATCATCAGATGCACGGTGATTCCCTGCAACAACAACTGCTCTAGTAAACGTTTGGCATAGGGAGCACCCGATGCACCGGTAATGGCCAGCGCAACTTGTTTTGAATCAGTCATTGTTCAACGCATCCAGGATTTTTTGATGAATGCCGCCAAAACCGCCATTGCTCATCACCACAATATGGTCGCCTGATTTACTTTGATTAACCAATTGCTCGACGACATCATCAATGTTTCGAAGCAGTACCGAGCCATCGCCGAGTTGTTGCTGAATGTTATCTAACGACCAGGTTAACTGTGGATCCTGATAGAGAATGACCATATCAGCCGCGTTTAGTGATGCAGCTAAGGTATGCTCATGCACGCCCATTTTCATCGTATTGGAACGCGGTTCCAATACGGCAATCAATCGCTGTTGACCTATGTTGGCCCTTAACCCTTGCAAGGTGGTAGCAATCGCCGTGGGATGATGGGCAAAATCATCATATACTTTGATTCCCCGACATTCACCTCGTAGCTCAAGGCGACGCTTAACACCTTTAAACTGGTTCAATGCTTCACAGGCATGCTCCACAGTCACACCAACATGATGCGCGGCCGCAATAGCTGCCAGGGCATTATTAACATTATGCTGACCAAGTAAAGACCAATCCACTTTGCCGGTATTTTGGTTGTGTTGCACCGTAAAGCTATGTCCATCTTCTGCCGTTTCAGCTAATTGCCAGTCAGCCTGTACATCATTCAAGGTTTGTCTTGGTGTCCAGCAGCCACGCTCCAGCGTCTGTTCTATTGCAGGGATAGCGTGCGGCGTAATCACCAAACCTTCAGCCGGAACAGTACGAATTAAATGATGAAACTGCGTTTGAATGGCAGCCAGATCAGCAAAGATATCAGCGTGATCAAATTCCAGATTATTAATGACTAAAGTACGCGGGTGGTAATGAATAAATTTGCTGCGTTTATCAAAAAATGCCGTGTCATATTCATCGGCTTCGATCACAAAGAAAGGGGTATTTCCAATCGCAGCAGACTGACCAAAATTACCGGGTACTCCACCGATCAAAAAACCAGGTTGCATACCTGCATATTCCAGAATCCAGGCCAGCATACTGCTGGTCGTGGTTTTACCGTGAGTCCCGGATACCGCTAGCACCCACCGATTAAGCAGAATGTTTTCTGCCAACCATTGTGGTCCGGAGATATAAGGTAAATTACGGTTCAGCACATATTCTACGGCAGGATTGCCACGAGACATCGCATTACCCATAACCACCATATCGGGAGCCGGTTGCAAATGCTCCGGCAAATACCCCTGCATGACGTCGATTCCTGCGGCGGCTAATTGATCGCTCATTGGCGGGTAAACATTGGCATCAGAACCGGAAACATCGAAACCACGTTCACGAGCCAGTAAAGCCAGTCCCCCCATAAAGGTACCGCAGATGCCTAAAATATGGATATGCATTCAGGCTACTCCGGACATGACCAGGCCATTAATAACAATCGCCAGCACTACATATAAAACCGTTAAAGCTACCGCCTTAGGTGCTGATGTTTCAATACTGCGGCGTATGATATGTGCGGTGACCATCAAACTCCATAACATCACCAACATCAGTGCAAACAAGATGAAATTTGCTGTATCTGATTGTTCAGCGTACTGATGAAAGGCCCATAGCAGTGGCATGGCTAACAGACCCAACAGACTGCCGGTGCCGGCCAATGCCATTAATGACTGTTGGTAACGCGGCAAAAAGTGGTTCAGGCGAAGCAGTCCATAAAGAAGAGTCGTTAATACGATCACATCTGTTAAACCAATCCATAGACTGATTCGGAATGACATATCAATTTGGTTGACCGATACGCTGACAATAAAATATATCAACAAGAGCAATTGCATCAGTTGATTATTAGCCGGAAGGCTATCTGGTCCTGAACGGAACAGACAAATGTCGATTAAGCGCAGTATAACTTTCATGTGCGGCATCATAGCGCGTCAGCAATAGTTCACAAAATTTTTCTTGTCTCTTTTATATTTTTAATCATAAAAAAACCCGGCAACGCATAACGCTGCCGGGTTTAATTTTAGTTATGTTTTATACTCAGTCGTCCAGAGCAACACCCCATGGGAAGGAGCCGACTTCGATGGTTTTAATACGCTCCTGCTTAGCAGTATCTACAACTGAAACAGTGCCGTCCACCCCGTCAGCAGTGTAAATCATCGAACCGTCTTTCGATAGATCCAAGCCCCAGACACGTTTGCCAACAGGAACATTACCTTTTAATTCCAAAGTCTCCGCATCGAGAAATGCTACCGAATTACCACGTCCTGTGGTGACATAAAGCATTTTATCATCAGGACTGACTTTGATATCCATCGGCTTTGAGTTCTCTACATCAATACCTGATTTCTTGATTACTTTCAGTGTTTCCATATCGATAATGGCAACTTCATTGCCAATTTCGCTGGTGGCATAAGCCAGACTGCCATTACTGTTAAAAGCCAAGCCTCTTGGACGTGCGCCTACAACAAGATGTGCCACTGCTTCGTATTTAGTTGTTTCAATAATATGCACCATATTGCTTGATTCACTGGTGACCAAAGCATATTTACCGGTTGGAGATACTGCTACACCCTCGGGTTCAATACCGACCTGAACCACTGCCAGCTTTTCACCTGATTTAGGATCAAGGAAGGTCGCCTCGCCATCATCTTCATTCGAAATCACAATATGACCACTCACCGGATTAACCCCAAATGTTTCAGGATCATCACCTGCATCCAGGGTTTTGATAACTTCCAACGTTTTTACATCAACTACAGCAATGGCATTATCTTCACTGATAGCGACATACAGCATAGTTTGATCAGGCGACAGACCAATACCCCGAGGCCGTTGCCCTATATCAATTGTCGTTTCAACTTTATTGGTGCGGGAATCAATCACACTTACCGTATTATCTTTTTCATTGGTGGCAAACAAGCGATGAGTAGGTTCAGCCAATGCGGCGGTACTCGCCAGAATCAGTGAACTTAACAAAAGTGTTTTAAATTTCATTCAGCGTTCTCCATAGTATTTTTTAATTTTATTTGCAGGTAACTTTACCAAGACTATCCAAGCCACCTTTAAAACCACGTAACGGCGCTTCAGCAACAATTTTATTATCGTTATCTACTAACAATAGAATTTGTCGTAACTGCCCATTCTCACGGAAATTAGCGTTATCGCCTTTTTGTCCATCAAACACCAGGTCCGTTTTAAGATGATTCAACATAAACTCTGCATCATACTGCATGGTTTGCACCACTGAGTCTGCAATCATTTTGGTTCCAGCCCAGCCAGCCCATGCCTGGTCCGTCATTGCCTCACCTTGAGATTTTTTAAACCGGTTGTTTAACTGGCTAGCAGCAAACTTTACAAAATCTTCGTGCCAGCTTTGTACATTTGCAGGCTTATCCGGATTCTTTTCCTGCCACTGCGCTAGAGCATCAGCACGCATTTCATCACTTGGCGTGATATGAAATAGATTCGGCAGACAGGATTCACGTAACTCATCCGAGCGTGAAATAAGATTTATCACCGGTATTGCAGCAAACTGTTCTGATTGAGCCACTTTCATTATGTAATCGTCATCTGTCGCTAACAACAGCACCGTTTCAATCTCAGTTGTTTCCAGTGCATCAGGCTCCACGACTTCTATTTGGTATTTTTGCCCCAGGAACCCTCCCTGAAGATTGGCTTCCTGAAGTCCCTGTTGCACGCCAAGCCAGACTTGTCCTTCAGTGGGTCCAACATAATGCATGGTGACCTCAATTTCATCTGCCATCAGCCATTGTGGCCAGATAAAAAACAGGAACAATCCATATTTTTTTAGGTGATACATTCACTTCTCCTTCCTTTATAAAACCCTTTCAAAGATACGTACTTAGAGATCCTTGACCATCAGGAAAATCCTCAACCTTTCAGGAAATTATCCTAACTGCACTGCTGCAAAACATCATTATTTCTTATAATCAATTAGTTATATAAATTTTACCCTGTAAATCTGCATATAGAATATTGAAACTGGTTGATATAAACCACTTCCTTATTTGGCAAGATGTTTTTTCTCAAGATTTCTTGTCAGAGGCCGCTACGGTTCATACTAGGAACAGAGTGAGAAAAATGAAAAACAAATCACTGGAATTGGATCTGAGGCAAATCATGCAGGGACTTGAGGAATTTGCAACGTTCATGAGTTATCAAAGCAACTATGAGGGATTACGCATACTCAAAGTGGAAACTCAGCATGAGAATGATCAAGATTACAATACCAGCCAACCTTCAGACAATATTGTATCTATGGAGAAAGCTCGCATTAAACGAACTGAGTACGTAGACACTTTTCCCGCTGCCAAAAAATATCAATAAAAAAGGCCCGCATCATGCGGGCCTTTTAATTTTAAACCTGACTCCCATCAGGGTTAACTTCACCATCTTCATCTATTTCAGGCGGCATCAAGTCAGTCTTAGTTACCCCCATCAGCAATACAGCAGTGCCTGCAATATATATAGATGAATAAGTCCCCACCAGAATTCCGATAAGCAGCGCCGTGGCAAAAGCGTGAATTACTTCACCACCAAATACAAATAATGCCACAACAACCAGCAATGTCGTCATCGATGTCATGATGGTCCGGCCTAAAGTGGCATTAATCGAAGTATTAATTACTTCAAGTGGTTCCGCTTTACGCATCTTCAGAAAGCTTTCACGGATCCTGTCAAAGACTACAATGGTATCGTTCAGCGAATAACCTATCACGGCCAGGATAGCGGCCAACACTGTCAGATCAAAATCCAGACGGAAAAACGAGAAAAACCCAACAGTAATAACAACGTCATGGACTAACGCCAGCACCGAGGCAATCGCAAAACGATATTCAAAGCGCAGTGCCACATAAATAAGAATACCAATCAGCGCATAAACCATCGCCAGACCGCCATCTTCAGCAAGCTCTTCACCCACCTGAGGCCCCACAAACTCGACTCTTCTGACCTCAACAGCATCGGTTTGCTCTGCTTGCAATAAAGCCACAACCTGATTACTTATTTCAGCCATATTTTCACTTTCAATAACGGGCAAACGTATCAGTACGTCCGTTAAAGAGCCAAAATTCTGAACTAAAGCATCACCGTAACCACCCTGTTCAAGTATTGAACGGACCTCCCCAAGGTCGACTGCCTGAGGATATCCCACCTCAATCATTGTGCCGCCGGTAAAATCGATTCCGAAATTCAAACTGTTGGTCACGATTGAATACGCCGAAATCAGTATTAATACTGCCGAAAATGCTAATGCAATTTTTCGGATCCCGACGAAATTAATGTTTGTTTCTTTGCTCAATAAATGCATGACACAAGCCTTAATTAAATGGACAGTTTTGGTCGTTGCTTACGGCCATAAACAAGGTTAATCACCATGCGTGTGCCTACAATCGCAGTAAACATTGAGGTCAAAATGCCTAACGTCAGTGTGATAGCAAACCCCTTAATGGTTCCGGTACCAAAACCAAATAACACTATCGCAGCAATCAACGTTGTAATGTTAGCGTCAGCAATAGTTGAAAATGCTTTTGAATAACCGGCATCAATACTGGCACGTGGGCTGTTACCCAGTCTTAATTCTTCACGAATACGCTCGAAAATAAGCACATTCGCATCAACCGCCATACCAACTGTCAGCACAATACCTGCAATACCTGGCATGGTGAGTGTGGCCTGTAACATTGATAACAACGCCACAATTAACACCAGGTTGGCTGCTAAAGCCAGATTAGCCACTGCACCAAACAATCGATACCAGACAATCATAAATACCAGTACCAGAGCAAAGCCGATCATTACTGAAGCAAAACCCTGATCAATATTTTCCTGCCCCAGGCTAGGCCCGACAGTGCGCTCTTCGACAATATCGATTGGCGCTGCCAATGCACCTGCACGTAATAATAAAGCAAGATCCCGTGCTTCAGTCGTACTGTCCAAACCGGTTATCTGAAACTTTTTACCGAGTTGATCACGAATAGTAGCGACACTGATAATCTCCGGGATTTGACGTCGTACACTGACTTCTTCGCCATCAATTATCTGTGTTTCAACTTTAGACTCAATGAACACCACCGCCATCGGGTTACCGATATTGTCACGGGTAATATTGCTGAAAATGCGTGCGCCTTTTCCATCTAATGTCACCGATACGGCCGGCGAACCGGATTGACCGTCTATTGTTGAGGCCGCATTGATAACATGTTCACCGGTCAGCATCACCCGCTTATTCAATAGATAAGGTCTGCCATCGCGGTGATAATATAATTCAGAATTGGCAGGAACTCGTCCGTTGACCGCATCCTGAACATCACTTTCAAAATCGACTAAGCGAAATTCCAGGGTTGCCGTGGCACCAAGAATTTTTTTCGCCTGAGCGGTATCCTGCACACCCGGCAATTGAACAACAATGCGATCCTGCCCCTGTTGCTGCACTGTAGGTTCAGCGACACCCAGCTCGTTAATACGGTTTCGCAAAGTGGTGATGTTTTGTTGTAAAGCAAGGTTCTGCGTTTCGCGAACAATCGTGTCATTTAAGTTTATAGTGACGGTTGGACGCTCTGCATTTTCATCGATAGCAACCACAAGCTCATTGTATTCGCGATCGATTGCATCAATAGCCGCATCAAGATCTGCTGCTTCCCGAAAGCCAAAGGTCAAAACACCATTTTCAACGTTGACCTGGGTATAGCGAATTGTCTTATCACGTAATAAAATACGAATATCGCTGGCATAACTTTCGAGTGTTTGCTTCAACACCGCATCCATGTCCACTTCCATCAGGAAATGCACACCACCGCGTAAATCCAGACCAAGATTCATCGGTTCTGCCCCAAGAGACTGTAACCAGGCCGGAGTATTGGGTGCCAAATTCAAAGCGACGATATAATCTTCAGAACTCAGTTTCTGCTGAATAAGTTCACGTGCCTCGAGCTGTTCATTGGCTTCACTGAAACGAATCAATAAACGGTTTTCTTCCAGCACTACACCCTTGTATGGGATTTCAGCCTGTTTAAGGCTTGATTCGATTTCATTAACCAACTGCAAATCAACGCTGTTCAGTCTTCCGGCAGAAATCTGTACAGCAGGATCATCACCAAACAGGTTTGGCATGGCATAGATAATGGCCGTGAGTATTACAGCCACAACCAGTAAATTTTTCCAGAGGGGGTATCGGTTCATCTTGATATCCAGATAGCAAAAAGGCTGCTCGCAGGCAGCCTTTTCATATTTACAGTTTTTTCAATGTGCCTTTTGGAAGCACTGAATTGATTGATTCACGACGTACTTTAACTTCGACAGTTTCTGCAATCTGCAAGTTAATCGCGTTATCGTTGATATCATTAATTTTGCCCATCAAGCCACCATCCGTTACAACCTCATCACCTTTCGCCAGTGATTGCTGCATAGTACGGTGGGCTTTAGCGCGTTTTTGCTGCGGACGAATCAACATCACGTAAAAAAGCACTAATAAAATGATTGGGAACGCAAAATCAAGCAAGCCCGGCGAACCCGTTGATGCTGCAGTTTCAGCAAAAGCAGGTGAAATCAGAAAATCCATCATATTTCCTCTAAACTGGCAAATAAAAGACAGTGATTATGCCACAGCCAACTGCCGGCTGATAGCCAATTAACCTATTCTGCACGATCCTGACGCATTGCGTAAAACGATTGACGAAACTGTTGAAGATTTCCCGCTGCGATTGCGTCTCTCAGCTGTTGCATCAAGCGTTGATAATAATGCAGGTTATGAATGGTATTCAGTCTTGGACCAAGCATCTCACCTGTACGATCTAAATGATGCAAATAGGCGCGACTGTAATTTTTACAGGTATAACAATCACAGTAAGGATCCAAAGGTCCTGTGTCCATTTTATGACGACTGTTGCGAATTTTAATGACACCTTCATGTACAAATAAATGACCATTTCGTGCATTCCGCGTTGGCATCACGCAGTCAAACATATCCACACCCAGACAAACCGCTTCAACCAGATCTTCGGGCCGACCGACGCCCATCAAATAGCGTGGCTTGTCCGTTGGCATTTTCTCGCTAAGGTGGTTGAGAATTCGCAGCATGTCTTCTTTTGGTTCGCCCACAGACAAGCCGCCGATGGCATAACCATCAAAGCCGATCTCAGTCAGACCTGCCAGAGATTCATCACGTAATGCTTCATGCATACCACCTTGCACGATTCCGAATAACGCCGAGGGATTATCTCCATGTGCTGCTTTACTGCGCGCTGCCCAACGTAGCGATAACCGCATCGAAATGGCCGCGGTCTTTTCATCAGCAGGATACGGCGTACATTCATCAAAAATCATTACAATGTCACTGCCAAGGACGCGTTGCACAGCCATGGATTCCTCAGGCCCCATAAAGACCTTGTCACCACTGACTGGCGAGCGGAAATGCACACCCTGCTCAGTTATCTTACGCAGCTCACCAAGACTGAAGACCTGAAAACCACCGGAGTCGGTCAAGATAGGCTTATCCCAGCGCATAAAGTCATGTAAATCACCATGTCGCTGGATAATATCTGTACCGGGACGCAACATCAGGTGAAAGGTATTGCCCAGAATGATCTCTGCTCCAGTGGCTTTGACCTCTTCCGGCGTCATTGCTTTAACTGAACCATAAGTCCCAACCGGCATGAAAGCAGGTGTTTCAATGGTTCCCCGGTCAAAACTCAGTTGGCCGCGGCGGGCAAGTCCATCCTGTGCTGATGTCGCAAATTTCATTGTGTTAACTCATCAAAAATTGGCGCACAGGATAGCATTATCGATAAGGTTTCAGTGAATTCAGACGCAATCCCCTGTCAGTTAAGGTAGGATCTGCATAAAATTTTTAGTGGAAAGCAGTATGAGTCAATCAAAAATTATTGTGGCGTTGGATTACCCCGATGCGAATGCCGCGCTTAATATGGCCGATCAGTTGGATCCTTCGCGTTGCCGCCTCAAAATAGGTAAAGAATTATTTACCCGCAGCGGCCCGGAAATCGTCAAAACGTTACAACAAAAAGGTTTTGATATTTTTCTGGATTTAAAATATCACGATATTCCAAATACTGTTGCTAAAGCCTGTGCAGCCGCTGCTGATTTAGGCGTCTGGATGATGAATGTTCATACTTTGGGTGGACCGGCAATGATGTCTGCAGCACGTGAAGCGATCGGCAGTCATCATGATGCTCCTCTACTGATTGGTGTGACATTGCTAACCAGCATGGATCAGCAAACATTTGAAGCCATAGGTTTAGAAGGCACCATTCCCGAAACAGTCCTTCGACTTGCTGTAATGGCAGCAGATAATGGCTTGGATGGTGTGGTTTGCTCGGCACATGAAACGGCGATGTTAAAAGCCGAACTGGGCAGCCAGTTTCAATTGGTGACCCCAGGCATACGTCCGGCAGGCAGTGCAAAAGGCGATCAACATCGGATCATGACACCTGCCCAGGCTATTCAGGCTGGCAGCCATTATCTGGTCATAGGTCGTCCGATAACTGCTGCAGCAGATCCAATGCAAAAGCTGATTGAAATTGAAAACGAGTTACGTTAGAGACTCATAAAAAAGCCCGCAGCAAGCGGGCTTTCATTTGTATCAGTATCGTTTTTTAACAAATTAAACTTTAAATTTCCCTGAAGCATCCTGCAATTGAGAAGATAGACTGCTAAGTGTATCAACCGCTTCAGAAGTAGCACGTGCACCATCTGCAGTATGATCAGCAATCTGACTGATATTAACAATACCGCGATTAATATCTTCAGCAACTGAACTTTGTTCATTAGCCGCATTTGAAATCTGCGTACTCATCTCATCCATGGTAGAAATCATCGCTGTTATAGTATCCAGAGCCGAACCAGCACTGGCAGCTTTTTCGACACTGGTCTTGGCGCTTTCACGACTTTCATTCATGACTTTCACGGCAGCACGAGCACCTTGCTGCAAACGCTCTACCATTTCTTCAATTTCGTGCGTGGATGACTGGGTTCTGGCAGCAAGCGTACGAACCTCATCAGCAACTACCGCAAAGCCTCTGCCATGTTCACCGGCACGGGCCGCTTCAATAGCAGCATTCAATGCCAACAGATTGGTTTGCTCTGTAATTCCGCGTATGACATCAACGATTGCACCAATATTACCGATATCCGCTTCGAGTTCACTTAAAGTCTCAGCCGCTTTTTCAACTTCGCTGGCCAGAGTATCAATAGATTGCATTGTCTCCAGTACCACCTGCTTGCCGGCTTTAGCTTCATTATCGGCATTACGTGCGGCTTCAGCAGCATTGGTTGCGGTGCGTGCTACTTCCTGAACAGAGGCAGTCATTTCATTCATCGCTGTCGCGACTTGATCAGTCTCTTCCTGCTGTTTTAATACTCCCGTCACCGTTTCTTTACTGATGACCGTCATGTTTTGGGTTGCGGTATTTAGCTGACTGACACCACCAATCAGCGTGTGCACCAGGTTGGCAACATTTTTGCGGGCACTGTCTAGTTCAAATGCCATCCAGCTGAAATCGCTTTTACCGGAAATGGCAATTTTTTGCGTGAGGTCGCCTTTCTTAATATTCTGAATTCCATTGACCAATGTGGTTGCGCGTTTGTCACCAAAACGTCCAATAACATGTGCCATAAACATGATCAGTGCACTACCGATAACAACAAATCCACCCACCACTTTAAGTTGTTGCATCGAGGTAACCGCGTTCAGTTCCATGTAGAACATTAACCCGGCCAGCACCACCAAACCGATAATGCCAAATCCGGCAACAATGTACATGCGTTTTCTCAGCGAATAATTCTCTAACTTAAACACGCCGCATTCTCCCTTCTATGTTTATAATTATTGTAATTATCATGCAAACACACTCACACCGACACTATTATCTGGTGAATCAACTGATAACTGTGTTGCTTCATTGTCCATATCGTCCGTTTCAACAATAACTTGAGCTATATTATTGCCGCCATGTAACTGTTCATCTTGCTCAGAACCCTGCGAAGGCTGATCCTGATGGCTTACTTCAGCATTATTCAATGCCAGTCCGCTTTCGTTGAAACTCTCACGTAATCTCGGCAGTGCCTGCTCCAAAGCATCCCTTGCTGCTGCATTTGAGGCAATAAAAGTAACATTGGTCTGATCATTTTGCATACTCAACCTGACTTCTACAGGGCCGAGATTAGCCGGATTCAGCCTTAACTCTGCTTGTTGAACACCCTCACGCGCCATCCAAACCACCCGGCTACTCATCACTTTGCCCCAAGCTGCACTGTTAAGCTGAGGTTGTATGTTCAGCGATAAAGCGGGATTAGCAACACTCGGTGTACCAGCCACAGACGTGGTCATACCCGGGATGGTAGAAAATACTAAAGGACTACTGAGTTTGCTGGCTGAACTTCTCTCCGCCTGAGGATCCAGTTGCCGCATCGCGGAAATTGTTTCAGCACTGGCGGTCATCAACTGTTCCGGCGTTTTTCCCGCCGTTTGCATCATTAACTTAACCTTTTCGGTGGTAACCGCATCACCTTCCACATTTTGCTTCTGAATTGCCTGAAGTATATCTGCACGGATTGACGTTGCTGAAAAATCTGCATTATTCGATTTGCTCTGCATCGCAAGCACAGATTTTTTCATATCCTTATCACCGGACTGTGGAATATTTATTAATGGCGTTGTGGCGAGCTGCTGCTTTTCAGTTTTCTTTTCTGTCACGGGAGTAACAGCCAAAATCATTAAAGGATCACTTTCATCCTCACTCTCAGTCTTATTAGTTTTGCCGTCAGTATCGACAATGATTTCTTTAGTCGGTGCTTTATCGGATTCCAGTTCTGAATTGTCAGCCGTTTTTTCCGTCTTATCTACCTTTTCCGATTTTTCAGGCGGCAATTCTTTGCCGTCTTTTGCATCCGGCTTTTCCGCTTTGGTGTTTGCTTCAGCCTGTTTATTATCTGTTTTAAGGTCATTCCTGGCCGGTTTATCTTGATCTGGTCGTTGAGGTTCATTTAGCCGACGATCCAGTTCCGACGCAAAGGCCGCATTATCTTTACTGTTGGCAGCAGAAGTTATGGCTTTGTCTGTATTGTTCGGGGCAACACTCAGCGAGGAGAGGGTCAGCTGTTGCGTCATTTCATTTCCTTAAACTCTGGTTAGTAGCCGTATAGCGCTGTTATAGGTAATGAATAGCAATGGCTGTGCCAGAATCGATATTTCATAGCTCAGTATTTTTAGTGATTACTTTAATCAACTGCGTTAATGCATTGGTTTGCTCAGACAACTGTTGGCTGATTTGCTCTATGGAATGGCGGCTGCGATTTTCCCAACCGATATGATTATGCGTCAGATCTTTTTCCAGTTGTTGTGAAAGCTCAATGCTTTTATTCAGCTGTTGCTGCTGCTGACCAGACTGAATTTTCAAAGGTTGAAGCAATTGACTCAATTGTTGGTTCAGCACTCTAATTTCCATTGAAAAGTCACGAAGCTGACGCGCATCATCACCCAGCTTTGCCGCTTCAACAGTACAATTTAACGCCAGCAGGCTGGTTTCAAACACGGCGTCATCTATTTCCTGCAACATAGCAGTTAAATGACTGTTTTGCAGTTGAACTTGGTAAAGCGTTTTTTCCAGTGCCGGTAGAATATTTTGTGCTAACGGAGCGTTTTCGTTCGGCGTTGAAGATAGCGATAGACCTGAACCAGTCGCACTATGAGGATAACATTCGAGCAGAAACCCCTCGGGCTTATCATTTTTGTAAAGAACCGAAATCGTTAATCGCACATCCAAAAAGTCGTTGCGTAAATCAATACTTCTAGGCAGCTGCTCGAAATCACTTAGCCACTCAATGGGGAAGGGAACGGCTTCAGCGAAATGTTGTAACGAAATACCTTTAAGTCTCTCAATATTAAGATCTGGAAACATTTTTTTGAGACTGTCTTGATACTGTTTTAGCAGTGTTTCTGCCGCTACATTGAGGTAACTTACCACCAGATTTAAATCGATAATAATCATCGGCGTGGCAGTTTGCTCGACGGCTAGCGAGGTAAGCACATACTCTGCTGCCGGAGCTTGATCTGTTTGATAAACCGTTACCGGCTCGGCTACCTGGCCAACAGGAGTCTGCATCAACTCAGCCACATACTGCAGAACATTTCTCCACGCTTGCAGTAACGTGTCATCCCATTCCTGCTCAGAAAATTCGGCAACCACGGATAACCAGTTTTCGATGAACATCTCATAATGGGATTGTTCGACACCATATTGCTGATGTCGCACTCCCAGCCCCTGAAGATAATCCTCGATCATTTCCGAGTCACGTAAATGCTGGATCAACAAAACCATCGATGCGAGTAATTTCTTATGTTGCCCTTCAATCGTGACTGATTTGAACAACGGCATTATCGCCGGGTATTCAGCAAATAATCGCTGATAAAAGCGCTCAGCTAATGCATCACTAAAACTCATTAACGCAGCAAAATTATGCTCGACCAGGGTTATATCTTGCTCATCCAGCCCTGCCAATCCACTAATAGGATGATGTTGTAGAGCATTCTCAGCCATCAGTCTGCTCTTCCCAATAGCAAATCATTTGCCAGAGACTGATAATCAGCTGGATTTGCAGACTCGTTATCGTATATCACCGTTTTTAGCACTCGCTTCGGAAAATACTGTGTCAATAAATCACCGAACTGGTAGGCAAAATCAGTACCGTCCGGCAATCTGTTTAAACATAACCATAACCTTATTGAATCAGATCTCAATTTCGCCACCCGTTGCAATACCGGTAGCATTTTTATCATACCGCGTAATGCACCATGCTCCGCAGAAACTGGTATAAGCATATCACTCGCAGCCAAAACGGCATTCGTGCCTAATAATCCTGAGATCGCAGCGCAATCAATCAGAATGATATCTGCATCTGATTGTATTGTCGAAGTAAGTAGTTGCTTCAGTTTAACACCGAGTTTTATTGATGGTGTTTGCTGTTCGAACAAATGCAGCTCGGGACCCGACGCAATTAAAGACAGTTGTTCGCTTAGAGGCAGTATTACATCACGGGCATCATCTTTAAAAGAAAGTAAAGCATCCATGCCAATTTGAGTTTCAGCTACCCCAAATTGTCGGGTGAGATCAGCCTGGGGATCCAAATCCAGCATCAGCACCCGATAACCCATTTCTGCCAGAATCACCCCCAGGTTTGCCGTGATGGTGGTTTTACCGACGTCATGGGTCTGATTCATCACAGCAATAATTCGTTTTGTCCCTTGCCCAAGCATGGTTTAATTCTGTCCCTGTAGCAATTGCTCAAATAAATTAGCTATATCAAGTAAATGAATCTTTTGTGAATCATCATTCACACTATTTATCAGACACTGATGTGTGGATGAGCTGGATGCCATTTCAGCAAGCTCTGAGTGGTACATTAGAATCGTCACGTCGGTAACACTAAGCCCCAGTAGTCGTTGTGAATCCAATGGATGATGTAACAAAACCAGTAATGGACAGTTAAATTGATGAGGAGGGACGTCAACTTCAATCAATTTATTCATATTAACGACCGGCACAATCGCATTGCGAACATGCACAACACCAGATAACCATGAGTTCGTTCCAGGCAGTCGTAATACATTTTCCAACGCCAGGACAGTCGTAATACAATGGACCGGCAGCGCATATTGCTGATCTTCGATAACGATCAGCTGGTAAAGATCATTGTCCAAAGGCGAATTAGCAGACGATTTCATTGCTCACCGGCAATCGTAAGGGACATCAACAGCTTGCCAGGCTCGAGCAGTAAAGCAATATTTCCATCATTCAGTATTGCGACGCCCTTGACTCCATTTACATGACGATAATGCGGAAGTAAGGACTTAACAAGCAGTTGAGCCTGTTCAGCCAAACTGTCTACCTTCATTGCAAAAACATTGTTTTCAGTAGTCAGTAAAATGATAAAACTGGACTGATCATCTGTTTCCTGTACAGGCAACTGCAGGAATTGGCGAATATCAATCAATGGTACTTGCCGGTTATCATCAGTGATAAACCACTTTTTGCCTCGATGCCAGACTAACCTGCTGCTATGAGCAGCATAGCTATCCAGCACACTTATTAATGGCAATGCCAGCGTTTGTTGATCAACATTAATGAGTTGTACATCCATTAAAGCCTGATGAACAGGTATGTACAGGGTAAAACAGCATCCTCTGCCATGGCTCGAAATTAACTCAATTCGCCCTCCCATATCGGTAATATGTTGCTTCACAACATCCAATCCGATACCTCTTCCGGAGATAGCATCTGCTGATACTGCGGTGGAAAAACCTGGCCGAAATACCCAGTCACTGAGCAGTTGTTGATCAAGCTTACTCCCCTGCAAATTGACCCCGAGCTGTTTTGCTTTGGCCAGGATCTTTTCTTCAGCTAAACCAGCTCCGTCATCACTGAATCGAATGATCAGTTGCTCATCAACTTGTTCAGCAATAATGTGGATTTGACCTTTTACAGGTTTGCCGGACTGCTGGCGAAGCTCGGTGGGTTCAATTCCATGAGCGAATGTATTTCGCAAAAGATGGGTTAATGGATCTATCAACGAATTGACGATCATGCTATCCACCTCAATGGGCGCGATATCCATATTCAACTGGATTGGTTTATCGGTTTTATTCGCCAGATCAAATGTCATCCGGGGTAATCTTGCAAAAGCATCGGCCAATGGACGCATCGAAATATGTAACAGCTGTTGTTGCAATAATTGCTGTTGATGTTTCATCGCCTGATTACGACGCGTTAAACGAATTTTATCCGTTTGATTTAACTGGTTAGTAAGTGCAAACGTCTGCTTTAACTGTGTCTGTAATGTATGCGAAACGGTTAATAATGCTTGCAGATTGGCCTCGCTCATTTTGTATCGATTTGGCTCATTGACTCTTTTGGTCTGCGCTAAAGCCAATACTTCTACCGTGAAATCACAGACATGTTTTACCCAGTCAAACTGCGAGATAATTTGTTGATAGCTCACTTCAGCCGTAAGTGTTATTTGCCAGCGCAGGTAACATTTATACAGGTCAAAATCTGCAAAATCGGGTAATTTATCAGTAAAGACGGAAACCTTTACCGGACCAAACTGGCGTAATGCTTTGATAATCCGTAATGGATCATGGCCGTTTTCAAAAAACTGCGGATGTGGGCCAAAATCAATTTGCCAGACAGAGCCATTCATTTCCGGCACAATCGGTGGTTTACCATTATTCTGATTTTGCTGATCCAGACGATTTATCCTAGCAAGGCAATTTGCCAGATTTTCGGCCTGTATTGCTGGATCTGCTTCAGTACCACTTAAGCATTGCCGGCAAAAATCAATTGCCACCAACAGTCCGTCCCTGTCTTGGCTGGTAAGTTGGCGGTTTTCCGTCAGAATATTCTCGATGGCATGACAAACTTTTGCTATTGCTTCATTTTCGAAACTGGCGGCAGTACCCTTGAGGGAGTGCAATAGTCTGAGAGTATCTTGCCAATGGGCATCGCCGCTGGTGGAGCTCTCCAATGACGATAAGAGCCAATCCTCTATTTGGTTTAATGTTTCCAGAGCTTCCTCATGAAAAGCAGCTGTGGCAGAGGATAAAAGCGGATGCATGGCAATCGAAGATTAATTAAGCAGTGAGTTGATAGTGTCGACCAACTGTTCAGGATCAAACGGTTTTTTTAACCATCCACTAGCACCTGAAACACGGCCAAGATTTTTTTTGTCTTCATCTGTTTCCGTTGTTAATAACAGCACCGGGGTGAAACGGTATTGCGGTAACAAGCGCAGCATCGTTATGAATTCTGGTCCGGTCAGTTGCGGCATATTAAAGTCACTTAATACCAATTCAAACTGCTGCTCAGTTGCCATATCAATGGCCTGTTTACCATCTTCTGCGCACACCACATCATGGCCTGAATTCTGCAAAATAATCTGCAACATCTGTCTGAGCGAGGGGGAATCATCGACGACTAGAATCCGAGCCATTTTAGTTATTCTCCATTGAATCATTATCGGCAACTGATGGCTGATCGGTCATTTTAAAAGATAGACCGGAAAGACTTACGGCATCCTGAAAGCTATCACTCATCGCAGACCAGTGCACCTCAATATCATATTTCTCTGCCTGTTGCTGAAATTGATAAAGTAATTGTAACGCCGCGGTATCAATACGCTGCAAACGGCTGACATCAATAAAAACGTTATTTCCAGCCAGCAGTATTTTTAAACAGTGCAAATACCAAGACTCCAATTGAGTAATGTTTAGCTGTTCTCCACAATCAAGTTTTTCCGTTGTATTCGTCATTTTTATAGCTTTTTTTAATTACATTTTTTGCCGCAATACAATAAGGACCGGGCAAAAAATGTCCGCTTGTGAGTTTATACAACCAATGTCATATGCAAATTACCACATAACAAATCTAAGCAGAGACTATGCCATATGCCAGGGTTTATTTATGTTTGCGTGCCCAAAGCATAGCGGTATGTTCATCAGCCAGTCGCTGCTCCAGTTTATGCTGACGTTGCTCGTCTTCTTTTTGATAGCGTTCTTTGAGGGATTCGATAGATCGTTGTTTATTTTTGGCTTCCAGCCAAAGCTGACGTTGTTTTTGGGTCTGCATAAAACACTGTTCGACGTGGCGCTGTTGCATTCGAATAGCGTTATCTAACTGTGCAAGAAATGATCTTAAGTCAATTGCTTTGCGAGCACTCATCTGTACAGCGTCACCTTGGCGAAATTGCTGCAGGTACTCTTCGCGATAACGCAGTAAATCATTAAGCTGATGTTTTTCCTGCTCAAGCACGTTGTTGGCCTGAACCAGGCTCTGCATGGCTTTATCGGTCTCACGACCGGCCATTTCAATTACTGGTATCAGTTTGCTTGCCCGTGTCATATTGCTGTAGCACCCGAATCCGTCGTGTTATCCAAAATTAGAATTTACGTTGCTCCGCTGTCATCAATTGTCCATTTAATTGCTGTGAATTGCTCATCTGGCCAAAAGCCAGTTTTTGCAATGACTGCAGGCTACTGTTCCAATCATGCGCCACATGCATGTCCTGTTTCAACATTGCTGATAACGCCGGAAAACGATTAATGGCTTCATCAATTTGCTGATCGCTTCCTGCCTGATAGGCACCAATGGTAATTAAATCCTGATTCTGCCGGTAAGTGGAATAGATTCGCTTGAATTGCTGGGCCAGCTGCAGTTGTTTGGCATCGACAACCTGCGGCATGACACGACTGATCGACGCTTCAACATCAATCGCCGGATAATGCCCGGCTTCAGCTAACTGCCTGGATAACACTATATGTCCATCAAGTATGGCACGAGCTGCATCGGCCACCGGATCCTGTTGATCATCACCTTCGGTGAGCACCGTATAAATTGCGGTTATTGCTCCACCACCAACTTCACCACTGCCAGCACGTTCAACAAGCTGCGGTAATAACGAAAAAACCGATGGAGGATAACCTTTGGTGGCTGGCGGTTCACCAACTGCAAGGGCAATTTCACGCTGCGCCTGGGCAAAACGTGTCAGTGAATCCATTAACAACAAAACCTGCTTGCCCTGATCGCGAAAGTATTCTGCAATACTGGTTGCCAGCATGGCGCCATGCAACCGCATCAAGGGTGAATGATCGGCTGGTGATGCGACGACCACGGCACGCTTTAAGCCTTCTTCACCTAGAATATCTTCAATAAATTCTTTAACTTCACGTCCCCGTTCACCGATCAATCCCACCACGATGACATCAGCTTCGGTAAAACGCGTCATCATACCCAGCAACACACTTTTGCCGACACCACTCCCGGCAAACAGACCCATCCTCTGACCACGACCAACCGTCATTAACGTATTGATTGCCCGGACACCAACATCAAGATGTTGTCTGACCGGTGCACGGGATAAAGGATTTACTGTTTTCCCATGCAGAGGGACTTTATCTTTTACGTTAAGCGGCCCACGTCCATCAAGCGGTTTTCCGGCACCGTCGACAATTCTGCCTAGTAAAGCGTTACCAACAGGTACCTGAGAATCACTACGGATTGGCCTGACCCGGGCATTAGGAACCAAGCCGCGAATATTGCCGGTAGGCATTAAATACAGTGTTTCATCATGAAACCCTACTACTTCAGCTTCGACAGGTTCTCTGCCAGGAGCATGAATTTCGCAACGACTGCCAATGGAGGCCTGGAATCCAACAGCCTCCAGCGTCAGACCGACCATTCGGGTCAATCGTCCTTCAACGGTAATCGGTGTTTCATGATCTGCTGTCAGTCGCTCCAGCTGATGCTGCAACCTGTCATGCAAAGAGGTTGATTGGTTTGGCGATTCAGCTGGGTTCATGATGGTTGTCTTGGCTTAATAACCGTGAAATCAAATTATTGAGTCGGGTTTCAACGGTGGCATCAATGGTAGTATCTGCCGTCACCAACTTGGCTCCCCCACGATTTACCAGCGGATCCTCATACCATTGCCAGCCGGTATCTTCATCCAGTTTCAAGCCGTTTTTTACCAGCTCCATATCTTCGGGGTTCAGATAAACTTTTAGCTGGCGATCACTGACGGGTAAAACTGCAAGCGCTTCGCGCACAGCGGTCAAAACCAGTTCAGGGTTTTGCTGAAGTTCGTGATAAACCATTTGCCGCACCAGCAAACTGATCATCGACAGTAAATCATGTTCAACAATTGAATCAATGCTCTTAAGCGGATTATTCAGACTGTCAATCAAGGCTTTCCATTGTTGAGCCTGTTGCAGAATATCGGCTTCCCCGGCTTTCAATCCTGCTTCATGACCTTGCTGGTAACCTTCATCATAGCCCAGCTTAAAACCTTCTTCCTGCGCTGCCTGCTGAACGGCTTCCAATGCTTCAACGGTTAAAGGGTTGGTATTTTCAGCTTCAACATCTGACACCGATACCACACGAGGAACTTCCCATCGCTCATAGGCATTGGCGAGTTCTTCGGCGGATAAAACGTTAGCATGTTGGGTGGTATAAAGATCATCAGATGAAGTCATCACCACCACCGCTACCTAATGCAATATCACCTTTATCGGATAACATCCGTGCGGTAGACAAAATGGATTTTTGCGCGGCCTCAACATCACTGATACGCACGGGTCCCATCGCTTCAAGATCATCACGTAACATCTCTGCTGCACGCTGGGACATATTTTTAAGAAACTTCTCTTTGAGATTTTCATCAGCACCTTTAAGGGCAAGCTGAAGCTGATCGGTTTGAATTTCACGCATTAATGTTTGCATGCCACGATCATCCACATCAATCAGATTATCAAATACAAACATCAAATCTTCGATGTTCTGACCGAGATCCGGTTCGGATTCTTTGATTTTTTCCATAATGGCTGCTTCACGACTACCCTCAACAAAGTTAAGGATATCGGCAGCTGTTTTAGGCCCGCCAACGGTGGCAGTTTGTCCGCCAGCATTACCGCTGAATTGTTTTTCCAGGATTTCATTCAGCTCATTCAGCGCCGCAGGCTGCACACCATCCAATGTGGCCACCCGCAGCAGAATCGCTGCCTGATCACGTTCTGGAAACATACCAAGCACCTGAGCTGCTTGATCGGGATCGAGAAACGAACAGACTATCGCGACGATTTGGGGATGTTCCAGTCGTATGACTTCATAGATAGCACGAGCATCCATCCATTTTAACTGCTCCAGACCATTGGTATTGCCACCGGAAAGAATCCGATCAAGCAAACCACCGGCACGTTCTTCACCCAGTGCACCAACCAGCATTTTCCGTACATAATCATGAGAGCCAATGCCCAGACCAGTTTCCTGTTCCACCGTGGTGACAAAACTGCCTAATACAGTTTCAACCTCACTACGCGTCACATTGTTCAAAGTTGCCATGGCCTGACCGATTTTCTGAACTTCTTTCGGCCCCATATGCTTAAGCACCTGCGCAGCATCTTCCTCACCTATTGAGCGAAGAAAAACTGCGGCTTTTTCAGTACCAGTTAATTTACGGGGTTGTTCGGCCATTATGCATCACTCGCTGCCCAGTTTTTTACGACCTGCGCAACCAGCGCAGGGTCCTGCTGTACTAAACTGCGAATATTAGTTAAATGCTGTTCAACACGCTCAGAACCAGTCGTCAGTTTAGCAATATCCTCACCGTTTTTACTACTTGCTGCCAATACTTGCTCTGCTGACATTCCCTCGGCATTTTCACCGCTCTGGTTGGCTAACTGTTTATCAGGAGATTTATTCAAATCTCTGAAAGCTGGACGTATCAAACCAAATATTAAGAATAACACGACCAATGCACCCAAGACTTGTTTACCCACGTCCCAAACCCATGGTTGTTCCCACAGTGGGATACCTGGAAGTGGCTCGGCCTCAATCGGAGTTACAAATGGTGCGCTGACAACATTTAAGCTGTCGCCTCGGGCCATATTGAAACCAATTGCGTCCATGACAAGCGTGTTAATACGCGCCATTTGTGCGTCGCTCATTGGTGTGGTGACAACATTACCTTCAGCGTCGGTGGTGGTCGGTTCATCGACCAATACAGCAACGCTCAGCTTACGAATGTCGCCAGGTGCCAGACGGCTATGACTGATGGTGCGATCCAATTCAAAATTACGGGTGGTGCGACGTGAACTTGAGCCAGGTGTAACCGTCTCAGTAGTCGTTTCTCCATCTTCTCCAGCGTTTTCCTGAGCAGCTTGTTCCGGTGCGACACCACCACCAGGAGGTTGATTAGCCAATGCCCCCGGCACTCCCATAGGTCCAAATCCCCCAACGCGCTCTTCTTCAGCAAGTTGTTCACTTCGTAATGCCGCGAGATCCGGGTTATAACTTTCCTGTGTTTGTTCGGTTACCGTAAAATCGACATCTGCCACCACCTGGGCACGCACGCCATTCATGCCAACGATAGGTGTCAAAATATCCTCAATACGACTGATATATAATTGCTCAAGTTTTTGCGTAAACTCTAGCTGGGAATCACTTAATGCCAGACTGTTACTCCGTTCTGGTTGGCTAAGTAAATTGCCACGCTGATCGACTACCGTGACATCTGAACTTTTCATGTTAGGTATGCTGGCCGCGACCATGTGAGTAATGGCCGATATATGGCCACGTTCTAATGTTCGTCCAGAATAAAGATTAACGACCACTGAAGCCGTAGGCGGTTTACGTTCACGTACAAATACCGATTGCTTGGGAATAGCCAGATGCACACGGGCACTGCGAACGTTCTGTAACTCACTCACTGAACGGGCAAGCTCTTGCTCCATTGCACGCTGATAGCGAGCCTGCTCAATAAACTGGCTGGTGCCAAACCCCTGTTCCTGACTGAGGATTTCCATGCCTTGTGCACTACTGCGCGGTAAACCTTCAGCTGCCAGGCGTAAGCGTAATCCCTGAACATCTGAAGCCGGAACCAACAATGCCCCTGTAGTAGGGTCTAACTTATAATCAATTTGCATCTGTTGCAGCACATTGGCTACTTCAGAGGATTCCTGAGCTTCCATGCCGGAAAACAACACCTGATAAGAAGGTGTTTGTGACCACATAAACACGTAACCGCCAACAGCAATACTGGCCGCGATCGCCAATAAAAACATGATCTGCTTGGTTATGGGTTGGCGGGAAATATTATTTTGCATAACCGCCAACGGAGTGTTGGCAGCAAATGTGTTCGTTTTTGTAGCAGGTGCATTTTCCATATTCAGGCTCTTCAGTTAAACCAACGCCATTAAATCGACATTCTCATGACTTCCTGATAAGCCTCAATCAGCTTATTGCGGACCTGGACCGTGGCTTCAAACGCCACACTGGATTTTTGGGAGGCAATCATGACATCGGTTAAATTGACATTGGGATCACCCAATTCAAAAGCTGTTCGTAACTGACCTGCTGTTTGTTGAGTTTCATTTACTTTATCCACAGCATTTTTCATCAGATCACCAAAATCAACCCTGCCACTGGATAAATTCTGCTCAGCTGGCATTGGCATGGTCTGATTAGCCTGAGTTTGCATGGCCCGCATCTGCGTCAGTAACTGGTTAGGATCAATAGCTTTTATCATGATTATATTCTCGCTTTGTATTGCTTGTTGGGCTGAGTTTGTTTATGCAGACTTCTTGCCAAATTTTCCAGGAATGGCAATGCCCTGTTCACGAAAACGTGAGATTTTGTAGCGTAAGGTGCGTTCACTGATGCCTAATTCTTTTGCTGTCTCCCGGCGGCTACCGCGATGTTTTGCCAGTATGTCGAGAATATGACGCTGTTCGTGACTACGTAAATCATCTGCATTATCGACGGGGCTAACAGTCTCACTCTGCTCTGTAACAGGTGTCGCGTTTACCTCATTTGTGGATTGCTGAGATCCCGACATAGCTTCATATGCCAAATCATCGGCGCTAATGATTGAGCCAGTTTGTAAAATCAACGCCCGTTGCAGAACATTATCGAGTTCCCGAACATTTCCCGGCCAGTTGTGTTGCGACAGTTTTCTTTTTGCTTCACTGTCGAAATGCGGAGCGACCCGTCCACCTTGCTTACAATGACGTTCGAGTAACTGCTCGGCAAGCGGTACGATATCCTGAGGTCTTTCTCTCAACGGCAATAACTGCAACGGAAAAACATTCAATCGGTAAAATAGATCCTCGCGGAAACGGCCGGCTTTGACTTCATCACGTAAAGTGCGGTTGGTAGTTGCCAGCACACGAACATCAAGAGAGAGGGTTTTTCTGCCCCCCAGACGCTCCACTTCGCGCTCTTGCAATACGCGCAGTAATTTGGCCTGCAATGAAATATCCATCTCGGTAATTTCATCCAGCAAAATCGTGCCTTGATTAGCCTGCTCAAACTTACCAGCATAGGCTTGAGCTGCCCCAGTAAACGCGCCTTTTTCGTAACCAAACAGAGTGGCTTCAAGCATGGACTCCGGAATAGCTGCACAGTTAATGGCAATGAAAGGGCCGTCCTGACGTGGTGAATGCCGGTGAATAAAGCGTGCTAACACTTCTTTACCCGTACCACTTTCACCATTTATCAGAACGGTTGCGTCAGTCTCAGCAACACGTCTGGCCAAGGCCTGTAAATCCACTGATGATTTGGCTGCTGCGACCATGTCATCACTGGCTGGCAGTATTCGCACGTAGCGTTGTACCCGCTGCAATAAATCATCAGCTTCAAACGGTTTCATTAAATAGTCGCAAGCCCCTTCGTGCATGGCTTCTACCGCACTTTGTACAGAACCATAAGCCGTCATCAGAACAACAGGTAATGAAGGCAACATCGCCCGGGCTTTTTTCAATAATGTATGACCATCCATCGGTTGCATCTGCAAGTCGCTGAGCAATAAGCCGATCGGTTCATTAGCCAGTTTATCCAAGGCCTTTTGCCCGTGATCGGTCGACGTAACTTTATAGCCCGCAAGTTCCAGCGTGTCGCATAAAGCGGTACGTAAATTGGCATCATCTTCCACTACCATAATCATCGACTGATTCATGATTTCACTCCTGCTTGCATTTGTTCCTGAGAGGTATTAGATGGACGGTAAACAGGCAATCGCAGACAGAATGTGCTGCCTACACCCTGCTCGCTATCGAGCCAGAGCATACCTTTGTGAGCTCTGGCAACAGACTGCACCACAGCGAGTCCTAACCCGGTTCCTGAAGAACGCGTGGTATAGAAAGGCTGCAGTATCTTGTCGTAATCAGCTTCGGCGATGCCCGCACCATTATCTTCAATACTGATTTCAATAAACTGTTGTTGACCTTCTTCAGCATAATCAGCATGAATGGTTATTTTTCCTGTTTCCCCACAGGCCTGCCGGGCATTGTTGAGTAAATTATTCAGTGCACTGACCAAGGCTGGCTGACAGCCATAAATATAACCATCGTTCACCAGATTAATGACATGAACATTGAGCGATTCACTTTCCGGTTGTGCCACAAATTGCTGTACCAGTTCATCAATTAATGCATTCACACTTACCGGCGCAGTGCTATTCATATCACCCCGTGAAAATGCCAGCATATTGCGAACCAGCTGTTCCATATGGCTCAGGCTGTCATGTAAACGACGGGCAAATTTTAATTGTGTAGTTTGTTCAGTCTCAGGTTTGAGAAGAGGCGCCAGATATAAAGTGGCAGACGATAAAGGCGTACGAATTTGATGCGCCAGACGTGCCGCCATTTCCCCCATAGCTGATAATCGTTGCAGATGCGCAACCTTACGTTGTAATTGACGAGTCTCAGTAACCTCCTGCAGCAGGATAATCTGGCCAGGCTCTTTATCCAGCGGGCTGGTTGAAATATGTACCAGTCGACCATCTGCCAGTGAAACATCATGCCCATCATCTTCTCTGGGCTTGAACGCACGTTTGATAACATCAATCCAGCGTTGACCTGTCAACGGTTCGCCTAATAAATTAATCGCTACCTGGTTACAATCCTGAACCACACCCATTCCATCAATGACCACGACACCGCCAGGAATGACGGCAAGCAAACTGCTGAGACGATCTGCAATGCGGCTCTCTGAAGCGGATGTTTTTTTGGAATTTACCGGTGGTGTCCACAAAGGCTTATGTTCAGCGATATCAACCACATTACGTTTTGTTGGTTGTATTGCCTTTAACGCAACTTTATTTTCACTGTAAGGTGAGGATTCAGGCCATTTGAGGTTCATCTAATTTTGCTCCACTAAAGGGTTTCCAATAGTGAGTTTGCAAAATATATGCCCTATTTTTTATGCTTTATTTTTCAATATGTTACATTAAATAACTTTATTTCAGAGTCAAATTTCAGGCGCTTATTTCAGCTAATTTCAATATCCCGTTGAATCCCGTATTTTCGCATCTTTTCAACTAACGTCGTTCGGCGCATTTTTAATCTACTGGCTGCATGAGCTACAACCCCAGCCGCTTCATCCAGGGCCTGTTTGATCAGAAGATATTCCAGATTGGCCAGATGTTCCCTTAAATCCAAGCCATCTTCAGGTATGGTATCCATACTTAACAGCGCATCATCAGATTGCTGAAAACCATTCGCTGAAGCTGAAGCATCACTACCATTCGCTTTGGAGGATACTTTAAGCGCAGTGGGTGAGTGTGGCTGGGAATCAATTGCCGATGTAATAACTTCCGGTAGTGGTTCACCCTCAATCTGGTATTTCTCTGGCAGGTCATCAAAGTCTACCGTGCCGTAGGGATATAAAATGACGAGTCTTTCCACCACATTTGCCAGTTCCCGAACATTGCCGGGCCAGGTATAGCGGCATAATGATGCGATGGCCGTCGGAGTAAAGCGTACAGCTCCCCGGTTCTCATGTTCTATTCGCTGTATAAGCTCATGAATCAATAATGGAATGTCTTCAGGCCGCTCGCGTAAGGCAGGCATCTCAATAGGAAAAACGTTTAAGCGGTAAAACAGGTCTTCTCTAAAGCGGCCATCACCTATATGAGTTTCGAGATTACGATGAGTTGCAGCAATCACTCTGACATTGGCTTTCTGAGTTTTATTACTGCCTACGCGTTCAAAGGTTCTTTCCTGTAAAACTCTTAATAACTTAACTTGCATAGGCAGGGGCATATCACCGATTTCATCAAGAAACAGTGTTCCGCCTTCAGCCATTTCAAAACGACCTTTACGGGCAGTTATCGCGCCAGTAAACGCACCCTTTTCATGGCCAAACAATTCGCTTTCCAGAAGTTCGCCGGGAATAGCACCGCAGTTTACCGGTACAAAAGGTTTATCGCGACGTGAGGAAAAATAATGCAGGTTGCGGGCAACCACCTCTTTACCCGTTCCAGATTCTCCTAAAATCAATACATTGGCTTCTGAATCAGAAACCTGATGTATCATTTTTTGAACCCGTTTCATCTTTGTACTGTTGCCCACCAGCGAACGAAATAACGGTTCTGTTTCAGCTTGATTATCAGCCTGGTTCCTGTAAACCGAAGCTTGTTGGATTGCATTGTTTAGCTGGAGGTATTTGATGGGGTAATTTAAGCTACCGATAGAGCCGGGAAATTCTCTGATTAAAGCTTCTGGATAATCGAGTGTAAACACCGGGATCCTTGCTTCATGATTAATAAGCTCACGTAATAACTGTTTTGTCGGGCTAACACCACCACAATCCCCAACCAGCGCTAAAGCAATATCATTCAAATCATTAACACTATCAAACCAGTTTTCCATATCATTCACCACGACAGCGTGGCAATTTACGAACGCAATAAGCGTGGAAAGTGTTTCTCGGCGTTGTGGGTCAATATCTATCACCAAGATATTACACGCATTCATAACTGCTCCTGAAGGCAAGCTCTTTCTGAACCTGCTGGTATTACGTTAGGGATTTAGTTAATTCAAGTTAAGCACTTTGCAGTTAGTTGTCAAAAAAATGACACTGAAAATGGGAACTTTTTCAGAAACAAGCGCGCTAACTAATTGGATTGATAAGCCGTTACGGCTTTATGGGTGAATTTTGCATTACGCATTTGAAGTTGTAGAGATTGTTTTCCTTCCTGGCAATGCGCAATCAGTTCATTGTTGGTGTCGATAAGTGTTTGCAGCACTGTCGCCTGACTTTCAATTTCTGGAGAATCGTCATCTAAAGGAAATATCGACTGCAACAGTATTTGCCTTTTTTTATCAATTTCTGGCAATTCATTCCATTGTTTCTGCTTAGCCATCGCCAGCATATTTTGAGTAAGTTGCACCGCTTGGTGCAGGGAGTTAAGTTTATCGCTGAAATGTGTCATAAATGATTAGTGATAATCAGCCGGAATATTATCCCAACCCGCTTTCACTTCCATTAAAAGGCTACTGACTTCATCCAGAATTGCCACATCATTGCTAACATTTGCTTCAAGCAAACGTCGCCCCATATATTCGTACAAGGCATCCAGGTTAGCAGCAACTTCACCACCTTTTTGAGCATCAAGGCTGGTTCGTAAACCTTGGATAATATTCATACCCCAGGTAATCTGCCGACTTTTTTCTGCAATATCGTTTCGCGCGATACAGCCTTTGGCGGTAGCGATTTTAGATAACGCTCCTTCCATTAACATCTGAATAATACGATGCGGAGAGGCAAAGTTTACTTCTGACTCTACGGCTCCCCGACCATAACCTTCCAGTGCTTTTTTATTGATCATGTTTTGCATCATCCTAATTTCGCTCTGTGTTAATTATTATTATTCAATGAAGCTAATTGTTGCGTTAAAAAACTCGACGTATTATTAAGGCTGCTAACCAGTGTATCAAGTGCAGTAAATTGAGCTCGGATTCTGGCCTCTACAGAAATCATCCGATCTTCCATTCGTAAAATTTGGTCATCGATTCCCTCGACCTGAGTCTTCAGACCGTCTTCACGGGAGTCAATGAGACCATTGCTTTCTAACCAGCCATTAGAAAGTGTTGACAGTTTTGCAGCAAAACCACCATTCTCTGAGGCAAATAAATTGGTAAAAGATTCAAAATCCGTATTCATTATTTCAGTGACACGATCCGAGTCTACTTCCATCACTCCTTGTTTATTGATGGAGACACCTGCCTCAATCAAATAACTAAAAGATGATCCCTCTACGCTAGTACCGGCATTTAATACATCAAATATCTGCCGCTCTAAAGTCAATAATGTACTATCGGCTTCAAGCTGACCATTACGTTGCTTGTTAATTTCTGATCGTAAAGCATTAAAGGCCGTTGCAAAGGCTTCAACAGATTCGAGAATTTTTTCATCATCCCGCGTCACGCTTAACGTTGTTGTACCAATTGAAGCAGCATTGATTGTCATGCCGTCAATAGCGCCAGTAATAGTATTGGTACTACTACTAACATTAAAACCGTCTATCCGGACAAGGGCATTTTGAGCGGAAGAAATGGCCGCCCTAAATTCCACACCACCTTCTGGGTTATAGGCTAGAGCAGATAGGCCGGCTTCATCAGTATTGCCACCATCACTATCTGTAATACTTATCCGCAACGCATTATCTGTCCCGGTTTCTTCAGAAGAGAGAACCAATCGTGCACCATCATCACCGGTAACAATCGTTGCAGAGACACCGGTATTGTCAGTTGCGTTATTTATAGCATCACGGATACCGGCAAGCGTGTTATTGGTTCCATCAATAGTCACGTCGAAACTATCCGCACCAATACTGATATTGAGCGTACCTTCTCCAACAACTGTACTGGAATCGGTATAGGCTTTAGTGGCAATTTTGTCCCTTTCTGCCAGATTCACCACTTCAATATTATAGTTTCCAGCAACAGCCCCACTTGAAACCGAACTGGTAAAAACTGAGTCATTTCCGCTGGTAGCCTGATAGACTTGAAATTTCTCAGGTGAGTTAAGATTGGACATTGCGGTCTGGAAATCAGAGACTTTACTTTTCAGCGAGCCATAAGCACTTATCTGGGCATTAACAAATGACTTTTTCGTTGTTAAGTTGTCGATTGGCTGACGCTCAATCTCCATCAACTTGGTAACAATGTCGTTTACATCTAGGCCAGACCCGATGCCTGGTGCTTGTATTGTAGCCATGATAACGCTCCAGATTAGTGTGTAATTTTAAGCAAATTACACGCCAATCAAACTGTCATTTCCAGTAACATGCCGCGATATTCTTCTAAAGAACTCCGCAGTACCAGCAATTCCTCAGCTGGGATTTGTCGAATCAGTTCATCCGTTTCTGAATCAATCACCTTGATGATGGTATCGCCACTTTGCTGGTCTATAGAAAATTGCAAAGAACGATTAAGATTTTGCATATAACTGTTTAGCTCAACAACTCGATCCTGAATTGCAGCTATTTGTTCTTCAGTCGCCTCCAATTGCTGGGAGAGCGAATTAGGTTGAGACAGTGAATTTATCCGTTGCGTTGCAGCAAGCCCTGAAACAACTTCAGCAGGAACATTGCTGCCCTGCTGAATATTGCCAGAAGTTTGTAATGACAACGAATCAGTTTTAACTGTGAAATCGTTTGTAGTCATTCCTTCATCCTCCAAGAATATCGGGTAAGCGCTTCCCAGCTATCTGCCGGGAAGGCCTCCCGGTAGCTTATCCGAGTAATGAAAGTGCTGTCTGAGGCAGGGTATTCGCCTGCGCCAGGATTGAAACACCAGCCTGTTGCAAAATCTGCGAACGAGTCAGGTTAGCTGTTTCAGCAGCAAAGTCAGCATCTTGGATACGACTACGAGCAGCTGTCAAGTTTTCTGCATAGTTTTGTAGGTTAGAGATAACTGCTTCAAAACGATTTTGCAGAGCACCAAATGTAGCTCGTGACTCGTTAACTGTATCTAATGCGGTGCTCAATGTTGACAGTGCAGCAGATGCGTTTGCTGCATCACTGACATTAACTGTACCTGTTGCCGCCAGATCAGATGCGTAACCAGCAATACCAGTGATACTCACTGTTGAAACCGAAAGCTGGTTAGAAGCCGCGCCACTAGCGCCAACTTGGAATGTTAATGAAGTTGCAGCACTCAGTAATCCGTTACCAGCAAATTCAGTTGTTTGAACAATACGTGAGATTTCTTGAGTTAACTGATCAACCTCAGCCTGAATACCAGTACGATTACCTGTTGTTGCGTTAGCTGATTGTACGGCCAACTCACGAATACGTTGTAAGTTATTACCGATTTCACCTAATGCACCCTCAGCTGTTTGACCGAGAGAGATACCATCAGATGCATTACGCACTGCTTGGTTTGTACCACGGATATCACGAGTTAACTGTTCGGCAATGAACAAACCTGCCGCATCATCTTTTGCGCTGTTAATACGCAGACCTGATGATAAACGTTGTAGTGATTGATTCAGACTGCTTTGTGATGATTCAAGATTACGCTGTGCATTTAAAGATGCCAGATTCGAGTTTACAATAACCGCCATGAGAATTCTCCTAGGCTTTTAAGGGCATTTTGCCCCACTAAACATGGCGGACAGACTGTGGAAAACCCAGTATTTACCGCCTCCGAAATGTTTAGCGTCCTGCGATTATTTTTCTTTAATCTTTTTTCAAAAAAAACCGAAAATCACCAATAGCACCATTTCTCAACAAATCTAAATGCCTGTTAATTAGCCTTGCAATAAGGTTAATGCACTTTGCGGCAAACTATTGGCCTGGGCCAGAATTGATGTGCCTGCCTGCTGCAAGATTTGCGCTCGAGTCAATCTGGCGGTTTCAGCAGCAAAATCAGCATCTTCAATACGGCTACGAGCAGCTGTCAAATTTTCGGCGTAATTCTGTAAATTAGAAATAACGGCTTCAAATCTGTTCTGCAAAGCACCGTATGTAGCCCTTGTCTGGTTAACCGTATCAATATCAGTAGATAATCCTGATAAAGCAGCAGATGCATTTGCTGCATCACTGACATTAATCGTGCCTGTTGCAGTAAGGTTCAGAGAATAACCACCGATACCGGTAATATTCACTGTATCCAAAGTTACTTGGTTGTTTGCTGATCCACTGGCGCCAACCTGGAAGACCAAAGAGGTTGCCCCGCTTAACAACTTAGTTCCACTAAATTCTGTAGTTTGTACAATACGAGAAATTTCCTGGGTCAACTGATCTACTTCTTTTTGTAAGCCAGTTCTATCACCCACCGTGGCATTTGATGCCTGGATGGCAATTTCACGAATACGCTGTAGGTTGTTTGCAACTTGCCCCAAAGCACCTTCAGCTGTTTGTCCCAAAGAAATACCATCGGCTGCATTTCTTACCGCTTGATTGGTTCCTCGAATATCCCGGGTAAGTTGTTGAGCAACAAACAAACCGGCAGCATCATCTTTAGCGCTATTGACACGCAAGCCTGATGATAACCGCTGTAAAGACGTATTCAGATCATTCTGCGAGTTACTCAGATTACGCTGAGCATTCAAGGATGCCAGATTACTATTGACGATTAGTGCCATAACACTCTCCCTAATTGAGCGATTCTTATTCAGAACCTGCCGGCGTTCCGGACAGGTATGCAATCAACTAAGCAGTGTTCGTGCCAATAATCTTTATCTTTTCAATCTAATGCGGGTAAACCAAGAAAAATAAAGGGCCGGAGGTGGCCCTTAAAGTTAGTGTTAATTTTTTGTCAGGGCGTCAAGCCATTCATCCAGATGATCTTCAAGCATGTAATGCTGGAGTACCCAAGCTCTTAAAGCTGAACCGGCATCGGCAAGTGCCGCTTTATCGGCCAAAACTTGCCGGATTGCCGTCACCCACGCTTCGACTTCATTTTTCACTCGAACAACGGGCGGATTGTTAGTTTGGTAGGGATAAATATCCGTGCAGATGACTGGCCAGCCAAGCACACCATATTCCAACAGTCTCAAATTACTTTTGGCCTCATTGAAAGGATGAATTTCTAGTGGTGCTACGGCCAAATCAAGATTTAAACTGGCAAGTTTTGCCGGGTAATCCGCAATCGGCACAAAGTCATGATATTCAGAGACATAAGGTTTGATATCTTCAGGACACATACCCATAAATATCCAGTCCACCTCTTCGGCCGTGGCTTGGATAACCTCTGTCATAATGGCCAAATCGCCCTGATGTTGCTGAGCTCCGGCCCAACCAACGCGCGGTTTTGAACCTTGGTTTTTTAATGAAGTAAGCGAAAGCCAGGTATCTTTTGGTAAACGATTAGGTATTACACGAATGTCATCAATCATAGCTGCACACAGATCCGCTAGTGGCTGTGTTGAGACAATTAAGCGGTTGGTTGAAAGCAGAGCTCTACGTAATCTTGATTTGGCGTCAGCAAAATGACGTTTTATTTCTCTATATGCAGAGCTTTGTTCTGGCACATTGGTCAATAGATCATCAATTGTGTATATCCGGAAAATATTGGGTAAATATTCTCGCAATTGTTCTAATTGATTCAATTGAATATCATTAATTGCAGCATGAAAAACAACCGTATCTGGAGCCATACGTGCGTATTCAGATAGCATGACAGGACGAGAGTGGTTTTCACTAAAACGATAATATTCACATTGAGCCATTGCCGCATGACTTAATGCTGCAAAAGGTTGAATTATCCGATAATCACCACTGCCCCCTTTTAACGGTAATCCCAGTACTTTTGCTCGATCATAAAAGTGAGTGTCCCAATTTGTAGGCATCTCTGATTCAATTAAACATTCACGATGAGCCAGACTTAAGTGTCGGTTATAAGCGTGGTCATTGGCTATCTGTGGAAGCCATTTTTTTAGCATGTATTTTCGTTCTTTCTGAAAACGTTCCACTTTTCCGCTTTGATCAACCGTTCGAGTTAATTCGCTTTTTTGCGTTACGCTCCCGTGGTGAACCAAAACAGAGTATGGAGTCCAGGTAACTTGAAATCCTGCATCGCGAATTTTCAAACACAGATCAATGTCATTGTATGAAATGGCAAAGTTATCCTCATCCATGCCGCCGACCTGTTGATAAAGTGTTTTGCGAACCAGTAAACATGCCCCTGTTACCGCAGAAAAATTCTGATCCAGTTGGGCACGCCCCATGTAACCTGGCTCTTTAATATCTAAAAGCCCTAAATAGGGATGATCAGCAATGGTATCCATGCCCAGAATAACTCCGGCGTGCTGTATTAGCCCTGTTTCAGGCAAGACTAATCTGGCCCCCACTACCCCTACTTCCGGGCGCTGAGCGAATGCCATCATTCGAACCAGCCATTCTGCATGCAAAGCCTCAGTGTCATTGTTTAGGAACAGTAAGTATTCTCCCTGCGCATGTTCCGAAGCCAGATTACTGATAGCTGCATAGTTAAACGGATGAGGGTAATCAATTACACGTAATTTGTTTTGAGGTAGTTGTGATAATTGTTCAAAATATTCCAGAGTATCCTGTTCTTCACTTTGATTATTGATAATAATGATCTCAAAATCAGGATAGCTATTTTTGTGAAGCGCCGCCTCAATGCAAGGACGTAAAAACTCTACTTTATCTTTGGTTGGAATAATGATGCTGACTTTAGGTGATGAAGGCCATTGGTAAACCACTCTGACCGATTTATCAAGCAACCCATCTTCCACCACAGCATTAACCTGTTGCCGAAGCAAATGCTGCTGTACAGTCTGCTTGGTAATCTCTGTACTGTAATGAGCTTGCACAATATCTGGTAGATGTATCAAAACATCTGAGATATGAATGATCCTTTCAGCTCCATAATGCTCATAAATTTTAAATGCCAGACTCATGTTTTCATGACCCGGCACCTTATCAAGACCGCCAACTGCATCAAACATTTTTTTTGAACAAATAACGATGCCGATATAATCCTGGGAACGAAGCATATCCAGATTAAAATCGGGTTTAAAACGCGGTTGACTTCGCTCACCTGCAGGATTAATTAAATCATCATCACAATAAAAGGCCGATTTGCTCTGATGAAGATTTATATAATCACCAAACTGAAGCCATGTCTGTGGCTCGAAACGTGTTCCCGCAGGTATAAAGCCTATCCAGTCCATTGAAGAATTGATAATAGATTCATGTAAAAAACTGTAAGGGTCCGTTTTTGGTGGAATGGTTAACCACTCCAGCACAGCCAACTCGTCAAACATGGCATCCGGTGCGGGGCCATCCGCTATAACCGTCAATTTCCAATTTTGATAAAACTGTTCCCCCAGAGAATCAATGGTATCTGCCAGTAGGTTTTGTTCGCCATCAAAAAGAAACATAAATAAATGGAACTGAGGTTTTACTGACCATGACAACATCCGCTCAGCATGAATTTGAGCATCAATTTCTTGCAAGGCGTGATTATTTATCCATTGTCGATACAAATTGTTTTTTTGCCATTGTGCTATCTCTTCACTCATTAGTTCAGCAATCGACTTCATAACGTTGAAACGATCCGACTTAAGTAACTGAACTAAAGTTTGTAAAGTTTCTTTTTCCGAGGATAACAATGGTTTTTGTTCATTCTGAGTTAACTCTTTGAACACACATTGTATGGATTCCAATAAAAATTGTTCACGTTCAATTTCACTGGCAAACACCCCCCTTTTGTTATCCAGCATCGATATTGCAATAGTCAATAAAGGTAGGTCGGTTTGTTCACGTATTGCGATAATTTTGTCTAAAAGAGATTGTGCATCGCTATCGGAAGTGACAAGGGTATTATTAACATTTTGTTGAGCTTGGTATTCAGCGACTGATATCGGCCGCTCACCAATTGCTCGTTGATTATCGCCTAGTGCTTGATAGAGTTTGTTCAGCAAGTTTGTTGCAGCAACATGATCGGGGTCATATGCAAATATATCTAATAACAATCCATACACCAGCGACAATGACCATTGAAATTTCCCCATCAAGGTAAGCTCGGTCTGCATTGCAGTCTGTGCATAACGCATTAAGAGAGAAGTAATCTCGGCTTGATCACTGTGGGAATTTTTAGTGGTTTCCGCTCGTTTGTTAATAGCTCTTAAAATCACAAACAATGTTTCGTATATGGACGCAAAAGCCATGTCATTTTGTGATTTTAAACTCACATTATTTCCATGTACTCGATATTGGGTAAGTACATCGTCGATTCGCACAATTGGAAACTGCTCGGTGATTCTTAACCAGTGATCTAAATCCTGTACATACGGTAACTTTTCATTGTAATTGCCGACTTTATCTAATAAATCGCTCCGGAACATGGCCGACGGCGCATTAAGAAAGTTTCCTGATAATAATTGCCATTGAATATCAGAAATAGGGCGGTCAAATACGCCGGTCACATCTTGTAATTGCCCGTTGCTATCGATGACCTCAACTTTTGAACAGACTACTGCAACATCGGGATTAGCCTTGAAATATGCAAGTTGTTTCTCCAATCGTTGTGGCAGCATTCTGTCATCCGCACCAAGAAGGGCGATAAATTCTCCAGATGCTCTGGCAAATGCCTGATTAAAGCTATAACTCACTCCTTGATTGAATGATGACTGAACCAGCTGACAGCGTTCTGGATATTTTTCAAATAAGGACTTGATGCGCGATACCGAGTTATCGGTAGAAGCATCATCTACAATTATTAATTCCCAATCCTGGATACTTTGGTCAAAAACAGATTCAATCGCATCAACAATGTAGTTTTCGTAGTTATAACTGGCAATGCATACACTGACCCTAACCGGCGTTAGTTTTTCTGACATCAGAATTCCTTATTTACGACTTGCCTTGTCTCTCTCAGGAGACAAGAAATTCATGTTTCGTATTACTTCCAGCATATGTTCCAACTTGTCAGCATAATGATTCTGTAAGTTTGGAAACATAGGTAAACTGAGAATTTGCCTTGACAGTTTCTCTGTCACCGGAAGAGAGGCTTGCTTCCAGCGGTTTGCAAATGCTGGTGATAAATGCGGTGGGACGGGATAGTGAATCTGGCTACCAATATGGTTGGCCTTTAATTGATTTTGTAGTTCATCTCGTTGCAAACAACGAATTACGTATAGATGCCAGACGGGTTTAATCCCCTGAGGTACTTCGGGTAATTGTAAAAAATGCACATCGGCCAAGCGGCTATTATAAATCTGCGCCAGTTTCTCTCGAGCAAGGTTCCACTCATCAAGATAACGTAATTTAACTCGCAGAAAAGCGGCCTGTAACTCATCCAGCCTCGAGTTAACGCCCAACAAGGTATGTTGATATTTTTCCTTGCTTCCGTAGTTGGACAAACAGCGTACACTTTCGGCTATTAACGAATCGTTGGTCACTACGGCTCCAGCATCACCAAGTGCTCCAAGATTTTTTCCTGGATAAAAACTAAAAGCAGCCGCATCACCAAGACTTCCTACTCGGCGTCCATAATAGCTAGCGCCATGTGCTTGGGCGGCATCCTCAATGATTTTTAAATCATATTTCCTGGCGATCACTTGTATCGCATCCATATCTGCTGGTTGCCCAAACAAATGCACGGCAATAATAGCTTTTGTGTTCGATGTAATTGCCGCTTCAATCTCAGTCGGGTCAATATTAAAACTTATCTCTGAAGGTTCGACTGGAACCGGTTTAGCACCGACAAGATCGACCGCGAGCCAGGTAGCGATAAAAGTGTTTGCCGGGACTATAACTTCATCTCCGGGCCCGATATCCATTGCCCGTAAAATAAGAGATAACGCATCAAGACCATTGCCAGTCCCCACACAATGCGAAGTTTCACAATAGGCAGCAAATTCCTTTTCGAATGCCAACACCTCCTGTCCTAAAACGAACCAGCCCGAATTAACTACCCGATGATAAGCTTCATCAAGTTCTGAGCGACACGCCTCATTACCAAGGGCAATATCGACAAATGGCAAATTCATCTCTCATCCAACATAAAAATATCCTTTAGAAAATATGCTTGATTTGTATAGAACGTTATTGGGAATGAGAACAATCCCTTACCCAGACACCCAATCACGAATTTTCTATTTAGTTGTTTGCCTCTTGTCATACCATCAAGTCAAATTATTAAGAGTAAAGATAAACGGGGTTTAGTAACTTTTTTAAAGGATGTTTCAGTTCTTTATGGCTGCTTTAAACGATTCATAATCACGGTAATAATCCTCTTCATCAAAAAGCTCGGAAGCCAACACCATGCATACCGAACCTGAGGAAAAATTATCAATCGTCCGCCACATCATGGATGGAACATATAGACCATAATAAGACCGATTCAGATGAAAACGATGCTGATTTTTACCATCATCCAACACCACATCAAAACTACCTGACATAGCAACAATTAATTGCTGCAGGTTTTTATGAGCATGAGATCCACGCTCGCTTCCGCCTGGGACATCATAGGTGTAATAAACTCTTTTGATCTCAAAAGGGATATGATTATCGTTTTCTATGAATGTTAAGTTACCTCGAGGATCTTCAATCCGTGGTAAACCAATAATGCGACAACTTTCTAAACCCATTGGGATGTACCTCCTTAATTATTAATATAACGCAGGATCCGTGCCGGATTTCCAACGACCAAAGCACCATCAGGCACATCTTTTGTAACAACAGCACCAGCCCCAACAAATGCTTGAGATCCAATCACTATACCGGGCAGGATAGTTGCGTTTGCACCTATTGATGCGCCTGTTTTGACGTGGGTTTGTAAAAATTGTGGTGGATATTGTTTGCTTCTTGGAAAAAGATCGTTGGTAAACGTTACATTAGGGCCAATAAAAACATCAGAATCAATGCGTATCCCATCCCATAATTGAACACCGCATTTAATGGTGACGTTGTCTCCCACAATCACGTCGTTTTCAATAAATACATGATCACAAATGTTACACCCCATGCCGATATTTGCACCGCCCAGAATATGTGTAAACGCCCAAACGCGTGTATCTTTACCAATTTGAGCGCCAGGCTCGATAAGTGCCTGCTTATGCATAAAGTATTGTTTCACTTTCTTTCTCTTATAAACCCAACAATATACGTTCCAATTCGTCACAATCTAAAGTGTAATCTGCTTGCAGATTCTGCTTGCTCCCCTCAGAAGTCTGCCCCATAATCGTAATGACTTCATTTATGCCAACAGCACTTGCAAGACTTTCATATACTACATTCGCACTGGATCCTTTTGAGCACATCAATAAAACTTTGCATGCTTGATTAGCAAAAACAAGATTTGACAAGGATGCCCCAGAAGCTCCTGCAATAATACTTGCCGATTGGAATAAAGCGACTTGCTCATCAAAGGCTAATGTCCCGCAATCAATCAATTCAAAATTAAACTTGATAAAAACCTGCTCTACTTGTTTTTCATTGAGCATTTTGCGTTTTTTTAATACTGAGCTTTTACGCGTCAGCAGAATCTTTCTACCGTTGAATGGTTCTACCTGTTCTGCAAAATGCTTTCTTAGAAAATTAATTGTCGAAGTGTTGAACCAGAGATCTTCATCACACAAGGTGGCGGTGGGTAATGGATCAAAAATCATTTGATTTATATTTGAGGGTATAACCGCTCTATTGATATGGTAATGAGCAGCCGTTTTTGCACGAATAATCTGACGTTCTGGACCGATTAATTTTTGCAAAATCTGAAAATGCTGTTCCGGCATATGGGCATTTACCATCACAGGCAAATCTTTATAGTCTTCGATGGATTCAATCATCTCCCAACTAGGCACGACTTCAAGCAACCAGTGAAAATAATTGTCTGATGCGCGGTGATTAAACACTATACATTCTTCTACTGGTTCAATTTTAGCGGGAATAATGGCTAGAACTGATGGTTTATGCTCCTGTGTTCCCGGCAACGAACAACCAACAATATTACGCATACCAGTTACCGAAACGATGTCACTTCGCTCAATCATCTCAAGTTCAAGATCGTTAACCAGATAGTTCATCTGGGCCGAAAATAAACGACTGGTATGTCCTATCACATGTACCATTTCGAGCTCGACAATAAAGGGAATGCAAGATTGTGATTGCCCTTCAGTCTGCACATCAAATGTTCGTAACAATGTCCCTGTGCGTCGGCAATGCGCCATGATGCCCTCAACAGGAAAGTAGTCCACTTTATCAGGTGCATTTGACTCTTCAAAAGCACGTTTGAACTTCTCCATCAGAACGTGATCATAGGGTTCAAGCACTAAGGCGTAAAAAAAAGCAGCAAAAGCTTTTGTTGGCTCATTTTTTAAGAGATAAATATCTCCCTCAACTTCATGACTCAATGGGATCTTTTCGTCAATTTTCTGTGCTGCTAACACGTATTCAAGTGCTTTATCCGGTTGGGATAAATTAAAATAGGTATAACCTAAAAAGGTTAATATCTGAGGGTTTTTCAAATCCCTTATAAGGGATTGCTCCAACAATCTGGCAGCACCAATGAAATCACGATTTTGTAACAAGCGGATGGCCTGGTTAATCATTCTCTGCTCCAACGCCAATCATGCTGCCAGAATATATTTTGATTAAGTTTAGCTTTATATAATGCCAAATCTTCTAAATCATCCAGCTCAAGCCATTGTCCTTTACACGCTACGGTTTCGATTGCCACTTGCGCTTCAATCAAGCGTGATAACAAGGTTGTCATATCCAGTGTATCGATTTGCCGGGGGGTGTATTCATTCAGTAACTGCTTTACTTTCAACCAGCCTTTGGGCCGAAACAATAACAGGCCCATATATTGTCCAGCTATCTCAGATATATCGATGACGCTACGCCCTATATCAACTAAATGCCCATTTTCAGTATAAAAGCTCTCAGCATCCGTTAACGGATTTTCAAAACGTTGTGACCATAGCTCCAGCCATGCTGTATCGTAGCTAATTGCAATATCTGCTGTTACTGCGAATAATTTTCTTACGATTTCGGGGTGATAAACGATATCTCCATAAGAAACCACACATTCGTCCTGTTGCAATAAATCATCTGCAGCCAATAAGCTACGCACCATATTTGAAGTAGCCCAGTGAGGATTGTGGATTTGAGGGATGTCGTAATTGCCAAACTGCTCTCCCCGATAGCCAGTAATCACTGTTAAGTCTGTGATTCCTGCTGCTTTTAAGGCTGCAGTCTGCCAAGCAAATAAACTCTTCCCGGCAAGTTTAACCAGGGGTTTGGGTTGATTCTCGGTTAGCTGATTCAGCCTTGAACCACGGCCTGCAGCCAGAATAATTCCTTTCATTGTTTTTCTCTGAACAAAATATTTCTTATCAACTGCCGGTCCATATCAGAGTAAATATTTTCCCGCTCGGGATGCCACATAAGCCCAAGCAGCCTCTTATCATGGTTTATTACACCCTCTATTTGCTGATCGGTTGTTACAGCAAAAGGAATCAGTGTCTCTGGTCTGGATTCAGTTTCCAATCCAAATGAATGGTATGAATTCACTTCAACTTTAGCAGGAAATTTTGCCACTACAGGTATTGAACGTGACAGGGATAAAAAATGGCGGCGGGCTATATGTTCCTGGGCATTTACCTTATTAAGACGTCCCCCAAAAAAGGTCCATAACATTTGTAGACCTCGGCAGATACCAATTATAGGCAAATGCTTTTCTAATGCGTGCTCAATTAATGCCGTTTCGGTCTGATCTCGTACAATACAGTCACCAATATCATTTCCACCGGTCAATATCACACCATCAATTGGATGAATAGTTAAATATTCATGAATACCATGCATTCCGAGATTGGGTAATAGCTGCCAGTCAGCATCATTTCCTAACAACCATTTCAAGAATGGATACCAATTCTGCGCCAATGCATCACGGTTTTCTGCAGCGTTATCATCTGTGATGACTCGCATACTAATACCAATTACTTTTTTTTTAGTCATGATGTAAGGGTAGCAGTGTTCGATTATTGCAGTTCAGCAAAACCTCGTTCGCATTCACCATTCGATTGAAAGTCTGCTCACCACAACCGATAGCAGCCGGGATGCCAAATTCGGCACAACGAATCGCCATATGAGAATTTGCTCCACCATATTGAGTAATCAAACCACAAATTCCCTTGGTAAATATCCAGTCAAAACCGGGATCGGCATTTCGGATACAAACAATCTTATTAAAGAGTGATTGTGAGGCAGAGGATTTTGCATCCAATTGCACTGTCTCACCGGTTACTGATTTTGTGGTGACAAAATTAGGTTCATAACGGCTTAGAGGAATAATGTACACATCACGAGCATCACGCAATAAATACCCCAGCCTTAATGGTAATGCAGAACGCAGGCTTTTTTCAGCTGTGCCAGCCAGATCAAGGAAATGTCGATCCTGATAATCCAAAATTGGTGATAACGAACTGGCATTTATTTCTTGCCAGTCTAAATAAGAAACATCCTCTCGCGATAATCCATTTTCTTCCCCCCAACGAGTCATACAATGAAGTGCATCTGATAAATTTCGGGTGAATACAAATTTGCCCAATTCACGGCCTTTCACCGCTAATGTAATATATAAATGTAGTTTTTCTGCTGTCAACGCCAATGCATTTTCTTCGAATAGCTTGTCAATACGCTGTTGCTCATCCCTTGTGAATTCGAATTCGGTTTTACTTTGTTTCTTTTCAGTAGTGGAGGTTTGTGCATTGAACATATCTCGACATTCATCATAACGAAGAGACGTGATGTCGTATGTGCCAGGTCTTAAGTGACCATAGCGCTTCATAAATGCCATTAAACTTTGTGAATCTTGAGTCGCTTGCTGAAAATCACTAACCAAATCGCTGGTGATGGTATGGATAGAATGTTTGAGTGATTCAACTCGTTGAGAACTTAAGGCGCCCGCTGATACTAGTGAGCGAAGCAGGGCTTCTGCAATAAAACCGTGACGCGCTAAACAGGCAAAAGGCAATGTCCCCATCTGCTGGCACTCATCCAGCAGTTCACCTGCACGCTGTAAGGGATCGACAACATTATCAAGATCTGTTTTTAGTCTCGCCTGCTGTAACAACGCCAAGCTATTGACCTTAACCAGTGACTGTTGCAAGTTCCCCTGCTCACTTGTGTCGAGCAATTGATTTGTTAAGCCCAGTAAGGCAGCTTGATACTGTTGAAATTCCTCTTGAGACAGTAGTCCTGGAAAACGCTTAGTAAAACTATTTTCGAAGTCAATTTCAAAACAGGTATGAGCAATTTCAAACTCCACCTTATCGTGATATTCCGGGTGCAAATCCAACCTGTTAAGCCATGCATTAATTAGTTTTTCGCTAATGACATCATCGAGTGATTCAGGTAAAAAAGAGTTAAAGCTACATCGCACATCAATGTAGGGATGATGATCAATTATTACCATCAATTCTGCTGCAGGTAATACTCGATACCCCATTTGTTGGCGAGCTTTCCGCCATATATGTTGCGTTACAAGATGCCGGTATAGAGAGATCGCCAGTGGTCGTGCTGTAGCACCAAGCATTTCTGCCGGATTCCAATCAGTCATTACACCAAGCAAAGTACGTTCGCCAAATAAATTATTGCGTCTTGTGGATCGCTGGCGAATAAAATTTTCGATGAAGGTCAGTTTTCGAGAGGTTCTGCGTTCAGTAACAGGATGCCATGTTTTATGAAGCGCTATCCGGCGAACCTGAAAAATGTAAATTTCTCCATCAGGTGTTAATGCAAACTCAATATCAAGAGGAATGCTACCGCAAATTCGCTCCAATTCATGTACAGCATTGAGAATAGTTCGCACACGTGCCGACTCGATAAGCACAGGCTCATATTCACGATAAATCAGCACTGTCTTACTAATACCTTGTCCCGAAGTAATGGTATCTGTTCGCCCTGTTTCATCATCGTAACTGATGACATAGTATGGCGCGCCGGTTTCTATATCATGCGTCATGACCACCCCACTCAGCGCCACCTTTTCTATCATGGGTTGGACAAGCACCTGATCCAGCGGATTACCGGGGTAAGAAGAAATTACCTTCTCAATTGCATTATTCAGATCCAACGTTTTGCCAGCATCAACATTCAATATCGAATCGTAAGCCCCCGCCATGGTATTGGATTCATCGTCTTCTCCCACCGCACTGCTACGAATAGCAAGAGGTTTATCACCAAATCTATCTACAATATTTTGCATGATCAGCTCAGGCTTATCTCTCCATAACTGAACAGAAAAATAATATTGTGATAATAATTTGCTCAACACTAATTGAGATGTAAGTGAAGCTAGCGTTTCTGCCTTGGTACCAAATGTAAAGTGCGGCTTCATCATATTTTATGACTCGTTCAGAGACGTTATGGCCAGATGTTTAAGCAAAGGGTGTATCACATAAAACATTTCACTTGTTGACGTCTGCTTAATAACTTCCGGCAGCTGGCCATTATCAAGATAATATTGAAGTACTTGCACGAGTAAGTCTGCACGAATGGCACTATCATAAGCATAATCAATATCCGTTTGCTGATCTGGTGCTGGATAGTATTGCCTTGCTAAAAGGGGGCCATTATCTATGGCTTCACTGAGTAACAATGCTGATGCCGCACAACGTTGTTCTTGCAACAGGCTGTAATAAAGTGTCGTGCTACCCCGATAGTCAGGCAGCCAACCTGAATGAATATGTAGCAGCCTTCCCGCTGCTTTTAATGTTTCTGATGGTACTAACTGTCCACCAAATCCAGAAAAGACTGTCAGTGAAGGTTGCTGCTGAGTCAAAATAGTGACCAGCTCTTCGGCACCAACATTGTCATCGTCGATAAAGCTGACCGACCAACCCGCGTTCTGAATGGTTTTTTCAAGAGGAATATTGAAATCCGGCTGGAATATTTGTAAATGATGACCGCGCCGATCATCAGTGGTATTTCGTGAATAAGCATTGCCGTAAACGATTACCCGACTTGGCGTAAATCCCGCTGTGTGGATTGCTTGCAAGTATGCCTGGGTACGACTCGTAGGGGCGCATAAAATGGTGAAATCATTCATTTCAATGACGCCTCAATAGCTGCCACCATCTTCTGTTCTTGCTCACACAACCAATTTAACTGTCGGCGTTGTACTTTGGTCATAACTGGAGATTGCGACACTAAAGTGTCCATGAGCTTAAGCATCACATTGACCAGCTGGATTTGCTGTTCAGCAAAAAACGAGTCGGACAATAATTCTCCAAACAACAAATAACAGTCCAGATCATAAAAATTTGCATTGGCAGCTGGCCGGTGGGGCGGATCCGGTTGATAGCAATTGTAGAGACGTTTGCTAATTTCAAATTTTTTTATCAGCTTTGGCAGCCAATATTCCCTATTGGCTGAGGTGGATCCAATAAGATCAACCAATAACTTTCTAGTCAGAACCAGCGATTCTTTGGAATTGTAAATCGGGTTGTAAGCGCACGACGGAGATAAAGTTTCGTCGTTATTAGCAGCATTTTGGCGGTTTTGACGCCATGACTCAATAAAAGCCTTCCCTTGGTAAGTGCTGTAAAAGTATGTATTTGGCTCTACCAGCAAAGCCCCTTCTGCGTAGGGGTAATACCCTTGCTTTTGAGTAATTCCAGCGGCCTCTAAAATTTGTTGTGCATATCGTTGAATATCATCCGGTATATGGCTGTTGTTAATGACCAGATCCGGGTGAGTAGGTCTCTCAAATGGAATATCAATACCGACGACGTGTCGCCTGTTTCCCTCAATTGCAGATTGATAAAGGTCTTTATCATCACGGCTAATCAAGGATTGCAGTGGCACATCAATAAACACCTCAAAATACTGACTTAGTTGTTTACGATTTTCCTGCCTATGAGACTCAAAAGCAGAGAGCAAGCAACAAACCACGTTAAAACCTTGTTCATCCAGCAAACGGCAAAGCGCCTGAGCCCTTGAAGCATTTATTCTCCGCCCCTCAACACTATAATCAGTTTGCTGATTGTCATGGGCAAAAACCTGCCGTAAATGATCGCCATCCAACAATATTGTGTTTGGAGAAAACTCATTCCACTGCCGGTAAACTTCCCGTCCAATTGTGGTTTTGCCTGCCCCTGAAAGGCCAATGATCCAGATAACCATTTTTATTTCATCTCTGCATGGCAATAATGTCACCGACATGACGAATTGCCTGAGCAGCTACTTCAGATGAAAAACCATAATGCGTTGCAAAGTACTGTTCTCGCAAGCGCTTTCGGGTTTGCTTCTGCTCTGACCATATCAATTGATTATTGAGCATATCGTGGATACGGTGGAAGCTGTATAGATCAAGATTAACGATATCATCTCTAAGTGAAATATCTGGTGATGACTCACCTGCCAACGGGTCTAGCTCGGCATTTGGCACATTTAGTAATATCAATGGTTTATCGAGATAAATTGCACCAAATGCTGTGCCACCATAATCACAAATCACTTTGTCAGCCAAAGAATAAAGAAAAACATTATCTACAACCGAACTAATTACTGCAGTAAATGGAAGATCCATAAGTTTTTCTACCACTTCTGGCTCTTCCTCAAAAGAGAGAGGATGCAACTTGACGATAATATTATAGCTATCCATTAAGCTGGCCATCATATCGGCAAACAATGGAGCCGATGACAGTTCTTTCCAGGTAGGTAGCCACAATAGGGTTTCCCTGGAAGGGTCTAGTTTTAATTGTTCACGAAATCCACTTAGATCAAGCTTCTCATTAAATACGATATCGTACCTGGGGTATCCCATTTGCACACATGGTTTGCTAAACTTTGCCAACTGACGTTGGTGGAATGGGCCAAAGCAAAGAAACAAATCGTAGAAGTGGTTCCAGTCAGAGAAATTATGACGTCCCTTACCCAGTGCATACATAAAGCGGATATTATAAATACCAATGCTTTTTATCAGTGGCTGTTGAGGGGAGCCATGCATAGCATGATTGGATATTAGACAGGGAAACCGATGTCCTGCTGCTAAGACATCTTCAAGTAAAACATAATTAACTTTATATTGATGACAAGATTCTATTGTTCTTTCACGCTCGAATTTCGTACCATGGACAATTACCAGAAACTCATTACGCTGCAACTTATCCCAGACTGGGGAATAATGATTAAACATTTCTGAAAAGTGCACAAGAAATGCAATTTCAATTTGCTCGAATGTCATCCAGACTTCCTACATTTCGGATCTTAAAGAAAGTTAAACAAAGATAACCCCTGCACTTTGACATACACTTGTTGGGCTGCTTGCAAGCCAGCTGATTGTAAATTTAATTGTGTAATTGCCTCAGCATAGTCGAGATCTTCTATTTGAGAAAGCGTTGTGGTCATACTGAACTGTGAACTGTCATTGATTTCACGTTGTTGTTCTACTGCATTTTGCCGCGTACCAATCCGGGTACGGGCATCCAGAGAAGCATCCATGGCGTAGTCCATGTTTGCAAGAAAGTCGCCATCATTCGCTCCGGTACCTACAGTGCCATTGGAAAGAGCAGTAGTAAAATCCTGGATGGTCTGGAAAATGGCTTGATTAGGACCTGCTACTGTCTGGGTAATAAACAAATCATTGCCTGGCTCATTGATAGCAACAAGGTAGCCATCACTGACTCGTAATTGTCGTTGCCCGCCATCCCCGTTATAGGCATAGGTTGTGGTATCAAATGGTTGCACATCAGATTGATAACCGGAAAACAGATATTCCCCATTTGAATCTGTCGTATTAGCCAAAGCGACCAGTGTTTCATTTAGTTGATTAATTTCTTCAGCAATACCCTGACGTGATTCATCACTATTCGTATCATTCAGCGCCTGTACTGCCAGCTCTCGAATGCGCTGCATGATGTCACCAGCGCTTTTTAGGGTTCCATCCGTAGTGCTTAAGCGGCTATCAGCAACATCGGCATTATCTTGATATTGTTGTGAAAGACCAATCTGTCTTTGTAAATCGAGCATTTTAACGGCGCCAATGGGATCATCCGACGGTGTTTGAATCCGCTTACCGGATGAAACCTGTAATTGGGTTTTAGCCAATTCACTCTGTTGTCTCAGCATGGCCTCCAAGCCTTGTTGAGTTATGCTATTTGTGGAGATACGCATGGTTGGTTAATCTCCTAAAATGCGTTAATTAACGAATTAAACACTGTATTCGATACTGTGATTATTTGCGAAGCCGCTTGATAGGCTTGCTGAAACTTGATCAGATTGGCCGCCTCTTCATCCAGATTGACCCCTGATACACTTTCCGAACGTTGACGGATCTGACTCACCAGCCCTGCTTGTGTTTCCTGAGAGACAGTTGCTTGATTAGTGCGAGTCGCCACTTGAGAAACGATTGAGCCATATTGATCATTGAATGAGCGAGAAATCACTGGAGGGCCGGGATTGAGTATCACGGTGGTCTTATCGGTTTGCAAGGCCGCCATGGCCAGTGCATTTTCATTATTACCTACGCCCGGATTGGTGGTAGAGGATGCGGCAATTAATCGCGTATCCGTAATGTTCATACTTATAGTAGCGGCTGTCGTACCAGCAGCATCAAAGAAATCTGTGCCGGCATTGCCGTTTAGATCGATACCATTACCGTGAGCAGTATTAAATGCGGTCACGATCGATTCAGCTAATATGTCCAGTTCGGCACGCGTACTATCCACGACATCTGTTCTTGCCAGTATCGCACCACCTATTTCACCACCACTAAGCTGCTGGGTAATATTAATTTGTGAGGGACCATAACCTATAGCAGTACGGGGGGGATTGGTACTATTGTCGGCAATCGTTGACAGTTCAACCCGACTATTCCCGACCACAAGCCCTTGTCCATTTCCGATAAAAACATTTACTGCTCCATTATCCTGCTCGACTACATTCACCGAGACCAATTCCGACAAGTCGCCAATCAATTTAGCGCGTTTATCCAGTAAATCATTGGGATTGTAACCAGCAGCCAAGGACTCGGAAATAGATAGGTTTAAATCCTTTATCCCCTGAGAAAGCACATTGATGTCCTTGATTGACGCCGAGAGAGTGTTATCAATCTGTCTGTCCAACTCGCCCAGTTGACTGTCCATCGTATTAAACCGGTTGGCCAGCAAGTCACCTTGTGTAAGCATCACCTGTCTGGCGGCAATCGACGTTGGATCATTGGCAACTTCCTGAACAGAATTGAAAAACGCTTCCAACCCGCCACTGATACTTAGTGAAGAAGAGCCAAGCAGATCATCAACCTGTTTGGAAAATGTCAAAAAACCGTCTTGCTGAGATTCAGCAGAGGTATAGGTGCGTAGTTGATTGACCAGAAATTGATTGAAGATACGATCAACTCCGGTGACGCCAACACCATTGCCAATGTAGTAACCACCTTCAAAATTGGCTGGCTGTGTACCTTGATCGGTACGCTGACGCGAATACCCAGCCGTATTAACGTTACTGATGTTATTACTGGTGGTCGCTAATGCATTTTGGGCGGCTAATAACGCCGAACTACCGATATTCAGCATGCTCATTTAGATAATCCCCTGCGAGCTGTTTTCTAGGTTAATACCCCAGATTCTGAATATTTTTATGCGAAATCTGTGCCAGTGTATCGCCATTCATAATGCGTTTAATCTTGTCAGCATATTGCGGATCGGTTGCATAGCCGGCTTCATGCAATTTTTCTACAAAGGTTTCCGGATCACCAACATGTTTTAATGCTTCTCGGTAGCGGGGTTGCGACTGAAGGAAGCTGACATAATCCTCAAAACTTTGAGCATAATCATCGTAAGAACGAAAACGTGATTGCTCGGCTATGGGTTTACCATCACGATATTCAAGCGCATTTTTAGCAACGAAATCCCCATCCCATCGGCTATCCGCTTTAATGTTAAACAGGTTAAAACTGGATTGTCCCTCACCATCTTTTAAGACATATCGCCCCCAGCCGGTTTCAAGTGCCGCCTGAGACAAAATAACTTCAGGTGTCGTCCCCATTTTGTCGGCTGCCTGTTGTGCCAGTGGCCACAGGTGGTTAACAAACTCTTCAGGCGTTTTAAAGCGCTGGGGAAAGTTTTTGTGTTCCGTGCCGGATAAGATCTCTTTGCTATCTGCATCCTGAGCATTTTCATGAATTTCTTTCACTGCACGTCGTAAATCCTGTCGAATAGTCACCGTATCAATGCTAAACGTTTGCCCTGGCAAGGGCATATTCGCATTGGTATTTGTCTGACCACCTAATTGCCGAACAATGACATCCTGTAAACCAAGCCCTCCCCGTTGCGACAAATCCATTGCCAATTGCTGGTCGGCCATTTCACGATAGGTTTTGCTATGATTGGAATCGAAAATACCTTCTGCCAAACTCGCCTGACGCATACTTTTCAACATCATCGTCGTGAAGAGCGCTTCAAACTGCGCCGCCACCTGTCGCAGAGTACTTGCCTCATTCCCCGGTTTAATGGCGGATTCACGCAGTTGATTCAAACCATGAAAGTCAACTGCATTTTGCGAAATATTAGAAGGAATCGTCATGACAGATTAGATGATGACCAATTCAGCACGCAAGGCACCAGCCTGTTTTAATGCTTCAAGAATTGCCACTAAATCACCCGGGGCAGCACCCACCTGATTCACTGCACGGACAATTTCATCCAGTGACACACCAGGGTTAAATACAAACATCCTGCTATTTTCTTCTGTTATTTCAATATCGTAGTTGGGTGTGATAACAGTCTGCCCAGCAGAGAAAGCATTGGGTTGGGACACTTCAGGATCTGCTGAAATGGTGACAGATAAACTGCCATGGGTTACCGCAGCAGGACTGACACGAACATTCTGACCAATCACCACGGTACCACTACGTGAATTGACGACGACTCTAGCTGGAGCCTCACCAGGGCTCAGTTCGAGGTTTTCAATTAACGATAAAAATGGAATACGTTGATTAGGATCTCTCGGCGCATTGACCCTGACGGATGCTGCATCCATAGAACTCGCTGTGCCGCGTCCCAATGTCTGATTGATGGCATCCGACAATCTGCTCGCTGTGGTGAAATCTGCCTGATGTAAATTCAGGATGATATGGTCACCAACATTTAGGGCATTCTGAACGGTACGCTCGACTGTCGCGCCATTGGGGATTCGCCCTGCACTAGGTATATTGACGGTCACACGAGACCCATCGCCCGCTTCAGCACCAAAGCCTCCCACCACCAGATTACCCTGAGCCATGGCATATATTTCACCATCAGCACCTTTTAACGGCGTCATGATCAAGCTGCCGCCACGCAGACTTTTGGAATCGCCCAGTGATGACACAGTAACATCAATGTTTTGGCCAGGTTTAGCAAAAGGCGGCAAATCAGCATGGACAGAAACTGCCGCTATATTTTTACTTTTCGGATTAACACCAGCGGGTAAGGTCACCCCCATTTCACGCAACATACTTCTCAGTGTCTGCCCGGTAAAAGCCGTCTTGTCACCGGTTCTACTAAGGCCCACCACCAAACCATATCCCACTAGCTGGTTATTCCGTACCCCGCCGATGGAGGCCAAGTCCTTGATTCGCTCAGCCTCAGCGGTCGTCATTATCAACAGCAAAAAAGCGGCAAAAAAGGTATTTAGAAGAGTTTTCATTTTGCTAACCTCAAAAAGGCATTAACGCGCTGATGAAGAACCGGCTAAGCCAGCCCATCGCATTGGAATCATTTGCCGGTCCATCGCCCACATAAGTGATTTGAGCATCGGCAATTCGAATAGACGAAATGGTATTGGTGGCATCAATATCACGGGGGCTAATCATGCCGGTTAACCGAACATACTCATTGCCCTGATTAATAGTGACCACTTTTTCACCACGCACAATCATATTGCCGTTTGACAACACCTCCACTACAGACACACTGATATCACCGGTAAGGAAGTTGTTTTGTTCGCTTTCGCCCTCCCCTTCAAAACTGCTATTAGCACCTGTGCTAAAAGCAAGATTGTTATCATCCGTATTAGCCAAAGGGAGGCCGCTGGGAAGACTGAATTGAGGGGTAGTACCAAATATCGTTGGATTGTTAATATTATTGGAGCTGGTTTTATCAACTGTCGTGGTGGCTTCTTTTTCGGCATCAGTCCGCTCTTGTAAACGTACTGTCAAAATATCGCCTACCCGACGGGCTTTATAATCTTGATACAAGGTAATATTGCTACGCGTGTCAAAGATAGCACCATCGTTTCGTTCTACTGGAGCAGTAGCCACCGGCCGCACTGCAGCATAGGCGGGGTCACGTTTTACTTCATTACTGACGCATGCGGAAAGCAAAATCAGTGAAGTGATTCCCAACAGTCGGTAAATGAATTTCATATGGATCTCCGAAACAAACATATCTATAAAATTGAGCTTGCAGAGTCCATGCCACAATCGTGTTTTAATCCAAGAAAACTGGATCTTCCTACCAGACATAAAAAAGCCCCGAAACACATCAGACGCGTTATCGGGGCACTGTGAATATTTCTATAAATTTTGGCTAGCGTACTGCAGCATTTGATCGGCTGTGGAAATGGCTTTTGAATTCATTTCATACGCCCGTTGGGTTTCGATCATGTTAATCAGCTCGGTCACTACATTGACGTTTGAGGTTTCCAGAGCACCACCAATGACTCGTCCCAAACCATCCAGTGTGGGCGTACCGACGATAGGCACACCACTGGCACCGGTTTCTTTAAACAGGTTTTCACCAACGGGTTGCAAACCGGCAGGATTCACAAAGTCAGCCAATTCAATTTCACCAATGACAGTTGGTTCATTATCTCCGGGCTGCGTTACGCTGACAGTACCATCGGCACCAATGGTAATGCTTTGCACGTCATCTGGAATATTAATGCCGGGATCCAGAAGATAGCCGTTAGACATCACCATATCGCCATCGGAATTAATCTGGAATGTCCCATCACGGGTATAGGCGAGATCGCCATCAGGCATCAGGATCTGAAAATAGCCCCGACCATCAATTGCCACATCCAGGGCATTATCTGTTTGGATAATGTTGCCTTGAGTATGCAATTTTTCAGTGGCAACTGTGCGAACACCTGTACCAATCATCAAACCGGAAGGTAGTTGATTATCGGTAGTCGTTTGCGCGCCGGGTTGGCGAATTGTCTGATACAGCAGATCTTCAAATACTGCACGATCCTGTTTAAACCCTGTGGTGTTCACGTTCGCCAGATTATTTGAAATCACCGACATCCGTGTTTGCTGAGCATCAAGCCCGGTTTTCGCAATCCATAATGCCTGGTTCATAAAGTTTCTCCTAAAAACACTATTGCTCTGTTACTAACCATTTAACTGCAACAAGCGTGCCGATGCGGCACTGTTTTCTTCTGCAGTGCTCATCATTTTGACTTGCATTTCATATTTACGCTGAAGTTCAATCATATTGACCAAAGCACCCACAGCATTCACATTGCTGCCTTCAATGGTTCCAGAGGCAACTTTAACTGTGGCATCCAACGGTGCTTCGGTGCCATCCGACATACGCAGCAAACCATCCTGATCTTTAAACACGTTTTGCAGGTCAGGCTTGACCAGCTTGATTCGATCGATAACTGCCAACTCATTTTCAGCACCGCCAATCGGGCGAATGGAAATTGTGCCATCAGCACCGATATCAATTTTTTCTGCCGGAGGAATGGCAACAGGTCCACCCTCGCCCATTACCGGCAAACCCGTGCCGGTAACTAATTGTCCCAGCTCGGTAACATGTAAGTCCCCTGCACGGGTATAACCTTCACGACCATCTTTGCCCATGACAGAAATAAAGCCTTCACCTTGTACAGAAATATCCAGTTCACGACCGGTTGACTGTACGCTGCCTTGCTGATAATCAGTCGCTGGACGCTCTGTCATTGAATAAACACGGGTGGGTAACCCCTCGCCAAACACCGGCATGGAACGGAACTGTTCCAAGTCAGCACGAAAGCCCGTGGTATTAACGTTAGCCAGATTATTGGCATTGGTCGCCTGCGCCAGCATGGTTTGCTGAGCCGCATTCATAGAGATAAACAGCATGCGATCCATAGTTAGCCTCTTTTTTCTATATGCATATCAAACAACTCCGCGAAATTAACGCAGGTTGATAATGGTCTGGGTAATGGCATTATTGGTTTCTATCGCTTTCGAGTTCGCCTGGAAATTACGTTGTGCAGTAATCAAGCCAACCAGCTCTTTAGTCAAATCAACATTTGAGGTTTCCAGTGCACCTGACTGAATCAAACCAAAGCTGCCTGTGCCTGCTTCACCAATCCGCACATCGCCCGAATCCAATGTCGCTTCCCAGGCAGTATTACCAATCTGTTTTAACCCTTGAGGGTTAGGAAAGTCCGCCAATACAATTTTGGCAACGTTAGTGGTTTGACCATTTGAATATTGGGCCTGTACCAAGCCGGTATCATCAATATCCAAGCCTGTCAGCCGGCCGGTAGGAAAACCATTCTGATCGGTATCCAACACGGTAAAGGCCGCTGAGTTCTGTGTAGAACCGGCAAAATTAATTTCAAAACTCAAATCAACTGCACCACTACTCAACCCTGAAAACGTATATGTTTCAGTTGGAGTTACCCCGGCATCCAAAGCCCCACCTAAAGCCGGGTCAAAAGTCAGTGTTTTGGTCGTTTGCCCAGCCCCAAATTCAACTAAAGTCTGACTGCCGGTAGGTTCGTTAATGTACACCTGAACATTCCACTCATTCGGAACATTGGTTTTCTGATAGTAATAGGTCAATGTACTTTCGTTACCCAGCGAATCAAAAATATTACTGGAAGTTGAATTGGTATAGGTCAATGGATCGTTCGGATCGATCGGCGTTGCGACGGGATCAATGTCGGTAGCTGTAGAGGGAAGATTGGCAGCAATATCAACCTCTGTTGTGGCTTGAGGCACACCCGCTGCAACTGGCAAACGAATCGGATTTGTCCCACCCAAAGCAGTAGAAGATACACTGCCATCTGCATTGACGGGAAAACCAAGTAAATATTGCCCAGAACTATTGGTGATGTAGCCATCGCGGTCAATATTAAAAGCACCGGCTCTACTATATAAAACCTGCTCAGTATCCAGAGCGGGTGCCAATGCGTAAAACCCCTGCCCATTGCCACTAATCGCCAAATCCAGCGAATTATTGGTCACTTCCAGGTTTCCCTGATTAAATTGCTGAGCCACATTGTTCAATACAACACCAGTACCAATAGCAGTATTGCTGTTTCCAAAGGTAGACAGGGCGTAAACATCACCGAATTCTGCTCGTGAACCTTTAAAACCAATGGTATTGATATTGGCGATGTTGTTTGATTTCACATTCAAATCGGCAGTGGCGGCATTGAGGCCTGTTAATGCGGTATTAAATGACATGATGTTTACCCCTTAAATAATTTCCTGAACTTCACTAAATGGTACCGAACCGATACCGGCCAGATTCATGGTCAAACCTTGTCCACCAGAGCCAACCAAAACGCTATCAACTTTGGCTATCACCGCGGTAGCAAAGGCGGTGTTTTGCCCATCGACACTACCTGTTGCCATAAACTGATAGGCCCCTTCTGGCATCGCCTCACCCTCATTATTCAATCCATCCCATTCAAAGTTGGTATACCCCGAGGCAGCCCCCATTGGAATGGTTCTTACCAATTCACCAGTGTCGTTATAAATCTTAAGTTCCAGATTAGACACGGGATCCGCTACGTTAATCTGGCCTCGCATTGGGGCATCAGCTGTCATCACACCTATTGAAGAAGGAACCAGCACCGAACGGCCAACTAATGACGAGCCTTGCAGAGCCTGATCGGACTGCATGGCCTTAGCAAAGCTGCCAAAGGAATCCTGTAAATCACTGATACCACTCACCGTACTGAAGGAGGCTATCTGTCCGAGAAAGTCTCCGCTTTCCATTGGCTTAAGCGGATCTTGATTCATCAGTTGCGTGGTCATCAAGGACATAAAATCCTCCATTTGCAACTTGCCAGGATCATTTTTCTCTTCTGTAGTACTTGTTGTACTTTTACTGTTGAGAAAAGCATAGGGATTGTCGCTCACACCATTTATTGCCATTTCTATGACTCCCTGCGGTTATTTGCCAAGCTGCAATGTGGCTAGCAGCAATTGTTTGGAAGTGTTGGCAATCTCAACATTGTTCTGATATGAACGAGAAGCCGACATCATATTTGCCATTTCTGCAATGGCGTCTACGTTTGAGTGATAAACATACCCGTTGTCATCTGCCAGAGGATGTGAAGGGTTGTATTCCTGGCGAACCGGAGCCTGACTTTCTGTTATGCCTAATACTTGAACAGACCCTGATTTATATCCTTGCTGTGCATCGTCCAACACCGTAGAAAACACCGGTTGCCGTGTGCGGTAGGTCTCGTTCACGCTACTACTTACGCTGTCTGCGTTGGCCAGATTACTGGCTGTGGTATTGAGTCGCAGTGATTGCGCACTCATTCCACTGCCTGCAATATCAAAAATATTAAATAAAGACATGGCAGATTATTCCCCTTTGATCGCTTTGGTCAGACCTTTGAAGCGTGAACCTAAAAATTCGAGACTGGCTTGGTACTGAACGGCATTTTGCATAAACTGTGCCTGCTCCACTTGCTCATCCACAGTATTACCGTCCAAAGAGTCTTGCATCGTGGTCCGATACTGGGTGACAGCCTCAAATGGATTGCCGTTGTTACCGGCAATATGTTTCTGATGAGTGGTATTCAAAGCGGCAGATTTTTGTCCTGCTGCCGCCATTTGCAATGCCGATTGGAAATCCATATCTTTGGCTTTGAAGTTTGGCGTGTCTGCATTGGCCAGATTCGTCGCCAGCATTTCTGCCCGCTGCGTCCTGATACGCAAAGCATCGGCATGAATCCCAAGAGCAGAATCAAAATTTATCGGCATGCTGTTTCTCCACAACAATCATTTACTTGAAATCACCTAAGCATCTTGCATGCCACAATTTATTATCAATATTAATCAATAACTTAAACGTTCTGCGGCAAGCTATAAAAATCAAAGCGGCAAGCTGTTGCCACTCCACTGAACCAGCGGAATACTGCTGATATAATCTCTTGGTCATTGTTGTAATAATGGAAGGAATTCCTGCTATCGACGATACATTTGCCAACTGGCTCACGTATTTAAAAAATAGATAGCGGGTGAGCAGCATAAGTGCTTGACCCACAATACATTTAGCGTTAAAACCGAATACCTACAAGGAGCGTCACCAAAGTGAAAAAGTTTGCAGCAAATAATGGTTTCACATTGATCGAATTAATGATTACGCTAGTCGTGGTCATCATTCTGGTAGCCATTGCTGCACCAAGTTTTACCTCAATGATTCGTGATAATCGTGCAGCTACTCAGGCTAATAGTTTTCTCGCATCACTTCAAACTGCCCGTTCTGAATCCATTAATCGGGGCATGCAAATAACTATGCGTCGTTCAAGTAATACCAATAGTGTTTGGGAAGATGGCTGGCGTATTTTTACCGACTGGGATGGGGATGGTGTCTTTGATGGTAATTTGAATGAAAAAGATTGTAGCGTGGAGGGGCGTGATTGCTTGTTAATGGAACAGCAAGCATTGGGTAATACTATTACGCTCCGGTCTGGTGCCAACCATGCTGTTGGATTAACTTTTTTACCTTCCGGTGAAATCACTGCAGCAGGGGGAGGTATTGGTACAGGTACATTTACTTTGTGTATTCCTGACACCAATCCTCGAGAAGTAATTATCAATTCTGGCGGTAGAGCAAGGATTGATATAGACGAGAATGTAATATGTACTTAAGCCATGAACGAGGTTTTACCTTATTAGAAGTAATGATTGCTGTTTTTGTGTTAGCAATCGGCTTACTGGGCATGGCTCACTTGCAAATCACCTCATTGAAACATAACCAAACTGCAGAGTTTCGTACTCAAGCCGCGCTTCTAGCAGCAGATATGCTTGATAGAATGAGGGCTAACCGTGATGCAGCACACAATGGAAATTATGCTATTAGCCTAGATTCTGATCCCCCAGAGTCAACAAACTCAATTGCGGATGCTGATATTGTAGATTGGCAAAATAATATTGCTACTTTTCTTCCTAATGGTGATGGTGAAATTGCCTGCACTGCATTCACTATTAATACTGAATTTATATGTGACGTCACCATCACCTGGATCGATACCCAAAATGACGGTGATGATTATGACAGCCGAAATACCTCGACATTTACGATCAGCGGGGCAATCTAATGTATTTCCATAAAAAACAACAAGGGTTGTCGTTAGTTGAACTCATGGTTGCTATTGTATTGGGTTTGATATTAGTTGCTGGCGTCATTGAACTATTTGTTAATAACCGTCAGGTTTACCGTGTTCAGGATGCCAAAGCGCGAATGCAGGAAAATGGTCGTTATGCCATGGCAATACTGGGACAGAATATTCGAGATGCTGGCTATTATGGATGTGCTTCACGTAGGGCCGGAGCCGAGACCAATAATGTGTTGAACAATAGCAATCTTTTTATATGGAATTTTGCTACCGCCGTTGAAGGTAACGAAGCTACTGGTGATAACGCATGGACACCGACTAAAGAAAATACCATTGGGGCTGACTCTGGTACCGATATTTTAACTGTCAGAAAAACCTCCGGTTCAGCCATAAAAATTACTGCCCATCCCGGGGGAACACCACCCGGCTCAGCCAATATACAAGTTAATCCAGGTAATGGACTTATTAATGGCGATATCATCATGGCTACGGATTGCTTAACTTCTGCCGTGTTTCAAGTTACATCAAATAATCCCGATACATCTGGTTCAATTGCCCATAACACTGGTACTGGGTCACCAGGAAATATCACTCAAGCGTTAGGGAAAAACTATACCGGTGGATGGGTCGTACCTGTGGTTACACTCAGTTATTTCATCAGTTCTAATGCTCTATACCAAAGAAATGCTGTTAGCAACGTTACTGTGGAATTGGTAGAAGGCATTGAAGATATGCAAATTTTGTATGGTGTCGATACTACTGGAGATGGTGTTGTAACAACTTACCTCTCTGCCGATGCTGTTGGTAATTGGAATGATGTGCTGAGCGTAAAAGTCAGTTTATTACTAAGCAGTATTGAAGATAACCTGACGGCAGGAGGAGCTCAAACTTATCGGTTTAATGAAACGGATGTGTTGGCTGGCGACCGCCGTCTTCGCTCCGTTTATACCAAAACATTTACGCTTCGTAATAGGGTTTCTTGATGCAAAAGGTCAACTACATTAATAAGCAAAATGGTGCCGCTTTGATTATAAGCCTGGTGATCTTGATTTTAATGATGATCCTTGGCTTAGCAGCAATACGTACCAGCAGCATGGAAGAAAAAATGGCGGGCAACACAATGGATCTTGAAATTGCCTTTCAAGCCGCTGAAACCGCTTTACGTACAGGAGAGGCATGGGTTGCTACTTTATCAGTAGAGCCAGAAGCGACCACTGATGGTTCGAATGTTGTGTGGGTTGGAGATGCTATGGATCCTGATGCTACCAACGCTAAAAATTGGTGGCAGGAAAGAAATAAAACATGGTGGGAGAATAATGCTGTTCAAGTAACAGACGCGATTACTTTTGAAACGACTGCTGGGACAAAGACGATTATTAATCCTCGATATATTATTGAATATCAACAATTCGTAAATGATGACTTACTGGTAGGTACAGGTGGTGGTCCATCTACAGGTAAAGTGTTTTACCGGATTACCGCACGAGGTACAGGAGGAAGTGCTAATTCACGAATCCTGCTACAAAGCACAATGGCGAAGAGATTCTAATCATGAAAAAAGCCTTTTTTCTGTCGATATTAGTCACCGTTTTTTCGATCAATATAAACTTAGCTAATTCTGCTCCACTTAATCTTAGTAATGTACCGCTATACCTTGGTGGAGCTGTTGATCCCAATATTATGTTTATTTTGGATGATTCTGGGTCCATGCAATGGGAAATTTTACCAGATGAAGAGAAATCCCAAGACATTAATCACATGTTCCCTACCAATAAAGCTATATACGGTAGTGGCTGGTACAGTGTAACTGTGAATGGTGTAGAAACATCCAATCAGGGTGGATTTGAAGACAATAATGTTCATAATTATAGAAGGCGTTCAAGTCATAACAATAAAAATTATTATGATCCTACTAGACGTTATCGGCCTTGGGTCGACGCTGATAATCAGTCTTGGCCTAATGTGAGTTCCAGCTGTGCCCCACTCAATCCTGCGGACACGTCCTTAGGTTGCAGAAATCTTACTGTTCAAAATACTGGCAATGCTAATACTACTACAGACAGCTATGGTCGTTGGCGGCGGCGAAACTCTGATGGTTCATATAGCTGGTTCACGGGTAATTATGTGAATGCTCAGACAGGCGTTGCTGGCTTATGGCCGGCAACGTATTTTGTTTGGAGCCCCAGCAACGCTGGTTGTGATGATAATGCTAATACTCGGGCCTGTTATAACAAAGTCGAGATACGCACTGGATCAACTTACCAAGGGAGTCTAGACAGAACCGATTGCGTGAACAAACCAACCTGCAGTTTTCAGGAAGAAATCCAAAACTTTGCGAATTGGTTTAGCTACCACCGTTCTCGTGTATTAACCTCCCGTGCTGGCATCGGACGCGCTTTTGCTCAACAGGCTGAAAATATGCGCGTGGGATTTGGAGCGATTAATAAAGGTGCCACTAATGTTGATGGTTTAACAACCAGTGCCATTATCTCAGGCGTTCGTCAATTCAGTGGCGATGCTCGCAATACTTTTTTTGATAATTTATACAATCACCCAATGCCAGCCTCCAATACCCCTTTAAGATGGGCATTAGATCGAGCAGGAAATTATTTTTCTTATAGTGATAACAGAGGTCCCTGGGGTGAAACTCCGGGTACGAATAGTACGACAGCACATTTACAGTGCAGAACCAGTTATACCATTCTGATGACTGATGGTTATTGGAATAGCTCAGAAGCCGGAGTTGCCGAGGCCAGATTAAATAATGACGGTACCGATGGTCCCACCATAACCGGTCCAGGTACAGCTTCTTTTAGTTATGTTGCAAAATCACCATTTAGTGATACACATCAAAATACGTTGGCAGATGTGGCTATGTATTATTGGAAAAATGATCTTAGGGCTGATCTATTAAACAAAGTACCCACGACTTTTCTCGACCCTGCATTCTGGCAACACATGGTGACTTTTGGAGTAGGATTAGGGGTTACCGGTTCCATCGATCCAGACACAGCCTTTGCGGCGATCAATAACAATACAATTATCAATTGGCCCGATCCCAATTCAAGTAATGCAGCAAAGCTTGATGACGTTTTACATGCTGGTTTAAATAGTCGCGGAGGATTTTTCAGTGCCAGTGATCCTGATACGTTTGCCGAAGAGTTAAGTGCTGTTTTAAGTAATATTGTGGACCGTACATCCTCCTCGGCTTCTGTAGCTTTAAATTCAGGATCAATATCGAGTGAGAGTAAGGTTTATCAGGCTCGTTTTAATAGTGAAGGTTGGACTGGTCAATTACTCGCTTTCCCCATTGATGTGGATGAAGGTACATTGGGACCAGCAGTATGGGATGCTCGAGATCTTATTCCTGCAGCAAATAATAGGGTAATTTTTACTTCCGATGCCACTGGCGGTAAACCCTTCCGCTGGGCTGATTTAACGACTAACCAAGGCGTACTTGTAGCAGAATCATTAGTTAATTACATACGGGGTGACCAAAGCCTCGAACTGGATAAGGCGGGTGGCATATACAGAGAACGTAACTTTCTTCTTGGTGACATAATTAATTCATCTCCTGCTTATGTAGGTGCACCGGTACAACGCTATTCAGATTCTTGGGGTCCAGTTAACGCAGTTGATGCGAAACTTGAAAACTCTTCACCTTACTCTACGTTTAAAACGGCACAGAAAAATCGCCAACCAATTGTTTATGTTGGTGCTAATGATGGGATGTTACATGCCTTTAATGCTGATAGTGGAGAAGAGTTGTTTGCCTACGTGCCCAATGTTTTGTTTGATAAATTACCGGCTCTCGCTAACTCCAATTACACGCATAAAAATTATGTCGATGGAAGCCCCACAGTGGTTGATGCTTATATTAATAATCAATGGAAAACGGTCTTAGTTTCTGGCCTAGGTGAGGGTGGCCAAGGTATTTTTGCTTTGGATGTCACCAATCCGAGTGATTTTTCAACAGAAAACAGTGCTGCTACTAAAGTTTTATGGGAATTCACAGATGAAGATGATGCAGAGTTAGGTTTTACCTTCGGCCAACCCAGTATAGTTAGACTGCAAAATGGGAAATGGGCGGCTGTCTTTAGTGGCGGTTACAACAATACTCTTGATAATAATCAAGATGGAGATACTGCAACCGATAGTACAACCGGCAATGCATTTTTATATATCGTAGACTTGCAAGATGGTTCTTTAATTACAAAGATTGATACAGAGGTAGGTGCTGCCAACGATCCAACTGGTCAAAACCGCCCAAATGGACTAGCTTCACCAGCAGCAATTGATACTAATGGCGATTTCATTGTTGATTTTGTCTATGCAGGTGACTTATTTGGCAATATGTGGAAATTTGATCTTACGGATACAGATGAAACCAAATGGGCTGTGTCATATAAAAGTGCCGGAAGGCCTCAACCCCTTTACAAAGCATGCTTTGGTGTGACCTGTGATGCAAATAATGGGCAGTCTATAACCACCCGGCCTCAAGTGGTAAGACATCCCACTTCAAATGGATTTTTGGTGTTATTTGGTACAGGCAAATACCTTGAATCCAATGATAACAGTATTAATAATCAAACTACCCAGACTTTCTATGGGATTTGGGACAAAAATCAAACTTCTCTAAGCGCCTTTGATAGGTCTGCTTTGCTTCAACAACAAATTACTGATGAAGTCACCGTTGATGGTGCTAATTATCGAGTCACTTCTGATAACAGTATTAACTGGACTAATGATTTAGGTTGGTATGTGGATTTAATCAGTCCAGATGCCGCGAGTAATTTGGGAGAAAGACAGGTCAGCAATGCCATCATTCGGAATGGGCGTGTAATATTTACGACTTTATTACCATCAGATGACCCATGTGACTTTGGTGGTTCAGGTTGGTTAATGGAACTAAACTTTGCGACGGGAGCCCGTTTATCTTATTCACCATTTGATATTACTGGAGAAGGGGCCTTCTCGGTGGAGGATTATATCTGTATCGCTAACTGTGAACTTGATGCAGATGGAAATCCGGATCCTGAAAGAGTAGATGTGCCTGCCAGCGGGAAACAATCGGGTGTAGGAATTATAGCTACCCCGAGTATTGCCACTGATACGGGCGGTCAACGTGAGTTTAAATATACGAGCGGGTCTTCAGGAAATATTGAGGTGATTGTAGAAAATCCGGGGCCTGGTTTTGAAGGCAGACAATCATGGCGTGAATTAGAGTTTATATTTCGATAACAGGAAACGTTATGAAAGCCTTATTATTAAGTTGTATTTTATTAATGAGTGGTAATGTTTGTGCTGAGAAACCTTTTCAACACACGGGTATTTTAACCGCTGATTACATTAATACCTCCACCATTGAAATAGATAATCAAATTTTTCTGATTAACAATGAAACAGAAATCATTCATTTTGAAGGTGGTCTTTTATCAGAAAACATCATTCCAAAAGGTGTTTCTATTGGGTATGAAATAAGTTCAGACAATGAAACTTTACAAAGTATATCGACTATATGGCTTATCAGAAACGATGAATAGTTTCTTTAGGATTAGAAATGAAAATTAAAAGTCAAACCGGCTTTACTCTAATTGAGCTGATGATTACCGTTGCCATTATCGCCATCATCGCAGCAATTGCTTATCCATCATATCAAGAGCAAGTCAGAGAAACCCGCAGAGCAAACGCAAAAGCAGATTTGCTTGAACTTTCAAGCTATATGGAACGTTATTACACCGAACGGTTTACTTATACTGGCGCAGTATTGCCTTTCTTGACTTCTCCAAAACAAGGTGGCTCAGCATTTTACAACTTGAGTTTTCCGGCCCCCCCAAGTGCCAATTCTTACACCATTCAAGCAGACCCTATTGGGGCACAAAGAAATGATCGCTGTAGCACTATGACTATTAACGAAGTAGGTCAACGGACTGCTGCCGCAGCCGATTGTTGGTAAAAAGCTTCACCTCATAAAAAACCCGCTTGAAGCGGGTTTTTTTTATTTAAAACAGTTTTTTCAGGCCCGTTTTAACTATCAACATTCACATGACCATCCTGTACGAGCTTGTTAATAATCTCAGTCTGTTGCGTTGAAGTATCAAACCCTCCAAGCCCCATATCAGCAAGAGTCGTACCTTGCAAAGTAATAGTTTGTTTGACGTCGCCACCAGCACCCTCGGGCTTGAGCTCAATAACGGTATCAACACCATTATCTTCAATATGAATATAATCAGCTAAATCCCCGGACTCTTCACCAACAAGAATATCTGCAAAATCAAGTACATCACCTTGCTCAATATTAAAATCAGTAACGGTATCCTGGGCGGAGATATTGGAAAGATTAAACTCATCCCCTGCCTGCCATACAAATAAATCAGCCCCATCTCCACCTGTCAGAATATCATTACCAGCTCCACCAATAATGACATCATCTTGATCGGTACCAATCAATTCATTATTTCCACGTCCATCTTTGATAATATTAGGTTCGCCAGAATCAGGGTTTTCCAAAACCGCATCACCTGAAGTAATAACCGCCTTAACAGTATCACTTTCATTGCCAGCCGCATCAGTCACGGAATATTGGAATTCAGTATCAGGAATTTCACTTACGGTCACTTTTTGGATGTAGTAATCACTACTGTCTGATGTAGACTTTTTACCATCAACATAATTGGTAGCAGTAAATTCAAGTGAATCAAATATTACACCATCAGGCAGGGTAAAAGTTGCATTACCTGAGGATCCAGCAGGATCAACGGTCAAATTATTCTTTGCCAGAGAAAAATCTACCGGTTCTCCGTTCAGTAATGGATTACCGTTCGCTGTGGTAAATGTCCAAACACCAACTGACTCACCATTCAAAAAAGCTTCGACTTGCCCAACCTCTTTTTCATTGGCAATAAGTCTACTGACAGTTATGGTGGCTGCTAATGATGGATTCTCAAATCTCATTGTTATTTTTTCTGAGGCTCCACCTCGGTGTTCCAGCTGATTTGGTACAATTGTCCCTCCAGCAACGCCAATGCCATCTGAATCAAATGCAATTTTAGCAGACTGACCATTAAGATTAGTCGCTTCAAGAGTAACCCCCTCCCAGGCTGAACTCCCTGTTTTAATACCGCCATAGGATTTCGATGTTAGTTCTGAGTTAAACTCAGCAAGAGTTGCACTCCAAACAATCGAATCGCTTGAATTAAATGTATTGCCTTCATTCAATTCAACCCAATTATCACCATTTTTTATAAAAAGCTGACCGAAACTAGGCGGTGCCTTTAACGTAAAAAGCAATCCTGCCAAGTCGGTTTCATTATCATTCCCCCCCAGGGATGCAATATCCTCAAACGTACTAGGATTGGACTTATCTTCACCGCTATCAACAAAACCATCCACAGAAAATTGTTTAAATACATAAGCATCTTGGGGTAATTCTATTTCAGTCTGACTTGCAAACTCATAACTGGTTAAAACAGGATCCGCAACTGGCTTAAGATCATCTGGCTGATTAGGATCTGTTGGATCTGTTGGATCTGTTGGATCTGTTGGATCTGTTGGAATAATGGGATCCAAATCATCCGACTCATCAACTAAAAACTCAAACGGTGGAGGATCAGGGAAAGCAATACCCGGCCCTGTTGTTTCAAAACCTGAATCAGGTGTAATTCGTGGAGCAAGGTAATCTACAACAACCGCTTCGCTGCCACCTTCACTGGTGGGCTGTGCGCCTGGACCAGCAGCAGTAGGATCAGCAACTTGTGTTGGATCTTCACCTGCGAGTAAAGCCTGTTGAATGGCGTCTATATCATCGACCACATCAGCTGCCGGTGGTGTATCAGCTTCTGCAACATCCAATTCAAATGCTTCACTGTCGAGAACAGCTTGAGAATTACGTCCCAGATCCATTACCCCGCCATCTGGAAATTCAATTTCGATAGCACCGGCAATACCCGTGGTAATAATTTCGTTGGGATAAACTTTGTCACCAACTTGTAAATTTCTCACAGTACCGTCGACTGCTGTGGCAGTTGCAGTGCCAATTAAGGCTGAAATAATTCCGGCTTCTGTGGCCATAAAATTCTTCTCCGATGAAATGCTGCTTCCCAAGGCCAACAAAAACCACTTGTGACCATATTTGCAGATAGTCTCCCATGACTACACAAAGCTATCTACTGTACATTGGTACTAAAAAAACAAATATTTTAAAAAATTTATTTTTTTGTTAAGCAAAATTCCAGCCAGATAAAATTAATTCTTGTCCAGGTTTGATTATTGCCCCATATCACCTGCAGCGAAATGATTCAGCATATCGGCGACCAGACGTCTTGGTAACCATGCCTCACCATCATGTACGGCTCGAATAGCTTTGACTAACTTGTCATGCTGTGATGGTGTGATGTAACCCCGTGCTCTGAAGCCAGTTGCTTTGAGTTGATTAAAATCCGGTGTTTTATCCGACATAATCAGGGTCTGATTATGTTCGTAATTTGTCGCCAGAACCAAACATAGAATATCGGCATTAATCCGTTCATTGTTTTGTTCCAACACGGTAATATCAGCTTCAGCAGCGATTATTGCCAAAACTGCTGTATCAATAGTTTCTGGGTCGATAACGGTAATCTTTAAGTCATCATGTTCAGCCAGATTAATTAAACTGGCTATTGTTCGACCAATCAAAACTACGTTAATCACGCGTAGACCTTGAGAATCGTATTGATGAGTTGCCATTGTTGTTCCCATCCCTGAAGCGGTGACTGACGAAATCCACTACGAACAAACTGTTGAAGTCTTCCTTCAACAATACTGAGTAATAAGTTAGCCGTTTCATTCACTGGCCGTCCGCCAGCTTGAGTCAAGGTTAACTCGCGTTCCCGCAGAATTTGTCGGAATTGCGTCTCCAATCGGTCAAAAAATTGACTCACGCGATGACGAAGCCGTTCTGTTTCACCAGTTAACGCTGTTCCAACGAGGACACTGCTAATACCTGGATTTTTGGCACTAAACCCCAGCATTAATGCCATAATTTTTTCACATCGAGAGACCGCATTATCATCTTCATCAACAATTCTACGGATCAAGCCAAAAACGGTATCTTCGGAAAATTCGATAAGCCCCTCAAACATTCTCGCCTTACTGGGAAAATGGCGGTATAAAGCCGCTTCAGATACTCCGAGGCTTTCAGCCAATTGCGCTGTTGTGATTCGCTGTCCGGGATGTTGTTCAAGTTGCGTCGCCAAAGCTTCCAATATCGCTTGATGACGCGACTGTTTATTCTGCGCGCGCGTTGATTGTTGCTCAGTCATCGACCGCCTCCACGAATAAGCGTACCAACGCCCTCATCCGTAAACATTTCCAGTAATACCGCATGCTGTACACGACCATCGATGATGTGTGAGCTGGTCACCCCCGCCTGAACGGCATCTAACGCGCAGCCAATTTTAGGTAACATTCCGCCATAAATGACACCCGAGGCAATCAAATCATTGACTTGTTTCGCATTCAGACCAGTAAGCAACGTCCCGTCAGCATCTAGCAGTCCGGGCGTGTTTGTCAATAGGATCAATTTTTCTGCCTGCAAAACTTCAGCAATTTTACCAGCAACAAGATCGGCATTAATGTTGTAGGACTGCCCATCCTGCCCCACCCCGATAGGTGCAATTACAGGAATGAAGTCACTGTGAATCAACATATCAATCACGCTGGTATCAATACTGGTTACGCGGCCTACATAGCCCAAATCAATCATTTCCGGTGCATCAACGCCAAGTTCTTCCTGTGAAGCAAATTTCATCTTTTCAGCAAATATCAGACTACCGTCTTTCCCCGTCAAGCCGACAGCTCGTCCACCATGGTTATTGATCAGATTAACAATGCTTTTGTTCACTTGGCCGCCGAGCACCATTTCAACAATATCCATGGTCTCGTTGTCTGTGACCCGCATACCATTAATAAATTCGGACTCTTTTCCGATCTTTGCCAAAAGCTGGCCTATTTGCGGACCACCACCATGAACAATGACAGGATTAATACCAACAGCTTTCAACAACACAACATCGCGGGCAAAACTGTTTTTCAACGTTTCATCAATCATGGCATTACCACCATATTTGATGACCAGTGTCTTACCGGAAAAACGTTGGATATAAGGCAACGCTTCAGTCAGAACCTGAGCAATATGTGACGCTTTTTGTGTATTCAAACTCATTAAAAATTTCTTCCTTGTCCCGCACAGTCTGTTTAGTGCAGGCTTTTTTTATTGTTTTTGCTTATGCAAAATAACGACCAACTATAATTCGTTTTTGTCGTTAACAGCGTAAGATTAAAAATTAAGACTTAGATTAGGTTTCACCTGCAGCATCTGCTGAATAAATTGCTGTTTTATCTGTTCCAGATCTTCTTCAGTTTCTGCTTCAAATCGCAACGTGAGACCGGGAACAGTATTTGATGCTCTAACAAGTCCCCAGCCATTGCTAAAATTCACCCGCACACCATCAATGGTGATAACTTCGCCATCATCGAACTGTGCATTTTGTGTAAATTGTGTCATAAACCGACGGCATTCTGCTGTATCTAAATCAATTAGAATTTCTGGAGTGCTAACACTTTGCGGTTGTGCAGCAAAGATTTCTGTTGCGCCACGACGTTGTGGATCATCGGCAATCAGCGCCAGCAGGCGGCAGGCGGCAAATAAAGCATCATCAAAACCATACCAGTTATCGGCAAAAAAGATATGTCCACTCAGCTCACCCGCTAATTTTGCCTCATGTTTGAGCATTTCGGCCCGTATTAATGAATGGCCCGAAGCGCACATCATTGCCTTACCACCTGCCTTGGTAATAACCTGCCTCAACAAGCCCGTACTTTTGACATCATAAACAATGGTCGAACCTTTATGGCGTTTCAGAATATCGCTGGCAAACAACATCAGCAAACGATCCGGCCAGATAATTTCACCCTCTCCGTCAACCACTCCCAGTCTATCGCCATCTCCATCAAACGCCAGTCCAATATCAAGATGTTTCTCACGAACCAGTTTAGAAATATCCTGCATATTTTGCGGTTGTGCAGGGTTGGGATGATGATTGGGAAAGTGACCATCAACTTTGCAAAACAGTTCATGCACCTCACAGCCTAATGCGGTTAGCAACTGCGGAACCACTTTACCAGCAATACCATTTCCACAATCCACACCGACTTTTAGCGGGCGGGATAAAGGAACAGTCTGTTTTACTTTTTCAATATAACTAGCAATGATATCTGCCTGTCGTAACTGGCCCTCCCCACTATAAAGTCGAGAATGCTGTATACGATGATAAATGCCCTGAATAGCATCACCAGACAATGTTTTGTCATTGATAACAATTTTCAGACCATTGTAGCCCTGTGGATTATGACTGCCCGTCACTACTACGCCACAATGTGTCCGCATGTGCTGCGAGGCAAAATAAACAAGAGGGGTTGGTACCCCTCCAATATCAGTAACATCACAACCACTGGCCAGAATACCTTCGATTAATGCATCACTGAAACTCTCACTGGAAAGCCGACCATCCCGCCCGACGATAATCCGGGTCTGCTCCTGATGCTGTGCCTCCGTACCTATGGCAAGCCCCAAGACCCGCATAATGGGTTCACTTAATTGGGTGCCGACAATACCCCGAATATCATAGGCCTTAAAAATAACCGGTTTAATATCTACTGGCCTGACTCTATCTACTGACTCGGTTTTACTCACTTTGGGAGCGGCTGCGCGTATTACCGCAGGAGGCGGCGTATTATCGATATTAACTTCATTTTCTGTATATTCTACTGGCCGTGGGCGTGCTCCAATTTGCGCCTGTTTTTTTGGTTTTAACGTACTGAACCGGTTTATCACCAGCCAGCATAAGGCACAAACAATAATGGCTAACATGAGCAATGCAGGCCAGGCTGCTGTTTTAGCCACCCCTTCAGCAGGCCAGAATGCCAGGCGCCAGTAAGCTCCGGGTAATGCCTGCGTAAAAACAGGACTGGAATGCTGAGCTTTACCATCGCCTTGTTCGATCAAAGTCAGCCAGTTTTGGGCCCCTTGCTGTAATGCCAGACTACCTGTACCAATCGATAAATAACGTTCACGCAGCTTATCCTCCAGCTCAGTCATTTGCAGGCTAAGCACCAGATAGCCTGCTGCATCCAGCTTCTTGGTCAGTAAAATATGCGCCTGGGGCGTATTTGGCTGCATAACAGCAATATCAGCCATACCTTGCATGTCTGCTTGGCGCAGACTATTAATAGTGCCAAAACTGACCGGAATACACGCGTCGGATGTTGGAGCAGAAGGTATAGAGGAAATAACACATGAGGTTGATGCATCAGGCCAGCCAAAAGCTACCGGGTCCTGTGCATTTTCCGCCGACATCTCGTCAAAACGTTGCTGCCAGTCTTGTAGCATATCGATCATACCGGATGCAGCGAGCGCCAGCTTTTCCGTTTGTGTCTGGTTGAATGCGTCTGAAGCTGACTGCTGTTGGTAATCATTAATCCGGATTGCTGCTGCCACACCGGAAAGAACAATCAAAATCAACAGCAGAATGGCCAGCGAACTCAGCCTTCGGCGAAATAGCTTCAGATTTTGCAGTTTCAGCAGCACGGTTGTGCTCAGCTTCTGCCAGTATGGCCGAAGCCGCCGCTACCACGTTCACTGGCAGTAAATTCGGTGACCTGCTCAAATCCTACTTGCACTACTGGGACGAACAGCATTTGTGCAATACGCTCCCCCACTACGATTTCAAAGGGCGTATCCCCCCGATTCCAACAGGATACAAAAATTTGTCCCTGATAGTCGCTGTCGATAAGGCCCACCAGATTACCTAATACAATGCCGTGTTTATGTCCAAGGCCTGAGCGCGGCAAAATCATCGCAGCCAGGGCGGGATCATCAATATGAATGGCAATTCCGGTCGGTATTAGAATGGTTTCGCCAGGACGTAATATCAGATTTTCATCCAGGCAGGCCCTCAGGTCCATTCCGGCAGAACCCTCGGTGGCATAGTCCGGCAGTTCAATGGATTTGCCCAGTCTCGGATCGAGAATCTTAAATTGAATTTTTTGCATGATAACGCTCTGTTATTAATGTTATGAGTTCGCGTGCAATTTCAAGTTTCGGAGCTTCAGCCAAGGACTTATGCCCACCTTCCCAGAAAATTTCCAGCGCATTGTTATCCTGACCAAAAGCCAGTCCCTCCCCCACTTGGTTCGCTGCGATCAAATCCAAACGTTTTTGCTGTAATTTATGTTGTGCATATTGTTGCAAATCATCTGTCTCAGCAGCAAAACCAACGACCAGCTCCGGCCGCTCATCGGCATTGGCAACCGATGTAATAATATCGGGATTCAAACGAAGTTGCAGTGATAAATCATCATCAGCCGTTTTTTTTAATTTAGCTGAAGCAGGATGCGTGGGACGATAATCTGCTACTGCTGCACAACCGATATAAATTGCCGTACCAGCTAAGTTTTGCATAACAGCGTCAAACATTTGTTGAGCCGTTTCAACCATTATACGGCTGCAACCAGACGGGGCTTCCAAAGCCACCGGCCCAGATATCAGGGTGACCTTTGCACCCATCTCAACGGCTGCTTGCGCCAGGGAATAGCCCATTTTCCCTGAGCTGCGATTAGCAATAAAGCGAACCGGATCAATTGGTTCATGCGTAGGTCCTGCAGTAATGACTACCTGTTTTCCTGTCAGAGGACCGGTCTGCAACTTGCGGCTCAGATGCATCACAATATTTTCAACAGCCATTAGGCGACCTTCGCCCTGTTCCCCACAGGCCTGATCACCGCTTTCAGGACCAATAAATTCCACACCGCGTTGTTTTAGCAGTTGGCAGTTTTGCTGGGTTGCGATATGTGACCACATCTTATTATTCATTGCCGGTGCCACCATCAACGGTGCTTCAGAGGCAAGACATACCGTGGAAATCAAATCATCCGCCAGGCCATGAGCCAGTTTCGCCAGACAGTCAGCGGTTGCGGGAGCAATCAGGATCCAGTCTGCCCAACGCGCCAATTTAATATGACCCATTGCAGCTTCTTCATCAGCATCAAAGAAATTCAATGACACGGGATTACCACTGACCGTTTGCAGCGTAAGTGGCGTAATAAACTGCATTCCACCATCACTCATCATTACCCGTACTTCAGCACCGTATTCTTTTAATCTTCGAATTAAATCTGCTGATTTATAGGCTGCAATACTGCCGGTAACGCCAAGAAGAATACGTTTTCCCTGAAAAGCATTTGTCTCAATCATGCTGTATTTTTGCCTATGGCTAAATCACGTAAACTTAAATCATCCAACACAGTATTCTGTGCTTCATTAATTTCAGAAAAGAATGCTTCAATACTGGGCTCAGTGTGTTGCTGTAATGTTGAAATACCCACTTCCTCGGCACTACGTAAACAAAACAAAATTTCACTGACTAAAATTTTGCTGACATCACCGGCCATAGTAAAGGAATCTTTATCTCCAGCCACCTCTACGATAAAGCCACCTTCCTCCAAAATGTCCAATAATTCCTCTAAATTTTCACTACTTAACGTGGTGAGCTTCTCCAGTTCCGAAAGGCTGTATGCCGGCTTTTTTTCACAAAAGCGACGGGCAATAATGGTCATTAACCACAAGCCCTTTTTCTCACGTAATCGTGGACTCAAAACCAGGGTTTTTCCGCCCATCAATACAAATCTTGGATGCTGAAGATAAAAAGCTACCTGAGATCCGGTCAATAAAATATACCAGCCAAGATAAAGCCAGATCATAAAGAAAAATAAAATCGCAAAACTGGAATAGATTGCCGTGTAATTGGATGATGAAGCTACAAAAGTCGCAAACAAAGTTCCCAGTCCAATCCATAGTGCTCCGGCCACCATTGCACCACCCAGGGCCGGCCCAAGTTTCACTTTGGTATTAGGAATGAAGGTATAGAGAAAGGTAAAGGCGAGCACAATCATAAAATAGGGTAACAATTTGCTGAGTATAAGTAGCAATGTTCCAAATGGTTCGATTGATTGTAAGGTCGAGACCACATCATTATCCATCACCGTTGCGGCAATTCCTAAAGCGGAGAAGACCAATACCGGCCCGATCATCACAACGCTCATATAATCAGTGAACCGACGTGCAAACGACCTTGATCTTTTGACCCGCCACACAAAATTAAAAGCACTTTCAACTTTCTGTACCAAAGCAATAATTGTGTAAAACAACATGCCCAAACCAATCGAACCCAGCACGCCGACTTTGACGTTTTCTACAAACCCAATAATGCTGGAAGTCATTTCCCCGGCTTTTTCACCCAGGGGTGCCATGAAGTTCAGCAGTACGGGTTCTATTTGGTTATGTACTCCAAAAGCCTTGAGCACTGAAAAAGCAACTGCAATTAACGGGACTAAAGATAACAAGGTGGTAAACACCAGACTCATTGCCCGCAGGTTTAATTCTCCGGTCGACAGTTGCCTCGCCATCACATAAACCACTCGGCCCGCGTGCCGTGTCAAACGTTTTAGTTTGCTGGCGCTTTCAGTCGTTTCCTGCCAAAGCTGAACCTGGAAAAAATGTTTTAACTTGTCTATATAGTCTTTCATGTTGGTTATCATCCTGATGGCAGGTTTATCCATTAAACTGGATTATCAATGTCAATGAAATAGTGTTGCAGGCCGAATTTCAGAGCAACATGCTCTCCCAAGGCTTTAACCCCATAACGCTCAGTGGCATGGTGTCCTGCTGCAATGTAATGAATTCCAAGTTCTCTGGCCAAATGTGTTGTCTGCTCTGAAGCTTCTCCACTAATAAAGGCATCCAGACCTGACTCTGCTGCCTGCTGAATATAACCTTGTGCAGCACCTGTGCACCAGCCAACTGTTTTTATTAAACGATCATGACCGGCAATAATGGTCGGTTTTCGATCCAGTTGACAGGCAATATGGGATGAAAATTCTTCTAAGGTTTGGGGTGTTGTTAGCTTCCCTCGGAAACCGATGGCGGGTTCTCCGGTACCGGCAATAAAACCATCCATTTCTATATTCAGTATTTTTGCCAGTTGTACATTATTGCCAAACTCGGCATGGGCGTCCAAGGGCAGATGATAGCCTATAAGATTGATGCCATTATTGATTAACATTTTCAAACGTTGATATTTAATGCCGGTCACTGCGGGAGCTTCACCACGCCAGAAATACCCATGATGCACTATAAGTGCATCAGCATTATGCTCCACAGCCGCCTCTAACAAAGCCTGACTTGCCGTTACGCCGGTCACCAGAATATTCACCTCTGGTTTACCTTCAACCTGTAAACCATTCGGACAATAGTCCTGAAATCTCGATACTTCCAATTGCTCATCAATATAGGCGATCAGCTCTGTTCGGGTTATCATCCAAATTACTCCAAAAAACTCCAGGGTCTGCTTCTCCAGACCCTAGCCACTATAACAAACGGGAGTCGTTAAATGGATGCTGTAAGTATTATTGCACTGAGTATGGGTGCCGCCTGGGCCAGTGGTATCAATTTATATGCTGCGGTATTTATGCTGGGTTATATGGGCACAACAGGCCATATGGTTTTGCCGACAGAGTTGCAGGTTCTCAGTGATCCTCTGGTGATGACCGCCGCAGCAGTAATGTATTGTGTGGAATTTTTCGCTGATAAAGTGCCTGGCGTCGATACCGGCTGGGATACTCTGCATACCTTTATCCGTATTCCGGCTGGTGCCATGTTGGCGGCAAGTGCAGTTGGAGATGTCAGCCCGGCAATCGAATTAACAGCAGGTCTGCTGGGCGGGAGCCTTGCTGCCGCAACTCATGCCACTAAAGCCGGCAGTCGATTAATGATCAATACCTCACCAGAACCTTTCAGCAACTGGACAGCCTCAATAACCGAAGACTTGCTGGTGATTGCCGGTTTGTGGACGGCCCTCACTCATCCACTGTGGTTTCTTGCGGCACTGTTTATTTTCATCGTGTTAATGATTTGGTTGCTACCGCGTTTATGGCGTTTAATCAAAACGGTCTTACAATACATTGGAAGCTGGCTGGGGTGGTGTGAAAAACCGCAAACGGCGAAAACAGCAACAAGTGACCAATCCGCTGAATCCATAGAGATTAAATCTGTATCCGATAAATCCGAACACTAACGACGGCGATAGACCACACCATGCGGCGTGCGTTGCAAATCAAATGCATCGGTATAACCACTAATCGTTTCCGAGGCACCTAAAAACAGATAGCCACCCGGGTTTAATGCCTGGGCCAGGCGGGTAAGTATGTCTGTCTTGCGTTGCATCGAAAAATAAATCAACACATTACGGCACAGGATGACATCAAACCGACCCAATCCGGTATAGCTTTGCAACAGATTCTGTTCCCTGAACTGCACCCGTTGTTTAACTTCATCGACAATTTGCCAGCGACCTTCAAACGGTTTGAAAAACTGCTGTCGTCTTGCAGGGGAAATACCTCTTATCAGCGCATGTTCTTCATAAACACCGCGCCTTGCCAGTGCCAGCATGCTGTTGGAAATATCTGTGGCAATGATTTGGGTGCTTTTAAGTTTGCTATCCGGCTTTTTACGAATATATTCATTGAGGATCATACTGATGGTATAAGGTTCCTGCCCTGAAGAGCAGGCTGCTGACCAGATTCTGCAGGGAGCTGTAACCCGCGTTTCCAAATCAGCCAACGTCATTTTTTCAAATACTTCAAATGGCCCGCCATCCCTGAACCAAGAGGTTTCATTTGTCGTCATCGCATCGATAACCGCGTCTCGCAAGTGACGCGGGTGGCCACGCTGTATGGCATTTAACAGATCGGCAACTGACGGAATATTTTCATCCCGTAACAGCTTGGTCAGACGGCTGACAATTAAATATTGTTTGCCATCACCCAAAACAATGCCGCAGGCCTGTTCCAAAAAAAGTCGAAACCGTTCGTAATCGGTCTGACTAATATCATTTCCTTGTAACATACCTGAGTTTTGCCCACCTTAATTGTTTCGTTCTATAACATTTAGCGGTCAATATGCTTAAATGTTTAGCCGTTATAATTTAACCATACTCTGATTGCTTATATGCCAAAAAACAAGCCCAACATAATCCGCCGTAATATTTTGATTACTGGATGTTCAAGTGGCATCGGTTTGGAAGCTGCCAGGATATTACATCGGCGGGGGCATAATGTGATTGCGACTGTCAGAAAACCTGTCGATCAAATCATGCTTTCACAAGCAGGCATCAACAATTTACTTTGCGACCTGACCAACAGTGAATCGATAGGCAACATGGTTGAGGCAGCAATAAAAGCGTTCGAGGGTAAAGTCGATGTATTATTCAATAATGCTGCCTATGGTCAGCCAGGCGCAGTGGAAGATTTAAGCCGTGATGCGCTTCGTGAACAATTTGAAACCAATGTGTTTGGCACACAGGAACTGACTAATCTGGTGATAAAACAGATGCGCCAACAGGGCTCTGGCAGAATCATCTATAACAGCTCTGTATTAGGGCTCATCGCCTTACCTTATCGGGGCGCATACAATGCCAGTAAATTCGCCATCGAAGGTTTGGCTGATACCTTGCGTTTGGAGTTAAAAGGTACAGGTATTACCATTTCGCTCATTGAACCTGGCCCAATAACCAGTCAGTTCAGGCAAAATGCTTTTACCAAATATCAGCAGCATATTAATAAAGATACCAGTGCTCATAAGGCCAGCTATACTGCGATGGAAAAACGCCTGTTAACGCCAGGGCCAGCAGCACCTTTCACCCTTCCAGCCAAAGCGGTAGTTGATAAGTTAGTACATGCCATAGAAGCCGAACGACCAAAAATTCGTTATTACGTTACTTTTCCGACGTATCTGTTTGCGTATCTCAAACGCGTTTTACCTGCCAACGCTCTGGATTGGGTACTGCGCAAAGTTTCTCGTGATGAACAACACTAGGCCTGTGTATCTTTCAGAGGCGGCTATGAAAGATAAACAGGCCCTAGAGCACATTATTTTCACTCAGTGATATGCCATAATCGCTGGCATAATGCTTCCCATGGATGAGAGATAAATGGCCAGGATGTCAAAACTTCAATTTCATTGGAAAACAGCCTACAGTATTTTTTTTGGCAGCTGTCTGACCGGCTTCCTCATTCTGAGTGTTATCGGTTATTTAAACTTTCAGCAGGGACTTTTTGAAAAAGCACAGCTGCTGACTATCTATCTCTTACCATTTTTGTTGATATTGTTGTTTTCTCTGGCCTTAACGTTATGGGTATTGCGACGTCTATCCCAACCGTTAACTCAGATTGAACAAATATCTCTGGCTCTTCCTTTATTATCGGCAAAAAAATATCAGCAGGCACGCCAGCTTTTATCAGAAACAACTGTCAGCAGTATTGATCAGGAAGTTATTGAGCTGTCGAACCTTACCCATCAACTGATAAATGTGCTGGATCATCTCGATCAGCACAGGCGGCTGCGCAATCAGCAGGTTCAGATTAAAAATCGTGAGCTACGAAAAGATCGTGACTTCATAAAAAGCCTGCTTGATACCGCCCAGTTAATCGTTTTAACCATTGATAAAAAATTCGATATTTCGCTGTTTAACGATTATGGCGAACACATTACCGGCTATAACAAAAACGAAGTTATCAATACCAATGTCGCCAGAATGTTTCCTGCCAGTCATTGGACTGAGGCCAATATCCATTTCAATGAATTGCTGGCCGGTCATCAGCGAATTGCCCAACAAGATGCCGAACTCATTGATAAAACCGGCCTTATCCGTCAGATTTCCTGGTTGCATTCACGCCTTGAACATGACAACCAGCAAGCGGTAATTTTATCGGTTGGCCTGGATATGACCGATAAAAAAGAGGCTGAAAAACGCATTGTCTGGATGGCTGAACATGATCCGCTGACCGACTTATGTAATCGGCGTAAATTTATTGAAGAGTTCGAAAAGTCGCTGCGTATGGCGATTCGGTATCACCACCACAACACACTGTTGTATCTCGATTTGGATCAATTCAAGGACATCAACGATACCAGTGGTCACCGGGCCGGTGACGAACTGTTGATTCTGGTTGCCCGAGCTCTGAAACGGATAACTCGTTTTACTGATCTGATTGCCAGACTGGGAGGTGATGAGTTCGCCATTTTAATGCCTGAAAGCGATCCCGAAGGTGCCATCACACTGGCAAAAAAAGTAATCCATGAGCTGAGTACCATTCAGCTCGAATATGGTGCAGTTCACCACAAAGTATCCACCAGCATCGGTATTGTGCATTTCCCGTTACAGAACGCCAGTATTCATGAACTGATGGGGTTTGCTGATCTGGCCATGTACCAAGCCAAAGCTTTTGGTAAGGGCAGTTTCCATACCTTTTCACCTGATGATCGTACTAGAGAGCAACTGCAAGCCCGCGTGTTATGGAAACATCGAATTGAACAGGCTCTGGAGCAGGATCTGTTTGTGTTGTTCTATCAGCCGATTCTCGAATTGCAGACCGACAAAATTGAACATTACGAAGTTTTACTGCGAATGCGGGATCCCGGCACTGGTGAGTTGCGGCTACCCGGGAAATTTATTCAGATTGCTGAACAGGTTGGTTTGATTCAGCAGATAGATCATTACGTTATTTACCACGCCCTGCAACAACTGGGGGCATTGCAAAAGCAGGGAAGAAACGTTTGTTTTGCCATAAACCTTTCTGGATTAGTTATTGATACATCCGTGTTATTGCCGTTGCTGGAAAAGACGATTGCCGAACATCAAGTCAATCCCAATGGCATTATTTTTGAAATCACAGAAACGGTAGCAGTCTCTAATCTGCAGCAAGCCAAAGCCATGATGCAGGCAATAAAAGCTTTAGGCTGTCGGTTTTCCCTAGATGATTTTGGCGTCGGGTTTTCATCATTTAACTATATGCGGGAACTGCCCGTCGATATCATCAAAATTGATGGCATCTTTATTAAAAATCTGGATAAAAATGCCGATGACCAGCTTTTTGTCAAAGCTTTAGTCGATGTCGCCAAAGGGCTTAATCGTCAGACCACTGCTGAGTTTGTCGAAAATGCGGAAATATTAGCGTTGTTAAGAGGCTATGGGGTGGATTTTGCTCAGGGTTATCACATTGGCCGCCCACAACCCGCGTTGCTTGATAGTACGACCTGGTCTGAAACGGTTTCTAAATAAAATTTTATTGATAGTGCGCTTCATGCTTGTGCAACAAGGGCGTCACTTCGAATCATCTTGGTGCAAAAAGCCTCTTCTCAAAACCAAACATAAACATTAACTAATTGATATTAAAGCATTAAGTAAGTCAGGCATAAAACATGCAAACTGCTTACCTGTTTACATCAATTCAATCTGGAGCGTTTATGTCTTATCTCATACCAAGCGAATTTACTAAAAAAATGGTCGATGCCGGTGAATCAAAGCTCAAAATGGCTACCCGGGACGTATTAATTCGATCTTATATGGCAGGGGCTATCTTGACCCTGGCCGTGGCATTTGCTGTGACTGCAGCAGTACAGACCGGTTTGCCAATTGTTGGCGCATTAGTCTTCCCTGTCGGATTTGTTTTACTGAATTTATTGGGCTTTGATTTGCTGACAGGGGTATTTGCATTAGTACCATTAGCCCTTCTGGATAAACGCCGCGGTTGTACCTTTAACGGCATGTTAAAAAACTGGTTACTGGTAGGCATTGGCAATCTGTTCGGTGCATTAACAACAGCACTGTTAGTTGGTATCGCCTGGACCTTTGCATTTACCGCTGAACCAGGCGCAGCTGGTCAGGCCATCGCTAAGGCTGCTGAGGCACGCACGCTAGGATTTGCAGCGCATGGTGGTGCCGGTTGGTTAACGGTCTTTGTCGCTGGCATTCTGTGTAACTGGATGGTCTCTACCGGCGTGGTTGGTGCGATGCTGTCTAATTCAGTTGCAGGCAAAGTGGTGGCAATGTGGTTGCCTATCGCAGTGTTCTTCGGTCTGGTTTTCGAACATGCCGTCGTCAACATGTTCCTGTTCCCGATGGGTATGTTAATGGGCGCAGATATCACCATTGCTGACTGGTTATTGTGGAACGAAATCCCGGTCATCTTCGGTAATCTGGTCGGCGGTTTGGTACTGACTGGTGGCATGTTGTATGCGACGCATTACAAAACCGGTGCACCTACCGCTGAATTTTCAGAAAAAATGAATTGATTTCCTCGTTGGCCTGGCACCGGGTATTGGTGTCAGGTTTTTTATTCGTACAAAAGATTTTGGAGTGACAATGAATAAACTTGCTATGACGCAAGCCATCATGGTGGCAAAAGAAACTAAAGAACTGACCTGGGAAAAAATCGGTGAAGCCATTGGCATGTCACCGGAATGGACAGCTTCAGCCTGTCTGGGAATGAACAGCATGCCGGCCGAAACCGCCAAAAAACTGTGTCAGTCACTGGATCTGGGCACTGAAGTGGAACTGGCTCTGCAGAAATATCCGAACAAGCAATGGGACCAAACGGTTCCTACCGATCCATTGCTCTACCGTCTTTATGAAATGATGTCGGTTTATGGTCCAACCATTAAAGAAATTGTGCATGAAAAATGTGGCGATGGCATTGTCAGTGCCATTGATTTTGCCATGAATATCGAGAAAAAACCGGATCCGAAAGGTGATCGGATTGTCATCACCCTGGATGGTAAATTTCTTCCGTATAAATCCTGGTAAGTCTACTGAATAAAGTCAGGTAAAAAAATAAGCTGCACTGCCTTGCACAGTGCAGCTTAAATTTTATCTATTAGGACGAGCGTAGACATAAACCAAATAGTAAGCCATTGCTACAAATCCAGCACCACCGACAATATTTCCCAACGTAACGGGGATAATATTACCCATTAAGCCACCAAAATCCAGTGTGGCCAGCTGCGCGGCATCAAAATGACCGGCAGCCACAATGGCTTGATCAGTTGCGGCTATCATCGCAATTGGAATCATGTACATATTCGCCACGCAATGCTCAAACCCCATCGCCACAAAGCCTGAGATGGGAAATAACACGGCCATCACTTTATCGGTCACACTACGTGACGCGTAGACCATCCAGCTGCCTAGACAGACCAGTACATTACAGAATAATCCGCGGACAAAAGCTTCTGTAGTGGTATGGTCCACTTTGGCAAGACCGGTTTTTATCGCAGTAACACCTACCCCCAGATTGCCATCACTTAAATAGCCTGAGAGATACACCAGATAAACAGTGACTAAAGCACCGACCAGATTACCAACATAGACAATGCCCCAGTTGCGCATTAAAGATTTAAAACTTACCTGCCCTTTGGCGTAAGCCATCACCACCAGTGTATTTCCGGTAAATAACTCTGCCCCGGCTATCACCACCAGAATAAAGCCCAAGGCAAATACCAGACCACCGACCAGTCTGGCCAGACCATATGCAGCACCGGCGTCCGTCATCACCACTGTATAGTACATGGCGGCAAACGAGATAAACGCCCCCGCCATTAATGAGAGAATCACCAGTGGGATAATGGACATATTGGCCTTATCCACACCAACGGTTTTGACTTTTTCCGCGACTTCCGCTGGCGTGAAAGCATCGACAAACTTGCCGAAATCAGACATGAGTAGTTACCTGTGAGAGATAAGGACAAAGTCCGGCATTATATCAGTGACTTGCAACGCTTTGCAGGGATTGTATTCCCAACTTCAGTAATGATTATTTAAGCTCAACAGGTAATACAGGCGAAATAATCTTTAACCAAAGTTCTGAATCATGGTTTCATTTAAATATCGAGTTGGGTCAGTTTTACCCAACTCGATAAATGATTCCCGTTTTAACAGGCTCTGTTGCTCTTTCAGCGCCGCTTGTTAGACAAAAAAATAGCCTCAAGCAAAGGTGGATATGAGAGAACAACAGCCTCTAGTGCATCAGCTCACTGGTAAAGGTTAATTCTTCATCCTGCACATCTACCTTGATCACCTGTCCGGCCACAAAGCGACCAGACAATAAAGCCTGGGCTAACGGGTTTTCCAACTCATGCTGGATTACCCGTTTTAAAGGTCTGGCACCATAGACCGGATCAAACCCTGCTTCAGACAGCATATCCAGTGCCGCATCAGATAATTCCAGTCCCATTTCTTTTTCTGCCAGACGTTGCCGCAAGTGTGACAACTGTATATCGGCAATGGCACGAATTTGTGATTTCTGTAACGGATGAAAGACCACCACATCATCCACACGGTTAATAAATTCCGGGCGGAAATGTTGACCGACAATTTCCATTACCGCATTTTTCATGGCGTCATAATTATCTTCACCCGCCATTTCCTGAATCACATTGGAGCCCAGATTGGAGGTCATCACAATAACGGTATTTCTAAAATCAACTGTCCGACCCTGTCCATCTGTCAGCCGACCGTCATCCAATACCTGCAACAGAATATTAAACACATCCGGATGCGCTTTTTCGACCTCATCCAGCAGGATCACTGAATACGGTTTACGGCGCACCGCTTCCGTCAGATAACCGCCTTCTTCGTAGCCAACATAACCGGGAGGTGCGCCGACCAGACGAGCAACCGAATATTTTTCCATAAACTCGGACATATCAATTCGTACCATCGCTTCTTCGGTATCAAATAAAAATGTTGCCAGCGATTTGCACAGCTCGGTTTTACCCACACCCGTTGGCCCCAAAAACAGGAATGAACCGTTAGGACGATTGGGATCTGATAAACCAGCACGACTGCGGCGGATGGCATTGGCAACTGAATTGACGGCTTCGTCCTGACCGATAACCCGTTTATGCAAAGCTTCATCCATTTTCAACAGTTTATCGCGTTCACCTTCCAGCATTTTGGACACTGGGATCCCGGTCCATTTGGAAACCACTTCAGCAATTTCCTCTTCGCCGACACGATTTCGTAGCAAGGTGAAGTCCTGCATTTCTGCCTGCGTGGCAATATCCAACTGTTTTTCCAACGCAGGAATACGGCCATATTGCAGTTCAGACATTTTTTCCAGATTACCGCTACGATTGGCGGACTCCAGTTCCAGCCGAGCTTTTTCGAGTTCTTCCTTAATATGCTGACTGCCATGTAAAGCCGCTTTTTCTGATTTCCAGACTTCTTCCAGATCGGTGTATTCGCGGGCCAGTTTTTTCATTTCGGTTTCCAGCGTATCCAAACGTTTTTTGGATGCTTCATCCGATTCTTTCTGTAAGGCAACACGCTCAATTTTAAGTTGAATTAACCTTCTTTCAAGACGGTCCAGCACTTCCGGTTTGGAATCAATTTCCATCCGAATGCGGCTGGCGGCTTCATCAATCAGATCAATGGCTTTATCCGGCAGATTGCGGTCGGTGATATAACGATGCGATAAGGTCGCTGCAGCAACGATGGCTGGATCAGTAATATCTACGCCATGATGCACTTCATAACGCTCACTTAAGCCACGCAGGATAGCGATAGTGGACTCTACACTGGGTTCGCCCACCAGCACTTTCTGAAAGCGACGTTCCAGAGCGGCATCTTTTTCAACATATTGGCGATATTCATCCAGCGTAGTCGCGCCAATACAATGCAACTCACCCCGGGCCAAAGCGGGTTTCAGCATATTACCTGCATCCATTGACCCTTCAGCTTTACCAGCACCGACCATGGTGTGAATTTCATCGATAAACAGAATGATCTGCCCTTCCTGTTTAGACAGGTCACTGAGTACAGCTTTTAGACGTTCTTCAAATTCACCACGGAATTTGGCACCAGCAATTAACGATCCCATATCGAGGGAAAGCACTCGTTTGTTTTTCATGCCTTCAGGCACTTCACCATTAACAATACGCTGGGCTAAACCTTCAACAATCGCCGTTTTACCGACGCCGGGTTCACCGATCAATACCGGATTGTTTTTGGTACGACGTTGCAAGACCTGGATGGTACGGCGAATTTCATCATCTCGACCAATGACTGGATCCAGCTTGCCACTTTCGGCACGAGCAGTTAGATCAATAGTGTATTTTTCCAGCGCCTGACGCTGTTCTTCGGCATTTTGATCAGTCACGCGTTCGCCCCCACGAATTTTGTCTATCACATTATTAATATTGGTTTTGTTGGCTCCATGTTTACGCAGCAATTCACCTGTCTGGCTTTTATCTTCTACCGCTGCCAACACCAATAGCTCGCTGGAAATAAACTGGTCCTGACGTTGCTGCGCCAATTTATCCGTTTGATTTAATAATCGGTTCAAGTCTGAAGATATGCGGACATCCCCATTACCACCTTCAACTTGGGCAAAACGGTTTAACTGGGCTTCCAGATCAGCCTGATAAGCTGGAACGTTAACACCACTTTGTGCCAGTAACGGTTTTACCGTCCCCCCTTGTTGATTTAATAACGCCAACAGTAAGTGAGCCGGTTCTATAATCTGATGATCGCGGCCAACCGCCAGACTTTGTGCGGCGCCAAGTGCTTCCTGGAACTTGCTGGTGAGTTTATCGATTTGCATCGTAATATCCCTGTAAAAAATAAGTTAATTACAAAATGGGGGATGCTGTTCAGAAATCAAGTAATCGTCCTCAGAAAAAGATCACTATTTTCTGAACTTACTAAGTAATTGAAAGTATTTTAATTGTATATAAATGACAAAATAAACCTTAACTTGACTTGACGCTGACTGGCGTTTCAATTGCTAAGCTAATATCTTGCAGACAGGTCAACATTGTTTCTGGTGAACAGGTTAACGAAGGAGCCATAGTGAGCTGAACTCGACTTGGCACAAAGGGTGCGGTAAACACTTTCCCCTGAGCTCTCACACCATCGATACGTACTGGAAATATCGGTGCAGCCGACCAGCTTGCCAGTCGGCCTACGCCCCCCTTAATTTTTCTTGGTGGATCAGTATCCAGATGAATTTTTCCGTGGGGAAACAGCGCGATAATCTCACCTTGTTGCAAAGCTCTTAAGGCCTGTCTCAACGCCTGCTCAGGACGGCCGGAACGATCAACAGGAATACAACCTGCCTTTTTAAAAACCCAACTGACCAAAGGTCGCTCATACTCTTCCCGAGCAATCAAAAAGCGTAACGGACGTTTGCTGGCTGATATCAGTAATAATGGATCGACACCAGATACATGGTTGGCGACTATAATCGCCGGGCCAGTCTCTGGCAGATTTATTTTCTGTTTCGGTAAATGCTGAATATACCGGCAGATTAAGCGGGTCCAGCCATCCAGCCAGTTAACGGACGGTCCGCCCCAATCAGCTTCAGCATGAATAATGCCGATAAGCCAGATGCTGAAAGCGATTAATAGGAATAAACCAAGATATATGATCATTCCACCTCAAACGGTTCAGGATCACCCATACCAACCCGAACCACTTCGGGTAAGTCATTTACAAACTCGATAACGGTCGTCGGCTCACTGCCACATGCTCCGCCATCAATAATCAAATCCACATGTTTACTCAATTGATCGGCTATTTCATCGGCTTCGGTCATCGGCATGGTTTCGCCTGGCAAAATAAGTGTTGAACTCATTAACGGTTCATTCAGCTCTTCCAGTAAGGCCAGGGCAATATTGTTAACCGGAATCCGTAAACCGATGGTTTTACGTTTGGGATGCTGTAATCGGCGGGGCACCTCTTTAGTTGCCGGTAATACAAATGTATAGGGGCCTGGGGTATGCGCCTTAATCAAGCGGAAAACGGCATTATTGAATTTGGCGTATACCGATAGCTCAGACAAATCCCGGCACACCAGAGTGAAATTGTGATCAGCATCCAGTTGGCGCAAACGACGAATGCGATCCATAGCCCCTTTATCACCCAAATGACATCCCAGTGCATAGCCCGAATCGGTTGGATAAACCACCAAGCCACCATTCATTATGATTTGACAGGCTTGTTTAATCAGTCGCGGTTGCGGGTTATCCGGGTGAATTTGAAAATACTGGCTCATCTAAAACCTTCATTAGTTCTTTAGTTGGTTAATTACTTGTATATACCATAACCCATGGCACATGACCGTTTTAGTGCCATAAAGACCATACCGGTTTACAGGTGGCGGGCAATGGCAGGAATCGTCCAAGTTCACTCCAAGTCTGTTCTGGACCATGAAAATCCGATCCACAGGAAGCAAGCAACTCATAATGTTTGGCCAGTGCTGCTACATTTCTCAGTTGATCTGGATGCTGATGGCCGGAACTAACCTCAATGGCTTGGCCGCCCGCTGTTTTAAAATCATCAATTAGTCGTCGCAGCTTGGTACCGGTCATTTTATAACGTAATGGATGAGCAATAACCGCTTGGCCGCCCGCATCGGTTATCCATTCAACTGCGGATTCTAGATCAGTCCACTGTCCTGGCACATATCCGGGTTTACCTCGCACCAGAAATCGTTTGAAAACGTCTTTCGTATTGGCGGCATGCCCTTGTTCGACCAGAAATTGTGCAAAATGCATTCGTCCTAACATCGTCTTCGACGCATATTTTCCGGCACCTTCAAGCGCACCCGAAATACCGGATTTTTCCAAACGCTGCGCAATTTGTTCAGCTCTTTGCTGCCGATATTGGCGGATATTGGCTAACCCGTTTTGCAATTTAGCATTTTCAATATCTATGTTAAGCCCGACAATATGCACAGTACTGCTATTCCAACTGACCGAAATTTCTACCCCGGGAATTAATATGAGTGGCTGTTCTGTGGCAGCCTCAAGCGCAGCCTTAATGCCCTCTGTACCATCATGATCAGTAAGCGCAAGCACATCGACTCCTTGCTGAACAGCTCGTTCAACCAATGCTTTTGGAGACAGGGCGCCATCAGAGGCGGTGGAATGGCAATGCAGGTCATAGTGCGTCATGGTGTTGATTTTACGTTAGAATGTGGCATCTCTGTAATAACTGAATAAAAAGATGAAACTATTTACTGATTTCCTGCCCATTATCCTGTTTTTCATTGCCTATAAATTTGGCGGTGGCGTCTACCATTGGAATGGTCAGGAATATGAGGTGGCCGGCATCTATGCTGCAACAGCGGTAATGATGGTCGCTACTCTGCTTCAGGTTCTCTATGGTTTGCTGCGTCACGGCAAAGTGGAAAGACAGCATTTAATCACCTTCATTCTGGTGATGGTGCTTGGCGGGGCCACGCTCTGGTTACAGAACCCGGAATTTGTGATGTGGAAACCCACTGCGGTGAACTGGTTGTTTGCATTAGCCTTCATTGGTGCCAGAGTGTTTACCGATAAAACCCTGCTTGAGCGTCTGATGGCAGCGCATTTGCAATTGCCGACCGTGGTCTGGTCAAGACTGAACACGGCGTGGATTCTGTTTTTTATCTTTTCCGGATTTCTGAATATTTATATCGCGTATTACTACTCGGAAGAAACCTGGGTGAACTTCAAATTATTTGGCTCTTTGGCCATTACAATGATATTTATTGCCGGACAGGCCATTTATTTGTCCCGTCATATAAACGAAAATAATTCGAAGGATGCGTCCTGATGTTATATGCCATTATCAGCGAAGATAAGCCCGATAGCCTGCAACGGCGTATGGCTGCCCGTCCGGCACATCTTGGTCGTCTTCAGGCGTTACAGGATGAAGGTCGTTTAGTGTTGGCTGGTCCACATCCGGCAATAGACAGCGAAGATCCCGGTGAAGCCGGATTCAGTGGCAGTTTAGTGGTTGCCGAATTTGACGACTTGCAAAGCGCCCTGATTTGGGCCGATGCCGACCCCTATATTGAGGCCGATGTGTACGCCAAAGTTACTGTTAAACCATTTCGTAAGGTCTTACCTTGAGTTTATCAACACAACAAAAACTGGAGCAGGCATTACAACAACTTGATCCGATTCAGTTGCAGATCACCGATGACAGTCATTTGCATGCCGGACATGCAGGCAATACCGGTGGTGGCCACTTCACGGTATTTATTGTCAGCGACGCGTTTGCAGGTTTATCTTTAATCAAGCGTCACCGGCTGGTCTATGACGCCGCCGCTGAATTACTCCCATCTGCTATTCATGCGTTAAGCATTCAAGCTAAAACGCCTGATGAACTGAAATAATTCGGGCAATGGCAACGGAAAGCAGCAAAGCTCAAAACCAGGCTTTTCTGGCCCAGCTGGAACGACAAAGATTACAAAAACCCAGTCAACGCATTATTGATTTACGCGGTAAAGTGACCGGTGAATGCCAGCCTTATGAATTTGGCGGTATCAATCATTATCTGGACGACCGTAGTTATTTAATTCTCAAGCAGCTGGTTGAACGCATGGGAGGGCATTACACCGTCGGTGTTTACGAAGCATTAATGCAGGCCGTTCGTCAGTTTCAACAGCAAGCACAACAACAGCAAACTACTCCAATTGAAGACGATGGCGTGTTGCTTATCCGGCTGGATCAACCGGTAAGACGTCAAGCGCCCCGCATGCTATTGACACTACCGGTCACCATTCAAGTGGATGAACTTAGCTACCATGCAATGACGTTGGATGTCAGCATTGACGCCATCCGTGTCAGCATGAAGCATGTAGCTGCACTGGAAAAAAACGATACCGTTAATGTCAGTTTTGAACATTTTCCCGACGCCAATAATACTGAACCCACGCTCATAGCGTTTGATGTTACCCGGATGCATCATGAGGATCAGCGAACCTTTGCTGTATTACGCTTTCATGACTCAGTCGGTGATGACGTTCGTCAAGCTTGGCAAAACTGGTTAAGCAATCGAAATCAGCACAGTCCGGCTGAACTGAATAATGAAATTCTGAATCTGACACAAAATTGTCTGTTACGTTTATACAGCCAGCTAATGCCCAGCCTGCTCTGCTGGATGGGTGAGCAACAATCGCCCAATGTCACAGCACTCCACAGCAGCACTGTTTGTGATCAGATTTTCATCAACACGCCCGACTTGTTGTCAGTCGTGAAAAGGGTGCTCTCTCATATTGAGCAAAACCATTTAAATTCTGGGTTTGTGGCGCTTAATGAGGAAAAGCTGGTGGTGATTGATGCCAGTGAAATAGCAAAACTCAGACAATTTTGGCCATGGCCAAAAAACACACAATTATGGCATTTTCATGTATCAGCATTGGAAATTGATGAAGCAATTTACCATCCGCATTTTGATATCATGGCTCAATCAGACCCGCGCATTGCCGTTGATTTTTCACGCAAAGTTTCACAATTAAAAAATCTGATAGAAATCACTGATATTTCGGCCTGCTTGCAACAGCTGAGTGATAATGAAAAGCAAATTCATGCTGATGAAAATATCGAAAAACCGGCGGTTCTTTTCAATTTACCCCCCGTCAGTTCGCTCAAAGCATTTATTCGACGCCAGCAAAGCCGCTATACCGTACTTACCCCCGTCAATTTATTTGTAAATAGTCAGGAATATTCTTCGCAAACGAACGAGGTTTCGATTAATGGACTGTCGTTGTCGGTCAATGCTGATTTGCCGGTGAAGCTGGGTGCCCGGGTAACCATGCATTTCACCCGTTGGCAATCACAGCGTCCGCAATTAAATTTACGTAGTGTGCCGTATGAAGTTAAGCGAGTGCAGAAGTTTGCTGAACAAACTGAGCTTGGTTTGCAACGTCTGGTCACCCAATGCCCATTCGCTGTAAATCAGTTTTTTGAAAAGGCCATTAAAGATAACCAACAGTCATTATCGCGGCGCGAAGATGATTTATTGCAAATGCAGTACAGTCGGGTTTATCTGGATCTGCTGAGTCATGCACCACTCAACACAGCGCTATTTTTTGGTCTGGATATTCAACAAAAACGCGTATTGCAGGCGGTGGCTGGCCATTCTCAACTGTTAAATCAAACCGATAACAAATTATGGCAGGCGATTTCCAATTCCATTCAGCGGATCACATTACAGTTGAAAACCGTTCATACTGAAAATGTGGTAACTCATGGTATGGGTTTGTATTGTTACCGGTCAGGTTATCAACCCTGGCAGATCATCTGTGAACATGAACTGCAATCCGCAGAGGCCAAAAATCTGTTGCTGCACAGACTGTTCAATTCGGAAAGTTATTATATTTTTCATTGTCAGCTGGTCAACAACAAAACCGACTGGCTGCATGATGAGCAGGATTTGATACGTCAAATCAATGCGTTACGCAATCAAAGTGCTCATCGCATTAAAAACCTAAGGCAGATGTTATTTTCAATATTTGCAGTGGCCTATTTAACTGATATCACTAGCTTCGTCCGCGATAGCATCGATTCTTAAACTTAGGCTGGTTGATCTTTCATCTCCGCCTCGGTTGTGAGATGAAAATTAACAAGCCCTAAGCTGCCACCATCATTTTATCTATCCACACCGAACCGCTACGGATATTGCTGCGTAAGTCCACATCATTAGCTACCGCTTGGATACCTTTGAACATATCCTGCAACTGACCGGCAATGGTGAACTCATCAATGGCATACTGAATCTCTCCATTTTCGACCCAGAATCCGGCAGCGCCTTGCGAATAATCACCATTAACAATATTGACGCCCATGCCCATGGTTTCAGTCACAATCACCCCCCGATCCATCGCCTTCAGCATGTCCTTAAATGTTAAATCATTACTATCAACGGTAAGATTATGTACTCCACCCGCATTAGCAGTGGTCGTCATATTCAGACGTCGGGCTGAATAACTGTCCAGCACATAACCCTGCAATACACCGTCGCGGATAATATCCCGATTTTGGGTCGCCACCCCTTCAGCATCAAAAGCCGAACTGCCCAGCGCCTTGAAAAGATGTGGCTGCTCATGGATATGCATAAATGATGGAAAAATCTGTTCACCCAGTTTATCCAGCAGAAAACTGGATTTACGATATAAGGCGCTGCCACGAATCCCGCCCACCAGCTGACCAAATAAAGATGAAGCAATTTCAGCAGCAAAAATCACCGGATAGTGACCAGTTTCAATTTCACGGGTATTCAGCCGTTTTAACGTCTGCTCAGCTGCTTTACGACCCACCGAAACAGCCGAAGCCAGATCATGGCTGTCACGGGCAACGTCATACCAGTAATCACGTTGCATACCAGTCTCATCACGGGCAATTAACGTACATGACAAACTATGACGAGTGGATTGCGTCTGACCGATAAAGCCATGACTGTTCGCATAAATCCGCTGACCTTCATGAGACGAAACACTGGCCCCTTCTGAATTACTGATTAAAGAATCAAAATCGCGACCAGCCTGCTCACATTCCATTGCCAGCTCAATAGCCTGTTCCGGAGACAATTCCCAAGGGTAATACAAATGCAGGTCCGGAAAAGAGGTAGCCATTAATGCAGCATCGGCCAAACCGGCATATTTATCTTCCTGAGTGTGCTTGGCAATACTGCAGGCCATCGCCACTGTTTCGTGAATGGCTTCAGGTCGCAAATCGGAGGTACTGGCAGAAGCTTTGCTTTGTCCCAGATATACCGTTACGCCAAGCCCGGTGTCTTTATTGTGCTCCAGCGTTTCTATTTCAGCCTGACGCACATTTACCGATAATCCCAGACTTTGGCTGATACCCACTTCAGCAGAAGAGGCCCCCAGCTTTTTAGCCGCATCCAGCGCCTGTTGCGCTGCATTTGTTAATACTGATGCGTCAAGTTTACTCATATGATCAAATTTACCTCTTCGATATTCTGTCCATGTTTTTGAAAGCCCCGCATTTCCAAAACCCCGCGTGTATTCAATGAAATAATCAGGTACAACGCTTGTGGATAGTCTGCAACGTCCTCGTCAATAACTGACGGTAACGCTGGAGCATCGGGATGAGAGTGATAAATCGCGAACAATTCCTGATTACGTTCTTTCATTTCTTTTAATGCGGCTAACTGCTCACTGGCACTTAATGCAAATAACACACTGGCATCGGTTTTAACGCTGTCTACTGGGTAACACATACAGCGTTGCCCATGACGGCCTATTAGCCCGGAAATTTCCTGCTGAGGCGAAAGTTGCGCTTCATGTAATAGCTCATTCACCAATGTTCGCGGTAAACGTATCGTCGTTTTTGCTGTCATTTAGCTATTCTCATTATCGTGACATACCGGGCAGGCCGGATCCTGTTTTAACGTTATTTCTCTTATCTGCATTGACTGCGCATCAATTAATAATAAACGACCATTGAGGGACGTTCCTGTATTGGCAAGCAATTTGAGTGTTTCAATTGCCTGAATGGATCCCATCATGCCCAGTAATGGTGAAAGCACCCCGCTCTCCGCACAGCTTTGCTGAATATCGCCACCACTATCATCGTACAAACAACGATAACACGGTGCATCGGCTTGTCGCGCATCATAAACCGAAACTTGTCCTTCCCATCGAATAGCTGCAGCTGACACCAGCGGTGTTCTGGTTTTCTTGCTCACATGGTTGAGTAAAAAACGACTACTGAAATTATCGGTGCAATCGACAATCACGTCAGCAAGCGTTGCCTGCTGGGTTAACTCGGCTTCGTCCAGGCGATGCTCAATGGTTTCAACTTTAATTGTGTCGTTCAAACTTTGCAAAGTCGCCGCAGCTGAATGCGTTTTTGCTTTGCCGACAGACGTTTGTCTATGCACAATTTGCCGCTGCAGATTGGTCAGCTCAACAATGTCATCATCGACCAGCACCAGATGCCCAACACCTGCAGCAGCCAGATACAAAGCTACTGGTGATCCCAGCCCTCCCAGACCAATAACCAGCACGCGGCTTTCCAAAACGCGCTGTTGGCCAGTGATGTCAAAATTCGGCAAAAGAATATGGCGGCTGTAACGCAGCAACTGTTCATCATTCATCAGCAGTATATTACCTGAATTCGCCACTTACGGAGCGTTTGCCAATGACCACGCGATCCTGCTGGCCATAATCCTGAAAAGCCTGTATCTCAATGAAGCCGGCTTGCTGGAACAATACCTGAACAGCCTGCGACTGATCATAACCATGCTCTACCATTAACCAGCCATCAGACTTTAAGACCCGAGATGATTGGTGAACCAGCAGCCGGATATCATCGAGGCCATCCTCTCCCGAAGCCAGTGCTGATAAGGGTTCAAAGCGTAAATCGCCATTGGTTAAATGAGGATCATCTGAACGGATATAAGGTGGATTTGAAATAATGATGTCCAGAGTCTCAGGCTGAATGGCATCCAACCATTGACCACGAAAAAAATGTACGTCTAGATTATTTTTTACCGCATTCTGTTTAGCCTGCTGCAAGGCAGCCTCCGAAAAATCTGTTGCCAGCATCCAGATATCATGGCATTCCGATTTAATCGCCAGTGCAATAGCCCCACTGCCGGTTCCAAGATCTGCAACACACATTCCCGGCTGAATTTTTTCCAGGGCCAGTGACACCAGCAGCTCGGTGTCCGGTCGTGGGATCAGGGTATGCTGATTGACCTCAATATCCAGTGACCAGAAGCCTCGACTGCCGGTCAAGTGTGCAACCGGGATGCCTTGCTGGCGCTGTTCCACCAGTGAAACAAAGTTCTGTTGCTGGGATGATGTAAGTTGTTGTTCCGGATAACTGATCAATCGTGATGGAGTGCACTGCAGTACATGACATAACAGGCTTTCAATATCTAGTCGCAGCGTTGGACTCATGACCAGTTGCAATCTGGCCCATTGCAAAGCCTGTTGAATCGTCATTTTCTTGTTAATTCATCAACTCAGAATAAATTGATTTGTAACAACGCCAATACACCAGCCGCCAGCGCGACCATCAATAATGCATTGGTCATACGCTGCCGCTTAATCAGCTGATTTAGTTGGAATTGCAGTTGCGCCAGTTCCTGCTGCAAGGTTTCGGTCGTGGGATCAACTGCGTCAGGCATTGCTGCAAGTTGCTCGGTTATTGCTGTTTCAATTCTGGGTTGCAGTGCCGTTATCAATTGTTGTTCAATCGTGTGTTGTTGACTGGCCAACCAGCGCTCAGTTTGCGCCGCTACTTGCTGTTGCCAGTGATTGGACTGATTCAAGTTTTGCATGGCTGTTTCAGCGGCATCAGCGGCTTTTTCCAACAATACCGTCTGCATTTGTTCCGTTTGCGTGTTGAGTTGATGCTGAACCTTTTCCTGTACCGTATTACTGATCTGCTGACTTATTTCTGCAGACAGCCTTGCCGCTAATCCATCCAGTTTTTCATCAATCAACTGCCGTGCGATATTTTCTGCAATCTGCTGACTTCGTTGCTCTGTTTGCTGTTGAGCCTGTTGTAACCAGCTTGATAATAACTGTTGCTCAACCTGCGCGGTAATTTCCTCAATTGATGGAATAGCGGGAATATCAACAGTCGATAACGGTTCGGGTACAGAGGGTTGTTTTTCTTCTGTGGCCACAGAAGGGGCTGATAAGGCAGCTAAAATCGATTGTAACTGTTGTGCTTCCGGTGGCTTGGACAATAAAGATAACACCCCACTGTCGTGCGCCGACAGTTTATCCGCTTCACTGTCATTACTGGTACAAAGTACCACCGGAATGGATTGCCAGCGGGCATCATTTTTTATCTGACGGGTAGCAGTCAAGCCATCCATGCCCGGCATCATCAAATCCATAAAAATAATTAACGGTGTTTGGTCACTGCTTTCCAGCCAAGACAAGGCTTCATCAGCACTACCCTGCTCAACTACTGAAAATCCAGCAGATTGCAGTAGTTTGCACAACATCATGCGGGCAACACGGGAATCATCAACGACTAATGCAAGTTTGGTGGTCATACCTTCTACCTCTGATGACTTAACTGTAACGGTGCGGATCCAGTTGGATCGTCTTGACGCGTTTACCCAACATGACGATTTCACCACGATAACGTTGTTGCATATCACTGGCAAACTCAAAAAAATAGGTACGCTCTAATTGCACTCTGCCGGTCGCACCTCGTTTAAGACGGATTTTTTGCCAGGCCACAGTATCGTTGAGAAAACTCACCCCCATCGACTGACAATATTGACTGGCAACCTTGCTTGCGTGTTCCGCAACGCCGCGGCTGTCCCACCATATCCAACCTATGAACGCCAGAATCAACAACACAATGGTACTATCATTCACGCGATATCTCCCCAGCCAGCCTGCACCATCGCTAATGCTGCTGCAGAAGCGGTTTCGGTTCTCAGAATTCTCGGCCCTAATGTAATACCGGTGAACCCTGCATTATTTGCCCGTTGTACCTCTATTTCACTCAGGCCACCTTCGGGACCAATCAATAATGCGATCTGCTGGGCTTTTTTTACACTGGAGAAGCTTTTTTTCGCCTCTGGATCCAGCACCAGTTTGCAGGCATCGTGCACGTTTTCCAAAGCTGAATCTATGGAAGTGATGGGCAATAATTCAGGCAAATAACTTCTGCCACTTTGCTCACAGGCACTGATAATCACTCCTTGCCAATGATTTATCCTTTTCTCAGCACGATCCCCGGAAAGCTGTACATTACAACGCTCGGTCACCACCGGCATAATACGTTTCACGCCAAGCTCAACCGCTTTCTGTATGGCGTAATCCATCCGTTCGCCTCTTGAAATACCCTGCATCAACAGGATATCCAATGGAGACTCGTTATCTGTGTGTATTTGCTGTTGAAGGCTGACGGTTGCCTGACGCTTATCAACCTGCTCCAGCTGAGCCTGATATTCCAGGCCTTGCCCATCAAATAAATTCAATAAAGCACCAGGCTTCATGCGAAGCACCTGCACGGCATGGCGGAAAACCTCATCTGGCAACTGCATTGGTGAATTGGCAGGCACTAGAGACGCGCAATAAAAACGGGAAACACGCATAAACAAGCTTCATCTGACAAAATGAATCAGCAGTTTACAGACTGCATCACAGAGTTTGAATAATAAACCGTAAATGGCTGATATACTTTTTGCCATGGATACCGACCTCGCCAAACTTCAAAATTGCCTGACTGACACGGTTCAGCAGCATTTAATGCCATTATTCAATACTGTCAGCCGTCAATATAAACATGATGGCAGCGTGGTAACCGTTGCTGACAAATTGATGCAGCAGACCATCACCGAGGTTTTGCAGCGGGATTTTCCGGATATCAAATTACTGGGCGAGGAAATGACTGCCCTTGAACAAGCTGAATTACTCGGCAGTAATGACGCACTTTGGTGCCTCGATCCAATTGACGGGACCAGTAATTTTGCCGCCGGCATGCCCTTCTTTTCCATTTCCCTTGCCCTTATTGAAAAGGGCGAAGTAACGCTTGGATTGGTTTATGACCCGGTAATGAATGAGTGTTTTGCGGCAAAAAAAGGTGCAGGGGCATGGCTTAACGGTCAGCGATTAAAAGCTGAAATTTCCGGACTTGCACTTAATCAGACCCTGGCCATCATAGATTTCAAACGTTTACCCATATCCCTCTCTAAACGGCTGGTTGAAGAAAAACCTTATGGTTCGCAACGCAGTCTGGGCTCAATTGCCTTGGAGCTTTGTTGGCTGGCTGCGGGGCGTGCTCAATTGTATCTGCATGGACGGCAGCAGATTTGGGATTATGCTGCAGCACAGCTGGTTATTCAGGAAGCTGGTGCATTTGCCTGTACTTTGGATAATGAGCCGGTGTTCAGCCGTAGTTTAACTCCCCGCTCAACCTGTGCTGCCAGCGATGAAAACCTTTTTGCCGCCTGGCGTGATTACCTGCATGTACCGCGTAGTGATGGCTGAATTATTTCTCGAAGTAAACTGGCCTGCTCCAAAACATATTAGAGCAATTACCACCACCCGAAACGGTGGACAAAGTCTGGCCCCCTATTTTTCGTTAAATTTGGGCGATCATGTTGGCGATAATCCGCATGCGGTAGCGGCTAACCGACAGAGACTATTTGAAAAGGCTTTATTACCAGCCGAGCCGTTATGGCTTAAGCAAACCCATAGCACCGACGTTATTGATGCAAAATGTTGGCAAGCCGATATTGAAGCCGACGCCATCATCAGTGATTCACCAGACACAGTCTGTACGGTAATGACAGCAGATTGTTTACCGTTATTAATGACGGATAGATCGGGTTCACAGGTGGCTGCTGTTCACGCAGGCTGGCGTGGTTTAAAAAACGGCATTATTGAAAACACATTGGCCCAGTTCAAAGCGCCATCTTCAGAGATCATTGTCTGGCTGGGCCCGGCGATTGGCCCACAGGCTTTTGAAGTTGGCCCGGAAGTTAAAGCTGGATTTGTGACAATGGATACTGAGGCTGAATCGGCTTTTATTCCAACTCATACCGATCGTTATTTAGCAGATATCTATCTGCTCGCCAGACAACGCCTGATTGCGCAAGACGTAACTGCAATCTATGGAGGTGACAATTGTACCTTCACTGAAAAACAGCGTTTTTTCTCGTTTCGCCGCGATGGTGTAACCGGGCGAATGGCAACACTGATATGGATTGGAGCTGAATAAGGTATGATTTGCGCATTATTTTTGTCGGTCAGGTGCATATGGACTTATTAATCTGGATTATCATTTTCAGTATTCTGGGGGGGCTGCTGAGCGTAATAATTGCGTCAAGTTTTCTGCTATTACCCACCAATACTCGCCAACATGCAGTGCCTCATCTGGTCAGTTTTGCTATTGGAGCCTTGCTTGGCGCCTCCTTCCTGGGTTTGCTACCGCACGCAATTGAGCATGAATTTGTGGTTGATCCACATACTATCGGGCTCACGTTACTGATTGGTTTATTGAGTTTTTTCCTGTTGGAAAAAATGGTGTTATGGCGTCACTGTCACAGCCATCATGGTCATGAGCATATTCCAGAACTGGGGGATGATCACCACCACCATCATCAGGAAGATCCCAAAAAAGCCGCTGGCGCTTTAATTTTGATTGGCGATGCCATTCACAACTTTGTTGATGGTGTTTTGATTGCCGCCGCATTTTTAACGGATGTACATCTGGGGATTGTCACCGCATTGGCGATCGCTGCACATGAGATCCCCCAGGAACTGGGTGACTTTGTGATTCTGCTGCACAGTGGTTATTCACGGCGTAAAGCACTTTATTTCAATATGCTTTCCAGTCTGGCAACGGTAGTCGGTGCCGTAGCTGCTTACTTCCTGCTGGCCGATATGCAGCACATTCTGCCGTATATCCTGGTTGTTGCGGCTTCCAGCTTTATTTATATCGCTGTGGCCGATTTGATTCCAGGCTTGCACAGCAAAGTAAAACCTTCCGAAACATTCCAGCAAATCTCCTTGATTGCTGCAGGGGTGGTGTTTATTTATCTGGCGCATAGCACGCTGCATTAATGCCAGCTAAACACGATATATTGGTCATCGGTCCATCATGGGTCGGTGATATGGTGATGGCGCAGTCTTTATTTGCTGCGCTTAAGCAGCGCTATCCAGATGTCAATATTGATGTGCTGGCACCAGAATGGACCCGTCCATTACTGGCACGTATGCCGGGAATCCGTGAAGCCATTAGCATGCCGGTAACCCATGGTGTGTTTGGCTGGAAGCAACGCCGGCAAATCGGTATGAGTTTACGCCATAAAAAGTATGCTCAATCTATTGTGCTGCCAAATTCCTGGAAGTCAGCACTTATTCCCTGGTTTGCCAAAATACCCATTCGCACCGGCTGGTTAGGCGAAATGCGTTATGGGTTGCTTAACGACCCACGCAAACTCAATAAACAAGCTTTACCGTTAATGGTGCAACGTTTTGTAGCGCTGGCATATCCGGCAAGTCAGGCACATCTCGCACCAGAGTATTTTCCTCCCAAAATGATTGCTGAACCTGTATCCAGTGAACTTGCTCCGGTTAAATCGAATCAGAAACGTCTGGTTTTATGCCCGGGCGCTGAATTTGGGCCAGCAAAACAATGGCCAGCTAATCATTACGCAGAGCTGGGGGAACAGCTTACACAGCAAGGCTGGCAAGTTTTGATTATGGGCTCAAAAGCCGATATAGCGGTAGCTGAAGAGATCGTTGAAGGTATAACTGATAAACACAATGTAGTGAACCTATGTGGTAAAACCCAACTGGGCGAAGCCATAGATTTAATTGCCACAGCGGATCAGGTCGTCAGTAATGATTCCGGCTTGATGCATATTGCTGCTGCACTCAATAAGCCTTTAATCGCGATTTACGGCCCGACTTCGCCTGCTTTTACCCCGCCACTCTCCGATAATGCCCAACTGGTGCAGATACCTATTGAGTGTAGCCCCTGTTTTCAGCGAACTTGTCCGTTAGGTCATCACAAATGTATGCAGGATATTTCATCTGCTAAAATTGCCGACTTATTTCTGTCACGAAATGGCATGTCGGTTAGTTAAACACGATGATGAAAACATCATCTTTGATAAATCAAGTCAGACAAAATAATTTTAATTGGTGATGTTGTAATGAAAGCAGTTGAAGGCAAAATTTCAAAAAATACAGATCTTTGCATCCTGCAAATTTGCCATAGTTACTATGACCCATTTCTGGATTGTGCCCGCCAGTACGCCGTTCTGTTTAAAAACACACCTTATAAAGTGATTACAGTGTTTTTATCAGGTGATGCCGACCCCGCTGTGGCTGAAAAAGCCTGCTCCGATGAAGTAATATTTCTCGGCTATAAAAGTAAGCAGTTAAGTGGCCTTAAACTAGGCATCATCCAAAAAATACGTCAGCTTTTACAACAATATAACTTTGTAGCATGCATTGCACACCGAGCCAAACCGACTTATGTCGCAGCTTTGGCCACCAATTTACCAATATTAAGTATACGGCATTCATTTGGTGACTTTGACCGTCCAGGTCGTCGTCTATTAGTTAAACTGTTTAAATCAAGATTAACGTTATTGGCAGTGTCCAATACTGTCCGAGATGAAATAAGAGAACGATTGCCGAATTGGCCACAGGAACAAATCCAGACGCTTTATAACCGTATCAACGTCGAGTTGGTTAAAAGCGAACTATTGACGAAACAAGAAGCCAGACAAAAACTCAATCTCTTACCGAATGACTGGATCGTGGGTAGTGTCGGCCGTATCCATCCCGATAAAGATCCGCAGACGTTAATACGTGGTTTTGCTAAAGCCCTTCCTTCCCTACCAGAGAATGCAAAACTTTGTTTTATTGGTAAAGGCAGGCTTGAATCAGAGCTTAAAATATTAGTTCAGGAACTCAATATTAATGATAATGTATTGTTTTTAGGCCCCATTGCAGAAGCCAGACGCTATTTCAGAGCTTTTGATGTATTTGCACTTAGTTCAGATCGCGAACCCTTTGGCATGGTGCTTCTTGAGGCCATGGCTGCAGAACTACCTATTATCTGCACAGATTGTGGTGGCGGAGCTGAAATTATTGATGGGCTTGGTCAATTATTTAAATTCAGAGACATTGATGCACTGAGCGATGCTTTAATCAAAACAGTTAACGCTGAAAACTCAATGGCTAACAAACAAACCATTAATAGCAGACTGGAAACCTTTTTTTCCGATTCAGCTGTTAAACAGGCCTTTTGGTCCAATCCCCGGATTTCAAGACTGTTAAACACTTAAGGCAAATCAGCTGCTAAGTTCTGATCGAACATCCAGTGAATCTCATTCCGTACTGACATTTTATTGTTGCGGGCATGTCAATCACTCTAATATCATTTTGATTAAACTGAGATTTAACTACAGAATAAATGGATTTAATTGTCAAGTTGACACTAATCTATACTGTTTTTCCTGCATACTAGCTTTATTAATTATCAATCCAAATGGTAACCAGATTAAAAGCCATAGTTCATTTGGGCTTTCAATAACTAGATTTCCATCAAAGTTACAAAGTACTAGTGCCATCGCCAAAAAACTACCCCACCAGTTTTGTTGTTTATAAGCATGGAAAAGAGCAAGCAACATGATTATGCTAAATAACAGTAATGGCAAAAGCCCAAGATTTACTCCCAATGCAAGAAAGATATTATGCTCGTGTAAAATCATCTGATTGCCAACCGGCCTAGTCATCTCAAAATCAAGACCACAACCGCCAAGAAGACCGCAGTTTAACCACCCACTTAAAAAATATTGCCAAAGCTCAAACCTTCCAGAATCCGCTCGCTGGAGAAGTTTAGTAAGGGGTTCCTCTCCAAATAAAAGTATCACTACCCCCGATATGATAGGTAATGCTACCAACAATACAAGCGCATGCGATTTGGTTCTATTTTTGTAAATTATCCAGCCCCAAACAACCAATGCCCAGAGCAACAGTCCTACAATCCCTGTTCGACTTTGTAAGATAAATACAATACAAAATCCCGCCAAAAGAAAGCCAATCAATACTTCAACAATGGCGCGGCGTCGCAACCAAACCGGTGTTATTAAAACTAGACTGCAACAGATTAATATACTAGTGAATATAGGCCCGGTAAGTCTCTGAGGTAAAATCACAACTCTGTCGCCAAATTGATAATTACCGGTGATAGCGAGCCAGATAACCGATAAGTATACGTACAAAAGTATCGACCAAAACATAGCCCTTGCTGTTATATCTGCCTCATAAAACTCAGAAGTAACTAACTTTGAAATCACACTTACAAAAACCAAAATATATAAGGCGTATTTTGCAAATCCAAAATCATTTATAAGCCCAAAAACCAAAGCGTAGCCTATAAAGATTATCCAGATATATTCCAGTAGTCCTGATGGTTTGAGAATTTTAAAGTTTCTTGCAAAATAAATAAGAGCAGGAATCGCAATCAATACATAGTAATAATTGTTAACTAACTTGCTGCTTGGTAGAACAATGAAAGCCGCTAAGAAGCCAAAAGTTATATAACTAAAATAACTTTTGGCGCTCATAGTACTTTCTGTACCAAGTTAAAATAAGCACTTCTAAAATCTTCGATAGAATGCTGAGTTTTCAGATATTCGTAGGCAAGGTTACCTTTTTTTTGCAAATCTTCGTCTGACATAGCCAGATATTCAGACAATCTTTCTGCTAAAGTTCCAGCATCAGCAGGAGGACAAACTTTTCCCTCAGATCCAGTTAATAAAGGCCTTAATGCTGGAATATCAGAACCGATACAAGGTAGTTTTGCACTCATACCTTCTAATAAGGCCAAACCGAGTCCCTCGCTTAAAGACGGAAGAGTCCAAATATCGAAAGCCCGAACATATTTAACAGCTCCTTCAACCGAACCCAGTAGATAGATTTTTTTCGACAGTCCAAGTTGTCGTATTAATTTTTCCAAATACGGTCTTTCATCACCTTCGCCAATAATTGCAACGATAACATCGGGGTATTGATCATGGATTTTGGCAAAAGCTTGAATTAAGTATTGATGTCCTTTAACTTTAACAAGCCTTCCTATAGTGCCAATGATTTTTGCATCTTCTGGTAATCCCAACTTTTTTCGAGCATCAAATCTACTCAATTGTGATTCTTTAGCCTTCTCTACATCAATCGCATTAGTAATACTGACTGTATTAGTATCATTAAAGCCAATTTGCAACTGAAGAAGATGGTCCTTCAGTGCTTCAGAAACCGTGACAAAATTCCAGTTTTGTAGCGCACCAAATTTGCTAAGGATCTTACGTCTAGACTTAGGCTTGTAGTCACTAAAACTGTGAACCACACTTATACATTTAGGCTTTCCTACCCAACGGTGTATCCGCATCATCACTGCAGTTGGTTTAAAACGATGACATAACACAACATCAAAAGCTTCATTTTTCAACAGTCGCAATATCTTCAGAGTCATCTTAAAGCGCAAACCACGAAAATCATTTTTATTAAGATTGAGGTAGATATTGCGCTCAGCACTACTTTCGTTAGTATTATTTTTAGGCCGTTTGGTTAGAAAACAATTTACTACTTCGAACTCTTCTGCAGGTAGCGACTTAACAATTTGTTCTGCAAGATCAACTGCGTCACAAGAAGAAACATTATAATGTGGTCGTAACTGCAATACTTTGACTCTTTTCACTTTGTATCCACTTATTTTTTCGATGTATGAACGGTGCCAAATATCAAATTGCTATTAAAAATTTAGTTCTGGCTACGCTGAAATTTAAGTTAAACCAAATTTCCTCTGTGTGCCTATCTCTTAAAATTTAGGCAGAAAAATCACAAAGATTAAAAAATAATAATTTGTGGCATCAGAAATTATGCAAAAGTCATCATTCTCAAAAGTTAGCGTTTTTTAACCAAATACCCAGGTTAGTCTATCACTCTTACATTGAATGCTTTCCACTCTAAATTTATGCATCTCATCTTAAGAAAATTTGAGAAGATAATACTTTAGTAGCCTAGATCATGGCCAGCAGAAAGCCTACATTTAAATGAATTGGTTCCAAGAATGCGTACAAATACAATAAAAATCACAACGAAAGACGGCTACCCATGTAGAAGCTTCTTAAGGTGATGGCATAACTCAATCTTTACAACGAGACGGTGTATATGCGGCCAATTCATTAAATGCTATTAGGCAAATAAATCAATGTATTAAACTAAAAGTAACTGTAGCTTTTTGCGTCAACATTGGGAACCATGCACTAGTTTTGACCAAGTTTTCCGAACATGGTGTCGTACTTAGGCCTCAGTGATATGTGCCTGAGGTTTTGCAAAGATAAATTAACTTTATCTAAAGCTCACTTTAATAAACCACACATTAAGATTTTTTGGATTGCATTATCTAACTGCGCTGGCCAGCAACCAATTTATTTAAATAATTACAAATGGCAACTCTTCTTTAAATGCTTTTTTGGAATCCTCAGAGGAACAAATTATCTCCAACGTTCTTGGCGATGATACTCTCCAACAAAACAACATTGAGAGGATCGACTTAATCAAAATTGATGAAGATCAGACTAATGTAGGGCTTCAAATGATAATCCAATCCAGCCCTGCTATTTTGATGAAGTGGCGCAATGATACACCACAGAATTTTTGCTCATAACAGTTTTTTCGAGAAATTATCTAACTCTACCAAATTTTTGCGTGGGGGAATTCAACCGCTAAGTAAAGCAATGGGCCACGGCTTTTTAAACAACCTAAAACGATTGAAAATAGAGTTCCAGTACTCAGTAGAACCTTTACCCTTATCAGCAAAACAACATATTCTTAATGCTCAAACTTCAATGTTTGCAGACAAAATTAGTGGACTATAATCAAAAACACCTTAAAGCAATTAAGATTTAGCACTTGTACCCATATCCCTGGTTCAGATAAAACCCTTGCAAGTTGTTATAATTACCAGCTTCACTAATTGATTTAAAGACAGTATTTATGATCGTTTTAGGCCTTTCCGGTGCAGTAAGCCATGATGCTTCTGCCGCGTTATACATTAATGGCAAACTGGTTGCTGCTGCAGAAGAAGAACGCTTCCTCCGTGACAAACATGCCAAGGGAAAGATGGCTTATGAAGCCACCAGATACTGTCTTGAACAAGCAGGCATCCGCCCAGATGAAATCGATATTGTCGCGTTTCCCTATGCGCAGATTGGTCTGCAATCCCCAGCTCGCTGGCATTATGCCAAACGACACTGGTATGCACCTGACAGAGCATTAACGGCTTTATTCTCCGGTAATCGTCGTTACTGGCGTAACCACAAAAATGTAATGAAACTGCTGGATGATTTAGGCATTGATTCAAAGCGAGTCAAGTTTGTCCCGGTTGAACATCATCTGGCCCATGCCAGTAGCGCCTATCATCTAAGTGGTTTTCAGGAAAAAACTGCGATTATCGGCATTGATGGGAAAGGCGAATATGCCACGACCTTTTTTGGTTATGGCGAAAACGGCAAAATTCATAAAATCAAAGAATTCTATGACCCCGATTCACTCGGCGGTGTTTATGGCGCGATGACTGAATATCTCGGTTTTGAAATGCTTGATGGCGAATTTAAAGTCATGGGCATGGCACCTTATGGTGATCCTAATCGTTTTGATTTTTCACGCCTGATTCATTGTGAAAATGGCGAATTCAAGGTTAATACCAAGCTGGTTAATACCGTTGGGTTTCGCCGCTATAAAAAAAATGGCAAAGGCTATTTCTTCAGCCCTGAACTCATTGAATGGTTAGGCCCGATGCGTGAAGGTGATGAAAAGGACGAACCTTATATTGATTATGCTGCCAGCATTCAGGCCTTACTTGAAAAATGTGCTTTGCATCTGATTGATTTTTACCTTGGCGATATTATTCGTGAAACCGGTAAAGTCGCTTATGCAGGCGGTGTGGCTCTCAACGTCAAACTCAATCAACGCATTATTGCCATGCCCGGTGTTAAAGAATTGTTTGTACAACCGGCTTCCAGCGATGCAGGTACCGCAATTGGAGCAGCCAGTTATGCTTCACAATTAGCAGGTGTACCGGTAGAGAAAATGGAGCATGTTTATCTCGGTCCTTCCTATACCACTCAACAATGTATTGAGGCCTGTGAGCGTTATACACAGCCGGTTAGCTGGCAATATTTAAATGATGTATGTGCCGATACGGCAAAAATTCTTGCTGATGGTAATCCGGTCGCCTGGTTCCAGGGACGTATGGAGTTTGGGCCTCGAGCCTTGGGTAATCGCAGTATATTGGGGTCACCAAATCATTCTGGTGTCGCGGATCGTATCAACGCACAGATCAAATACCGTGAACGCTGGCGTCCTTTCTGCCCTAGTATGCTGGATAAAGTGGCCCCGGAAATTCTGCAGACCGAGCATCCAAGCCCGTATATGACATTTACCTTTGATGTGGCAGAAAGCTGGAAATCAAGGATTCCGGAAGTAGTCCATGAAGATGGTACCGCCCGGGCACAAATCGTGACCCGAGCAACCAATGCACGTTATTACGAACTGATCGAAGAAATGGAAAAACTGACCGGCAATGCGGTGGTATTAAATACCTCATTAAATCGCCGAGGTGAACCGATGGTTTGTAGTCCAACGGATGCGTTAAATATGTTCTTTGGTTCTGATCTGCAATATCTCGTGATGGAAGATATTCTAATCACCAAATAAGTTGCTTTGTATTTACAACTATTCGCAGAAATGATGGGGGTTGTTAATTTAACAACCCCATCTTATTTACTAAATCTAATGATCTGGTTTGCCAAGTGTAATCTTTGAGAAATCGTTGATAACCACGTTCAGCAATCTGCTGACGCTGTTCATCATGTTGCAGATAATACTCAACTTTTTGCTTGAGCTCATCCATGCCTTTAAAGGTTTCAATTTCCTGACCAATTTCAAATAATTCAGCGATTTCATCGCAATGGTCAGTTAATACAAAACACCCCATCGACATTGCTTCAAATATACGATGATTAATTCCGGTTTCTGCACCATAAAAAGGAATTCTTGTAATATTCAATACAATTTTTGAAGCACGTAGTTTTGTTTGTAGCTGCTCCCCCCAAATTGGCTTGTCAATCACTCTCTGCTGCAATTTTTCAGACATTAACGGCCATTGCCGTTGCCATCGATTTCCATAAATAGTTACTTGTTCGACAATATTTTCCAATAAAAATATACGACGTAAATCTGCACTGCCTACAAAAATCACATCTGTTTCAAATACTCTATTAGGTAGAATATTTTTTTGATTATCACCAAATGGACAGAAATAAGCATTTAACTTTTTACGTTTGAAAAATTCTGTCACTACCCTGGAAAAAGAAAATATTGCGTTATAAATTTTCAATTCTTCTTCAATAAAAAAAATAAACTCCCTTCTGCTGGAATAGAGGTTGCAACTGTCGGTGTCATACAAATAAACCTCTATTCCCATTTCATCGGCAAGTTTTTTTACTTTTTGCGGTTCGAAGAATTTATATAAGAAGCCGATGATCAAAATTTTATTTGGTTTTAACTCACTAATCAGTTTCTCAAAATTATCAAAGTGGCATTTAGGCAAACAATAAAAGCCGTCTTTATCATTTTGTTTATTTCGGATTTTCGCAATCGCTGAGCGAGGTTTATACATGGTGATTTTTGGCATTTCTGCCATATCACGATATTCAGTTAAAACACCCTGACTCCGTATACTGGTCGCTAGATTTCGGCCTAAATCAATACCACCAATACCGTCTAGCACTAATAATTTGTTACTCACATTAATCGTCATCTATTTTGAGTTAACTCGACTGAGAAGTTCTTCTAAGGCTCTCTTAACACGTCCAACACCTATGAATGGTCGCCATATTGGACCATCAAGTCCAGGCAAGACTATTTTAGGACAGATTACCTCATTATCAGACCAACCAGGTCGCCAGTGAAAATAACGGTTACGTTTACGGTAAATAGTCACCACCGGAATGCCCAGAAATGATGCCAAATGACCATTACCTGAATCATTGGCAATCACAGCGGCAGACTCGTAAATATATCCGGCTAATTTATCAATTGAATCAAATGTTAAAGTAGTAAAACGATTATTTTCCATCGATGTCCATATCGAATAATTGTTAGGAGCTATCACTATTACCGGATCAAAGCCTGATTCTTCCAGCAATTTACATAGCCTTAAAAATCGTTTTGGGCTCCAATCTTTTTTTTCTGGCCATGCAGAATCTGGGCTGATGATAATACGATGCTTGTTTTTTCTGTATTTCAGGTTTTCTGGAGGTGAAAGTTTTACCTTGGCGGAAACGTTTTGCAATTTCATTTTTTCACGCATGAATTCCAACGTAATTTTAACGACGGATTCATTTTTAAATTTCCGAAATTGAATTGAACCAGCGGCTTTACTGAGATGTTCGATCTGTTGGAAAACAGAAAGACTCAATCTCTGCTTTAATCTGGTGTGGTGATCATTTAACCATTCTTTGGGTAGTTTTTGACAGATTAAAGCGTAACGATCTCGAACATCCTCAATTTTTATAGGTAACGTTGAGTTTCTTATCGCTCTGGAGGGACTCATCAATACAAGATGGAAATGATCAAGAGTGGAGTAAAAATCTTCCAGTTCTGGATAAGGTTCAATAATAAGATCTGGTAGCCAGTTTTTTAGCTGGTAAGGGACGGTTCCAAATAAAGTGACTGAATAGCCATTACGTCTCAAGTTGTCAGCCATCATAGTGTAAATGAGACTGTCTCCCAAGGAGTCAAATGAAACAATTGCGATTTGAGCAGATGCTAAATTTTCCATTTGTTAATGTAATTATCTATAAGTTATTTTTTTCTGTTTAACTAACTCTCCAATCAAATCCGCAGCACGCTGCGGCATACTGTAGAGGTCATGTGTCGCCGCATAATCCAACGCATTTTGTGACAACTGTTGCAGGCGTGGTTTATCGAGCATTTTAGCCAACTGTTGTGTAAAAGCTGATGTATCTTCCGGCTGGTCGATACATTCACCGCCATTTGAGTCTTCAACATAATTGGCATAACCACAAGCAGTGCTGACCATACTGGGCAGTCCGGCAACCATGGCTTCAAGAATCACCGTACCGGTATTTTCAGACCGCGCTGGATGTAAAAATACATCAGCCGCCAGCAGCCATTTCGCTACATCATCGCGTCCACCCATAAAATGGGTTCGCTCAGCGACATCAAGCTTTTGCGCCATTTGTTCAAAGGGTTTGGCATTATCTACTCCTACCACATACAAATGTGTATTTTCACGTAAAGCCTGTGGTAAAGCAGCCATGGCCTCGATAGCGAAATCAGCGCCTTTACGTTTAAAACCGGAACCAATCATAAGCAGTAAAAAGTCATCATCATTTAATGATAATTGTTGGCGAAATTGCTGACGTTGTATTTGCCAGTCATCGGGCCTTACCCGATCCGGATCGATACCGGGCGGCAGATCTACCAGCCTTTCAGGGGGTGTCTGATAATACTGCTCAAACAGTTTGCGCTGTACTGATGAGATCATCATTGATACGGTGTGGCTCCGTGGCCCAAAAACGGCACGCTCCCAGGCTTCATAAAACCTTACCCGGCCAAAAAACTGTTTGATGATATAACTGGGTTCTTGTCTGACCCGCGCCAGATAACAGGGATCAGCAGCGTAATATAAATCCAGTCCCGGCATTTTGTTAAAGCCAATCACCAGATCATAATTACCGGCGGCAATTAATGGCTGCGATTTATTATAAAAATCCCTTACTTTGGCATGATTGGTCAGCCCTGAAACCTTAATCGGAATTTGGTTAAAACCGGGAATCGGATCGCCTTGCCATTCAATGTAATACACATCGATTTCATCTCCGGCATCGCGGCGAATTTCCAGAATCCGCCGAAAATCACGCGCCAGGCCGCCATAGGCAAAATATTTATACAGGCATACCGCCAGCTTCATAAATGCGTTCCGTTTAACACTGTATTACTACCTTTATGCTTTGATCGCTTTGGTTAACAGGTGACGAGTTTCGCCTACCGGCCAGTTGCGTAAAAATCGTTGCTGATCCTCTGTATGCAAACGCTTGAAACCGGTTTTGGTGATTTGCTGCATCGCGTCCAAATCAATCAGCCAGATTTTTTGCTGATTATCGACCAGCCAGTTGCTGGCTTTTAAATCGCCATGATAAATATGATGCAGATGTAACTGCTCAAACAAATCGCTGATTTGCTGCAGCATCTCAGGTTGCTGAATTTCCGAGTCAGAAAGGTCTGCCAATGAACGCCCTGCAATATGCTCGCAGATAAAATAAGCTTTATGCCGCAGTCCGAAAAACCGCTGTTCGACAAAGCCAAGTGGTTGCGGTGTGGCAATGCCCAGAAACTCCAACAGATTGGCATTGTACCAGGACACATTGGCACGACTTTTACGCAGACAACGCCGTAAGAAATGCCATGGCGTTTTCATATTATAGCGTTTGATAACTAACGGTTGTCCCGCCAGTTCACTTTTAACCACGGTAGCAGAGTTACCTTTTTTCAGAGAAATTCCGTCCTGCATCACTTGATTTAACACCGTTAAAGGCTGCTCTGCTAAAGAGGAAGATAAATTGGCACGCCATGCCGCCTCGAACATCAAAGATTTTCGATAACGTGTCATGGTGCAGGATCGAAACTGCTTTTTCAGATAATGCGCTTGGCGATAGTCACGGGCTTTTTTAATCTTGCCGAGTAATTGCTGCTCAACAATAGGATCCAGCACCATATTTCTGGCAGCAAAATAGGCGGGCAAACCATTTAACAACCACTCCTGCTGCTCCAGAGGAAACTGGGCCATCAGCCGTGCCAGATTATTCAGGCAGGTTGCCATTTTCAACGGCTTTTTCGGGCAAACCACGGAAGCCAAGTCCAATAAATAGAGTGTGTTATTGGAAAACACAAAATTATCCAGATGCGGATCCTGCTGATAGCACTGGTTTTGATGGCAACGGCCAAACAAATCAAATAAGGCCGTCAGCGGGAACACATCCTCTGATAATTCATTTAAGGTGACTGCCTTCGGTAAAAAGGCATAGACGATAAAACTGATGCCCTGCTGATCGTCGGCATGCTGCAAAATTGGCGCGACGGCAATATCAGCTTTTGTGCAATGTTGATGTGCTGCCAGTTCACGTTGATATTCCTGCTCGCCTTTGCCTTGTGCAGTAAATAACTTGAGGACATATTCGCCGCTTTCATCGCTGGCATGCAGCACGATTCGCCGTCCGGCGAGAAACCGTAATACCGAATGGATTTGATAAACCACTCCGCCCAGTTCCAGCTCAACCGGAAAAGTAGCAGGTAGTTCTTTTAATAAACTTTCAGCAGTCTGCATCACCATTATTCCGCCAATAACTTCTGGGCACGGCGTTCCACCTCACGCCATAAATCAGCTTGCTCTTTCAGCAATGTCCGCAGCGGCAATCCTGAATAAATCTGCATAAACCGTAATTTGTCCCGTTTGGTCAAAGGTACTCTGGAAGCCGAAAAATACAGACTGCCCAAATCTTTTATCTGCCAGCGTTTCGGTGTTTTCTGGCGAATAGTGGCACGATGTAAATCAATCAGATACACCGGCGTGTTATCTGTAAAAGTATTATTTTCGGCAAAGCGTTCATCAAGCAGAAAATGACACAGATAAAAATCACGATGATTCATGCCGTTTTTATGCATGGTGCCCGCCATATTGGCCAGCTTTCGAATCAAAGCCTGCTTGGTGGCAAAGCTTGGTGGACGCTGTTGCCACTGCTCACCAACAAATTCCAAGCTCATGGTATTGATTAAATCATCGGTGATCACAAACGAACGTAAGGTCGCCGGATTAATGCCCTTCTCGCCGTAACCGGCCAGCGTCATGGTCTCAATGCCATGTTTTTCCAGAAAATAAATTGCCTGCCATTCATTGCGCGCACTGATAATCGGTAAACGTAATTGCAGCAGATTTTTGATGATTTCAGACCAGCCGACACCTTGATGATATTTCAGAAAATACGACTGTTCATTAAGCTCGAAGCGCAAGGTCCGGCGGCCCTCTTTATCACGAAAGATCTCGCCATCAATGTTCGCCAAAATATCAAACACCGGTTTATCGGCCCAGACCTGGGCCAAATCTTGTCGCAAATAACAGGAATTCTTTTTCATTAAGGCCATCTAAAGGCTATGCCAAGCAGTGAGTTGTGCGAACGCGCACAGCGTTTTGTTACACTGTTTGCAGGAAACCACAAATACTACCACCAGAGCCGAAATGAGGTAAGCCGTGTCATTTAAATCCACCTTGCAACGCCACCAAAAGATGATTGAAAGCTTGTTTGAAATGGAGCCTCAATTAAATGATTTACTGGCCCTTATCAGCGACTGCGTGCTGAATGACAATAAAGTGTTGTTCTTCGGTAATGGCGGCAGTGCTTCTGATGCCCAGCATTTGGCCGCTGAATTTGTCATTCGGTATAAAGAAGATCGCAGGCCACTGGCCGCGATTGCGCTGACCACCGACACCTCAATTCTGACGGCTCACAGTAATGATTACAGTTTTGAAACAGTGTTCGATCGGCAAATTCAGGCGCTGGCCCGACCCGGCGATGTGGCGATTGGTTTATCGACTTCCGGTAACAGTGCCAATGTGATTAACGGCATTAACGCCGCGAAAAAAGCCGGTTGTGCAACGATTGCCTTTACCGGTCATAGTGGTGGACAACTTAAAGCCATTGCTGATCATTGTGTCTGTGTAGCCGATACTGAAACCGCTCGGGTTCAAGAAGGCCATATCCTGATTGGTCACTGGTTGTGTGAAGCACTGGACGAGAAACTCAGCAAAGCATGAGTCAAAAAATCATCACCGCAGATGTGGTCATTGTTGGCGCCGGCATTGCCGGATTATGGCTGCATAACCGATTGAGCCAGTTGGGTTATCACTGCCTGCTATTGGAAAATCAGAAAATTGGTCATGCCCAGACCCTTAGTGCTCAGGGCATTATTCATGGCGGCAGCAAATATGCGTTAAATGGCATTTTATCCAACGCCGCGCAAACCATCAGTGAGATGCCAGCCCGCTGGAAAGCCTGTCTGCAAGGCAACGGCGAAATCGATTTATCCAGCGTCAATGTGTTTACCGACCATCAACTGCTCTGGTCCACACAAAGCTTGTCTTCCAAAATGGTGTCGTTTTTTGCCAGCAAGGCACTGCAAAGCCGGATGCAGAATATTCCCAAATCCGAACGCAGCGGCTTGTTTGCCGATGAAGGTTTTAAAGGCGCGTTATACCAGTTGGATGAACCGGTACTGGATGTTGCCAGTTTGCTTAAAGCCTTAATCAAGCCTTATGCCGCAACGATTTTAAAGACACCAGACATAGAACCGGAATGGATCAAGCAGGATGGCAATATCACTGCCTTGCGCTTTGGTGAAGAACTGGAAATTCAGGCCCAGCAGTTTGTACTGACTTCCGGTGAAGGCACGGGTGAACTGTTAAAAAGCCTGCAACTGACCCGACCCAAAATGCAGAAACGGCCTTTACAAATGTTGCTCTGCAAATCCAAAGATCCAGCCAACCCGCTACCGCAGATTTATGCGCATAGTCTTGGCAGTGGCAGTAAACCGATTGCCACCATCAGTAGCCATCCCGATAAAACCGGCAATATCGTCTGGTATCTCGGTGGCAATATCGCCGAAGAAGGTGTCGGCAAAGATCCCGCTAAATTGGTTGAAGAAGCAAGAGCTTTACTCAAACAAATACTGCCGTGGTTTACCCTGCCGGAACTGGAATGGACTACGCATAACGTCAATCGCGCCGAACCCAAACAAAGCGGTTTTGCACGGCCGGATAGCGCCTATGTCAGCAGCCATAATAACCTGCATATCGCCTGGCCGACCAAACTCGCCCTGTCCCCCGACCTGGCTGATAAAGTTATTGAAGCACTGGCAAAACAAAATGTGCAAAAAACAGCCCATCCAGAACAGCATATTTTGCCCCTGGCACAACTGGCTGAACCACTCTGGGATCGGGCATTTACAAAATGAATAAACTGCCAAAAAAAACCATTCCCGGCACCGGGCTGGATGTTTCGGTACTGGGACTCGGCACCGTCAAATTGGGTCGAGATAAAGGCGTTAAATACCCCGAATCTTTTACCATTCCCAATGATGAAGCCACCCTCGCCTTGCTGCAGCAAGCCTGGGATTTAGGCATCAATCTGATTGATACCGCCCCTGCCTACGGCAACAGCGAACAACGCCTTGGCGAGTTATTGCCCCAACTGCCACATGACTGGATTATCTGCTCCAAAGCCGGAGAACAGTTTGATGCCAAGACCGGCGAGTCACATTTCGATTTTTCCCATGATGCGATTATTAGAAGTGTTGAACAAAGTCTGCAACGTCTCAATCGAGAAATGATTGATATTGTGCTGATTCACTCCGACGGCAACGATGTGCCGATCATCGAACAGCATCAGGCATTGGAAACACTCAATGAGTTAAAACAACAAGGTCTGATTGGCGCTACCGGCATCTCCAGCAAAACCGTCGACGGCGGCCTGCTCGCCCTGCAACAGTCCGATATCGTTATGGTCACCCACAACCTCGCCTATCAGGACGAACAAATCGTGATTGATACGGCAGAGCAGCTTAATAAAGCCATCTTTATCAAAAAAGCCTTTGCCAGTGGGCATTTGCCTGCTAACTCAACCAAAGACAGCGTTAGTGCCAGCTTTGAAATGATCTTTGCTAACCCGGCAGTGGCTAGCGTGGTGGTTGGGACAATTAATCCGGCTCATTTGTCTGATAATGTGGCTAAGGCTATCGCGGCGCTTGAAAAGAATTAACCACAGAGACACAGAGGGCACGGAGGTTTTTGGGGGTTTAAAGATTTTATCCGCAGATTACGCAGATGGACGCAGATTTATAATTAATAAAGATTTATTTTTACGGTGGGGGGTAGGTTCTTGAGAAAGTTATGGCTATTTACCAAGAAACAAATGATTTTTTAGTTCAATGCTTTCATAAACTTGAAGCCCCTCTTCCATCACCTGTTCCAACACAACTGGGTAGTGATGTTGCTCTAAGATACAACATACACCAGCTTGAAATTGCCATTATTCAAAAATTAGCAAGGTACGTCAGCGGACTAAATGCTTCGCTATTATTACTTGAGACAGGTTATACCCAAGAGCTGGGAGCCCTGTTTAGAACCCTTGATGAATTTCATGAAGATATTGTATTTCTAGCGTTGCCAATTTTAGGCGGAGTAGAGACTACAGACACACATAAGAAATATCTTGAGCACTTCTTTCAAGAAGAATTTGATAATCCAGACAATGCTATTCTTTCAACTCAAAAAAGAGAAACTATTCCAAGAAAAAGAATTCGAGCGGTTATAGCAAACTCTGTCCTCAATGCGCTCAATCCGCATGATAGCCAAGAATTATCAAGAACCATTAGCCAAGCATATAGTGGTTATGTACATGGCGCTTCGTGCCATATCTGCGAAATGGTTGATGGCAAACAGCTTAAGTATCATCTTTCAGGTATGCCTGGTACATATAGACAAGACGAATTCTCATACAATTACTGGGATTATGCTTATAGAGGATTAATCACTGTGGTGCTTGTTGCTAAAGTACTTGGCGACGAAACCATTATAGAAAGGGCGTATAAATACATCGATCACTTCGAGAGTGTAACTGGAGATACCGGCAGAGGTGACGTAGAAAAATTAATGAAAAGAATCAAAAAGAAATAGCAAGGTAGGTTGGGTTGAGCTTGTGAAACCCAACCTTTTCAACCTGCATGTTCGATATTTGTTGGGTTTAATTGCATTCAACCAAGTCTACCAAAACACCTTAATAATCTGTGAGCATCTGCGTAATCTGCGGATAAACTTCTTTTAAAACTCTGTGCCCTCTGCGTCTATGTGGTTATTTATCTTTTTGAATAATCTGCGTCCATCCGCGTAATCTGCGGATAAATTGCTTTTATCTATCCTGATGGATCTTATTCACAATCGCCGTGGTGGAGCAGTTTTCAGTTAAGCCCATCACTCTGACTTCGCCGCCATAGCCTTCAACAATTTCCCAGCCAACCACGCCTTTTTTATCGTAGTCGCCACCTTTAACCAGGATATCCGGCTGGATTTGTCTGAGCAGGTCTTCCGGGGTATCACCTTCAAAGACGGTAACCCAATCCACATCCGCGAGGCCTGCCAGCACAATTTGACGGCGATCGGCGGTGTTAATCGGACGGCCTTTGCCTTTGAGTTTGGTGACCGATTCATCATTGTTAATGGCGACAATTAATCTATCGCCCTGAGCACGCGCCTGATGCAGATAACTGACATGTCCGGCATGCAGAATATCGAAACAGCCATTGGTAAAAACGATTTTCTCGCCACGTTTTTTGGCTTGATCAACGGCGATTTTTAATTGCTCGACCGTCACTGCCCCGGCAAAAGAATGATCGCTTTGATGGGTGCCCTGATGGCGTTGGTATTCAGCAAACAATTCCGGTTCACTGACAGTTGATGTGCCCAGTTTGCTGACCACAATACTGGCGGCAACATTGGCTAAAGTCACGGCTTGTTGCAGGGATTGTCCAGCTGCCAGTGCGGCAGCTAGGGTAGCAATGACGGTATCCCCTGCGCCGGTGACATCCGCCACTTCTTTGGCAATGGCCGGTAAATGAAATTCGCTATTGTCATTAGTGATTAACGACATGCCTTGTTCGCTACGGGTAATTAAGACCGCTTTAATGTCATAGTCTGCAATAAGCTTTTTGGCTTTTTCGATCAAGTCAGCTTCTGACTGAATTTCGCCCGCCACCGTTTCAAATTCGGTGAGATTGGGCGTGATTAAATCCGCGCCACGGTATTTACTGAAATCATTACCTTTTGGATCGACCAGCACGGTCATGGAATTGGCTTTGGCCAGCTTAATCCACTGTTGTGGATCATGCAGCGTGCCTTTGTCGTAATCCGACAAAACCATCACACCACCGTTGACCAATAATGAGGTGACTTTTTCAGTCATCCCAACTGCGCTTTCCACGGTAAAGCGGCTTTCAAAATCCATCCTTAACAGTTGCTGATGCGCACTGATAATACGGGATTTAATGATGGTAGGATGGTTGGCCGTTTGATGAAAAGCACATTCAATGCTGACAGAACCCAGTCGCTGCTGTAATACCTGCGCGGCTTCATCTTGACCGGTAATGCCGGACAAACTGCATTTGGCCCCAAGTGAAGCAATATTCATCGCAACATTGGCGGCGCCACCCGGAATATCTTCCAATCGTTCAACATTCACTACCGGCACCGGTGCTTCAGGTGAGATGCGTTTGGTTTTGCCAAAATAGAAGCGATCCAGCATCAAATCGCCTATTACGACGACATTGGCCTGCCGAAAATCCGGGAATGCATTTTTCATAACGTTTGATTTATTGATTTGAGAAAGCGGTTATTGTGCGGCTAAAAGCGGTTGCAGTCCATGCCAAACCATTTCCGGTGTCATTTCGGTCATGCAGACAGGTTCGCCATTGCGTGAGGCGGGTAATGGACATTTGCGTTTATAGCATGGGGCGCAGTTAAATTCGCTGACCAGGTGCTGCTGATGTTTGCCATAAGTGCCAATCAACGCTGTGTCTGTCGCACCGTATAAGGTTAATGCTGGTGTTCCGGCTACGGCTGCAAGGTGAGCTAATCCGGTATCACTGCATACGGCACCCGCCGCGTGATGCATTATTGCCGCGATATCGTTCAGGCCTAATCGCGGTAACGCAAATGCCATTGGATCGACTGAGGCGATCTGCTGAGCACGCAGATATTCTTCATTATTGCCGCAAGGCAAAAGCACCGCGTAGCCTTCAGCTCGCGCCTGAAACACCAGTTGTTGCCAGAAATTAATCGGCCACAGCTTGGTCAGCCAGCTGGCATTATGCACAAACATCAAATAACGATCAGGTAAGGCAAACTCAAGTTCCGGTAACGGATATTTACTGAAATTCGCCGCATATTTAGCGGGTGTTTTGGGGAGTGGATAATCCAGCGCCTGTGACAGGATCTGCCGCATCCGATCCACGGCATGTTGCTGTGGATTGACCGTTATCGGATATTGATAAGCCAAATGAGCCGGGCGTTCACGACAGGATTGTTTATCCAGACCATATACAGGGCCACGCCGTAACTTACTGACCAGCGCACTTTTCAGATTATTCTGCATATCGACAACTGCATCGTAATCATCGAGATTCAATTCACGATAAAACTGGCGTAATTCACCACCGGTCAGGGTTTGCCAGGCGGATTTCTTCCAGCGTCTATGCGATGTAGTAATCACTTTACGAACATTGGGATGCCATTTAGGCACTTCGGCAAAGGCTTCATCCACAACCCAGTCAAACTCAATGCCGGGAAAGGCTTTTGCCGCATCGCTCAGCGCCGGTAACGCATGCATTAAATCGCCCATCGAGGTGAGCTTGATGATTAATACTTTCATATACGGAAAAATGCCTGATGAAATAACATCAAGCGTTTTGCAAAGTATTTAAAGACAATGGCTTGTGGCGATGCTGCTGCAGGATGTTCAGAAATGCATCAGGATTTTTAATCTGTGTCATTTCACCTTCACGTGGGAAAAGCTGATCCTGCAAACGCGAAAGCCAGAAACGTAATGCCGCAGCACGGCAAACCAGATTCCAGTTGGACTGTTCGGCCTCATTAAGTTGACGTCGTTGCAGATAAGCGTTCATCAACCGCTGGTAACGCTCGTTATCAATCAGGCCTTGTTCGTTAACACACCAGTCATTGACCACTACGGCCAGGTCATAAATCAAAAATTCATCGCAGGCATAGTAAAAATCAATAATACCCTGCAGTTCATTGTCGACGAACAAGGCGTTGTCACGGAATAAATCGGAATGTGTGACACCCCACGGTAAATCCAAATCACTGTAATGTTGCTGAAAATCCAGTTCGGCTTTGAGCATGTCGGCCTGCTCGTCAGACATATGTGGTAACAAGGTTTCAGCCATTGATTCGCGCCAGTCGGCCCCGCGTTGCGTTGCCCGGCGGTGTTTAAACTTCTGCCCCACCAGATGCATTTGCGCCAGCATATCGCCGATGGCTTCGCATTGGCCCAGTGTGGCAAGTTCATCAACTGTATGTCCCGCCAGACGCATAACAAGCGCCGCTGGACGACCGCATAAGGACTTGAGGTAATTCCCCTGTTTATCTTCAGCGGGATGCGCAGAGGGAATGCCATGTTTGAAGAAAAACGTCATGACTTCCAGGAAATAATCCAATTCGGCAAACTCATGCTGTTCGAACAGAGTAAGCACAAACTCGCCCTGGTCAGTGGTCACAAAATAATTAGTATTTTCGATTCCAGCAGAAATGCCCTGATAATCAATCAGATTACCAACGGCATAGTCGCCGAGGAACGCCATTAATTCATCGCGCCCGACTTCGGTATAAACAGACATGAAAATCTCAGTTAACGGGAGTTTTTGTTACCATTCCAACAGGATCCAGTTCGGCACTTCGGGATTGGCAAGGTTATGTTTTTGGGTTTCAAGTGAACCATCGCCATCAGTATCCATCAGGTAGTAGGATGGGCCGATATCCGGGGTGATTTTGATCATGTAAAGTTGACCGTTGACGCGGTACTCTTCAATGGTGCGATCTTCTTCCTGGATAATGGTGATTTCAGGTTCAATGCTTTCGCCATCCTGTAACGTAGGCGGCACAACAGGCGGTTCAGATAAATCAGGACCCGCAGCCCCAGCCCAGGCACTTCCTGTGAACATTGCGCTGATTGCGCATACAATGGCGAACGGTTTTAACATGACTTGGCTCCACTAATTTCCGATAAAGATAGCATTTCCGCTACGATGATAAAAGCAATCTGTTTGCCACTAATTTCAGGCCTTGTGAACTATGACTCAAACTGCACCACTTATACTTGTTGATGGCTCTTCCTACCTGTATCGCGCTTATCATGCGATGCCGCCACTGACCAACAGCGATGGCGAATCCACTGGCACCATTTATGGCGTCATTAATATGCTGCGTAAATTGATCCGTGACTATCAACCTGAACATATGGCCGTGGTATTTGATGCCAAGGGCAAAACCTTCCGTAATGATCTGTATGCCGAGTATAAAGCCACCCGCCCGCCAATGCCGGACGATTTACGCGAACAGATTGCGCCAATCCATGAAATTGTTAAAGCCATGGGCTTGCCGCTGCTCTGCATTGATAACGTTGAAGCCGATGATGTGATTGGCACACTGGCCAAACAGGCCACTGCAGCCGGAATTGAAACCGTGATTTCTACCGGCGACAAAGATATGGCGCAGCTGGTCAGCGAGCATGTCACGCTGGTCAACACCATGAATAACACTAAAACCGATATTGCCGCGGTGCAGGAAAAATTTGGTCTGACCCCGCAGCAAATTGTCGATTATCTGGCGCTGATGGGTGACAAAGTGGATAACATCCCTGGCGTTGATAGTGTCGGTCCCAAAACTGCAACTAAACTGCTGCAACAATATGGCAGTTTACAGGGCGTTATCGAACATGCTGATGAAGTAAAAGGCAAATTGGGTGAGAAGTTGCGAGCAGCTGTTGATGCTTTGCCACTCTCCTATCAGCTGGCGACCATCAAGATGGATGTCGAGCTGGACTTCACCCCGGAAACGCTGGATATGCAGGCAGCGGATAATGAAAAACTGGCAGAGCTGTATCGTCGGTACGAATTCAAAAGCTGGCTACAGGAATTAGATTCTGCGCTTGCTGCTGCGGCTTCAACAAAAACGGATGAACCAGCCACCAGCAATGAAACCCATTACGAAACCATCTTGACTCAGCAGCAGCTGGAAAGCTGGATGGATAAACTCAAAAAAGCTGAACTGTTTGCCTTTGATACCGAAACCACCAGCCTCAATTATCTACAGGCTCGGATTGTTGGTATGTCATTTGCCATTAAAGCCGGTGAAGCCGCTTATCTGCCGCTGGCGCATGATTATCCGGGCGCCCCGGATCAGCTGGATTTTGATGCCACGCTGGCTCTGATGAAACCATTGCTGGAAGATCCCAAGGCCCTGAAAGTCGGTCAGAACCTGAAATACGATCGGCATATTCTGCTGAATCATGGCATTGATTTGCAGGGCATTGCCCATGACACAATGTTGCAATCGTATGTGCTCGATAGCACGGCAACCCGCCATGATATGGATTCGCTGGCCGAAAAATATCTGAATCGCAGCACGATTCATTTTGAAGACATTGCCGGTAAAGGCAAAAAACAACTGACCTTCAATGAAATAGGCTTGGAAGAAGCCTCGCCTTATGCTTGTGAAGATGCCGATATCACATTGCAGTTACATCATATTCTATGGCCAAAAATTCAGGCGATCCCCTCTTTAGAAACGGTTTATCGTGAATTGGAAATGCCGTTGCTGCCGGTGCTGAATACGCTGGAACGCAATGGCGTGCATATCGATATCTTTATGCTGCAGCAGCAAAGCGACGCATTAGCGCATGATATTGACCGGCTGGAAAAACAAGCTCATGAATCTGCCGGGACCAAATTCAATCTGGGATCGCCAAAACAATTGCAGGAAATTCTTTACGAGAAACAAGGGATACCTGTTAAGAAAAAAACTAAAACCGGTCAGCCTTCAACAGAAGAAGGGGTTTTGCAAGATTTAGCTGACGAAGGCTATGAATTGCCGCAAATCATTATGCAATATCGCAGCTTAAGTAAGCTGAAATCCACCTACACCGACAAACTGCCGCAGCAGGTCAATCAACAAACCGGACGTGTGCACACCTCCTATCATCAGGCGGTCACTGCCACCGGCCGGTTATCGTCTTCCGATCCGAATTTGCAGAATATTCCGATCCGTACTGAAACCGGACGCAAGATTCGTGAAGCCTTTGTCGCCGGAAAAGGGGCCAAGATCCTGGCAGCCGATTATTCACAAATTGAACTACGCATCATGGCGCATTTATCCGGCGATAAAAGCCTGCTGACTGCGTTTGCCGAAGGTGAAGATATTCATCGCCATACCGCTTCTGAAATCTTTGGCGTAGAGCCAGAAAACGTCACCGGCGATCAACGCCGCAGTGCCAAAGCCATCAACTTTGGTTTGATTTATGGCATGTCCGCCCACGGACTTTCCAAACAACTCGGCATCGAACGTCATCAAGCCGCCAAATACATGGAAACCTATTTCGAACGCTATCCCGGCGTCAGAAAATACATGGACAACACCCGCGAACAAGCCAAAAAAGATGGTTACGTCGAAACTATTTTCGGCCGACGTTTATACCTGCCGGAAATCAATTCCAGTAATGGTTTGCGTCGCCAGTACGCTGAACGCACCGCGATTAATGCCCCGATGCAAGGCAGCGCCGCAGACATTATCAAACGCGCGATGATTTCCATTCATGACTGGCTGCTCGAAGCCGATACTGGTATTCGCATGATCATGCAGGTACACGATGAATTGGTATTTGAAGTTCCCGAAGATCAGCTTGATTTGGCGAAAACTGAAATTGAGCAGTTTATGATCAAAGCTGCAGAACTGGCTGTTCCGTTAGAAGTGGGGATTGGGGTTGGGGATAATTGGGAACAGGCCCACTAACTGGATTATTAACCACAGAGACACAGAGGGCACAGATCCAAAAGGCTTACCTTGAATCCCCTTTTGTGTTGCCGGAAAAAATGGTTATCTCAGGATTAGAAATCGAAATGTTTGAGCGAAGCGAGTTTTTTCGATTTCCCTGCGATGGCCATTTTTTTCGGGGAGCCGCAGGCCAACACAAGGGGTGCCTTTTCTTTTGGTTCGTTTTCTTTGGGCAAGCAAAGAAAATGAACTCGCCCTCAGGCGAAATTTAGCTCTAAGTTTCATTCTTCAAGTTTAAGGTTTTATGTCGCTCTCGCGAGTTAGGGGCTTGCGTGCCCAAGCCCCTAACAACCCAAGGACACCCATTGAACTGGCCTGCGGCTCCACTGCGTTGCGTTTTTTGTCAGGGAGTCTTACCAAACTCGCTGCGCTCAAACAGGTAAGCCTCAATTTCCTGACAAAAAGCCTCTACTCGTCAGTTCAAAAGGGGATTTAGGGCATAACCATTGAGCTCTGTGCCTGTATCAATATATTGTTTATGTTTCTCTCTAAGAAATCTGCGCCTATCTGCGTAATCTGCGGATAGATTTTTAAGAACTCCGTGCCCTCTTAGTCTCTTTGGTTAATTAAAACTCTTAAGAACGCTTTTTAGCCCGAGGATGCGCGGCATCATAAACCTTTGCCAGGTGTTGAAAATCCAGATGAGTATAAACCTGCGTAGTGCTGATATCCGAATGCCCCAACAACTCCTGCACGGCTCGCAAATCACTGCTGGATTCAAGCATGTGCGAAGCAAATGCATGACGTAGCCGATGCGGATGCACATGCTCGGAGATACCGTGTTTTTTGCCCCAGAAAGCCAGGCGTTGCTGAATAGAACGCACGCCAAGGCGCGTGCCCTTCTGGGTGGTGAATAATGCTGGTTGTTGATACAGGCCATTTTGGTCACGTTTATCGAGCCAGACTTTCAATGCATCAATTGCGGTACGACCTATCGGAAGAATTCTTCCTTTATTACCTTTACCGGCGATAACATGCACCAGTTGCTGGCCGAAATCGACATCACGTAAATCCAATGCCGCCAGCTCTGCCAGCCGCAGGCCAGAGGAATAGAATAATTCCATAATCGCTCGATCCCGACAGGCGACAAAAGTGTCAGCCGGTGTGCTGTCGAGTAGCGAATTCATTTGATCGACATCAAGGGTTTTTGGTAACCGCTTTTCAGCTTTGGGGGCCTGTACTGATTGGGCAGGATTATGATCGACCAGGCCTTCTTTGAGCAGATAGCGATAAAAGCTTCGAATGGCTGACAGTAAACGGTGAATACTGCGGGCACCTAAACCTTTTCGATGCAGGCGGGCAATAAACAGACGAATATCTGCCGGTTTGAGTCGCTGCCAATCAGTAAATGATTGCTGCTCACAGTAGTCAACTAACTGCTGACAGTCACGCTGATAATTGAGTACGGTATGCGGCGAAACCCGGCGCTGTTGCTCCAGATACTGCAGAAACTCCTGCAGAGGGGTTTGCAGCTCAGCTGTCATTCTGGCCGTGGCAGAAACGACGCAGCAGACGCATAAATACTTCCCCTAGAAAGCTCAGATATTCAGTGCCCATATCAGCATGGAAGCGGTTGGCATCACTGCTGGCAATCGCCAGCAAACCGGCACAGGGCTCATGTCCTAATGGTAAACAGGCCACCGAATGTACTTCATCGGCTTTATCACCAAACAGTAACTGTTTCTGCGCCTTGGTCAGTCGACCACAAACGGGTTGTTGCTTGCCCAGAATGTGATCAAATGCTTTCAGTTGGCTGTCATCAGCATGCATTTCGACGATATTGCCTTCGACCGTAGGTAATTTCGGTTTTTGATCGCCACTGTAAAACAGTCTTAACGACACTTCGTCAGCTGAGAATTCTTGCTGTAATTGTTGCATCAACGTTGCCAGCAGATTGTGCATGTCCTGACAGTCCATCAATCGCAGACAGAGTTGATGGACTCGCTGCTGCAATGCAGCATTGCTATGTGCATTATCGATTAATGCATGCAGCTGTTCGTGCAGATGCTGATTTTTCTGGCGTAATTGCTGACGTTGGCGCTGTGCCAGCGAAATGGTGCCTTCAGGTGTGTTGTCGAATTCAAGTTCGGACAATAAATCCGGCTGATCGATTAAAAAATCTGTGTGCTGACGTAAAAATTCACTGACCTGTTCAGCGCTTACAGATTGTTGAGTGTTGCCCACGCAATTTCTCCATCAAATACATGTTGTGCTGGTCCGGTCATCCATACGGAAGCATTTTCATCCGGCCAGCTGATTTCTAATGTGCCGCCCGGCAGTAAAACACTGACCTGACGTCCAAGTATTCCGCGACGAATTCCACTGACTACTGCCGCACAGGCCCCGGTTCCACAAGCCGTTGTCTCAGCAGAGCCACGTTCATACACCCGCAATTTAATATGCTCGTGATCTATCAGCTGCATAAAACCGACATTGACCCGTTCCGGAAACTGCTGATGGTTTTCAATTTTAGGTCCCAATTCGCCGACCGGCGCGGTGGTCACATCATCGACCAATAAAACCGCATGGGGATTGCCCATTGATAATGCAGCAATTTCCACCTGACGTCCTGGTTCGACCACCAGCATATAGGTATTACTCTGCTCAACTACGTTAAATGGGACTTGTTCAGGCGAGAAACGGGGTTTTCCCATATCAACACAGACCTGACCATCGGCCTGCAAGGTGGGATAAATCACCCCGGAAGCCGTTTCAACTGCAATGGAATCCTTTGTGGTGAGGCCATTATCACGTACATATCTGGCAAAACAACGTGCACCGTTGCCGCATTGAGATACTTCCCCGCCATCAGCGTTAAAAATCCGATAACGAAAATCGACATCTTTCAGATCACTGTTTTCCACCAGCAATAACTGATCACAGCCGATACCGATATGTCGGTCCGCCATAAAACGAATTTGCTCAGTGGTCAGCTGCACAGCCTGATTGATGGCATCAATCACCACAAAATCATTACCAAGTCCATGCATTTTGCTGAATTTCAACATAGGATTAATCCTGCAATACCTGCTCACCTGCATAAAGGCTTTCAACCGACTCGCGTTGACGCGCCACATGCATATTTGTTCCATCGACCATAATTTCAGCGGCCCGCGGACGCGAGTTGTAATTGGAACTCATGGTAAAACCATACGCCCCAGCGGAGCGAATCGCCAGTAAATCTCCGCTTTGTATCGCCAGACTGCGATCCTTGCCTAAAAAGTCACCGGTTTCACAGACCGGACCGACAATATCAAAGTCCTGTTCAGCTTCATCCTGACGGGGTTTGACGGCTTCAATCGCCATCCATGATTGATACAATGCCGGGCGTAATAAATCATTCATCGCCGCATCGACAATAGCGAAGTTTTTGGCTTCTGTGGCTTTGATATATTCCACTTTCGTCAGCAACACACCGGCATTACCAGCAATCGCCCGACCGGGTTCCAACATGATTTCCAGATCACGATCTTTTAATAAAGCCTGCATCGCTTTGGCATATTCAGCTGGAGTTGGCGGTTTTTCATCGCGATAACAAATCCCCAGTCCGCCGCCGATATCAAGATGTTTTATATGGATGCCCTGCTCAGCCAACGCATCAATCAACGCCAACACACGTTCCAGAGCATCAACGAAGGGGGAAACAGAGGTCAGTTGGGAGCCAATATGGCAATCTACACCAATCACTTGCAGATTCGGCAAAGAAGCTGCCTGCTGATACACCGCCAGCGCATCATCAATGGCAATGCCAAATTTGTTTTCTTTCAGGCCAGTGGAAATGTATGGATGGGTTTGCGCATCAACATCCGGATTGACACGAATGGAAATCGGAGCCGTTTTTTCAAGACTGACGGCCACATCACTGATTCGTTGCAGCTCAGGGATCGATTCCACATTAAAACAGCGAATACCGGTTTTCAAAGCATAACCAATTTCTTCAGCGGTTTTACCAACACCGGAAAACACTGTTTTCTCCGCTTGACCACCTGCTGCTATGACACGAGCCAATTCACCGGCAGACACAATATCAAAACCTGATCCCAGTCTGGCCAACACATTCAGTACCGCCAGATTAGAGTTAGCTTTGACCGCATAACAGACCAAATGCGGATAAGCACTGAATGCATCATCAAAGGCTTTCCAATGCTGTTCGAGTGCAGCTCTGGAATACACATAAGTAGGAGTGCCAAATTGCGCCGCCAAATCAATTAAAGATTGCTGCTCGGCATGCAACTCTCCATGTTTTTGAGTGAAATAATCCTGCATTTTTTAGGCAACCTTCACAGTATTAGCGTTTCCTTCAGGCAGATATAAATCACCCTTCAGGCCGCATGAGGTCAGTATTCCTATGGTACACAGGATGATCGCCAGAGTTTTCCAGCCAGAAATTTTTCGCATGATGTCTTCCCCGATGCTGTAAAGGCAGGCAGTATACACAGGAATACTGGCAACTGACCCACATTGGAAACTAGAATTTATTATTTAACTTACATATTATAAGTGCATTTAAAATTAGCTTTATATTAAGGAATAGCGTCCTGTAATGACAAATATGACAGCACCAATCAGACTAAGCGGTCTTGCAAGACGACTTGTAAGTGAAGGGTTGCTGAGTGAGGAGCAGGCACAGACTGCTCAAGTTACGGCTAAACAGGCTTCACAATCCTTTGTGA
>Ga0207878_100055_pt1 | contig 164472 bp, 156 predicted proteins | sample LinPmetageLP41_FD_184053 | JGI IMG/M metagenome (GOLD analysis project Ga0207878, IMG submission 184053) | Marine viral communities from the Pacific Ocean - LP-41 (SPAdes) | ecosystem: Environmental > Aquatic > Marine > Oceanic | place: Pacific Ocean | collected 2010-08-27
AGGCCATCTCGTGCAAATCGAGATCGGCCACATCCTTGTCGAAATAGGCACGGCTGGCCGCCTGCACACCGAAGCTGCGGCGACCGAGCGGGATCTCGTTGAGATAGAGTTCGAGAATCTCGCGCTTGCTGAGCACGCCCTCGATCCGCCGCGCGAGGATCATTTCCTTCAGCTTGCGGGTAACCGAATATTCGTCGCCGAGCAGCACGTTCTTGGCGACCTGCTGGGTGATGGTGGAACCGCCCACCGCGCGCTCGCCCGAACCCATCTTGCTGGCATAGTCGAACACGGCGTTGGCCGTACCGGCCAGATCGACGCCGCCGTGGCTGAAAAACGTCCTGTCCTCGGCCGCGAGATAGGCTTCGACCAGGGTGGTGGGGAAATCGACATATTGCAGCTGGACGCGCCGCTCGCGCGCATAGGAATGGACGATCTCGCCATCGACGCCGCGTACCACTGTCGGCAAGGGAGTCTCGTAGTCGAGCAGGCTCTCGGCATCGGGCAGACCGCGTGCCAGCAGCGTCCAGGCCAGCGCCAGTACGATCAGCCCCAGCGCCAACAGGCCGGTGCCCCAGCGAAACCAGCGATTTTCGCGCCAATTGCGCATGAACCAATCACGCGCAGCGGCCAGATCGGCTCGCATGCGGTCACGGATTGTCTGTAGTCTGGATTGCTCGGCCATCGGGGTCCCAAAATCTGCAGGCGCGCCCTTAGCACGCCCAAACTGACTCGCGCCATAACGAAGCGACGCCCCGGCCGATCGAGCCGGGTCAGCCCTCTTCGCTGGCGTTTTCGCTTGTCACGGGCGGTTGCTCCAGCAGGTCTTCGCGCTGGCGGACAAAATAGATGCGGATCGCGCGCGCCATCACCTCGGCGAAACGGGCGCGACCCTCGGGCGAGGACAGCCGCTGCGCCTCGTCGCTGTTGGTGATGAAGCCGCTCTCATAGAGCACCGAGGGCACGTCGGGCGCGCGCAGCACCTTGAGCGCGGCGGAGCGGCGCGGCTGCGGGTGGAAGCGGATCGTCCCCTCCCCCTCGCGCTGGATCAGCGAGGCGAACTCGGCAGATTCGCCCTGGGTGCGGCGCTGCGACAGTTCGACGAGAATGGTATTCACCGCATCGCTCTGCCCTGCGATCTCCTGGCCGTTGATCCGGTCCGAGCGGTTTTCGCGTTCGGCAAAGCGCGCCGCCGCCTCGCTCGAGGCGCTCTCCGAGAGCGTATAGATGCTGGCACCCGCCACCTCGCTCGCCTCGCCCGCAGAATCGGCGTGGATCGAGACAAACAGATCGGCGCCCAGCCGGCGGGCGATCTCGTAGCGCTCGGCATGGAGCAGATAGCGATCCTCGTCGCGGGTCAGCGCGACGCGCACATCGCCCTGTTCGACCAGCCGGTCGCGTAGGGCGCGGGCAAGGCGGAGGACGAGGTCCTTTTCCTGCAGGCCCTCGCTCGATGCGCCCGGATCATGGCCGCCATGTCCGGCGTCGATCACCACCAGCGGCAGGTCGGAATCCTCGGCGCCCGAGCCTCGCCCGGCAATCTCGGGCAGCGGCACGCCTTCGTCCGAGGCAGGCAATTCGACCCGCAGGACATAGCCGCGTCCGAACTGCGGCAGGTCGAGCGAACGGTCGGTCGCCACCGCCCAGGCAAGCACTGCGAGGATGGCCACCGGGATCAGGGCAAGCAGGATTAGAGGCAGGAACCGGGCCATGGCGCATTCGCACTAGGGTTGCGGTGCCTGTTCACGCAATATGGTTGCCGTAAGATACCCACGGTGCTAGCGCCTCGGTCGTGATAGCCGGGCTCCGGCCGCGAACGCCTCTCGTTCCACAGTCTGCCCGCTTCACGCCAATTCGACCGCCCTTTTCGATTTTCGATCGGCGGTCCTGAGACAGGTTGATGCAGGACACGAACCGTTCCCCCTCGTTGCACCCTCGACAGGCAATCGCCTGCGCCGAGGGAATTGCGGGCCGGACAGCGCTCAATTTGCGCAGGTTCCATGCTGCAGACACGACATTCCGGCTCCGCACGACAACGCGCGGCTGCCGGTCATCCACGACTGCCGATCCGCTTCGCGGCGGCGGTTACCCCAACACAAGGCGCAAGTCGGCTGCCGGGCTCGTCCCGGCCCCTTGCGTATGGAGAAATTTACATGGCAACGCGCATGCTCATCGATGCGCGCCACTCGGAAGAAACCCGGGTGGCGGTTCTCAAGGGAAATCGGATTGAGGAGTTCGATTTCGAATCCGCCGATCACCGGCAGATCAAAGGCAATATCTACCTCGCCAAGGTAACAAGGGTCGAACCCTCGCTGCAGGCGGCCTTCGTCGACTTCGGTGGCAACCGTCACGGGTTCCTCGCTTTCAGCGAAATTCATCCCGACTATTATCAGATCCCCAAGGATGACCGCGACGCCCTGCTTGCCGCAGAGGCCGAGGTCGCCGAGGAAGAAGAACGCCTCCGCGCCGAAGAGGAAGAGCGCGGCGAGATGCCCGGCGAGGAATACGATGCCGAGGACGAAAGCTCCGAGGCGCTGGCAGAGGAATTCGCCGAGGACGGTCTCGAGGAAGTCGACACCTCCGACAAGGACGATGTCGCCACCATCGAGGAAGGTCAGCTCGATCGCGAAGACGATGATTCGGACGACGACAGCGACGACGATGACGATGACGAAGAGAATGGCGACGACAACGGCAACGGTCGTGGCCGCCGGACCAAGGGCCGCGGTCGCGGTCGCAATCCGCGCCAGGGCGGCAAGGGCCGCAGCCGCGCCAAGGAAGTCGACGATGCACGCGCGCGTCGAATGGAGTTGCGCCGCCGCTACAAGATCCAGGACGTCATCCAGCGCCGCCAAGTGCTGCTGGTCCAGGTCGTCAAGGAGGAGCGTGGCAACAAAGGCGCCGCGCTGACCACCTATCTCAGTCTCGCCGGTCGCTACACCGTGCTGATGCCTAACAGCAGCCACGGCGGCGGCATCAGCCGCAAGATCAATTCGGCCAACGACCGCAAGCGCTTGAAGCAGATCGTTTCCGATCTGGTTCTGCCCAAGTCGATGGGCCTGATCGTGCGCACCGCCGGCCTCAGCCGGACCAAGCCCGAGATCAAGCGCGACTTCGATTATCTCGCCCGGTTGTGGGACGATATTCGCGAAAAAACGCTCGCCTCCAGCGCGCCGGCGATGATCCATTCGGACAGCGACCTGATCAAGCGCGCCATCCGCGACATCTACAATCGCGAGATCGAGGAAGTGATCGTCGAGGGCGAAGCCGGCTACAAACTGGCCAAATCCTTCATGAAGATGCTGATGCCCAGCCACGCCCGGCGCGTGAAGAGCTACAGCGATCCGGTTCCGATGTTCCAGCGCTATGGCGCGGAAGACCAGCTCAAGGCGATGTACGATCCGGTGGTCCAGCTCAAATCGGGCGGATATCTGGTGATCAACCCGACCGAGGCGCTGGTCTCGATCGACATCAACTCGGGCCGCTCGACCAAGGAGCACGGGATCGAGCAGACCGCGGTCGCCACGAATCTCGAGGCGGCGCGCGAGATCGCCCGCCAGCTGCGCCTGCGCGACATGGCCGGGCTGGTCGTGATCGACTTCATCGACATGGAACGCAGCGGCAATACGCGCAAGGTCGAGCGCGCGATGAAGGACGCGCTCAAAACCGATCGCGCCCGCATCCAGGTCGGACGGATTTCCAGCTTCGGCCTGATGGAGATGAGCCGCCAGCGGCTGCGCACCGGCGTACTCGAAGCGACGACGCGCCAGTGCCCGCATTGCGATGGCACCGGCCTGGTCCGCACCGCGTCGAGCGCGGGCCTTTCGGCGTTGCGCCTGATCGAGGACGAAGCGGCCAAGGGCAAGGGCACGATCATCACCCTCTCGGCCAGCACCGAGGCGGCGGTCTATCTGCTCAACCAGAAGCGCGCCGATCTGATGGAGATCGAGGATCGCTACGGGGTGACGATCGAAGTCGTCCCCGAGGGCGAGGACGAAGGCGCCAAGATGGCGGTTTCCAGTTCGGGACCGCGTCCGACCAATGCGCCCAAGTTCGAACCAATCGTCGACGACGATGACGACGACGACGCAGAAGAGTTCGAGGATGATGGCGCCGAGGACGAGGATGACAGCGACGGGTCCGATGGCGACCGTGGCAGCAATGACGACAGTCGCGGCCGCGACGGCGATCAGAAGCGCCGCCGCCGCCGTGGCGGTCGCAACCGCAGCCGCAACGACCGTGACGACCGTGACGACCAACGCGGCTCGAACGGCGATGCCGAGGAGGATGCCGGTCCCGCGTCGCAGGACGAGGACACCAGCGACGACGGCGATCGCCGCGACAACCGCGGTGGCGACAACCGCAGCGAAAACCGCAGCGAGAACGACGACGATGGCGACGGCAATTCGCGCAAGAAGCGTCGTCGTGGTCGCCGGGGTGGACGTGGACGCAAGAAATCGACCGAGGTCACCGCCGACAAGGCCGATGAGCTCGAGCAGGTTTCCGAGCATGTGATGGAAGACATGGCGGTCGTCGCCGGTCCGGAAGGTACCCCCGAAACCGCCGAAGCGGCGGCCGAGGAACAGCCCAAGTCAAAGCGCAAGCCGCGCCGCCGGAAGGTTGCCGACGATGCAGGTGAAGCCGAAGCTGGCCAGTCCGACACTGGGGTGCCAACCGGCGCCGGCACTGCAACCGAAGCGGAAGAAGCTCCGGCAAAGCCGAAGCGCACCCGGCGCAAGAAGCCCGCAGCGGACGATGCCGAGACGCCCGCAGCCAAGCCGGAAGCGCAAGCCGAGGCGAAGCCCAAGCAACGCCGCAAGCCGAGCGCCCGCAAGCCTGCGGCCGCCTCGGCGAAGGCTGCGGCCGCGTCCGAAACTGCTGTTCCCGAAGCCAAGGCTGCAAAGCAGGCTCCGGAACCGACCACCTCGACCGCTGCACCGGCCGTCAGCCCTGCGGGCGCCCCGATAACGGCGGACTCCTCGTCCGGCCGCAGCGCACCTCCGCAGTCAGACGACGGCGGCGAAAGCGGTACGGCTGGCAAGCCGCGCCGCGGCTGGTGGCAGCGCACCTTCGGCGAATAAGGCGAGACACCCTCCGGGTCGGCGCGAGGCGCACGGTCCGGAGGGTCTCACCTCACTGTGATTTCCTATCGGATCACTGTCCGCGCTTGCGGGCGATTCCCCATTCCATCCAGCCCATCACGCGGGGCGCCTTTTCGAGATAGCCCTGCCCCAGCGGCTCGACTTCGAAACCGCCCGCGCGCAACGCCCCCCCGACGGGCCGCGTCAGATGGCATCCGCCGGCCAGCGGCTTCCAGATCGGCTCGATCCGTTCCTGCCAGTCGACGACCCGCTGGTCGGGCGCCCGGCCATGCTCGAGAAATAGCAATTGCCCATCCGGCTTCAACACCCGGTGTAGTTCGGACACCACCCGTGCGTGGTCCTGCACCGAACACAGCGTGTAGGTGCACACGACCGTGTCGAAACTGCTGCTCGAGAACGGAATATCCTCGCCATATCCCTGTCTGAGATCGACTTCCCAGCCCTGTGCCCGCGCCGTCTCGCACGCGCTTTCGAGCAGACTGTCGTGCGGGTCGATGCCCGAGAACGCCGTTACCGCCTGTTTGTCGTAGAGCTGCTGGTTGAGCCCGCCGCCGCAACCCAGCTCGAACACCTTGCCGCGCGCCAGCGGGACGACCCTGCGACGGCGTTCCTCGATACCCTTCTGCCCGCAGGCGAAGGTGATCAAACGCGGCATGACATGCCGATCGTACCAGCTGGTCAATCCCACTGCGCATCTCTCCTCGCGACCCGGTCAAAGCAGACTAGCCGCGCTTTTGCGCCGCTCAATGTTTTTCGTGTCATCGTCCGGGGACTGGAAGCGCCGAACCATTCCGCCTAGAGGCCGTAGCGAAAGGTTCGCCAACAGGATGACACGCGCCATGGATATCGCCCCCCTCCGCATTCCCGAAGACGCCAAGGAGAGATTGCGCGTCCTGTTCATGGCCAAGCACGCCCTCTGGGGCGGCGGGATGCACCCCGAGGATGGCAATCACGCGATTTACCACCACGAGGTGCGCACCACGCTGGAGGACATGGGGCTCAACCTGTTGCTCGCCGACAGCTACAAGGTCCTGTTCGAACAGCCCGAAGCGGATTTCGTCTTTCCGCTGCTGAACCGCGGCGGGTTCGTGAATTCCGAGATGCTGATCCCGCTGCTGTGCAACATGCACCGCCTCCCCTATGTCGGCGCGATGCCCTTCCTGCGCGGACTGGGCGACGACAAATCCATCTCCAAGCTCGTCTCCACCCATGCCGGCGTGCCGACTGCGCCGTGGTTCTGCTTCCGCCGAGGGGGCCAGGTGGAGGAAGCCGACGTGCCGCAATCTGCCGGCGGTCGCTGGGTAATCAAGCCCAACGCTTCCTCGGCCAGCTGGGGCATTTCGGATGCGCATGATTTCGCGGGCGTCGCCAATGCGGTGGCCGATATCCACGGCCAAGGCCACGATGCCATCGTCGAGCCCTATCTCGACGGCTATGATGTCCAGGTCGCCTTCATCACAATCGACGGCAAACCGGTGCAGCTGCCGATGCTGTGGTACGAGCGCGAGGACACACAGCGCCTGTGGACCTATTACGAGAAGCGCGACCTGATCCAGAACACCGAGAAAAGCGCGCTCAAGCGGTTCGACGATCCCGAATTCGAGCCGCGCATGGCCGATCTGGCAGCGCGGGTGGCCCGCGAATTCCACCCGTTCGACTATGGGCGGATCGAGTTCCGCTTCGACCCCAAGACGGGCGATATCAACTTCATCGAGATCAACTTGAACTGCAATCTGTGGTCGGAAAAGGTCATGGCCAAGGCCGCGGCGCAGGCCGGGTTCAGTCATGCCGATCTGCTCGAGACGATCCTGGCCGAATCCTTCCGTCGCAACGCGCTGATCAGCTAGGGATTTCCTCGCCCTGCCAGTCGAAGGCCTTGCCGCTGTCGGCGGGGGTCAGACCATAGACAACATCGAGCAGATGGCGCGCCGCCTCCGCCGGGGTCGTCAGCTGACCGGGCGGGAGGTTTGCCTGAAAGGGCTCTGACAGTCCGGTGTCGACCGTTCCGGGATGCAGCGCGACGACGCTCGCCTGCCGGTGCGTCCGGGCCAGCTCGATCGCGAAATTGCGCACCAGCATATTGAGCGCCGCCTTGCTCGCGCGGTAGCTATGCCAGCCGCCCAGCCGGTTGTCCGAGATCGAGCCGACTCGCGCGGACAGCGCCCCGAACACGGCGCGCTCGTCGCGGGGCAGCAGCGGGAGCATGTGCTTGGCGACCAGCGCCGGACCGATGGTGTTGATGCGGAAAGCTTCCGCCATCGCCGCGCCGTCGAGCTGGCGATAGCTGCGCTCGGGCCCGGTTCCGTCAGCCAGCGTCAGCGCCCCGGTGCAAACCAGCACCAGCTGCGGCGGCGAGGCTTGCATTGCCTCGGCCGCCAGGGCGATCGACTTCTCGTCGCCGAGGTCAAAGGGCAACGGGTCGATCCCGGCAGTCCGGTCGGTCGTCGGCGAGCGGGACAGCGCCCAGACTTTCGTCCCGCGTTCCGCCAGCGCCCGGCACAGCGCGCGGCCGATGCCTCCGCTGGCGCCGACGATTGCCGCTCGTTCGAATGGCTGATGCTTCATGCCCGCTGTCCTACAGCCCCACCCGGTCGCCGCAAGGGCAGCGGGTGATGCAAAAAGGTAAAAAGCTTGTTCATGAAACACATCCGGGGAGCGCACCCCAGAACTGTTGATTTTTCACGGAAAAGCGCCATTTTCCCTACATTGTCGGGAGGCGGCGAAATTGCCCGTTTCCCTTGTGCCGGGACGTGAGGACGTTAAGAGCGTCCGCAAGCAGGAATACAGGAACGAACATGGCGACCTTTACCCTCCCGAAGAACTCCACGATCACCGGCAAGGGCCGCAAGCACGCCGCGCAAAGCGCCGGCCGGGTCAAATCGTTCAAGATTTACCGCTACGATCCCGATTCCGGCGAGAACCCTCGTTACGACACCTTCGAGATCGATCTCGATGAATGCGGACCGATGGTGCTCGACGCCTTGTTCAAGATCAAGAACGAGGTCGATCCGACGCTGACTTTCCGGCGCTCGTGTCGCGAAGGGATCTGCGGTTCGTGCTCGATGAATTTGAACGGCAAGAACGGCCTCGCCTGCACCACCGCGATCGACGATCTCAAGGGCGAGATCCGGATCACCCCGCTGCCGCATATGGAAGTGATCAAGGACCTGGTCCCCGACTTCACCCATTTCTACGCGCAATACGCCTCGATCCGCCCCTGGCTGCAGACCGTCTCGACCACGCCCAGCGGCAAGGAGCGGCTCCAGAGCCCCGAGCAGCGTGAAAAGCTCGACGGGTTGTACGAGTGCATCCTGTGCGCCTGCTGCTCTACCGCCTGCCCCAGCTATTGGTGGAATTCGGACAAGTTCCTCGGCCCGGCGATCCTGCTCCAGGCGTTCCGCTGGCTGGCCGACAGCCGCGACGAGATGACCGGCGAGCGGCTCGACCAGCTCGAGGATCCGTTCCGCCTCTATCGCTGCCACACGATCATGAATTGCGCCAATGTCTGCCCCAAGGGTCTGAACCCGGCCAAGGCGATCGCCGAAACCAAGAAAATGCTCGTCGAACGCGCGATCTGATTTCAATGGCTCTGAGCGACGACGTATTCGAACACGGACCCGATCCGGACAATCCCGGCTGGAACCACTGGAACCTCAAGGACGCAACGCTGTTCAACGGCGCGGTGATGGGCAAGCTCCTGACCCGCGTCGAGGGAGAAGGCGACGCCCGCCGCGCACGGTTGCGGATGTTCCCCGAACGCCGCCACGAGAACCTGCAAGGCATCGTCCACGGCGCGGTGACGCTGTCGCTGATCGATATTGCGCTGTTCACCACCATGCACAATCTGGGCAGCGGCAATGCCGGGCCCTCCGTGACGCTCGAGCTTTCGACGCAATTCGTGGGTGCGGGCGACCCTGCGCGCCCGCTCGATGCTGTCACCGAGATCGTCCAGGAGACCGGGCGACTGGTGTTCGTGCGCGGCACGGTCGAGCAGGAGGGCGCCCGGGTGGCAGCCTTCTCGGGCATCGTCCGCAAGATGCGGCCGCGCGACGCCGCTTCGTGAACCGCCTGCCATGACCGGAATGCTGGCGCGCTACGATGCGCTGATCGCGGCCGACGAGCTGCGCCCCGATCCCGACCAGCGCGCCGCAGCGCAGCGGCTCGACGCGCTCCAGCGCCAGCTGGAAACGGGTGGCGAGAAGAGCGGCCTTCTCGACAAATTGCTCGGCAGGAAACCTGCGCGCCCGCGCGGGGTCTACATGTGGGGCGGGGTCGGTCGCGGCAAGTCGATGCTGATGGACCTGTTTGTGGAGACGCTTGATATCGCGGCCAAGCGGCGAGTCCATTTCCACTCCTTCATGCTCGAGGTCGATCGGATGATCGGCGAGGAGCGCAAGCGCGAGAACGGCGATCCGATCGCCCCGGTCGCCGCGCGGCTGGGCGAAGGCATCCGCTGCCTCGCCTTCGACGAGATGGTGGTCGCCAACACCGCCGATGCCGCGATCATGAGCAGGCTGTTCACCGCGCTGATCCGCGACGAGGGCGTCAGCGTGGTCACAACCAGCAACCGCCCGCCGCGCGACCTCTACAAGGACGGGCTCAACCGCTCGTTGTTTCTGCCCTTCATCGATCTGGTGCTGGCCGAGATGGACGTGCTGCCGCTCAACGGGCCGACCGACTATCGGCTCGACCGTCTGGGCGATATCGCCAGCTGGCACACGCCGCTGGGCGACGCGGCCACCGCGCAGGTGCGCGAGGCGTTCTTCCGCCTGACCGATTACGCCCCCGAGGATGCCGAACACGTCCCCTCGGGAGAACTCGATTTGGGCGGCGGGCGGACGCTCATGGTGCCCAAATCCTTGAAGGGTGTCGCGGTGTTCAGCTTCAAGCGGCTGTGCGGCGAAAACCGCGGCGCGGCGGATTACCTCGCCATCGCCCATGCATATCACACGGTGATCGTGGTCGGCATCCCCATACTGGGGCCCGACAAGCGCAACGAGGCGCTGCGTTTTATCAAGCTGATCGACGCGCTCTACGAAAATCGGGTCAAGGTGTTCGCCACCGCCGATGCCGAGCCCGACGCGCTCCATGGCGAGGACGAGGGATTGTTCGAATTCGACCGCACCGTCAGCCGGCTGATGGAGATGCAGAGCGACGAATACATGGCCCGCGGGCACGGGAGCGAGGGCTGACGCCGTTCCGTTCGTGTCGAGCGAAGTCGAGACACCCCGCGCCCACCCCACCAGCCCCGTTGAAATCCTGCGGCTGCTTCCCATTTATTCCCGATCCCGGCGACAACACCCCGCCGATGCGAGAGAATCGATGATCGATATCCGACCGTTTGCCACCCTTGGCCATGCCGACCACGGCTGGCTCGACGCCCGCCACCATTTCAGCTTCGCCTCCTATCACGACCCTGCGCGGATGGGCTGGGGTCCGATCCGCGTGTGGAACGACGACACCATCGCTGGCGGCAGCGGATTTCCGCCCCATCCCCACCGCGACATGGAGATCGTCACCTTCGTGCGCAGCGGCGCGATCACCCATCGCGACAGCCTCGGCAACGAAGGCCGCACCGCAGCGGGCGACGTCCAGGTGATGAGCGCGGGCACCGGCATCACCCATGCGGAATTCAACAAGGAAGACGAAGCGACCACTCTGTTCCAGATCTGGATCCTGCCGACGCGCAGCGGCGAGGCACCCGGCTGGGGCCAGCGCGAGTTTCCCAACGCCAGCCGCGAGGGCGGTTTCGAAGTGCTCGCCAGCGGGACGCCCGAGGAAGACGAGGCGCTGCCGATCCGCACGGATGCCAGGGTGCTCGCCACGACGCTGCAGGCGGGCCAGTCGGCGGTCTGGAAAACCGACGGCTCGCGGCATCAGTATCTGGTCGCACCGGTCGGGCGGATTTCGGTCAACGGCCACGAGGCCAATCCGCGCGATGGCGTCGCGATTACCGGCGAGGACGAGATAACCGTCCTCGCGCTGGAGGATGCCGAAGTGGTGATGGTCGACGCGCGCTAGTTCGCGCGCGCGGCGAGGAGAGAATCAGGCCGCCCGGACGAGCTTCGTCTGGGCGGTTACCAGCCGGTCCATCAGCTTGAGATCCTTGGCGCCCAGCTGGAGCGCGGCATCGGCCCATAATTCGGTGATCCGGGTGAGCTCTTCCAGCTGGAGGTCCCAGCAGACCTTCATCGCGCGGCGCGAGTTGACCATTCCGGCGTGTTTGCGGCTGCTCTTGCGGATGAAATCCTGCGTTGCCTGCAGCCCTTCGCCGTCCTCGGCGATGGCATGGACGATCCCCAGATCGTAAAGCTGCTCGGCGCTGTAGCTCTCGTTCGAGACGATCAGCCGGTCGGCCATGGCGCTGCCGAGCTTGCGGCTGAGCAGCGAATGGGCGCCCATGCCGGGGAACAGGCCGAACATCATCTCGGGCAGGCCGAAGGTCGCCCTGCGCTCGGCGACGATATAGTCGAAGGACAGCAGCGCCTCGAAACCGCCCCCCAGCGCATCGCCCTGCACCATCCCGACGGTCACGATCGGCAGGTCGAGCGAGTTCATGTTGCGGTGGAGAATCTGGCAGCAGCGATGGCCATAATTAACCAGCCCGGCGCGGTCGCGCGCCTCGATCAGCCGTTTGAACAGTTGCAGATCGCCGCCGAAACAGAACACGCCCGGCGCGCGGCTGCCCAGCACCAAAAATTTAAGCGGCACCTTGTCGGGGCCGAACCCGAGCTCGATCAGCCGCTGCCAATTGGCGAAATCGGCCAGCATCGGCGGGGTGAAGCTCGGGCGGCCCTGCGGGCGCATATAGGTCCACAGCGTCTGGCCATCGCTGTCGTAGAGGACGTCGAGTTCGTTGAGGCGAAACAGCTCCTCGGGGATCGCCAGATGACGGCTGCTCTCGACGTGGAGCTCGTCCTCGCCAGACAGGAGGATATGCGCGTCCTCGGAACTGTCGGGTTCCGGGGAAGAACGATGGGTATCGGCGATCAATCGTTCCATTTGCGGCCCCAAGGCGACGGTTTCGACTATTCCATTCCAATGAAATCAGACGGATAAGTTCTGTTAACCAAGAATCTAGGCCAAGGGGGACTCGCTTGGCAAATGAAATAATCGTCCTGAATCTGTAAGATATCGTCCGGAATCTAACTCACGGGACCCAAGTGATGCATTATCGCATCACTGGGTCAGCTGCGTAAATCGAGTCCCGACAAGGATTTATCCAGCATCACCAATTGCCACAGTACCCTGCCGTGATCGTATTGGCGCGAAATATGCTGCTCGGCGATCCGCGCCAGCGCAGTGCGGTCGAACCAGCCGCTCTCGACCAGCCGCTCGCTTGCCGCGATACCGCGCGCGGTGTCGGCGAGCGGACCGCGAAACCATTCGGCCAGCGGGGTGACGAAGCCCTGCTTTGGCCGGTAGAGGATGTCTTGCGGCAGATAGCGTTCCATCGCGTGCTTCATCAACCACTTGCCCTGCCGCCCGCGGACCCGCTGGCGTTCGGGCAGGCTGGCGGCGAAACCCACCAGCCGATGGTCGAGCAGCGGTTCGCGCGCCTCGAGGCCGACCGCCATGCTGGTACGATCGACCTTGGTGAGGATGTCGCCCGGCAGCCAGAACTTGAGATCGGCATATTGAGCGGCGTCGAGCCCGCTGCGCGCCGGGGCGCCCTCCATCAGCGCGATCAGCGGGTCTTCGGCGCGGTAGTCGCCGCGCTCGCGCAGCAGCGTTGATCCGTAGAGCCGCGCGCGCGCCGGGGCGTCGAGAATGGCGAGCGCGCGAGCGTAACCCTGCGCCCCGCTCTCGGCGAGCGAGAGGAAAGTGGTCTTGGCGCGCAGCCCGCGCGGGGCCCAGTCGGCCTTGGGCCAGAGCTTGCCCAGCGTCCCGAACACCGGCCCGCGCAGCGACTGTGGGAGGATCGCGCGCGCCTGACTCTCGCGATGGTGGAACACCTGGCGGCGATAGCCGGCGAGCGCCTCGTCCGCTCCGTCGCCCGACAGCGCCACCGTCACGCTCTCGCGTGCCACCTCGCAGACCCGCAGCGTCGGCAGCGCCGAGGCATCGGCGAAGGGCTCGTCGAAGATGCCGGCGATCCGGTCGAGATCGGCGATGTCGCCCGGCGAGACGATCCGCTCGCGGTGGTCGGTGCCGAAGCGTTCGGCCACCTGGCGCGCGTAGCCGGTCTCGTCGACCGCGGCGACGTCGAAGCCGATCGAGCAGCTGCGCACCGGATCACGGCTGGCCTCGGCCATCAGCGCGACCACGCTCGAACTATCGACGCCCCCTGAGAGAAACGCCCCCAGCGGCACGTCGGCGACCATCCGGCTGGTGACGCCTTCGCGCAGGCGGTGGAGCAGTTCGGCGGAGAGGTCGGCGGTGTTCCCCTGCGCGCGGTGCTCGAAGGAAATGTCCCACCATTGGCGCGGCGGCTGCGGTTCGCGGTCGTGATCGAACAGCAGGAAGTGGCCCGCGGGCAGCTTCTCGACCCCCTTTAGGATCGAGCGGTGATCGGGGACATAGCCCCAGGTCATGTAATCCTCGATCGCCAGCGGATCGGCCACCCGGCGGACCAGCGGATGCGCGAGCAGGCCCTTCAGCTCGGAGGCGAAGGCGATGCTGCCATCCGAGAGCCGCGCGAGGAACAGCGGTTTCACCCCGAAGCGGTCGCGCGCGAGAAACAGCTTCCGCGATGCGCGGTCGTAAAGCGCGAAGGCGAACATGCCGTCGAGCCGCTCGAGGCAGTCTGGGCCCCAGCGCTGCCAGGCGGCGAGGATCACCTCGGTGTCGCCATCGGTGTGGAACTGCGCGCCGCCGGTCTCGAGCTCGCGGCGCAGCGCGCGGTAATTGTAGATCTCGCCATTGAAGACGATCACCGCGCGGCCATCGACCGAATGCATCGGTTGTGGCGAGCCCGCGAGGTCGATGATCGACAGGCGGCGATGGCCCAGCCCCACCCCGGGCGCGGTCCAGACGCCCGAGCCATCCGGCCCGCGATGCGCAAGCGCGTCGGCCATCCGCTCGACCCGCCGGGGATCGACCGGCTTGGGCGTGCCATAATGGAAAATGCCAGCGATCCCGCACATAGGCGGTGGGTCCTAGCCCGCCCGAAGGCCAAAGGCGAGCGCCGCCGCCAGCGCCGCCAGCGCGAGCACGACAAGCAGCAGCGCGCGCGTCGGGGCCGAATACCGGTCCACGCGGGCGAGCAGCGCGCTGTCGCGCAGATCCGCGACCGACCAACCGGCATCCTCGGGCTCGCGCTCAAAATACCGCCAGGCGACGCCGAGAATCAGCGCCACCACCAGCCCGAAGAAAATCCAGCCATAGACGATGTGGTCGAACCCGCCCGCCGCCTCGGCGCCGACGAACTGCGCGATGTAGATCGTCGCCCAGGCACGGATGCCGTTTGCGACGATCGGCACCACGACGCAGGCGACCATGAACAGGGCGCGGCGGCGCCAGCTGGTGAAACTGGTGAAGCAGGTCAGCACGCCCAATGCGATCATCGCGATCAGGAAATGCACGCCTGCGCAGGCCTCGGCGACGATGAACAGCCCCGCGGGGGTGTGGATGTAAATCCCGTCGATCCGTGCGGGTACGCCGACCATATGGGTCAGCGCGATCGCCATCTCGGCGGTGAGATATTGCAGCGGCGGAATGATTTCGTCGCCGAAGGGCACGAGGAATACCGTAAAACCAAGCGGCAATGCGAGCAGGGCCACAACGCGCGGGCCAAGCAGCGTCAGCACCGCTGCGGGTAGCATCGCGACCGCGCCGGTATGCGCCAAGAGGTTAAGATCGGTAACTCGACCCGTCAGCCACAGGCCGAGGGCCGCTGCCACAGCCACCAGCCCCGGCCAACACCCGCGCGGCGCCACTTGCGCGACATCCTCGCGGCGGATCCACGCCAGCCAGCCGATGATCGGCGGGATCAGCAGGATGTGAGAATAGCTTTCGCTGGTCCACCAGATGAACAGCATCTCGCCCCATTCGCGCAAGGACAGCGCCACCAGCGCGAGCGCGGCAAGCGACAGGCGGACCAGCGCCGCGCGCCAATCCGAACCCTGTGTCGAAACGATCGGATTTTCGGTCAGTGTGGCGCTGTCAGGCGGCATGGCGCGCCCCTCCCTGCCCGCGCCCGACGACCTGCGCCAGTTGTGCCTCGATCGCCTCCCACGACATCTCGGCCATGACGAAGGCGCGCGCGGCGCGGCCCATTGCGTCGGCGCGGGCCGTGTCGGCTGCAATCGCTCCGGCTGCGGCAACGAATGCCGCATCGTTGCGGCAGATTTCGAAATGCTCGCCGTCGTCTGCGTCGATGCCGGTGGCGGCCTCGGGGCTGAGCAGAACCGGGCGTGCCATCGCCATCGCCTCGAGCACCTTGTTCTGCACCCCGCGCGCCAGCGTCAACGGCGCGACTACGGCACTGGCTCCGGCGAGGAAGGGCCGCACATCGGGCACTTCGCCCCAGACGCAGACGCCGGGCTGATCGCCAAGCCGGGTCACTTCCGCAGTCGGTGCGCGGCCGACAATGTGGAACTGCGCATCCGTGGTTGCGCGCAGCGGCGGCAGGATCGCCCCGGCAAAACGCTTCACCGCCGCGATATTGGGCGGATAATCCATCTGCCCGGTGAAGACGAAATGCGGACCGATCTCGCCTGTCATCTCAGGGTGCGGTTCGGTCGCTGCCGGATCGAAGAAGCCGGCAGCGATGCCATTGCCCAGCACGCGGACATCGCAATCGCTGCCAGCGGGCAGGCGGCTGCGAAACAGCGCGCGCTCGTTCTCGGAAATCAGCAGCGTGCAATCCGCGCGGGCCGCGATCCGCGTCTCCTCGCGCGCCAGCAGCCGCGCCTCGCGGGTCATCAGCCAGGATTTGGGAAAGCCTTCATCGCGAGCGTAGCCCTCGAATTTGGCGCTATCGACATCGCAGAGGTCGACCACCACCCGCCCCGCGAAGCCCTCGGGGATGTATTGTCCCATCTGGCCCGAGAAGATCACCAGCGTGTCGATGTCGTGCCGCGCAAGCGTCTGCGCGACCCAGCGCGACAGGTTCTGGTCGGCAAAGGCCGGCAGGCTCACCGGCTTGCCGCTTGCTAGCGCGCACAGCCCTGCTTTTGGCAGCGACATGTCGCGATCCACCAGCGCCTGGCTCGCGGCCAATCCGGCCAGCGCGGCATCCTGCGCGCGATCCTGCGCCGTCTCCGCGAAGGTCCCGACATGCACCGGGGCCAGCTTCGCCAGCCCCTTGAGCAAATGATGCGAGCGGATCTTGTCGCCGCGATCGGGCGGGAACGGCACACGATGGCAGAGGAACAGGATATCGCCCATCAGCCGAGGCCGCGGGCGACGAAGGGTCCGATTGCGTTGGCGAGTGGCAGCGGGAGCCGCTTCCACAGCTCGATACCGCGCGAGTAGCCTTCGTCGGTGGGATCGATGTTGCGCGCCGGCACACCGGGTGCGCTCCAGCTCGAATAAGTCAGCGGTTCGGGTTCGAAACCCCAGTTTTTCTTGAAGAAATAGGGCCCACTCTCGGTCTTGGATCGCCCGAAATCGAAGCTGGTGCAGCCGCGGGAGCGGGCATGGCGCATCAGTTCGTAATACATGATCTCGTTGGCGCGCAGATCGCGCGCGACAAACCGCCCCCCGCCCCAATAGGGCAGCACCGCGCCCTGGTGGTAGAGCGACAGCACGCTCGCCACCGGCTGCCCTTGGTGGCGCACGGTGAGGATGTCGGCATCCGCGCCAAAAACGTCGAGCACCGCATCGAACAGTGCGCGGGGAAACACCGGCGTGCCGAGATTGCGCACGCTTTCGGCATAGACCGCATAATGCGCCACGCGATCGTCGGCGCCAGTGCCGACAGCGATCTCGAGATCATTGCGCAGCCCCTTGCGGACTTCGGCGCGCGCCTTGCGCGGAATCGCGAGCAGTTCGGCCTCGTCATCCGCGGCGAGGTCGCGGGAAAAATTGCAATGCGCCGTGGAGGTCGCTGTCCAATCCTGCGGTGCCACGCCGCCGCGCAATTCGATCGATCCGGCAGAGCGCCGCAGCGCGAGTTCCTCGGCGGCGCGGCACAGCGCTTCGCTGTCGCTTTCGGAGACCGTCAGCGGACCGCCACCGACGCCAAAGCCGCTAGACACCAGCGCCCGCCCGAAGAAGGGCGAATGGACATCGCTGAGCGGAAGCCAGCCGGTCAGCTTGTTGGCGCGCTCGGCAATCAGCCCCAACGCCTGTTGCCCGGTACCGCGCTCGATCGCTACCAGCCACGCGGGCCGATGAAACACCGAGCCTCGCTGCTCCGCCACAAAACCCTCGATCCGCGCGACCTCGTCGGGATCGCGCAGATCGGCAAGCATCACGCTGCTGCTGGTGTGCCGGAGCGGCGCATTCACCGGACAAACTCGACGCAGCGCTGCGCTTCGAGCTTGGCGAGTTCGTCCATCCGCCCCCAGTGGAAATCCCCTGCCAGCCGGCGCAGCTTGTCGGCCATGACCGACAGGTTGGTGTAATGCCGCAGTTTCGAGCGCAGCGGTGCATCGGCGACGCGCGGCTGGCCGGGATCGACCTCCCAGGGGTGGAAATAGAACACCGCCGGACGGCGGTCGTCGCGATTGACGCGGGCGATCGCCCAGCGCGAGAACGCATAGGGCAGCACGCGGAAGAATCCGCCGCCGCCGGCCGCCAGCCGCCGCTCGCCCAGTTGCGCGGTGGTCACCGGGATCTCGATCAGCGCGCTGTCGGCGAGCGGGCGGAAGGCGAAGCGCGGCGCCTCGCGCCAGCCGTAATGATCGTGGCGGATCGGCGCGACGCTGGAGGAATAGGCGTAGCCGTGTTCGGCGAGAACCTCATGCGCCCAGGGGGTGCGCTGGTCGATCGAGAAACTCGGCGCGCGATAGCCGGTGATTTTCGCCCCGCCCGCATCCTCGAGGATGGCGCGGGACTTGGCGAGATCAGCGCCGAACTGCCTGGCATCGAAGGTGAATACCCGCGTGTGGTCGTAGCCATGGCTGGCAAGCTCGTGGCCGCGCTCGACGATGGCGCGAATTACTGCCGGGTCGCGTTCAGCCACCCAGCCCAGCGTGAAGAAGGTCGCCTTGACCCCGAGTTCGTCGAACAGGTCGAGCACGCGGCGGACGTTGTCGCCCACGCGCAGCGCCATGCCGTCCCAATCCGAGCGCGCAATCGTGTTCTCGAAAGCGCCGACCTGGAACCAGTCCTCGACATCGACCGAGAGGCCGTTGAGGATGCCTGCCGCAGTGATCGCGCGCTCTTCCAAATGCTTGCCTCTCCGGCCTGTCAGGCGGCTTCACGGTGTCCATTGGCTTCAAGGAATTCGATCAATTGCGCAAGCACGTGGCGCAGCGATTGTTCCTGCTCGTCGAGCCGAGCTTCGATCCGCGCGAGCCGCTCGTTGACGGCTTCCGAGCCCTGCCCGGTCTCGCCCGCGAAGCTGGCGCGGGTCTCGCCGATTTCGCGGCGCAGCTGGTCGAGCTCGCGGTCGCGGTCGGCAAAGGCGCGTTCGATCGCGACGATCTGCGCTTCGGCGAGGCCTTCGCTCGTGGGCTGTCCGGGCGCCTTGCGCTCGGCTTCGGCGCGCCGCGCCTGGGCGACCGCCTGCGAGGCCGGGAGCTTCGGATCGGGCGCGACGCTGTCGTTGACCGCCTCTTCCTCGGCGGCGCTGTCGCCTTCCATTTCCTCGATCACCGACTGGAGCATGTCGGGCTCGATCACCGCCTGTTCCTCGACCGCGCCGAGCAGCAGCAGGCGAGTCATCACCTGGTTGATCTTGCGCGGGATCCCGCCGGTGGCGCGGTGCAGCTTGGTGAAGATGCCGTGGTCGAGTTCGGGATTGCTGCCGTCCCAGCCGACGTGTTCGAGCCGATGGCGGACATAGGGTTCGATTTCGCCCGGCTGCATCGGTTCGAGATGATGCGCCGCGATCACCCGCTGGCGCAATTGCTCGAGCTCGGGCGAGCCTGCGAGCAGGCGCTTGAACTCGGGCTGGCCGAGCAGCAGCGTCTGCAGCAGCGGGTGCGCGCCGAGCTGGAAGTTCGACAGCATCCGCAGCTCTTCGAGCGCGCCGATCGACAGGTTCTGCGATTCGTCGACGATCAGCAGGCAGCGCTTGCCGTTGCGTGCTTCCTCGTGGAGGAAATGCTCGATCGCGGCGAGTGCGGCGGCCTTGTCGCGGCCCTCGACATCGAGACCGAAGCTGCGCGCGGCGACATGGATCATCTCCTCGCCGTCGAGCGCGCTGGTGACGACCTCGCCCACGCTCATCCGGTCGGCGTCGAGCTTTTCCTTGAGATGCGCGACCAGCGTCGACTTGCCCGAGCCGACCTCGCCGGTGATGACGACGAAGCCCTCGCCCTGGTTCAGCCCGTAGCCGAGATAGGACAAGGCCTTCTTGTGGGTGATGCTCTCGAAGAAATAGGCCGGGTCCGGCGTGAGCTGGAAGGGGCGCTCCGAAAAGCCGTAATATTGTTCATACATGGTCGGGTCTTCCTATCAGAAGCCGTAGCGCAGGCCCACCAGGGCCGACGCGGTCTTGAGGTCCTCGGCAGAGACTTCGCTGTCGAGATAGTTCACCGCCAGCGCGACCCGCGCCGAAAGATTGCGCATCAGGTCGCGGCGGTAGGAGGCGGAGCTGCCGAGCGCGAGCGCATCGCCCACCCCGACGAAGCCGCTGTCGATATAGCTGGCGTAGGTGGTGACGGTGTAGCCCGCGTCGCGTCCCATCGGCCCGCTGACCGTGCCGGCGATGTACAGGCTCTCGTCGGATACGCCGTCGGAGGCTTCGAGCACGGTGCCCGGCGCGCCGAGATAGGTGCGACGGTCGTAACCCGCCGAGATGCCGGCGGTGGTGCGGCCGACCTGGCGCGAATAATAGGCCGAGACCCCGCGCGAGCGGAACACCGAGGAGCGCACCGAGCCGAGCAGCCCGTCGAGGCAGCTTGCGCCGCTCACCGAGTTGACGCAACCGACGATCGCGCCGCTGATCGGATCGCGCACGACCTCGAAATCGGTCGGGAGCGCGGCGAGCGAATTGTTCAGCCGTCCGCCGAAGCCGGTGATGGTGTCATAGACGTTGACGCCGACGCTGGAGTTGCGGCTCGCCTGCCAGCTGAAATTGCCGTAATAAGTGTCGCTGTCGTAGCGACGGCCATAGACCGCCGAGAGCGACGTGCGCTGGCTCGGGCGCCACAACACGCCGACATCCCAGATCAGCCCGCTGGCCTCGAAGGCGATCTGGCGCGGGCCGGCCTCATCGGTGACCAGCCGGCCGTCGGGGCCGATGACGGGATTGCCCGCGGCATCGCGCAAGGCATCGCGGCTCGACACTTCGACATCCTCGTAGCCAACGCCTGCGACGACCGCGAGCGTGGGAGTGATCGGCACCGTGACATCGCCGCGGAGGTAGGAATCCACCACCCGCTGGTCGAGATTGTCGACATCCTCGCGGAAATAGCCGCCGCCCACGCCGATCCCGACGGGGAGGTATTCGCCAGGCTGGGTACCGGCGCGCAGCTGCGCGCTGTGCGTCACGCTCTCGTCGAAGACATCGGCGGGAGCGCCGCCCGCGGCGACGAAATTGGGCGAATCGACGCGCGTATAGCCGAGGCGGTAATTGCCGGTCACATCGACGCGGTCGATCTCGGTCGAAAGGTTCGGGCCGACATAGGCCGAATAGGTCTGGGTGGAATTGTCGAGATTGTTCTGGCTGGCAAAGACGTTCGAGCCGCTGCTGGTAACGCTGGTGCGGCTCGCCAGCGCGCCGGCTTCGAGCGTCAGCACCTGCGGCACGATGGTGGTGTAGCCGCGCGCGATCCCGCTGATGGTGTCGCTGTCGCTGGCATCGCCATAGCCGAAATTGTGCTCGTAGCGCAGCGAGACCGAGGCGCCGTTATTGCGCCCGATGTAGGACGCATCGACCCCGGCAGCGACCTGGGTGTAGGTCAGCACATCGTCGAAGGGCGACAGCTGCGCGGTGAAGATCTGCGAGGCTTCAATATAGGGCTGGACCGTGAGCCGTCGTCCTGCCGGGCCGGTCCGCCCCTCGGATTCCTCCGACGATCCGGACTCGGCCTGCGCGTCGCGGCCCTGATAGCTTTGCGCCATGAGCGGCAACGGCGCGACCAGCGCGCAACCGGCCGTCAGGCTGGCGATGAAGCGGGTCTTCATGATGCCGACTCCCCGTAACCGTAATATTTGCCGAACTTGCGCCCGCTCGGGCTGAAGGTCGCATCGTTGAGCAGCAGGCGGATGTCGGCACAGCCCGAGAGCAGGTCGATCGCGTCCTCGAGCGCCGCGCGTGCGGTGGAATCGGCGCGTGCGACCAGCAGTGCCTGGCCGCAATGCTTGGCCAGCTCGGCCGCGGGCGAAGCCGCCAGCGCGGGCGGGCTGTCGAAAATGACGATCCGGTCGTGCGCGCCGCGGGTGAGGCGGTTCAGCACTTCCCAGGTCCGCTCGCTGGCGAGATATTCGGCATCCGAGCCGCTGCGTTCGCCTGCGGGCAGGATCCACAGACCGGGAATGTCGGTCCCCACGACGAGGTTTTCGACCTGGATGGTCGGATCGCGCAGCGCGTCCATCAGCCCGGGAGCGGGATCGAGCCCGAAGGTCTTCATGATCGAAGGCTTGCCGAAATCGGCATCGACCAGCAGCACTTCGGACTGGCGCTCGCCCGCCAGGGCGATGGCGAGATTGGTAGCGCAGAAGGTCTTGCCCTCGCCCGGATGCGGCGAGCAGATCAGCACGCGGCGCGATTTCGCGGTGCCATCGGCCTCGGCGGTCGCCAGCACCTGGCGTTTGACGATGCGGAATTCCTCGACCAGCCCGCTGGAACCCAGATCGGGATCGATCATCCCCTGCTCGCGCAGATGGGCGCGGGAAATCGGATGCAGTTTGCCGGTAAACTCGACCTTGCGGCCGCCGACCTCGCGCTGGCGCGGCGGGCGGGCGTCGGCCTCGATGACCACCGGCGGCTGCGATCGGGTTGCGGCAGTATCCGGGTTCGGCTCGGCATCGTGGAGTTCGTCGGCGCGCTTCGCCGGCTTGGGCATGCGCACTGCCTTGCCCTGCGGCAGCTTGGCCGGAACCGTTGCGGGGAGCAGCCGGTCGAGGCCGAAGGCACCGCTGGCGCGCTCGAACAGCGAACTCCTGTGCGGGGTATCAGCCTCTTCTTTCCCGTCACCGGGGGGCACGATGTTGATCGGCTTGTTCACGCTCACAATCCTCTCACGCCACCGTTCCGACCTGGATAAACTCGACCACGAGCAGCAGGAAACAGACCCCGCCGAGCGCGCCGGCACCGGCGGCGAATTGCTTGAAACGCTTGCGCGCATGTGCTTCGCGCGTCTTGGTCATGGAACGCGAGATCGTGCCCACCACCGGCAGGTCGAGCGCCCGCTCAAGCCGGTCGGCGGTCGAGAAGGCCGATTTCAACTGGCCAAGCACGAAGGCCGCGCCCGCACCTGCGGCGAGTCCGACGAACAGCACCCCGATCAACAGGATCGGGCGGTTGGGCGCCGCGGGCTTGCGCGGGATCGTCGGCGGATCGACCACCTCGAACTGGAAGGCGCTGCGCTCGGTCTGAACCTGGCCGCGCAGGCGCATTTCCTCGCGGTCCCTAAGCAGCTCGTCATATTTGGTCTTGAGCACCTCGTAATCGCGCGAGATGCGATTGGCTTCCGCGGCGACCTCGGGCTCCTGCGCCTGCGAGGCGATCATGCCGGAGATGTCAGCCTGCAACGCGGCCTTGCGGGCGCTCAGCGCCTGGACATTGGCCTGACGTTCGGCGCGGATAGAGATCAGCGAGGTATAGGCGGGGTTGGGCTGGCCATAGGCGCCATCGCCCTCGTTTGCCGCCTGCCGTTCGAGCAGTCCGATCTGGCGCTGGGTCGACTGGATATCGGGATGGCTGTCGGTCAGCCCGCGCGAACGCATCGCGGCAAGCTGCGACTGCGCCTGGATCAGCGCACCGCGCGCTCCGCCAGCGCCCGAACCGGGCATCTGGATGCTGCGCGGCGTGCCCGCGATCTGACCGTTGATCGCGGCCAGCGCGCTCTGCGCTGCTGCGATATCGCCATCGACGCCGCGCATTTCGGTGCGCAGCGTCTGCAGCCGGGTCGAAACCGTGCCGGTCCCGCCGATCAGTTCAGGGTATTGCGCTTCGAAAGCCAGGCGGCGCTGCTCGGCGGCCTCCAGTTCCTGCTTGCGCTCTTCGAGCTGGCGATCGAGGAACACCAGCGTATCGGCGACCTCGCCGCGATTGCCCGAGATGTTCTCCTCGCGGAAGATGTCGAGCAGCTTCGCGACCACGTCCTGTGACAGCTTGGCATTCTCCGCGTCGCTCAGGTCGCTCTTGCCGATGGTCGCGCTCACTTCGAACAGATTGTCCTGCTCGCCCTTGACGATGACGTTTTCGGTCAGGCTGGTGACCGCGCCCTGAATTTCGGAATCGGTGGTGATATCCTCGCCCAGCTTGGTGGCGCGGACGACCTTTTCGAGATTGACCGCGCTGGCCAGGGTCTGGCGGACGCGAACCAGCTCCTTTTTTCCGTCGCCGGAGATCTCGAGCTGCTGCGAGAGGACGTCGTCGACCTGCACATAGATCCGCGCACGACTTTCGTAGCTGTTGGGGATCAGCGCCACCACCAGCCAGCCGAGCACGCAGACGCCCCAGGCCACGCCCAGCGCAACCCAGCGCCGGTTCCAGACCTGGTAGAGCGCCGCGCGCAGTTCCTCGAAGACCTCGTTCATAGCGGACGCGCCCTCAGAAAGCCGATTCGGGGATGATGATCACATCGCCCGCGCGCAGCATCACATTCGCATCGCTGTCGCCGCGGCGCAGCAGGTCGGTCAGCCGCAGCGAATATTCGCGCTGGCGCCCGGCCTGTTTGTCGAAGCGGATCAGCTTGGCGCGGTTGCCGGCAGCGAAATCATTGAGCCCGCCGACCGCGATCATCGCGTCGAGGACGGTCATGTTCGCGCGGTAGGGGATCGAGGCGGGTTTTTCGGTGGCGCCTACGATGCGGACCTGCTGGCTGAAGGTGCCCGCGAATTCGTTGACGATCACCGAAACCAGCGGGTCCTCGATATATTGCGACAGCTGGAGGCGGATATCCTCTTCCAGCATCGAGGGGGTCTTTCCGACCGCGGGCATGTCCTTGACCAGCGGAATGGTAATCCGGCCATCGGGACGGACCTGGATCTTCTCGGCCCCCAGTTCCGGATTGCGCCAGACGTGGATGGTGAGATTGTCGAGCGGGCCGATGACATATTGCTCGCCCGGCCCTTCCTGCAGCGCGACGAAGGTCGCGGGCGGCAGTTCGGTGCCGCCGGAACCCGCGCAACCCGCCAGAGCCAGCGCTGCGACCGCGCAGCTCGCGATAGAAGTGGAAACGCGAATTTTGCGCATGAAATACTGTCCCTTGGCCGCTTCGGAGCAATCGTGGGCTGCAAATGCAGACCCATTGCCCCCAAATTTCAGCCAACCTAATGCAGAAAAAAGGTGAACAGACCGTTAGCCTTGACGGTCAACCCACGGCGCTCCGCCGATTCGATGCCCCCTGTTGCATTTCGGGACAGGGTCAGACGAGCAGTTCCATTGCCGGTCCCTGGCCCAGGAAAGCGCTCGGAGAAGCGCTGGCACCATAGGCGCCGGCGCAGAACACCGCAACGAGATCCCCGACCTCGGCGCGCGGCAGCTCGGCGCGATCCGCGAGCCGGTCGAGCGGGGTGCACAGGCAGCCCACCACGCTGGCGATCTCCTCGGGCCGGGCATCGAAGCGTGCGGCCACGGCGACCGGATAATTGCGCCGCACCACAGTGCCGAAATTACCGGAGGCGGCGAGCTGGTGATGCAGCCCGCCATCGGTGACCAGATAGGTCTCGCCATGGCTCACCTTGCGATCGACGATGCGGGTCAGATAGACTCCTGCCTCGCCGACGAGATAGCGACCGAGTTCGATATAGAGTTCGGCGTGCTTGAGGCTGTCGGGCAGATCGGCGAACCGCTCGCCAAGCGCCTCGCCGACGCGGGCGAGATCGAGCGGCCGGTCACCATGGAAATAGGGAATGCCGAACCCGCCGCCCATGTTGAGCTTGGGCATGGCGACATCCGCCTCGCGGGCGATCCGGTCGGCGAGGTCGAGGACATTGCCCTGCGTCTCGATCAGCGCCTCGGCATCGAGCGCCTGGCTGCCGGTGAAGATGTGCAAGCCCCGCCAGTCGGCCCCGGCCGCGATCACCTGGCGCGCCAGCGCCGGCACGCGTTCGGCGTCGACCCCGAAGGGCTTGGCGCCGCCGCCCATCTTCATTCCCGAACCCTTGAGCTCGAAATCGGGGTTCACCCGGATTGCGAGCCGCGGGGTGATCCCGAGCCTGTCGGCAATCGCCAGCGCCCGCGCGGCCTCGCCCTCGCTTTCGAGATTGAGCGTGACCCCCGCCGCGACCGCCGCCTCAAGCTCGCTGTCGCGCTTGCCGGGCCCGGCAAAACTGACTCGCGCGGTGTCGATCCCGGCCTGCTGGACCAGCGCCAGTTCGCCACCCGAGGCGATGTCGAGTCCGTCGACCAGCGTCGACATCAGCTTCAAAACCGGCTCGAAACTGTTGGCCTTGATGGCGTAATTGATGCGCAGTCGGTCCGGCATGGCGGCGCGCAGATCGGCCATGCGTTGCTCGAGCAGGCTTTGCGAATAGAGGAACAGCGGCGTGCGGCCTGCCTGCTCGACCCAGTCGTCTGCGGTGCGTCCGCCGATGAACAGTTCGCCATCGCGCGTTTCGTAACCGGCGGGGATGGGCCCGACGGGTTTGGGCTTGCCGTTCATGCGCCGAGCTCGCGCGCCAGCGCGGCGCGGTCGAGTTTGCCGTTGGGATTGGTGGGCATGGTCTCGCGCCAGTGGATCGCCTGGGGTTGCATGAAGTTGGGAAGTTCCTTCACCAAAGCCCTGGAAAGGCTATCACTATCTTGTGAGCTTGCCATTGAAGCCCGCACCACCAGATGGACCGCCTGCCCCAGCCGCTCGTCGGGCACCCCCAGCGCGATCGCTTCGGCCACCAGCCCGGTGGCCAGCGCCGCATCCTCGACCTCCTGCGGGCTGATGCGGTTGCCAGCGCTCTTGATCATCGCATCGCGCCGGCCGACGAAATAGAGCAGTCCATCGGCACCGCGCCGCACCCGGTCGCCCGACCAGACGGCCATGCCACCGTATTCGCTCGCCGCGGGCGCCGGCTTGAACCGCTCTGCGGTGCGCTCGGTATCCTGCCAATAGCCCTGCGCCACCAGCGGACCGCAATGGACCAGCTCGCCCTCTTCACCGGTCGCAGCGACCTTGCCCTCGTCGGTGATCACTAGGATTTCGGCGAAGGGGATCGCACGGCCCATCGACGTCGGATGCGCATCGACCAGTTCCGGTGCGAGATAGGTCGAACGGAAGGCCTCGGTCAGCCCGTACATCGGGAACAGCCGCGCGGCGGGGAACAGCGCGCGCAGGTCACGGACCAGATCGGCGGTCAACGCGCCGCCGCTGTTTGTCAGCCGGCGCATGGTGCGAGTGGCTTCGCCGGCCCACTCGGCCTCGGTGAGCTGGACCCAGAGCGGTGGGACCGCTGCCAAAGTCGTGATGCCATGCTGGGCGCAGGCCTTGGCCACATCGCGCGGGAAGAGGTAATCCAGCGGCACCACCGACCCACCGGCATACCAGGTGGCAAGCAGCTGGCTCTGGCCATAGTCGAAGGACAACGGCAGCACCGCCAGCGTCACATCGTCCGGCGCCAGCCCGAGGTAATCCGCCACGCTGGCCGCGCCGAGCCACATATTGGCGTGGCTGAGCATCACCCCCTTGGGCAGGCCGGTCGACCCGCTGGTGTAGAGGATCGCCGCCAGTTCCTGCGGATCGCGGGGCGAAGGCGCCAAGAGCGAGGCCAGGGTCTCTGCGCTGCTCCACGCTTCGCCCTCCTCGACCAACGCGCAACCCGAAGGCGCATCGTCCGATTCGAGTGACTTGAGCCGTGCGCCGGTCCCGATCAGCAGCACCGCCCCGCTGTCGGCAAGGATATGCGCTGCTTGGCTGTGCTTGAGCAGCGGGTTGATCGGCACATGCACCATTCCAGCGCGCGCTGCGGCCAGCGGGAGCAGGCAGGACAGCTCGCCCTTGGCCGCCCAGGACGCCACCCTATCGCCGGGCCTTGCGCGGCTCGCCAGCCAGCCCGCGAGCAGCGCGACACGCTCTCTTAACCCTGCATAGCTAAGGGTATGCGTGCGTAGCACCAGCGCCGGGGCGTCGGATTCACCCTGTTCGACAAGACTATCCAGTGGCCGGGGCACGGGGTCTGGCGCTATGGGCATGGATGCTCCTGGAGGATGCAATGACGGCGGCAACGATGACGGCGATGACGAGTGACGTGACAGTCAGATATCACGATACCGTTAGCAAACTGCAAGTCCTCGACCATCTGGCCCGCAGCCCGTTCGATCGCTCCGATTGGTACGGCCTGCTGGCGCAGTTCGGCAAGTGCCCGCTTGTCGCCATGGCAGAGTATGAAGGCAAGGTCGCCGCGCTGCCGCTGGCCCGGACCGGAAGCGGGCTCCAATCGCTCCACCACTGGTTCGCCTTCGCCTGGCGCCCGCTCGCCGAGCCGGGCCATGAAGGCGATGCCCTGCTGCGCGCCACCGCCAACGACCTTCGTAGCCAGGCACCCTGCGTCATGCTGGACTACCTTCCCGAGGAGGACGGCAGCGCCACGCGGCTACGCACCGCCTTTCGCAAGGCGGGCTGGCTCACCCGGCTCGAGCCGCGTGACACCAATCATGTGCTCGAGGTCGGCCAGCGCGATTTCGCCGCCTATTGGGCGCAGCGCCCCGGGCCGATGCGGACCACGCTCAAGCGCAAGGCCAAGAAGGTCAAGGTCGAGATCCTCACACGGTTCGACGCCGATGCCTGGCAGGCCTATGTCGATATCTACAATCGAAGCTGGAAGACCGAGGAAAAGGACGCCGATCTGCTCGAGGCCTTCGCACGCAGTGAGGGCGAGCAGGGCCATCTGCGGCTGGGCGTCGCTCGGCACGAGGGCGTACCGGTCGCGGCGCAGTTCTGGACCGTGGAGCACGGCACCGCCTTCATCCACAAGCTCGCCTACGACGAGGACCACGCTAAGCTCTCCGCTGGCACCACGCTGAGCGCCGCCCTGTTCGAGCATGTCATCGATGTCGACAAAGTATCGCTGGTCGATTTCGGCACCGGCGGGGATGGCTACAAGCGCGACTGGATGGAGCGCGAGCGCCCCCGCTACCGGCTCACCTGTATCGATCCCCTCCAGCCCGCCGCCTGGCGCCTGCTCGCAAGCAAGCTTGCCGACCGGCTTGCCTCGCACCTGCGACGCGGTTAAGCCGCACCGCCTGCAAACGCCACGCCCGTAGACCCCACGCCTGTAAATCGCACGAAAGCGTCATTCATGCCCGGCCAGACCGCCCTTTCGACCGATGCCACCGCGCCCAGCCGCAGCCAGATCGACACTGTGCTGCGCGCGATCCTGCGCGATGTGCTGGGGCTGGACGAGGCGCAGGTCGAGGATTTCGACGGCGATACAGGGCTGTTCGGCCATCTGCCCGAGCTCGATTCCATGGCGGTGGCGGGTCTCCTCACCGAGATGGAAGACCGGCTCGACATCGTCATCGAGGACGAGGATGTCGATGGAGAGATGCTCGAGACCTATGGCGGGTTGCTCGCCTTCGCCGAGGCCAAATCGGTCGAGGCCTGAGCTTGGCGCTCTACGATTCCTGGCGCCCGTCTTTCCCACCGGGGAAGCGGGCCGAGGAAATCGTGCTGCGGTTCGACAGGGCGCGCGAGCCACGCCTGCTGGTGCTGCCCCCGCTGTTCGACGAACATAACAAGACCCGCCACCAATGCGTTGAAACCATGCGCAAACTCGACGAGGCGGGGGTGGACAGCTTCCTTCCCGACCTGCCCGGATGCAACGAGAGCGTCGCCCCGCTCGAAAGCCAGAGCCTGACGCTCTGGCGCGAGGCGGCGCGCGAAGCCTTGACGCTGTTCCGCTGTAGCCATGTACTCGCCATTCGCGGCGGCGCGCTGCTGGCCCCGCCGCACACCCCCGCTTTTCTCTACGCCCCCGCACAGGGCAAGCCGCTGCTGCGGGCGATGCTGCGCGCCCGGACCATCGCCGCACGCGAGGCCGGAAGCGAAGAAAAGGCCGAGACGCTGCTGGTGCAAGGCCGCGAAGAGGGTCTGGAACTCGCCGGTTGGCAGCTTGGCGCGGCGATGATCCGCGAGCTCGAAGCGGCCGAGCCCACGATCGGGCCCGACACGCGGATTGTCGAGCAAGTCGAGCTGGGCGGTTCTCCGCTGTGGCTGCGCGCCGAACCCGACAACGACCCGCAGCAAGCCGAGGCGCTGGCGCGCATCGTCGCAGCCGGGATGCCGGGCTCGTGAGCCGGCTGGCGCTGACCTTCAACTGCCAGGGCGCGACGCTGGCGGGTACGCTCGACACCGCGCCCGGGACCTCGGGCCTGCTGCTGGTCAGCGGCGGCAACGAGATCCGCAGCGGCGCTTTTGCCGGGCAGGCGCGCTTCGCCGCCGAGATCGCGCGCGCGGGCTTCCCCGTGTTCCGCTTCGACCGTCGCGGGACCGGCGACAGCGAGGGCCCCAACCGCGGCTTTCGCCACGAGGGCGAGGATATCGCCGCCGCGCTCGCGGCCTTCCGGGCGATGACGCCGCAGCTTGGCCGGGTGGTCGGGATGGGCAATTGCGATGCCGCCTCGGCACTGATGCTCGCGGGCGGCGCGCGCTGCGACGCGCTGGTGCTCAGCAATCCCTGGACCATCGAGGAGACGGGCGAGGAAACGCCCAAAGACGCCACCCCGCCCGCCTCCGCGATCCGTGCGCGTTATCTCGCCAAACTCAAGAACCCGCGCGAAATTGTGCGGCTGCTGTCGGGCAAGGTCGATCTGGGCAAGCTCCTGCGCGGGATTGCCAAAGCCGCCGGACCGAAAGCGGCGCAAAGCACGCTCGCGGCGGAAATGCGCGCAGGGCTCGAACGCTTCGACGGGCCGGTGCGCATCCTGCTCGCCGAGGCCGATCGCACCGCGCAGGTTTTTGCGGAAAACTGGCCCGAAGACCCGCGGATCGCGCGCTGTCCGGGAGCGGGCCATGCCTATGTCGAATCCCATGCGCGGCAATGGCTGCGCGAAAAGGTTCTCGGCGCGCTCCGAGGCTAGCGGCAGGCGGCTAGCGGGTGAACAGGCTGGTCAGCTCGACATGGGTCGACCAGCGGAATTGTCCCACCGGGCGCAATTTCTCCAGCCGAAACCCGGCTTCCACCAGCGTCTTGGCATCGCGCGCCCAGCTCGAGGGATTGCAGCTGACATAGGCGACCCGCGCGACGCTGCTCGCCGCAATCGTCGCCACCTGATCGCGCGCGCCAGCGCGCGGGGGATCGAGCAGCACCGCATCGAAACGGGCCAGCTCGTCGGGCTGCAGCGGATTGCGGAACAGATCGCGATGCTGCGCCTCGACCGGCAGCCGCGACCGCCCGGCGGCGAGCTTGCACGCCAGATGCGCCTCGCGCGCCGCCTCGACCGCGACCGCCTGCGCGCGCGGGGCCAGCGCGAAGGCGAAGGTGCCCAGCCCGGCGAACAGATCGGCGATAACCTTGCTACCCTCTAGATAGTTCACCGCGTCCTCGACCAGCACCGCCTCGCCATCGGCGGTCGGCTGGAGGAAGCCCGCGGCGGGAAACGGCACCGGCACCCCCGAGAGCGTGATCGTCACCGGCTCGGGTTCCCACATCGCTTCGGCGCCATAGCCAAGGTCGAGCGTCAGCCGCGCGAGGCCCTGGTCGCGCGCGAAATCGAGCAGCGCCTCGGTCGGCCCCAGACCATCAAGTTCGATCCCCGACAGCAGGCAGTCGATACCCTGGTCGGTCAGCGTCAGCGAGGCATCGACCGGATTGCGCCCCGCCATGGTGGCGAGCAGCTTGCGCAAGGGAGCGACCATGGCGAACAGTTCGGGGCGCATCACCGGACATTCGGCGATATCGACGAGGCGATGCGAGCGCGCCTCGCGAAACCCGAGCATGAATTTATGCGTCCGCAGCCCGTGAAGCGTCGCGCGCCGACGGCTGTGCGGGGGCGAGAGATAGGTCGGGAGCAATTCGCCGATGGCGAGCCCCTGCCCCTGCGCCCCGTGCGCCACGCGGTCGGTGACGAAATCGCGCAGCGCCGTTTCGTCGCAATGCTGCAGCTGGCAACCGCCGCAGCGCGCGAAATGGCGGCAGGGCGGCGCCACCCGGTGCGGACCGGGCTGCAGCGTTCCGTCGGGCAGGAGAATATCGCCGGGCGCGGCACCCGCGGCATGGCGGCCATCCGCGGTGACCCCGTCGCCCTTCGCGGCGATGCGGAGGATGGTGTCGGTGTCGCTCACAGGAAGCGCTCCAATGCGGGCTGGACGGACTCGGCGAGCTGTCCGGCGGTGAAGGCTGGGGCAGCGATCGCGGCGGCTTCGCGGTGCAGATAGACGGCTTCCTCGGCGGCGAGCGCGGGATCGCCATGCGTGGCCAGCCGCGCGGCGGCGATCCCGGCGAGGACATCGCCCGTTCCCGCGACCGAGAGCCAGCTCGAGGCTTGCGGGAAGAAGCGCAAGCCCTTGTCGCCGAACAGGATGGTGTCGGGACCCTTGGCAAGCACCGCGAGGCCGGTGGCCTCGTGCAGCGCACGGGCGCGGTCGAGCTTGCCCTCGCCCTCGACCCCGAAGGCGTCGCACAGTCTGGCAAGCTCGCCCTCGTGCGGGGTGACCAACAGGCGCGCAGAATCGCAGCCTTCGAGCAGGTCGGGGTCGAGCAGGTGCAGCGCATCGGCATCGAGCACGCATGGCTCGCGCGTCTCGATCACCGCGCAGAGCCGTCGGCGCGCCTCCTCGTCGCGGCCCAGCCCGGGACCGACCAGCAGCGCGCCGATCCGTTCGTCGGAGAGGCGCTCGGCGAGGTCGCCTGCCTCGATCACCAATTCGGCGGGGGCGTCGGGATGCGAATGGTCGCTCAGCAGCTTCACATAGCCCGCCCCGCTACGCAGCGCCGCCTGCGCGGCCAGCATCGCCGCGCCGGGCATGGTGCCCGCGACGATGGCGAGCAGGCCGCGCTTGTATTTGTGCGCATCGGCGGGGGGCGGCGTCAGCGCGGGGCGCGGTGCGAGGCGCGCTGCATCGTCCGCGAGATCGAGCCCGATCGGCACCAGCCGCTTGGCCCCCATCACTGCGAGTGCTGGCATGAGGAAATGCGCCTGCTTCCACGCGCCCAGCGCCAGCGTCAGGTCGAAATCCGGCACCTCGCCCAGCAGCGCCCCGCTGTCGCTCAGGACGCCGCTGGGGACATCGACCGCAATGCGATAGGGGTGCGAGGCTGCAGCCTCGACAAGGACTTCGGCAAAGACGCCGTCGAGCGCGCGAGAGAGGCCGTAGCCGAACAGGCAATCGACCATGATCGGGTTGGCAAGGTCTGCGACGTACTGCTGCACGGCGCCTCGATAGCTGTCGCGCGCGATTGCGGCGGTCTTGGTCCCCGGCTCCACCGGCGCGACCACGGCCACGTCGAGCCCGCGCGTCCGCAAAATCTCGGCGATGACATAGCCATCGCCGCCATTGTTGCCCGGCCCGCACAGCACGGTCACGCTGCGCCCTGCGGCGATGCGCCAGACATAGTCCGCCGCGCCCTGCCCGGCGCGCTGCATCAGCTCCCATTCGCTGGTGCCCGCCGCCATCGCCGCGCCCTCGGCGGCGCGCATCGCTTCGACGGTCAGGACCGCATCACTGGACATTGTCTAGGGCCCCTGTCGGCCAGCGGTAGCGATTGCCGGCTACCCGGATTTCTACCGTATCCCCATCGGCCAGAATTTGCGTCGCATCCGAACCGTCCGCTGCACTCAGGTCATCGGCGTTCAAACGGCGAAAGCTGCCGTCGGGATGGCGGATGACCAGCGTGTCTGCTTCGCGCTCGACCATGCAGTCCGCGCCCATCTCGGCGCCCGGCCCGACCGCGCAATCGACCGCGGTCGCGCCCTCGCCCGCCTGTTCCTGCACCTCGGAACAGGCCGCCAGCGCGAACGCGAGCAGGATCGCGCTAGATATCGGCGAACATATGCGTCTCGCTCGCCCCGCCGGGATGGGTGACCGCGCCGTCGCGCGCGGGTCCGACATTCTGGGCATAGCGCCACAAGGCTCCGGATTGGTAATCATGGGCGCGCGGCTGCCACGCCTTGCGCCGCTCGTCCAGTATCGCGGCATCCACGAGCAGGTCGATCGTGCCCGCTTCGGCGTCGATCGCGATGGTGTCGCCATCCTCGACCAGCGCGATCGGGCCGCCTTCCGCCGCCTCGGGCCCGACGTGGCCGATGCAGAAGCCGCGCGTCGCGCCCGAAAAGCGCCCGTCGGTAATCAGCGCGACCTTCTCGCCCATCCCCTGCCCGTAGAGCGCGGCGGTGGTGGAGAGCATCTCGCGCATCCCCGGTCCGCCCCTGGGTCCTTCGTAGCGGATCACGATCACGCTCCCCTCGGCGATGTCGCGCGCCTCGACCGCAGCAAAGGCGTCCTCCTCGCAATCGAAACAGCGCGCCGGGCCGGTAAACTGCAAGCGTTCCATTCCTGCGACCTTGACGATTCCCCCCTCGGGCGCGAGCGAGCCCCTGAGCCCCACGACCCCGCCGGTGGGCGTGATCGGGTCGGAGAAGGCGTAGAACACCTTCTGGTCGGGGTTCCAGGTGACCTCCTCGATATTCTCGCCCAGCGTCTTGCCCGTCACGGTCATCGGTTCGGGATCGATAAAGCCGCCGTCGAGCAGCGTCTTCATCGCCATATAGACCCCGCCCGCCTCGTGCATGTCCTTGGCGACATAGCGTCCGCCGGGTTTGAGATCGGCGATATAGGGCGTCGACTTGAAGATTTCGGCGACATCGAACAGGTCGAACTGGATACCCGCCTCATGCGCCATCGCGGGGAGATGGAGCGCGGCGTTGGTCGAGCCTCCGGTGGCCGCAACCACGCGCGCGGCGTTCTCGAAGGCAGCGCGGGTGCAGATGTCGCGCGGACGCAGATTGCGTGTCAGCAGCGCCATCACCTGACGCCCTGCCGCCATCGCGATTTCCTCGCGCGATTTGTAAGGGGCGGGTGTCATGTTGCTGTTGGGCAATGACAATCCGATCGCTTCGCCGACGCAGGCCATGGTGTTGGCGGTGAACTGGCCGCCGCAGGCACCGTGCCCCGGACAGGCGACCTTTTCGAGCGCGATGAGTTCCTGCAGCGGGCAATTGCCCGCCTCGTATTGCCCGACCGCCTCGAACACATCGACCACGGTGACATCATGGCCCTTGTAGGTGCCGGGCAGGATCGACCCGCCATAGACGAAGATCGATGGCACGTTGAGCCGCAGCATCGCCATCATCATGCCCGGCAGGCTTTTGTCGCAGCCCGCGAAGCCGACCAGCGCATCGTAGCAATGGCCGCGCACCGAGAGCTCGACCGAATCGGCGATGACCTCGCGGCTGACCAGCGAGCTCTTCATCCCCTGGTGCCCCATCGCGATCCCGTCGGTGACGGTGATGGTGTTGAAGCGCCGCGGCATGCCGCCGCCCTCCTCCACGCCCTTGCGGCAGATGTTGGCTTGCGGATCGAGCGTGGTGTTGCACGGCGCGCTGTCGTTGCCGGCGCTGGCGATGCCGACGAAGGGGCGCGCGATCTCCTCCTCGGAGAGCCCCATCGCGTAATAATAGGACCGGTGCGGCGCGCGCGCAGGACCAACCGAGACATGGCGGCTGGGGAGGCGGGATTTGTCGAATGTCGCGGTCATGAAGGCTCCGGCGCTGAAAGAATATCACGCCCGCCATCGCCCCGGCGACGCGATAATTCAAGCGAAGCGGAAGAAAGACCTTCTTATTGCGCCTCAAGCGCGAGCAGGGTCCGCCCGGCGACATCGGCGATCATCGACGCCCAACGCGCCTGACCCGCTTCGCTGGCGATCTGGTCCTGCCGCACCTCGATGGTGAGATAGGGTATGCCGTTCGCCTCGGCATGGCGGTCCATCGTCGCATTGAGCTGCTTGCCCGAATAGGGCTGGTTGTCGCCGACGGTCAGGCCCTGCTCGGCGAACAGGCGGATCGCATGCCGCGCGGCGCGGTCGTCCTGGTTGTAGAGCAGCGCGACCTCCCAGGGTCGCTCCTCCTCGCGCGAGGCGAGCGTGGGGGTGAAGCTGTGCAGCGCCAGCAACAGCCGCGGGGCAATTGCGTCGATGAAGCTACCCAGGGCGGTATGATAGGGGCGATGGTAGGTCGCCAGGCGCCGCTTGAGATCGGCACCGATATTGCCGGGAATGAGATAGCCGTCGCTCTCGGTGGGGACGACGGCAGCCTCGTCCTCGCGGCGATGGAAATCGCAGACCAGACGGCTGACGCAGGCGATATGCGCCGGAATGCCATGCCGGCGCGCCAGCCGGTCGGCGAGCCCGCCGACCCCGATATCGATGGCGATATGGTCGTCGAGCAGCGCGGGATCGATGCCGAGATCGATGTCCTCGGGGACGAAATTGGAGGCATGATCGGCGAGGCACAGCAGCCCGTGCGGCCCCGCCTGCCCGACCTGGCGAAACGGCTTGTCGTCGATCATCTCAGCACCCCTTGCATCTGCCACCATTCGCCATGCGCTCCCGTGATGGCCTCGGCGGCGGCGTCGCGGGCTTCCCGGTTTTCGTAAAGCGCAAAGCAGGTCGCGCCGGAACCGGACATACGGGCCAGCAGGGGCGCGGTTCCGTCGAGCGCGGCAAGCACCTCGGCAATGACCGGGCACAGCCCGATGGCGGGCAGCTCCAGATCGTTGCGCCCCGCCAGCGCGATCTCGCGCGCCGAACCGCTCGGCAAAGCGCCCCGATCCGTGCCGTCCCAGGCCTTGAAGACCGGCCCTGTCGAAAGCGGAACGCGCGGATTGACCAGCAGCACATGGACACCGTCGAGGCTGCCATCCTCCAGCGCCTCAAGTTCGGTTCCCGTCCCGCGCCCGATGCAGATCCGGCTTTCGACGCAGGCGGGGACATCGGCCCCGAGCTTCGCAGCACGCGTCCGCCAGTCGTCGGGCAGGCCGAATTGTTCGCGCACGATCCGGAACACCGCCCCGGCATCCGCCGAGCCGCCGCCCAGCCCCGCAGCGACCGGCAGGTTCTTCTCCAGCTGGATGGCGAGCCCGCCCGAGCGCGGCAGCACGCCCAGCGCCCGGCTCACCAGATTGCCGAACGGCGTGCCGAGCTCGCCGGCGAATTCGCCATGCTGCTGGAGCGTATCGGTGTCGGAAGCGCGCGCGGCCAGCACATCGCCAGCATCGACGAAGGCGAACAGCGTCTCGAGCTCGTGATAGCCATCCCCGCGCCGCGCGCGAACGTGCAGCGCTAGGTTGATCTTGGCATAGGCAGTTTCGCGCATCGTGGTCACCGCCTCAGTTCGCCATTGCGAGCGGACCGAAGCAATCCATGGCCGGACATGGATCGCCGCGCGACCTTCGTTCGCTCGCGATGACGAATTTTCCAAGGGCCGGCGCGCCCCCTCACATGTTCGGATAATTCGGCCCGCCGCCGCCTTCGGGCGTCACCCATTCGATATTCTGGTTCGGGTCCTTGATATCGCAGGTCTTGCAGTGGACGCAGTTCTGCGAGTTTATCACGAATTTGGGTTCCTTGCCCTCCTCGATCACCCATTCGTAAACCCCGGCGGGGCAATAGCGGGTCGAGGGACCGCCATAGACGCCAAGCTCGCTCTCCCGCTGCAATTCCAAGTCGCAAACCTTGAGGTGGACCGGCTGGTTCTCGGCATGGTTGGTGTAGCTGAAGGCCACATTGGTGAGCCGGTCGAAGCTCAGCACTCCGTCGGGCTTGGGATAATCGATCGGCTTGTAAAGATCGGCGCGCTGCAGATGGGTGTGGTCGGGTTCGTGCTTCATCGTGATCGGCAGACCGATCTTGAGCGTACGCATCCACATGTCGGCACCGGCGAGGATTGTCCCGATATCGGAGCCGTATTTGGCGACCGCCGGCTGAGCGTTCTTCACCTTCTTGAGCTCGTCGGCGATCCAGCTCGAGCGGACCGCGGCGTCGTATTCGGCCAGTTCGGTCTTTTCCTGGCCCGCGGCGATCGCGGTGGCAATGCTTTCGGCGGCGAGCATCCCGCTCTTCATCGCGGTGTGGCTGCCCTTGATCCGGGGCACGTTGACGAAGCCCGCGGCACAGCCGATCAGCGCGCCGCCGGGGAAGGCGAGCTTGGGGACCGATTGCCAGCCGCCCTCGTTGATCGCGCGCGCGCCATAGGCGACCCGCTTGCCGCCTTCGAGCAGCTCGGCGATCTGGGGGTGGTGCTTCCAGCGCTGGAATTCCTGATAGGGCGAGACATAGGGGTTGGCGTAATCCAGCGCGGTGACGAAGCCGAGCGCGACCTGGCCATCGGCCTGGTGGTAGATGAATCCGCCGCCCCAGCTGTGGCTTTCGGACAGCGGCCACCCTTGCGTATGGATCACCCGGCCCGGAACGTGCTTGGCGGGATCGATATCCCACAATTCCTTGACCCCGAGGCCGTAGACCTGCGGCTGGCAATCGGCTTCCAGATCGAAGCGCGCCTTCATCTTCTTGGTCAGATTGCCGCGCACGCCTTCGGCGAAGAGCGTGTATTTGGCCTGGATTTCCATCCCCGGCTGGTAGTCGGGCTTGTGCGAGCCATCCTCGGCGATACCCATGTCCTGCGTGAGCACGCCCGCAACGGCGCCGCTGTCGTCGAACAGCACTTCGGAGGCCGGGAAGCCGGGAAACACCATCACGCCGAGGCCCTCGGCCTGCTCGGCCAGCCAGCGCGACAGATTGCCCAGCGAACCGGTGTAATTGCCATCGTTCGACATGAAGGGCGGCATCATCAGATGCGGCAGGTCCCGTTTGCCGGTCTTGCTCATCACCCAGTGCCAATTGTCGGTCACCGGGGTCTGCGCCATCGGGCAATCCATTTCGCGCCATTGCGGCAGCAGCTCGTCGAGCGCCTTGGGATCGACGACCGCGCCCGAGAGCACATGCGCGCCGATCTCGCTGCCCTTTTCGAGCACCACGACCTCGAGTTCCTCGTTCAGCTGCTTGAGCCGGATCGCCGCTGCCAGGCCCGCCACACCGCCGCCGATGATGACGACGTCGCAGGGCATCGATTCACGTTCACTCATAAGTCTCTCTTTTCGTCGCATTGCGCTTGGCCCTGCCTTGATTGGCGGGGCGCGACAGGTCAAGACCCTGCCAGAACGCAGGATGACCATGACCGCAATGCCATCGCAGGATTTTTCGAGCCGGGAGGCGCTCGCCGGCGCCCTCGCCTGGTGGCGCGAAGCGGGCGTGGACTGCACCTTCGGCGACGAGCCGACCGACTGGCTGGCGCAGGCGGAGGCCACCGAGGCGGCACCGGCACCAGACGTCGAACCCGTCGTGAAGGCTCCGCCGCAGCGCAGCGCGATCCAGCGCGCGCTCGAAAGCGACAGCGGCGCGCGGATCGGCGGCGCGGCGGCGCAATACCCGAGCGATCTCGAGACTTTCCGTCAGTTCTGGCTTACCGAGCCGGGCCTCGACGAGCGCGGCCCTGCGGGGCGGGTGGCCCCGCGCGGGCCGCAAGGCGCGAAGCTCATGCTGCTGGTCGCCCAGCCCGATCCCGAGGATGACGAACAGCTGATGAGCGGGCCGCAGGGCCGGCTGCTCGGCGCAATCCTGCGCGCTATGGGATTGGCGGAACACGAGACCTATTGCGCCAGCGCACTCCCACGCCCGGCTCCGCTCCCCGACTGGACCGGGCTGGCCGCGCGTGGGTTGGGCGATTTGACCCGCCATCATATCGAACTGGCCGCGCCGCAGCGCCTGATGGTGTTCGGGCGCGGGTTGGCGCCGTTGCTGGCGCAGAGCGGCGAGCCCTCGCCCGCGCTGCAGCTCGGCGATCGCAGCATTCCGCTGATGCTCGCGCCGCGGCTCGACCGGCTGGCGCGGATGCCGGGCCATCGCAAGCAATTCTGGACCAACTGGCTCGAGTGGAGCGCCCATGCGTAAGACCCTTATCCTCGCGCTCGGGTGGTTGGGCGCCGGGGTCGCCGCCGGTCTCGCCGGACCGGCGCAGGCCAACGAGGCGAGCATCGCCTATTTCTCGCAAGGCAAGTCGGCCGCGCTGCCCACGCTGCTGTCGACCGAGGACCGGCTTTATTACGCCTCGCTGTTCGAGGCGATCGATGCGCGCAATTGGGACCGCGCGGAGATCCTACTCGGAGAGCGCGGCGATGGTCCGCTCCACGGCGCGGCGCTGGCCGAATATTTCCTCCATCCCGAAAGCCCGAGGATCCCGGTCGAACGGCTTTCGGGATGGCTCGCGCGCTACCGCGACCTGCCGCAGGCGGAGCAGATCGCCCGGCTGGCGGCGACGCGCGGGCTGCTCGAGACCCCCGCGCTGCCGCGAAGCCGTGAGTTGCGGAGCCAGCCCGGCCTGACCCGGCGGACGCTGCCACGCTCGATCGACGACGGCAGCATGCCCGCCAGCATAAGCAGCGCGATCCTCGACCGCATCACCAACGACGACCCCGATGGCGCGCGGCTGCTGCTCGACGGGATCGACGCCTCGCTGTCGCCGCAGGCGCGCGCCGAATGGCGCCAGCGGGTGGCGTGGAGCTATTACATCGAGAACCGCGATGCCGAGGCGCTGGCGCAGGCGCGCACCGTGGCGGAGGGAAGCGGCCCCTGGATTGCCGAGGGCGATTGGGTCGTCGGCCTCGCCGCCTGGCGGCTGGGCGATTGCGCCACCGCCGGACAAGGGTTCGGCAGCGCCGCCGCCGGATCGACCGACCCCGAGCTGACCTCGGCGGCGCATTACTGGGCCAGCCGCGCGCTGATCCGCTGCCGCGAACCCGAACAGGCGAGCGAACAATTGCGCGGCGCGGCGCGTTTCACCGAGACTCTTTACGGCATGCTGGCACGCGAACAGCTGGGACAGGTGCTGCCCGGCGATCACACCCGCCCCGATCTCACCGCCGCGGACTGGCAGCAATTGAACGACGATCAAGCCGCCCGACTGGCGGTGATGCTCGCCGAAATCGGTCGCCGCGACCAGGCTTCCGACGCGCTGGTCCACCAGGCGCGAATCGGCGACCCGAGCGAATTCGCGCCCCTGACCAGGCTCGCGCGCGCGCTCGGCCTGCCCGCGGCGCAGAGCTTCATGGCCTACAATGCACCCGCCGGGACCGCCGCACCGCCGCCGCTGCGCTGGCCGGTGACCTACCAGACCCCGCGCGGCGGGTGGCAGGTCGATCCCGCGCTCGCCTTCGCGCATGCGCTGCAGGAATCGAACTTCCGCGAGCGGGTGGTGAGCCCGGCCAATGCCATCGGGCTGATGCAGATCCGCCCGATCGCCGCGCGCGAATACGCCAGCTCGATCAATCTCAACGCCGCGACCGCCGATCTCAAGGAACCCGCCACCAACCTCGCCTTCGGCCAGCGCGCGCTCGAGGCGCTCAGCCAGTCGGGCGCGACCCAAGGGTTTCTGCCCAAGGTGATGGCGGCCTACAACGCCGGGCTGACCCCGGTGACGCGATGGAACAGCGAAGTGCGCGACCAGGGCGACCCGCTGACCTGGATGGAATCGGTCCCCTATTGGGAAACGCGATCCTATGTCGCAATCGTGATGCGCAATTACTGGATGTATCTGCGCCAGGCCGATGCCGAGGCGCCCAGCCGCACCGCGCTGGCGCAAAACCAGTGGCCGATTTTCCCCAGGGAGCGCTGAGATGCCGATCGACGATAGCCTGAGCCTCAAGCCGGTCAACATCGCGCTGCTGACCGTTTCGGACACGCGCACGCGCGCCAACGACAGTTCGGGCGATCTGCTCGCCGCGCGGATCGAGGCGGCGGGCCATATCCTCGCCGCGCGCGAGATCAGCAAGGACTCCAAGAACGAGATAGCCGCGCATCTGCACCGCTGGATCGATGATCCCGAGGTCGATGCGGTGATCACCACCGGCGGCACCGGGCTGACCGGGCGCGACGTCACCCCCGAAGCGCTCGACCAGGTCAAGGACAAGGCGATCCCCGGTTTCGGCGAGCTGTTCCGCTGGCTCAGCTACGAGTCCATCGGCACCAGCACGGTCCAGAGCCGCGCCTGCGCAGTGCTGGCGCGCGGGACCTATATCTTCGCGCTCCCGGGCTCGAACGGCGCGGTCAAGGATGGCTGGGACAAGATCCTCGTCCAGCAGCTCGACAGCCGCCACCGCCCCTGCAATTTCGTCGAACTGATGCCGCGGTTGCGCGAGCGATAGGGTTGCCCCGCTAGCGGCTCGACCGGGACATTTGTTCCGTGTATGTTCCGCTCTATGGAACGAAGCACCGAGTCGCCGGTTGCCGGTCGCGGCGCGCAATCGCGCAGTGTGCCGACGCGCTTCGGTCTCGCCACCCGCGAGGCCGATGGCGACTGGCGCGATCATATGGAAGCGCTGGCGCAGAGCGAGGGCGGGCCGCCGGTCAGACTGCGGACACAGGTGACCGAGGAGCGGCCCAAAACGATCCTGTCGTTCAACCAGTCGCCGGACATCGCGTTCGACCGCTCGATCAATGCCTATCGCGGCTGCGAACATGGCTGCGTCTATTGCTTCGCGCGGCCGACGCATGCCTATCACGATCTCTCGCCCGGGCTCGATTTCGAGACCCGGCTGTTCGCCAAGCCCGATGCCGCCGAGCTGCTCCGTGCCACGCTGGCAAAGCCGAAATATCGCCCCAAACCGATCGCGATGGGGACCAACACCGATCCCTACCAGCCGATCGAGAACCGCTACAAGATCACCCGCGCGCTGCTCGAAGTTTGTCTCGACGCGCGCCACCCGGTGACGATCACCACCAAGTCCGACCGGGTGCTGGGCGATCTCGAGCTGCTCGAGGAGATGGCGCGCAAACGCCTGATAGCGGTGGCGATCTCGGTGACCAGCCTCGACCCGGCCTTGTCGGGAAAGCTCGAACCGCGCGCCGCTTCTCCCGCCAGGCGACTGGCTGCGCTGGAAAAACTGGCAGCGGCGGGCGTGCCGACTCATTGCTCGATCTCCCCGGTGATCCCCGCCATCACCGACGAGTTCATGGAAGAAATCGTCCAGCGCGCCGCGGCTCTGGGGGTGGAGAGCTGCGGCTGGATCCCGCTGCGGCTGCCACATGAGGTCGCGCCGCTGTTCCGCGAATGGCTCAGCGTCCATTACCCGGAACGCGGCGACAAGGTGATGAGCATCGTCCGCTCGATCCGCGGCGGCAAGGACAACGACCCCGACTTCTTCAGCCGGATGAAGCCGACCGGCGTCTGGGCCGACCTGTTCCGCGCCCGCTTCCGCCTCGCCTGCAAGCGCGCAGGGATTGGCAAAGGCTCATTCGAGCTCGACTGCACGCGGTTCCGCGCGCCTCCTGTGGGTGGGCAGATGCGGTTGTTGTAAGAGCGGGTCGAGGAGGAAAGCCCGCGGCCCGCTATTGAAAGGCTTGGCAACGGAAGCGGACTTTGAATCCGGGTGTAGAGGCGCTCACCGCTGTTGCTGGGCTTGCGAGGAAACCACTTCTTAACGAAATCCCGCGACCCTGATCTGAAAGCGCTGCAAGGGGTGGCAATCGATGATACTGACAATTCGCGCGCATAAGCGCTATGCAGTGCGCCAATCCATTTGCCTGCGAAGCCCCCTCGACGGGCGTCACTGCAGTGGCCTGTTGGTTGAACTCTCGAGCGAAGGATGCCGCGTCAGCGGGCTCACCGATTCCGATTTTCTGGCCGATGATGAAATCATTGTCGAGCATGATGGCATGAAGTTGCCAGGCCGGATCCGCTGGATCGAAGCGGGTGTCGCGGGCGTCCGCTTGGCCAGGCTCATGATGGCCAAGGAACTGAGCGTACACTTGACGCACCTGCGCGGCGAAGAATTGTCGGCTCCCCCGGTAGCGAGACCGCAACGTTCAGCCGTATTTCGACAAGCCGGCTAGGTTTCTCGCTCACGGTCCCGGGACGTCTGCATTAGCAGCCGAAATTACCCAAACCCGTCCCCCGCCTCGCCCGGCGCAAAACGCACCAGTCGGCTATCCAGCAGCGCGGCGGTGCGGTTGGCCACCGCCTTCTGGTATTCGGGATCGGTGACCATTGCGAGGAAGGCCCCGGCGTTTGGATATTGCGCGACGAAGCCGTCGTGCCAGAGCATCGCGTCGGGGCCGGTCACCACCGTCTCGAACACCCCGCGCCAGACCATGCTGCCGCCGACGCGCTTGAAGATCGGGCCTGAGGTAGCGCCGTATTCCTGATAGGCGCGGCGCCCGCTCCAGCCCTTGCCCGCGTGCTCGTGGCCATCGGGATATTCCGCGACTTCGCGATATTGCAGCAGGTTGAGCATGTGGATCGGCCGGTCGCGCGGCAGGTTCTTGAAGGCGTCGAAATTAGCGCGGCTGGGGTCGATATAGGTTTCGGTCATCGCTTACTCCGTCGTTGTGCGCAGCCATCGGGCTGCGCAGCAAGGCATGGGATCTATTTCTGCGGCAAAGCGCCGTTGATTGCTTCGTCGCTGCGCTCCTCGCTATGGCGAGGAGAGCGCATCAAACCTCCAGCCGGTACTCGGCGAAGCGGTCGCGCAGATCCTTCTTGCTGATCTTGCCCGTCGCGGTGTGCGGGATGTCGTCGACGAATTCGACTGCATCGGGCAGCCACCATTTGGCGACCTTGTCAGTCAAATATTCGATCACCTCGCCGCCGGTCACTTCGTGGCCTTCCTTCTTGACCACGAACAGCACCGGGCGCTCGTCCCATTTGGGGTGGTGGATGCCGATCGCGGCGGCTTCGGCGACCGCCGGGTGACCGACCGCGGCGTTCTCCAGCTCGACCGAGCTGATCCATTCGCCGCCCGACTTGATCACGTCCTTGGTGCGGTCGGTGATCTGCATGGTGCCGTCGGGGTGCAGAATCGCGACATCGCCGGTGTCGAACCAGCCGCCCTCGAGCAGCGCGTCTTCATCCGCCTTGAAATAGCGTCGGATCACCCACGGCCCGCGGATGTGCAGCGCGCCCGAGCTCTCGCCATCGCGCGGCAGGACCTGGGAGGGATCGTCGAGGCTGACGGTGCGCAGTTCGACCCCGAAGGTGGGCCGCCCCTGCATCGCGGTCTTGTCGACCTTCTCCTCGAAGCTGAGCTGGTCCCAGTCTAGGGTCGGACCGCCGACCGTGCCGATCGGGCTGGTCTCGGTCATCCCCCAGGCGTGCTGAACGCGGGTACCGTTCTTCATCAGCCGCTCGATCATAAAGCGCGGCGCGGCCGAGCCGCCGATCGTCGCGGCCCTGAGCTTGGGCAGGTCGAGCCCCTTGGCATCGCAATACTGGAAATGGGCAAGCCACACGGTGGGCACACCGGCGCTGTCGGTGACGCCCTCGGTCTTCATCAGTTCGTCGAGCACCGCGGGTTCATTGACCGCCGAGAACACGAACTTGATCCCCGCCATCGCGCCGGCATAGGGCAGGCCCCAGCTGGCGGCGTGGAACATCGGCACCACCGGGAGCATCACGCTCGAGGCGCTGAAATTGAACGCCGCAGGCTGGAGCCCGGCGATGGCGTGGATCACTGTCGAGCGGTGTTCGTAGAGCACGCCCTTGGGATGGCCGGTGGTGCCACTGGTGTAGCACAGCATGCAAGGGTCGCGCTCGTCGCCCTCGAACCAGGCGAATTCGCCGTCCTGCCTGGCGATCCAGTCCTCGAACGCCAGGGTATGTTCGCCTGAATCGTAGCAGATGTAATGCTCGATTGTGGTCCAGCGGTCGCGCATCATGTCGACGATCGGCTGGAACGCCGCGTCGTAGCAAAGCACCTTATCCTCGGCGTGGTTGACGATATATTCGAGCTGATCCTCGAACAGGCGCGGGTTGACGGTGTGCAGCACCCCTCCCATTCCGGCGACGCCGTACCAGCTGACCAGATGCCGCGAATGATTCATCGCCAGGCTGGCGACCCGGTCTCCCGGCTTCACGCCCAGCGCCTGGAGCGCCTGCGCCATCTTGAGCGCGTCGCGGCGGATGCCGTTCCAGTCGGTGCGCGTCTGGCTGCCATCGGCCCAGCGGGTGACGATTTCGCGCGTCCCCGCTTCGCGTGCGGCGTGATCGATCACATGCGTTACCCGCATGCTCCAGTCCTGCATGGCTCCCGACATTCGCAACTCTCTCCCGTGTTTTATTGCCCGTTGGTGGGCATGCGTTCAGGCGACGAGGCGGAGATGACTCCCACCGCGCCGCGTGGTCAGATGCACATTGGCAAGCCCGGGCACGCTTGCCAAGCGTTCGGCGAGTTCGCCGTCGAGCTGGAACCCGTTACCGAGCCTCAACGTGGGCTCGATCGCGAGCCCGGTGCGCAGCGTGGCGATGACCTCGCCGGTCCCGCCGCCCTCCCCGAGCTCCATCTGCAGCGCCGCCAGACCCGCCTCCTCGGTGACTTCGAGGCTGAGCGTCATCCGGGCGCTGCTCGAGACCTGTTCGAGCGGCACACCGCCCCTCACGGTGATCCGCGGCGGTTCGTCGGGGCTCGGGCTGTCGAGCTCGACCTGCAGCAGCAGGCAGGTCTGGTCCTCCGCCCAGCGGAGGAAGTTCTCGACCAGGCTCTCCTCGAAACAGGCAGCGCTGAACTGGCCCGAGGCATCGGAGAAATCGGCGCGGACGAAGGGCTTGCCGCGGCGCGTGGTGCCCTTGTTCACCTTCTCGATCATCGCCGCCATCACGGCGGGCGCGCGCCCGCCCACCGGGGCGCCGCCGGTCATAAGCGAGGCATAGCTGCGCGCGCCATTCGCCGATGCGACCTGGCGCCAGGCCTGGACCGGGTGGTCGGAGAAATAGAAGCCGAAATTGTCGCGCTCATGCGCCATCATCTGCGCGCGCGGCCAGGGTTCGACCTCCTTGAGCCGCAAGCTCTCGCCCTGGTGGTTCTCCTCGCCGCCGAACAGCGCGGCCTGCCCGCTCGACCGCTCGCGCTCGGCGGCATCGGCGACCGCCAGCAAGAGATCGGCGTTCTCGAACACCTTGGCACGATTGGACTCGAGCGAATCCAGCGCCCCGGTGCAGGCCAGCGCCTCGAGCTGGCGCGAATTCATCGAGCCCTTTGGCAGTCTTCCGAACAGGTCCGACAGGCTCTCGAACGCACCAGACGCCTCGCGTTCGGCGCAGATCGCATCCATCGCCTTGCCGCCGACATTGCGGATCCCGGCCAGCGCATAGCGCACGGCATAGCCATCATCCGTCTGTTCGACCCCGAATTCGGCGACCGAGGCGTTGATGCAGGGCGGCGCAATCGTCACCCCGCCGGGGCGCAGCGACGAGCGGCGGGCATCGTCGACGAAGACTGCGAGCTTTTCCGACTGATGCATGTCGAAGCACATCGAGGCGGCGAAAAATTCCTCGGGGTAATGCGCCTTCATCCAGGCGGTCTGATAGGCGAGCAGCGCATAGGCGGCGGCGTGCGATTTGTTGAAACCGTAGCCGGCGAATTTGTCGATCAAGTCGAACAGCTCGTTCGCTTTTCGGGCCTCGATCCCCGAGACGGTCTTGCAGCCATCGACGAAGCGTTGGCGCTGCGCATCCATCTCGGCCTGGACCTTCTTGCCCATCGCGCGGCGCAGTAGGTCGGCATCGCCGAGCGAGTAGCCCGCGAGGATCTGCGCGGCCTGCATCACCTGTTCCTGATAGACGAAGATGCCGTAGGTTTCGGCGAGGATCTCCTCCAGCTTGGGATGCGGGTACTCGATCGGCACCTCGCCCGCCTTGCGCTTGCCGAACAGCGGGATGTTGTCCATCGGGCCCGGGCGATAGAGCGAAACCAGCGCGATGATGTCGCCGAAATTGGTCGGTTTCACCGCGGTCAGCGTGCGGCGCATGCCCTCGGATTCGAGCTGGAAGACGCCGACAGTATGGCCCGACTTCATCAGCTCGTAGACCGCCGGATCGTCGAGTTCGAGCAGCGCAAGATCGATGGCGACGCCGCGCTTTTCCAGCAGGTCGGTCGCTTTCTTGAGCACCGACAGCGTCTTCAGACCCAGGAAGTCGAACTTGACCAGCCCGCTCGACTCGACGTGCTTCATGTCGAACTGCGTCACCGGCATGTCGGAGCGCGGATCGCGGTAGAGCGGGACGAGCTGCGCCAGCGGCCGGTCGCCGATCACCACGCCCGCGGCATGGGTGGAGGAATTGCGCGGAAAACCCTCGAGCTGCATCGCGAGATCGACCAGCCGCTTCACATCGTTGTCGTTTTCGTATTCCCGGCGGAAATCGGCCGCACCATTGAGCGTGCGCGGCAGCGTCCAGGGGTCGGTGGGATGGTTGGGCACCATCTTACACAATCGGTCGACCTGGCCGTAGCTCATCTGCAGGATGCGGCCGGTATCGCGCAGCACCGCGCGCGCTTTGAGCTTTCCGAAGGTGATGATCTGCGCGACGTGATCGTGGCCGTATTTGTCCTGGACGTAGCGGATCACCTCGCCGCGGCGGGTTTCGCAAAAATCGATGTCGAAGTCGGGCATCGACACGCGCTCGGGGTTGAGGAATCGCTCGAACAGCAGGCCCAGCTTGATCGGGTCGAGATCGGTGATGGTCAGCGCCCAGGCGACCAGACTGCCCGCGCCCGACCCACGCCCCGGACCCACCGGAATATCCTGTTCCTTGGCCCATTTGATGAAATCGGCAACGATCAGGAAGTAGCCCGGGAAGCCCATCTGGTTGATGATGCCCACTTCGTAGTCGAGCCGGTCGAGATAGACTTGTCGTTCCTCGTCGCTCATCGCGCCATAGGGCACCAGCCGTGCCTCGAGCCCGGCGCGCGCATCGGAGGCCAGCATCCGCGCCTCGCCCTCGACATCGCCCGCCAGACTGGGCAGGATCGGCGCGCGGTTGGGCGGCGCGAAGGCGCAGCGCTGGGCGATTACCAGCGTGTTGGCGATTGCTTCGGGGAGGTCGGCAAAGCCTTCGTCCATCATGCTCGCCGATTTGACGAAGCTTTCAGGATTGGAGCGCAGCCGGTCCTCGGCATCGACATGCGTCGAGCCGGCGATGCACAGCATGGCGTCATGCGCCTTGTGCATATGCGGCTCGGCGTAATTGGCGGGGTTGGTGGCGACCAGCGGCAGGTCGCGGGCGTAGGCGAGAGTTATCAGCGCGTCCTCGGCGGCCATTTCCACCGGATCGCCGCGGCGCGCGAGTTCGATGTAGAGCCGCTCGGGAAACAGCGCCTGCAGCCGGTCGAGAAGAGGTTCGGCGTGGCTGTTCTGGCCCTCTGCGAGCAGGCGGGTGACCGCCCCCTCGCTCGCGCCGGTGAGCGCGATCAGCCCGTCGGTGCGGCCCGCGAAGTCCTCAAGCAGGACATGCGGCTCGAATTCGAGCGGGCGCTCGAGATGCGCCTTGCTGACGAGGTGGCACAGATTGTCGTAGCCGGTCTCGTCCTGCGCGTAGAGCGGGAGATAATCGACCTGCTTGCCTGTGGTCCCGTCATCCTTGGTGCGCGCGACGCCGAGCAGCGTGCCGATGATCGGCTGGATGCCCTCGTCCAGGCACGCCTTGGCAAACATAACCGCGCCGTAGAGCCCGTTCCGATCGGCCAGCGCGATGGCGGGAAAGCCGCGTTCCTTGGCCAGTTTCGCCATCGCCTTGGGCTCGATCGCGCCTTCGAGCATGGAATAGGCAGATAGGACGCGCAGCGGAACGAAGGGGGCAAAAGGCATGGTGCGAATATGCGCTGCCGGTGCGGATTAGCCAAGGGAGCGGCGGCGGTTTTCCGGCATCGCAGGCATTGGCCAGCCGGCCCGATATTCAGGTCAGGCTTCGTCGGTCGCCCTGATCTTCCGCCGCGTGTCGCGGATCGTCGACCAGGCGCCGTAGAGGATCAGCGCGACGAGGAATATCCATACCCAGAGCGGGATATCCTGCCCGAAGATCGCCAGATAGATATAGGCCGAGACGAAGAAGAATCCCGCCAGCATGGTCGGCAGCACGGTCGAGCGCCCGGCCCGCGCGCGCTTCACCAGCCAGGCGATCGAGGCGAAAAAGAACGGGATCGCACCGACATAGATCGCCCCGAAGACATAGGGGTTCACATTGTATTGCGCGCCGAGCGACAGCAGCCACTCGTTGAAGCCTTCGATCATGGGGTTCTCCTGTGGCTCCCAAGCGGGTGCCACCGCAATTTCTGATTAAAGCAGCGCTTCGATATCCGCTGCGATCGTTGCGGGCTTGTCGCTGGGGCCGTAACGCCTGACCACCTTGCCGTCGCGATCGATCAGGAATTTGGTGAAATTCCACTTGATCGCAGCGGTGCCCAACACGCCCTTGGCCTCGCCCTTCAGCCAGTCGAACAACGGGCTGGCATCGGGGCCGTTGACCTCGACCTTCTCCATCAGCGGGAAGGTCACGCCGAAATTGACCTTGCAGAACTGGGCGATCTCTTCGGCATCGCCGGGTTCCTGGCCGCCGAACTGGTTGCAGGGGAAGCCGAGCACCTCGAAGCCCCGCTCCCCATACTTCTGGTAGAGTTCTTCCAGCCCGTCATATTGCGGGGTGAAGCCGCATTTGCTCGCGGTGTTGACCACCAGCAGGACCGTGCCCTGCTTGTGCGCGAGATCGAGCGGTTCGCCGCGATTGGTGGTGACGGTGAAATCGGCGATGCTGGTCATATAAACTCGCTCATTCCTTCGGAAAATCCTTGCGCTGCGCCAGCGCAGCCACTTCCTCCGCGCGGAACTCGCGGTCGCCGGCCTTCTCGATGTAATAGCCGCTGCGCTCCGCTTGGGGGAGCAGCATCATGTGGCGGATAATCTCGGCGAATGTACCGGAACGCAAGCCCTTGGCGCTATCCAGCAGGCTATTGTTCTCGCCGACCCGGTGCAGCGAGGCGCGGTCGTCCCACTGGATACCCTCGTGATGGGTGTCGCGGGCGTTGAAAGTGCTTGGGTGGTCGGTCATGGAATGCTCCCTTTTGCCGGTCCAACGCCCGACCCGCGCTCTGGGTCCTTAACCAAGCCTGCCTTCGTGCAGCCGCAGCACCCGGTCCATCTTCGCCGCCAGCCGCTCATTGTGAGTCGCGACCAGCGCGGCGCTGCCTTCGCCGCGGACCAGTTCGAGGAATTGCGCCAGCACCTTGTCGCTGGTCGCCTCGTCGAGGTTGCCGGTCGGCTCGTCGGCCAGCACCAGCTTGGGGCGATTGGCGAGCCCGCGCGCCACCGCGACGCGCTGCTGCTCGCCGCCCGACAGCTGGCTGGGCCGATGCGTCAGCCGGTGACCGAGCCCGAGCGCGGTGAGTAGCTCCTCGGCGCGGATCAAAGAATCCTCGCGCGAGCGATTGGCGATCATCTGCGGCAGGACAACGTTCTCGCGCGCGTCGAAATCGGGGAGCAGATGGTGGAACTGGTAGACGAAGCCGAGATGATCGCGCCGCAGCAGCGTGCGCGCATGCGCGTCCTTCTGGTCGACCGGCTTGCCCGCAATGCGGATTTCGCCACCGAAGCCGCCCTCGAGCAGTCCGACCGCCTGCAGCAGCGTCGATTTGCCCGAACCCGAGGGGCCGAGCAGCGCGACGATCTCGCCCGGCTGGATCGCCATGTCGACGCCACGCAGCACGTCGATCCGCACCCCGCCCTGTTCGAAGCTGCGGGTCAGCCCGCGCAATTCGAGAACCGGCTCACTCATAACGCAGCACCTGTACCGGATCGGTGCCCGAGGCCTTGAGCGCCGGGTAGAGTGTGGCGAGGAAGCTGAGCCCCAGTGCGAGCAGAACGATCATGGCAATCTCGACCGGATCGGCCTGAGCAGGGAGCGTCGACAGGAAGCGCACTTCGGGATCCCACAAATCCTGCCCGGTCACCAGCCCGATGAATTCGACGATCGGCTGGCGGAAATAGAGCACGATGGTGCCCAGGATCAGCCCCGCCACCGTGCCGATCGCGCCGACGGTGAAACCGGTGGTGACAAAGATCTTGAGCAGGCTTCGCCGCGTAGCCCCCATGGTGCGCATGATCGCGATGTCGCGGGTCTTGGCGCGAACCAGCATCACCAGGCTGGAAAGGATATTGAAGGCGGCGACCAGCACCATGAAGCTCAAGGCGAAGGCCATCGCCACGCGCTCGACCTGCAAGGCGTCGAAAAGTGTGGAGTTGATTGTCTTCCAGTCGGAGACCACCGCCCTGCCCGCCACCGCCTGCGCGACCGGTGCGAGAATTTCTCCGACCCTGTCCGGATCGTCCACCGTCACCTCGATCATGCCCACCGTATCGCCGATCAGCAGCAGCGTCTGGGCATCCGCCATCGGCATGATGACGAAGGCCTGGTCGTATTCGTAGATCCCCACCTCGAAAATCGCCGCGACGGTATAGCCGACCTGCCGTGGCACGGTCCCGAAGGGGGTTGAGCGGCCCTGTGGATTGATAATCGTGATCGTGTCGCCGACCCGCGCGCCGATGTTCTGCGCCAGCCGCACACCGATCGCGACATTGCTGGTCCCGGCGCGCAGCGCGCTGATATCGCCGCTCACAACCTTGGGGCCCATGTCCGCGATATCCTGCGCGGTGTTGCCGCGCACCAGGATCGCCTCGACCCGGCCGTTGAAGCTGGTCAAAAGCGGCTGCTCGATGAGCGGCGAAGCCTCGGTGACCCCCGGGGTCGCGCGCACCTGCTCGAGAACATCCTCCCAATCGTCCATCCGCCCGCCATAGGCCTGGACGATGGCATGACCGTTGAGCCCGACGATCTTGTCGAGCAATTCGGCGCGAAACCCGTTCATCACGCTCATCACGATGACCAGCATCGCGACCGACAGCATCACCACGCCGACCGAGATACCGGCGACGAGCGCGATGAAGGCCTCGCTCTTGCCCGGAAGCAGGTAGCGCTTGGCGATGGTCCATTCGAAGGGAGAAAGCAGCAAGATTGGGGCATCACCGTGCGGTTGCAGGAGAGCAGCGCTCTAGGCAGGCTTTCCTTTCGCTGCAATGAAATCCCGGAGACATTGCGCATCGCGGGTTCGGTAGAAAGGTGAAGCCGATCATGCACGGCCCGTCGCGCTAGCCTTGTAATCGCCGCGTAACATCGCCATTGGCAGCGGCGAGCGGACGGCCCGTCGGCCACCCCATATAGGCGAGCGATGAACCTCATCCATCCCTTCCACGATGCGGACGGCGACAAGCTGCGCGAAGAGTGCGGCGTGTTTGGCGCTATCAACGCAACCGACGCCTCCGCAGCGACGGCGCTGGGCCTGCATGCGCTTCAGCACCGCGGGCAGGAGGCGGTCGGGATCACCTCCTTCGACGGTCGCGAATTCTACAGCCGACGCGGCCTCGGCCATGTGGCGGACAATTTTTCCGGGCAGGACGCGATCGCCGAACTGCCGGGCATGATGGCCGCAGGCCATGTCCGCTATTCGACCACCGGGGGCGCGGGCCTGCGCAACGTCCAGCCGCTCTATGCCGATCTGGCAGGCGGCGGCTTTGCGGTCGCGCACAACGGCAATATCTCCAACGCCGGCACCTTGCGCGAAGACCTGGTGCGGCGCGGCTCGATTTTCCAGTCGACCAGCGACACCGAGGTGATCATCCACCTCGTCGCCACCAGCCGTTATCCCACGATCACCGACCGGCTAATCGATGCACTGCGCCTGCTCGAGGGCGCCTATGCGCTCGTCGTTATGACCCCGGCCGGGATGATCGCCTGCCGCGATCCGCTGGGCATCCGCCCGCTGGTGATGGGCCGGATCGGCGACGCCACGGTCTTTGCCAGCGAAAGCGTCGCCTTCGACGTGATGGGCGCCGAGCTGGTGCGCGAAGTCGAGCCGGGCGAGCTGATCAAGGTCGATTTCGATGGCAATGTCGATTCGCTCCACCCCTTCGGCAATCATTCGCCGCGCCCGTGCATCTTCGAACACGTCTATTTCAGCCGCCCCGACAGCATCTTCGCCGGGCGCAGCGTCTACGAGGCGCGCAAGGCAATCGGTGCGCAGTTGGCGGTGGAAAGCCCCTGCGAGGCCGATCTGGTGGTGCCCGTCCCCGACAGCGGTGTGCCCGCGGCGATCGGTTATGCCCAACAATCCGGGGTGCCGTTCGAACTGGGGATCATCCGTTCGCATTATGTCGGGCGGACCTTCATCCAGCCGTCGGACGGCGCGCGTCATGCCGGAGTCAAGCGCAAGCACAACGCCAATCGCGCGCTCGTGGCGGGCAAACGCATCGTGCTGATCGACGATTCGATCGTTCGCGGTACGACCAGCCTCTCGATCGTCGAGATGATGCGCGATGCCGGGGCCACAGAGGTCCATTTCCGCGTTGCCAGCCCGCCCACCGCGCACAGCTGCTTCTACGGCGTCGACACCCCCGAACGTTCCAAACTGCTCGCCGCGCGGATGGATCTCGAACCGATGCGCGAATTCATCAAGGCCGACAGTCTCGCCTTCGTGTCGATCGACGGCCTGTATCGTGCCGTGGGCGACAAACCGCGCGACTCCGCCTGCCCGCAATTCTGCGACGCCTGTTTCACCGGCGACTACCCCACGTCGCTGACCGATATCGCCCGGCGCGACGATGCGCAGGGCCAGCTTTCGCTGCCGGTCGGAAAGGTCGCGTAATGACGGAACAGGCGAAGCCGCTCGCGGGGAAGACTGCGCTCGTCACCGGTTCGAGCAAGGGCATCGGCGCCGCCAGTGCGCTGGCGTTGGCCGAGGCCGGAGCGCATGTCGTGCTGACCGGGCGCGACGTCCGCTCGCTCGAACATGTCGAGGATCGCATCCACGCGGTCGGGGGCAGCGCCACCATCGCGCCGGTCGATTTCGAGGAGAACGACGGGATCGCCCGCCTCGCGCAGGCGATCTCCGGGCGCTGGGACGTGCTCGACATCCTCGTCATCTCGGCCGCCTATCTGCCCACGCTCAGCCCGGTCACCCAGATCGATCGCAAGGAGTTCGGCAGGGCGGTGACGGTCAACATCCTCGCCACCCAAGCGCTGCTCGCAGCGTTCGATCCGCTGCTCAAGCGCGCGGAGGCAGGCCGCGTCATCGGGCTGACCAGCAGCGTCGGCGCCGATCCGCGCGCCTATTGGTCGGCCTATGGCTCTACCAAGGCGGCGTTCGACAATCTGCTCGAGGCCTATGCGCGCGAGGTCGAGAAGATCGGCAATATCCGCGTCGCGATCCTCGATCCGGGCGCCACGCGCACCAGCATGCGCGCCAAGGCGTATCCCGGCGAAGACCCCAAGACGGTCAAGGAGCCAAGCGTGGTTGCCGCCCGCATCGTCGAGCTTGTGGTTAACGGCTACGAGACCGCGCATCGCGAGCGGGTGGCGGAGCCCGGTTAACCAGTCGCGATAGCGATTTGGCAAGCGAGTTCCCCGACAAGTGACCGGCTTTGAGAGTGGACGGATATCCGCCCACCAGCCTTTTTCAGATCGAGGACGGGCGACCATGACGACCAAAGCCTATCAGGACAGCTACCAGCGCGCCGCGCAGGAAGATCGCAGCGGTCCCCGCACGCGGCTGGCCATTCCCGCCCAGCTGCGCGCATCGGGCGGGCGCGGTTTCCGCACATTCGTGCAGGATCTGTCGATCTCGGGCTTTTCCGCCGCGGCAATCAACCGGATGCACGAGGGGCAATTGTGCTGGCTGACCATGCCGGGCCTGGAATCGCTGCAGGCGCAGGTCATTTGGTGGCAGGACTGTACTGTCGGCTGCGCCTTCACCGAGCTGCTCAGCCCGATCGTCCACGACAACATCATCGCCCGATACAGCGGCGACGGGGACTGACCCCGCCACCGCTTTCCAGGCTCAGTCGAGTTCCGCCAGCTTGGCGGTGACGCCCAGCCACTGGCGCCGCAGATCGCCGCTGGTCGCGGTGGGCCAGTTGCTGACGATCGCAACCACCAGATCGCTCTCGGGCACCAGCGTGATCGACTGGCCGAAAATCCCCTGCGCGCCGAAATTGCCGCCGGGATAGGTCCACCACTGGTAGCCATAGCCGAAGCCCTGGCCGCCGAAATCGACTTGCTGAGCACCCGCTTCGGCGAACCAGCCCTCGGGCACGACCTCGCCGCCGCCTTCGAGCACGAACTGGCCGAAGCGCGCGTAATCGGACAGCCGCAGCGACAAGCAGCAGCCGCCGACATTGCCGCCGCGCGGATCGGTCATCCAGAACAGACCGCCCGCGAAGCCAGCGGCATCGACGATATTCTCCTTGGCATAGGCAGCCAGCGACATGCCCACCGCGTTCTCGACCAGCAGGCCGAGCAGATTGGTCTCGCCGGTCTTGTAGACCCATTTTTCGCCTGGGGGCGCTTCGCGAGGCAGCGCCTTCATCTGCGCAACGATGGCGTCGGGTCCGTATTCGAGCACGAAGCGGTTGAGTTGTGCGACGTCGCTGCCGGGGTCGGTGTAATCCTCGTTCCAGGCCACGCCCGAGGTCATGGTGGCGAGCTGGCGGACCGAAACATCGTCATAGGCCGAGCCGACCAGCCCGGGCACATACTGCGTCACCGGATCGTCGAGGCTGGCGATATGGCCATCGCGCAGCGCGGCGCCAAGCAGCGTCGAGGTGAAGCTCTTGGCGACCGAGAAGCTGGTCCAGCGCTGCTCGGCACCGAAGCCGGCAGCATAGTCCTCGAAGCGGATCTGGCCATCCTGCAGAACCATAACCCCGACGGCATTGCTCGCTGCCATAGTGACGCGAATCTCGCTGGCGAGCGCAGCAGGCAGCGGTGCGCCGCGGACGAGCACCCGCGGGCTCGGATCGGCGGCGACTTCGTAGCCGGCAAACCAGCTTTCCATGTCGCGGAAGCGCGCCGAGCGCGCCGTATCGTCCCAGAACAGCACCTGCAGTTCCTCTGGTGGACGCTCGGTCGCGGGCATCCGCAGGACCGCCGCGTCGGTCGACGCAAGCATGGCGCTTTCGGCAGGCGGCGAACCGGTGTCCACCGTGGCGCAGGAGGCCAGCAGCAGTGCCGCCAGCCCGCTCGAAATCATCCGCTTTCTCATCGACTGTCTCCCTCGTTTATCAAAGTGACCTGGTGGACATCAATCCCGCCCCCGCGGAACCCGCCCTCGCAATACATCAGATAATAGCGCCACAGCTCTACGAAGCCTTGGTCGAACCCGGCGGGCAAGCGATCCTCGGCGACCGCGCGGTCGAAATTTGCGCGCCAGATTTTCAAAGTCTCGGCATAATCCTGTCCGAAATCGCTCTGCTCGGTCCAGCGCAGCCCGCGTTCCTCCGCCAGTCGCCGGAACTCGCTGGTGCGGATCAGCAGGCCGCCCGGGAAGATATAGGCCTGGATGAAATCAGCGCTCGCAGCATAGGCCTCGAACAGATCGTCGCGCATCGAGATATACTGGATCGCCGCGCGCGCGCCGGGTTTGAGGTTGCGCGCCAGGCAATCCATGAAGGTCGGCCAGTATTCGCGCCCCAGCGCCTCGACCATCTCGACGCTGACCACGGCGTCGTAGCGCCCGTTGGTGTCGCGGTAATCCTGCATCCGGAAGTCGGCACCCTCGGGGTGGTTCGCCCGCGCCCAGTCGAGCTGCTCGGCCGAGAGGCTGATCGCGGTCACCTCGGCCCCGCCGCGCGCGAGCTGCCCTGCCAGGCTCCCCCAGCCGCAGCCGATCTCGAGCACCTGCTCCGCTGCGCCCAGCCGCTGTTCGAGCGCGCGCCACTTGCGCCGCTGCGCCGCTTCGAGATCGCCATCGGCCAGCGACACTGCCGAGGAATAGCTCATCGTCGGGTCGAGCCATTGGGCGTAGAAATCATTGCCCAGATCGTAATGCGCGGCCACGTTCTTCTGCGCGCCGGAAGGAGTGTTGCGGTTGACCAGATGCGCCAGCCGGAGCGCGTGGCGGAACGGCCCCTTGGCGCGGCCGGTGTCGCCCAGCCGCTCGGCGTGCTGCATGAAGAGGGCGAACAGCGGTACCGGATCGGGGCTCCACCATTCGCCCGCTTCCCAGGCCTGATACCACCCAACCGAGCCGTTGGAGGCCAGCCGCACCAGCGCGTTCCAGCTGCGCAGTTCGACGGTGCATTCGAAGCCCGGCGCGCGGCCACCCAGCATCCGGGGCGTTCCGTCGGGCAGGGTTCCGTGGATCGTGCCCTCGGTCACCGCGGCGTCGATCCGGTCGAGCAACTTGCCAAGCGCGGGCGCGGTCAGGCGGGCGAGCCAGCCGGGTTTGCGCGCGAAGCGCTGCGCGCCTTCCAGCAGCCCATACCCTCTGTCGGGTCGGTGCGTTGTGTTATTCCCCCGGGTCGTCTGCATATCCATTGCCGGATCCTATCGCGCGGCGTGGCGCGACAGGCAAGCTAGTCGCCCCGGCTGTCCCGATATGCGTTGAGCGCGCGCTCGCGCGCCGCCTTGTGCTCGATCATCCGTGCCGGATACTTTCCCCGCTTCCCGTCGGGCGGATCGTGGATATCGGCATCGGTGAGATGCGCCAGTTCGGGGACGAATTCGCGAATGTATTCGCCCGCGGCGAATTTCTCGCTCTGCGTCAGCGGTGCCATGATCCGCACGAACATGTTGCTGTCGACCCCGGTGCCCGAGATCCACTGCCAGTTGACGCCGTTGTTGCCGTAATCGGCATCGACGAGGCAGTCCCAATACCACTGCTCGCCGTGGCGCCAGTCGATCAGCAGATGCTTCACCAGGAAGCTTGCCGCGATCATGCGGACACGGTTGTGCATCCAGCCGGTGCGCCACAGCTGGCGCATCCCGGCATCGACGATGGGGTAGCCGGTCATGCCGCGCTGCCAGGTGCGCAGATCGTCCGTAGCATCGCTGTCGTTCTCGGGATTTCGCCAGACCTCGTCATACCCCTCTCGGTAACTCGTCCGCGCATAATCTGGAAACTGGTCGATCACATTCTGGGCATAATCGCGCCAGATCAGCTCCTTGGCGAAGGTCTGCCAGCCCTGCCCGCGTCGGCCCTTGAGCGCGTGCCAGACCTGCGCCGGGCTGATCTCGCCCCAATGGAGGTGCGGCGACAAGCGGCTCGAACCGTCCTTCGAGGGCAGGTTGCGCGCCTCGTCATATTCCGCGACCGACTCGCTCCACTGCGCCAGCCGGTCATGCGCAGCGCTTTCGCCGATTTGCCAGAAATCGCGGATCCCGCCCGCCCAGTCGGGGTCGCTCGACAACAGGTTCCAATCGGCCAGCGCGTCGCTTTCGGGCCAGTGCTCGGGCGAGGAAATGGTGTCGGGCTCGCCCAGCGTGTCGCGCGGCGGCATCCGCTCGACCATCGACTTCGAGAACGGTGTGTAGATCTTGTAGGGATCGCCCGAGCCGGTAGTCACCGCGCCGGGCGGAAGCAGATAATTCCCGTCGTAGAGCTTGAGCGCGGCATCCTCGCCCAGCGCATCGCGCAATTCGTCCTCGGCCTCCTTCCACCACGGTTCGTAATGGCGGATCGCGTGGACGCAAGCCGCGCCGGTCTCGGCGGCAATCGCGGCTAGGATCTGCGGGGCATCGCCGCGGCGCAGCACGATCCGCGAATGGCGCGAGCCCAGACTGCGCGACAGGCTGTCGAGCGAGTGGTGCAACCACACAAGCGACGCTCCGCCATAGGCGTGATCGCCCGCGCGTTGGTCGTCGAGCACGAACACCGGGATCACCGGCCCGGCTTGCGCGGCGGCATGAAGCGCCGGCTGGTCGGCAAGGCGCAGGTCGCGGCGCAGCCAGACGATCTGCGGGGTACTCATGGTTCGGTGCGCACCTGCGGGCAGGCCTCGGCCGGAATCTGCACGGCAAAACGGTCGCCCGCTCGCGGATCGGCAAAACGCGCATCGCGCAGCCACAACGTGCCATCCTCGCGCGGCTCGACGAAGGGCACGCGCGACCAGACCAGGAAGGCGTCCACACCCTTGTCCTCACGCCGGACCTGGGTGAAGTCGCAGCCGTCGATCGGCACCCCGGCGAGCGTCCGGCGGTCGGTCATGTAGAGCCCGTTCCCCCCTGAGATCATCTCGCGCGACAGCGAGAACAGCGGCGGCGGGCTGGCGATGACCACATCGGTCCCGACCGGGCTGGAGACCAAGCCCGCCTCGGCGCGCGCGGTGATCCAGCCGTTGATGCCGATGTAGAGCGCCGCCACGGATAGCGCGATCCGCGCGGGCCTGCGCCATTCCCCGTCGCGCTTCTCACGCCGCAGCGAAAACCAGGTCGCAAAGCCCATCAACAGCCACAGCCAGATGTCGATGATGAACAGCACATCGCCATAATACCAAGTGCTGGAGAAGGGTTCGAACAAGCGGATGCCGTAGACGTTGAGCCAGTCGAGTGCCGGATGCGACAGGCAGGCGATCAGGCTGAGCGCATAGAGCCAACCGAAATGGACCGGCACGCGTTTCGCGGGCCGCTTGCCTCGCCCCGCCTGCCAGCGGTCGTACCACCACAGCCCGCCCGCGAGCAGCAGCGGCAGCAGCACTAGGGCGATCGGTCCGTGGGTGATTCCACGGCGGAAACCGAGATGCTCGACGCCGTCGAGCCAGAAGAAGCAGGCCGCGTCGATATCGGGGATATTCGCCCCGATGATCAGCGCCGGCATGGCGAGCCCCGTTTTGCGCTTGAGCCCCGCCTGCCCGATCAGCGCGCCGACGAGGGAATGGGTCAGATTATCCATCTGGGATTATTCAGACCGGATCAGCCGCCGTCCCGTCCACGGTCCAAGTCTGGCCCGTCGCGAGCAGTTTCGCCAGATCGGGTTGCTTGCCTTCGCTCGCCTGCGCGCGTTCGGCGACCACAGCATCCTCGAAGGTCGGGCGCGGATGGTCGTAGAGCACGCCCAGCGCCATCGGGAACGGGCCGAATGGCATTTCGACCAGCATATGGGCGAGCGAGCGGTTGCGCACGTCATGGACCACCACGCCCGCCGCCTGCCAGTCGCCATCGACGACATCGACCACGGTGAGCGCCAGGTTGACGGTGTCGAGAGCGAGACCCTTGGTTCCGTCGGCGAAGAGCATCGGCTGGCCATCTTCCAGCCACAGCTGACGATCCTCGGCGCCCTTGGGCGCGGCGAAATCGTCGAATACGTCCTTGTTGTAAACGATGCAGTTCTGGAAAATCTCGATAAAGGCCGCGCCATTGTGCGCGTGCGCGGCGATCAGCACTTCGGGCAATTTCTTCGACACGTCGAAGCCACGCGCCACGAAGCGCGCCCCGCTGCCCAGCGCGAAAGCGGCGGGCTTGGCGGGATGGTCGTAGCTGCCCAGCGGGGTGGAGGGCGAACGCGTGCCCTCGCGGCTGGTGGGCGAGGCCTGGCCCTTGGTGAGGCCGTAGATCTCGTTGTTGAACAGCATGATCTGCATGTTCACATTGCGCCGCAGCACATGCATCATGTGATTGCCGCCGATCGACAACCCGTCGCCGTCGCCGGTGACCAGCCAGATATCGAGCGCCGGATTGGCGAGCTTGATCCCCGTCGCCACCGCGGGCGCGCGGCCGTGGATGGTGTGGAACCCGTAGCTCTCGATGTAATAGGGAAAGCGGCTCGAACAGCCGATGCCCGAGACGAACACCGTGTTCTTGGGATCGCAGCCCAACTGCGGCAGCGTGCGCTGGACCGCCTTGAGGATCGCATAGTCGCCGCAACCGGGGCACCAGCGGACCTCCTGGTCGGTTTCCCAGTCCTTGAGCGTGGTGGTGATGGGGGTCATGTCGTTCATGATGTGGGTTCTTCAATAGCGGTTTTATTCGGTCTCACGACCGCATCGTTCCGGCGTTTGGGGGCCGAATTGCTCACGCCAGAATTCCGGTGTTGGGCAACTGCTGGTCGTTGGCGGGGACTTCGCCGCCCTCATTGCCTTCGATGCCATCGAAATACTTGCCTATCGCCGCTTCAAGCTCGGCGATCTGGAACGGCTGGCCGCTGGTCTTTGTCAGCGGGCGGGCGTCGATCAGATATTGGTCGCGCAGCACGGTCTTGAACTGGCCGGTGTTCATCTCTGGCACCAGCACATGATCGAAGCCGCGCAGCAGCTCGCCCAGATTGGCGGGCAGCGGCCAGATGTGGCGGACATGGATATGCGCGACCTTGCGACCCTTGGCGATGCTGCGGCGCACGGCCTGGAGGATCGGGCCATAGGTCGAACCCCAGCCGACCACCGCGAGAGTGCCGCCGGGTTCGCCGAGCGCGATTTCCTGGTCCGGACGGTCGACGCCCAGCACCTTGTCGCGGCGCGCATCGGTCATCGCCTGGTGGTTGTCGGGCGAGTAATCGATATGGCCGGTGCCCTGCGCCTTCTCGATCCCGCCGATGCGGTGCATCAGCCCGGGTGTACCCGGTCTAATCCACGGCCGCGCGCCCTTTTCGTCGCGCGCATAGGGCTGGACCACCGCTTGCGAAGCATCGCCCTTGGACCCCGCTCCGGCGGCGTCCACCTCACCCTCACCTGCGAGCCCGAGGCTATCCGCATCGGCAAAGCTCACCGGGAAGGGAGCGAAGGTCTCGGGATCGGGTACTTTCCAGGGTTCGGCGGCATTGGCGATATAGCCATCGGTCAGCAGCATCACCGGGGTCATGTATTGTACTGCGATACGGCAGGCCTCGATCGCGCATTCGAAAGAATCCGAAGGACTGCGCGCCGCAATCACCGGCATCGGCGCATCGCCGTTGCGGCCATAGACCGCCTGGTAGAGATCGCTCTGCTCGGTCTTGGTCGGCAGGCCGGTCGAGGGGCCGCCGCGCTGCGAATTGACGATCACCAGCGGCAGCTCGGTCATGATGGCCAGCCCCATCGCCTCGGTCTTGAGCGCGATGCCCGGCCCTGAGGAACTGGTCACGCCCAGGCTGCCGGCATAGCTCGCGCCGATCGCGGCGCAGATCGCGGCAATCTCGTCTTCGGCCTGGAAGGTGGTGACGCCGAATTCCTTGAGCCGCGCCAGATGGTGTAGGATCGCGCTCGCGGGGGTGATCGGATAGCCGCCGAAGAACATCGGCAGCTTCGCCAATTGCGCGCCCGCGACCAGTCCAAGCGAGACCGCCTCGGCGCCCGTCACGGTGCGGTAGAGCCCCGGCTCGCTGAGCACCGGGGGCATGTGCAATTGCTTGATCGGACCCGACAGCTCGGCGGTCTCGCCATAGGCATGGCCGGCATCGAGCGCGGCGATATTGGCATCGGCGATATCGGGGTTGCGGCGGAATTTCTGCTTCAGCCACTCGTGGATCGGCGCGCGGTCGCGGTCGAACAGCCACAGCGCCAGCCCCAGCGTCCACATGTTCTTCGAGCGAAGCGCGTCCTTGTTGCCCAACCCGTATGGCTTGACTGCCTCGATCGTTTTCTCGCTGATGTCAAAGGCGAGCAGATCGAACTTCGCCAGGCTGCCGTCTTCGAGCGGGTTGGAGTCGTAATGCGCCTTGTCGAGATTGCGCTTGGTGAAGGCACCGGTGTCGGCGATCACCAGACCACCGGGCTTGAGCGCGGAGATGTTCACCTTGAGCGCTGCCGGGTTCATCGCCACCAGCACATCGGGAGCATCGCCCGCGGTGTTGATCTCGCGGCTGCCGAAGTTGATCTGGAAGGCCGAGACCCCGAACAGCGTGCCGGTTGGCGCGCGGATTTCGGCGGGGAAATCGGGGAAGGTCGCCAGATCGTTGCCCGCCAGCGCGGTGGACAGGGTGAACTGTCCCCCGGTCAGCTGCATACCGTCGCCACTGTCGCCGGCGAACCGGACCACGACGGCTTCGGGGGTGTCTGAAATGCCGTCCTGCGGCGCGGTGGCGGCAGTTGCCATCCGGAAATTCCTTATCGCGCGCCGCGCGTGTGCGGCGCTGGTGTCATTCGAGTGCCGGACCTAGGAGCCGCCCCCTGCTCCCGCAATCAAGTTTTTCTCCGTCGACGACAAAATCGCGGCTGGCAAAGCCCTAGCGAGACGCTAAGCCTTCGGCAAAGAGAACAGGGAGAGCAGACGATGGCCAAGGGCGAACATTACGTGCGCGACGACGTGCGCGGATTTCTCGACATGCTCGAGCAGATGGGCGGCAAGGGAGTCGAGGAAGTCGGCGCCGTCGAGGGACGCATGCAGATGCGCGCGATGAAAGCGGTGGCCGAGGCCGACAACCGCGAGCTCGCCGTGCACCGCGACCTTACCTGCCCCGGCCCCGACGGCGATATTCCGCTGCGGCTCTACGACACCAAGGATACGCGCGAAGCCGGACCTTGCGTGGTATTCCTCCACGGCGGTGGTTTCGTGATCGGCGATATAGAGGTCTATGACTCGCTGTGCAGCGAGATCGCCTACCAGCTCGACCTGCCGGTGATCTCGGTCGAATACCGACTCGCGCCCGAGCACCCCTTCCCCGCTGCGCCCGACGATTGCGAGGCCGCGGCGCGCTGGATCGCCACCTCACCCGCCGAACTGGGCCGCGAAGTCACCGGCCTGGTCATCAGCGGCGATAGCGCCGGCGGCAATCTCACCATCGTCACCACCAACCAGCTGGTCAACGAACCCGCAGCAGTGCCGGTGCTGGTGCAGGCGCCGTTCTACCCAGTCGCCAGCGATATCAGCGAACACAGCAGCTTCGCGCTGTTCAACGAAGGTTTCCTGCTGACCGGCGCGGCAATGGCCTGGTTCACCCAGCAATATGGCGGCGATGCGCAGGATCCGCGTCACACCCCGATGGTCGGCGACTGCGCCAACACCCCGCCGACGGTGATCTGCACCGCCGGGCTCGACCCCTTGCGCGATTCGGGCCGCGAATACGCCGCGCATCTGATCCAGCAGGGCACCGAGGTGAGCTATTTCGAATTTCCCGGGGTGATCCACGGCTTCATCACGCTGCGCAAGGCGATCCCCAGCGGGCAGGCCGACCTCGAGGCCTTCCTCGGCGCAATCAAGGTCAAGCTGGCGCGGCTGACGCGATGAACGACGCAACGCATCCACTGGGTTACCGCCCCTGCGTCGGGGTAATGCTGGTCAACGCCCAGGGCCGCGCCTTCGTCGGGCGGCGGATCGACAACAAGGAAGGCGACTGGTGGCAGATGCCCCAGGGCGGGGTCGACGAGGGCGAGGACCTCGAGGATGCGGCGCTGCGCGAGCTGGGCGAGGAGACCGGCGCGAAGCCCGAGCATATCACCCTGCTCAAGCGGATGGATGAGGCGATGCGATACGACCTGCCCGAGGAACTGATCGGCAAACTGTGGGGCGGCAAATACCGCGGGCAGGAGCAGGTGTGGTATCTGGCGCGCTTCACCGGCGCCGACGAGGATATCGATCTCGAGGCGCATAATCCGCCCGAATTCTGCGACTGGAAATGGGTCGATCCCGAACAGCTGCCCGAGTTGATCGTGCCGTTCAAGAAGCGCGTCTATCGCACCGTGCTGGAAGCTTTTCGCGAGCTGGTCTGAGCGGCTGCGCGCTCGCGCCGCCTGCCCAGATCAGTTGGACTGAACCACCTCGGTATCGGGCAGCACCGCTTCGGCAGTCAGCACCCGATCCTTGGGGCCTTGCGCGATCGATTGCGCCAGCCGCTGTGTCTCGGGGCAGGCTTCGCCGCACAGCGATTCCAGCTTGGCGAGGTTGAGGCGGGCCTTTGCCACCGCGCCCTTCTCGACCAGAGCCGCGCCTTCGCCCGAGATCGCGGCGAGATTGCCCGGATCGCGGACCAGCGCTTCGCGGTAATAGCGGATCGCCTTGCCCTGCAGATCGTCGCGGCGCGCGGCGCGCGCCAGTTCGAGGAAGATCGGCGTGTAGCCCGGATCGACTGCCAGCGCGGCTTCGAAAGAATCAATCGCCACCTGCGTATCGCCAGCTTCCAGCGCGGCGCGGCCATCGGCGATCAGCATAGCGGCGCGTGGGGCCGGCTCGCGGTCGGCGCCAAGGCTCGCGCTCGCGGTCATCACGAGGGCCAGCGAAAGGGCAGCGGCGGCGGGGGCAAAGCGCATGATCGTCTCCAGGGTGCCTTGATGGCGGGAATGGGCTTGGTCAGCCATAATGGGCCGGATTATCACGCCTAAGCTGCACAGGCGATGAAAAATCCGTCGGTGCCGTCCTGGAGCGGAGTGAGGCGGGTACCCTTCCCGCGTTCGCGACCGAGCGGGAGCGCCAATGGTGACGCCGCAAGCTGCGGATGGCGCGCGAGCAGCGCGTCGAACTGCTTTGCGCCCTCGGCATCGAGCAGCGAACAGGTGACATAGACAAGCCGACCGCCGGGCCGCAGCAGCCCCACCGCCAAATCGAGAATATGCGCCTGCAATTGCACCAGCCGTGCAAGCTCGCCCTCGTCGAGCCGCCAGCGCGCCTCGGGGTTGCGGCGCCAGGTCCCGGTCCCAGAACAGGGCGCGTCGACCAGCACCGCATCGGCCTGTCCCGCAAGATCGCCCAGTGCTTCCATCTCGCGACCGGGGTTGAGCAGGCGGGTCTCGATCAGGCTGGCACCGGCGCGTTGGGCGCGCGGCGCGAGCCGCGAGAGCCGGTTGCGATCGGTGTCGGCAGCGATCAGGCGACCCTGATTGTCCATCGCCGCGGCCAGCGCGAGCGTTTTGCCCCCGCCCCCGGCGCACAGATCGACGACGGTCTCACCAGGCTGCGCGTCGAGCGCGAGACAGGCGAGCTGCGATCCGGTGTCCTGCACCTCGATCAGCCCCTCGCTCCATTGCGGCCATTGCTCGACCGCGGTTCCGGTCGCGACACGCAGGCCCTGCGGCGCGGCGGTGGTTTCGGCGGGTTCGGGCAGCTCGAGCGTGGCGCGCTCAGCCTTGAGTGTGTTGACCCTCAGATCGAGCGGCGCGCGACCGAGCAGCGCGTCGGCCTCCTCGTCCTCGACGCCGGAGCGCGCGAGTCGCTCGACCAGCCAAGCGGGCGCGACGCCGCCAGCCGCAGGCTGTTCGCCCGAGCTAATCGCCGGGGCGCCGTAGTTCGATCCGTCGAACAGCGGCGCGATGGCGGGATCGGTCTCGGCCAGCCGCAGCAGCGCGGCGCGGCCCGTGGCGGGGACGGGGCCGCAGGCGCGAATGGTACGATAGACCAGCTCGCGGATCGCGCGACGGTCCTTGGAACCGGCGAAGCGATTGGCGCGAAACCATTCGGCGAGTATGCGGTCGGCGGGCGCGCCCTTGCCGCGCGCGGCGGCGATGATCGAGTCTAGCAGTTCGATCGCGGTTTGGATGCGAGCGGCGGGGGTCATCGTGGCAAAAGGTGGCGATCAGCGGGTTGGATAATTCGGCGCCTCTCGGGTGATCGCGACGTCATGGACGTGGCTCTCGGTCAGGCCCGCACCGGTGATCCGCACGAATTGCGCCTTGTTGCGCAGTTCCTCGATGGTCGAGGCGCCGGTGTAGCCCATCGCCGCTTTGATCCCGCCGACCAGCTGGTGGACCACCGCGCTCGCCGGACCCTTGTATGGCACCTGCCCCTCGATGCCTTCGGGGACGAGCTTCTGCGCCGAAACGTCCTGCTGGAAATAGCGGTCGGCGCTGCCGCGCGCCATCGCACTCACGCTGCCCATGCCACGATAGCTCTTGTAGCTGCGGCCTTGGTAGATGAAGGTCTCGCCCGGCGCTTCCTCGGTTCCCGCAAGCATCGAGCCGATCATGACGCATGACGCGCCCGCGGCGAGCGCCTTGGCGGCATCGCCGCTGGTCCTTAGCCCGCCGTCGCCGATCACGGGAATGCCGTGCTTCTCGCCCTCGGCGGCGCAGTCCATGATGGCGGTCAATTGCGGCACACCGACCCCGGCGACCACGCGAGTGGTGCAGATCGAGCCCGGGCCGATCCCGACCTTGACGGCATCCGCGCCCGAACCGGCGAGTGCTCTGGTCGCCTCGGCGGTGGCGACATTGCCCGCGATCACCTGGACCGAATTGGACAGTTTCTTGACCCGCTCAACCGCGCGCGCGACCTCCTTGTTGTGGCCATGCGCGGTGTCGATCACCACCACATCGACCTCGGCATCGATCAACGCCTCGGTGCGTTCGAAGCCGGCATCGCCCACCGTGGTCGCGGCGGCGACGCGCAGCCGCCCGGTCTCGTCCTTGGTGGCGTTGGGATAGGCAACCGCCTTTTCGATATCCTTGACCGTGATCAGCCCGACGCAATGGCCGTGATCGTCGACCACCAGGAGCTTTTCGATCCGCCGCTGGTGGAGCAGCCGGCGGGCTTCTTCCTGCCCGGTTCCCAGCGGCACGGTGGCGAGATTGTCGGTGGTCATCAGCTCGCGCACCGGCTGGAGCGGGTTCTCGGCGAAGCGGACATCGCGGTTGGTGACGATGCCGACCAGCCTGCCCGCAAGATCGGTCACGGGGATGCCGCTGATGCGGTTGGCCGCCATGAGCTCCTGCGCCTCGCCCAGCGTGGCGTCGGGATGGATGGTTATCGGATTGACCACCATGCCGCTCTCGTAGCGCTTGACCGCGCGCACCGCGGCGACCTGTTCATCGATCATGAGATTGCGGTGCAGCACGCCGATCCCGCCCATCTGCGCCATGGCGATCGCCATGTCTGCTTCGGTGACCGTATCCATCGCGCTGGAGATCACCGGAATGTTGAGCGAAATCGCGCGCGTCAGTCGGGTCGAGGTATCCGCCATCGAGGGCAGGATATCGCTCTCGGCCGGACGCAGCAGCACGTCGTCGAAGGTCAGGCCGAGGGGGATGTCCATGAATGCCACTTTCTTTACGCGGGGGAGGAATCGTGGCGGCCCATGTAACGACGGTTTGTGACGGGCGCTAGTGCCCTTCCTTCCCTGCCGTCAGGTCGCCCCGACGGGTTACACTCGAAAGGCGACAAGTCACTCCGCGGTCCAGCCACCATCCATGCTCCAGTTTGCGCCGGTGACGTTTTGCGCCTCGTCGCGGCAGAGGAACACGGCCAGTGCGCCGACCTCTGCGGGCTGGACGAATTTCTTGGTCGCCTGTTTGACCAGCAGGACATCGTTGATGACTGCGTCGCGGGTCAGACCGCGCGCCGCCATCGTGTCGGGGATCTGGTTCTCGACCAGCGGGGTCCAGACATAGCCGGGGCTGATGCAATTGGCGGTAACGCCGTGTTCGGCGAGTTCGAGCGCGACCGTCTTGGTCAGCCCGTCGAGCCCGTGCTTGGCGGCATTGTAGGCGCTCTTGAAGGGCGAGGCGACCTTGGAGTGCGCACTGGCGGTGTTGATGATCCGGCCCCAGCCGCGCGCCTTCATCGCCGGCACCGCGAGTCTTGTCGTGTGGAACGCCGCGCCGAGGTTGAGCGCGATGATCGTGTTCCATTTGGCCACCGGGAAATCCTCGATCGGCGCGACGTGTTGCATCCCGGCGTTGTTGACGAGGATGTCGATCGCCCCCGCCTCGGCCATCATCGCCTCGATCTGCGCCACATCGGTGAGGTCGGCGCCCGAATGGCTGGCACCCAGTTCCTCGCACAGCTTGGCGATTTCAGCCTCGTCGCCAAAGCCGTTGAGGACGATTCCGGCCCCCTCTGCATGCAACGCTCGGGCAATGGCGAGGCCGATGCCCGAGGTCGATCCGGTGACGAGCGCGCGTTTTCCTTCGAGAAACAAATTGGCCTCCAAACGTTAATCGGTGTTTCACGCCGCATCGCGCAAGCCAGGCGCGCTGTCCAGCGGTGACCTTCAGGGGGATTACGACATGCGGCTCAATCCGTTCAATACCGATAATATTCGTGTGGGCAGCACCGGCGGTGGGATGCCGGGGGGCAAGGCCGGCGGTCTGGGCTGCGGGACCATCGTCCTCGCCGCGCTGGGCTATTTCGTCTTCGGGCTGGACCCGATGCAGACCGCCGCGACCGTCGAGGGCATGCAGGGCGACACTGCAATCGAGGCCCCGGCAAACGAGGACGAACAGGCGCTCTGTACATCCAATCCCTATGCCACTGAAACCTGCAACGCGCTGCAATCGCTCAACCAGACCTGGTCAGGCATTTTCGCCGAACAGAACATTCCGTTCGAGGACCCTTTCCTGCGCTTCCCCGCGAGCGGTCGGTTCGACACCGCTTGCGGTCAGGCCTCGACCGGCATGGGGCCGTTCTACTGTCCAGCCGAACAGACGATCTATATCGACACCGGTTTTTACGACCAGCTTGGCCGGATGGCGGGCGATAGCGGGGATTTCGCGCGCAATTACGTGGTCGCTCACGAATACGGCCATCACATCCAGGCGATTACCGGGATCGCCAGCCAGATCGCCAGCGTGCGGCGGCAGAGCCCGAGCAACGCCAATCGCCTGCAGGTGTTGATGGAGCTGCAGGCGGATTGCTATGCTGGCGTATGGGCGGGCCGCAACCGCGATCGGATCGAGCCCGGCGATATCGAGGAAGGACTGCGAGCCGCCAGCGCCATCGGCGACGACACGTTGACCCAGGGAAGGGTGAATCCCGAGAACTTCACCCACGGCACCAGCGAACAGCGGATGCAAGCGCTGCGGCTCGGCCTCGAGGGCGACGACCGCGCGTGCGACGCGATCACGCAGATCGGCTGAGCCGCAGTCACCAGCGCGTCAGCCCTCTGCGCGCATCTCGGCCAGTGCCTCGTCGAGCGAGCGCAACGCTTCGGCGCGTTCGACCTCGGACAGATTGCGATCGCTGCGAATCGCCCGCCGTGCGCTGTCGAGCGCCGCGCGCGCGGTTTCCAGCGCCGCCGCCTGACAGACGAACAGCGCCTCGCGGCCCGCGCCGGTGGTGCCGCTGCGGATGATCTCGGTCTGGCCCTGCTGGCAGGTCATCACGACCTTGGGTGCCGCGGAACGCCCCTGGCTGACCGCCAGCCGGATCTCGCGCCGCAATTCGCCGCCCTCGGCGAAATCACGGCGCAATTCGGCCATGCCGGCGCGCAGCTCCGCGCGTTCCTCCGCGGTCAACGCTTGTTCCCTCGCCCGCAGCACCTGGCGCTCCGCAGCTTCGAGCCCTGCCTCGGCGGCGCCCAACTCGCGCTCGACCCGCGTTTCGACTTCGCGCTCGATGGTGAGATCGATGTTCATTTCCGGCTCGACCGGCGAGGCGGGGGGTGCCGGCGGCGCAGGCGGCGGCGCAGGAGTATTCGGGGCCGAGGGTGCGGTGGGCGCTTGCGGGGCAGTCGGCACGGCGGGAACCTCAGGGGCGATCGTCTCGGCATAAGTGATCGAAGCGGTCAACGGGAGCGCGAGCGCGACGCCGGCGAGTAAAGCGTGTCCGGCAAAGCGGCGGCGGGGGGAAATATCGGCCATGGTAAGGCTCCTCAGACGGTGGATGATCGATTTGTCGCCCAGCACCGGGCAGGCCATCGGCGCGGCCAGCGCCAGCCGAGGTGCGGCGCCCGCGGTGGTGGCGAAGCCGGCGATGATGGCGGCATAGGCAGCGCGTTCGTCGCGGCTGCGCGCGGCGACGACGCGCGCGTCGCAGGCGGCCTCCTGATCGCGCCGCAGCGCGGTCCAGCCGGCCCAGCCTAACGGGTTGAACCAGTGCGCTGCGAACAGCGGCTGGACGACGACATTGGCAAGCAGGTCGTGCCCGCGATGATGGGCCAGCTCGTGCGCGATGACGAGATCGCGCTTGCGGCGATCGCTCTGGGCCATGAAGCCCGCGGGCAGCGCGACGACTTTGTCGAACACGCCGAACGCCACCGGTCCAAGCGTTGCGGCGGTTTCGACAAGCCGCACGCGGCCGACCTCGCCCACCGGCTTCGCGCCCAAGAGCAGCTCGCGGCGCATGGCGAAGTAGAGCGCAAAGCGTCGCATCAGGAAAATTCCGGCGCCGACCGACCACACGACCAGCAGGGGGGTGAGCCAATCGATCGGCGCAACCGACGCGGCGACAGGCAGCGGGGAGACGGGTGCAATCTCGATCGCTTGCGCGAAGGAATGCATCGCCAGCATGGAAGCCGGATCGGTCGCTGCCAGATCGGCAACCGGCGGAGCAGTCTCGGCGGGCAGGAGCCAGGCCGGCAAGGTGATCGGAGGAATGACGAGCCGCAGCAGCGGCAGCGCCCACAGCGCATAGGCCGCCTGCGCGCCGAAATGCCGTGCGACCGGTCGGCGCAGCACCAGCACCAGCGCGATCAGCGCCCCGGTCCACAAGAGCGTATCGAGTAGGTAATGGTTCATTGGCGCAGCTCCTTCAGCAGGGCTTCCATCTCTGCGAGATCCTGATCGGTGAGCGCCTCGCTCTGCGCCAGATGCGCGAACAAGGAGGACGCGCGTCCGCCGAACAGGCGGTCGACCAGCCGCTGCGATTCACCGCCGACATAGGCCGAGCGCGCGATCAGCGGGCGATAGAGAAAGCGGCGCCCCTCGGGTTCGGTCGCCACCGCGCCCTTGGTCACCAGCCGCGAAAGCAGCGTCTTGACCGTGGCGATCGACCACTCACGGGTTTCGCAGATCGCCTCGCAGACATCGGTGGCGGAGCGCGGGCTCTGGTCCCACAGCACCTCCATCACCGCGTGTTCGGCATCGGATATGCGTTCACCGGAAGGATCGCTCGGCATGGTCGGGAGGGCTCTCTGCTGCTTCTCGATTACATCTGTAGACGTTATGACTACGCTTGTAAACATGGCTCGCCGATGAACAAAAATCCGGAAGGGTATGCGCTGTCGTGCGCTGCACCGGCACCTCCCCGAGAATGCCAGAGACATGGACGAAGACAAACGCCAGGCTGCTCTCACCGCGCCGCAAAAACTGGAACTCATCGCCGAGGTTATTTGAACGTATTTCCAGTTTCGCGTGTACAGGCGCGCGATGACCGCCGCGCAGCGCTCGGACGAATGAAAAAGGCCGGAGCGTTTCCGCCCCGGCCCGTATTAAAACCTTCCGAGGCGCTCGGCCTCAATACACCCGCGCCTTGGGCACGATATAATCCACATCGTCGGTCAGCGTGAACTCGTGCACCGGGCGGTAGTCGATGGCGATCTTGCCGCCCTTGCCGCCCCAGCCATCGAACGTGGCGATGGTGTGCTTCATCCAGTTCGCGTCGTCGCGATCGGGGAAATCCTCATGCGCATGCGCGCCGCGGCTTTCCTTGCGATTCTCGGCCGATGCCATGGTGACATTGGCCTGCGCCATCAGATTGTCGAGCTCGAGCGTCTCGATCAGATCGCTGTTCCAGATCAGCGAACGGTCGGTGACATGGATGTCCTCCATCCGCTTGTTGACCTGCGCGAGCGCCTCGACGCCCTGCGCCAGCAGTTCGCTGTTGCGGAACACCGCGGCGTGCTTCTGCATGCCCTTCTGCATCTCCGCGCGCACCTCGGCGGTGGGCGAACCGCCATTGGCATGGCGGAAATGGTCGAGCCTCGTCAGCGCCAGATCGGCGCTGTCGGCGGGCAGTTCGTCATGGCTCGCGTTGGCCTTGATCAACTCGTTCAACCGGTGACCGGTCGCGCGACCGAATACCACGAGATCGATCAGCGAGTTCGATCCCAGGCGATTGGCGCCATGGACCGAAACGCAGGCCGCCTCGCCCACCGCGAACAGGCCGGGAACGATCTTCTCAGGGTCCGCCGGATCGCCCGCCATCACTTCGCCGTGATAGTTACAGGGGATGCCGCCCATGTTGTAATGCACCGTCGGGGTGACGGGCAGAGGCTGACGCGTCAGATCGACGCCGGCGAAAATCTTGCCGCTCTCGGTAATCCCCGGCAGCCGCTCAGCGAGAATCGCGGGGTCGATGTGGTCGAGATGGAGGTAGATGTGGTCCCCCTCCGCGCCGACACCGCGCCCTTCGCGCATTTCCAGCGCCATCGAACGGCTGACGACATCGCGGCTGGCGAGATCCTTGGCAGAGGGGGCATAGCGCTCCATGAAGCGCTCGCCCTCCGAATTGGTCAGATAGCCGCCCTCGCCGCGCGCGCCTTCGGTGATCAGCACGCCCGCGCCGTAAATGCCGGTGGGGTGGAACTGGACGAACTCCATGTCCTGCAGCGGGAGGCCCGCGCGCAGCACCATGCCGCCGCCATCGCCGGTACAGGTGTGCGCACTGGTGGCGGTGAAGTAGCAGCGGCCGTAGCCGCCGGTCGCAAGCACGACCGAGTGAGAGCGGAAACGGTGGATCGTGCCGTCGTCGAGACACATCGCGATTACCCCGACGCAGATCTTGCCCGAGGGCGTGTCCTTCATGATCAGGTCGAGCGCGAAATATTCGATGAAGAAGTCCGCGGCGTATTTCAGGCTCTGCTGATAGAGCGCGTGCAGCATCGCGTGACCGGTGCGGTCTGCCGCGGCGCAGGTGCGCTGCACCGGCGGGCCGGCGCCCATGTTCTGCATGTGGCCGCCGAAGGGCCGCTGGTAGATCGTGCCGTCCTGGTTGCGGCTGAAGGGCACGCCAGCGTGCTCGAGCTCGTAGACCGCCTGCGGCGCTTCGCGCACCATATATTCGATCGCGTCCTGGTCGCCGAGCCAGTCGGAGCCCTTGACCGTGTCGTACATATGCCACGACCAGTGGTCGGGGGTGTTGTTGCCGAGGCTGGCGGCGATGCCGCCCTGCGCCGCGACGGTGTGAGACCGGGTGGGGAACACCTTGGAGATATTGGCGGTCTTGAGCCCGGCCTCGGCCGCGCCCATGGTCGCGCGCAGGCCCGAACCGCCAGCGCCCACGACGACGACGTCATAGGTGTGCTCGATGATCGGATAGGCGCGGTCGCCGATGGTGAAGGTATCGGTGCTGGCCATCAGGCAGCTCCTGCAAAAGCGAGACGGGCGATGCAGACCAGCGTAAATACACCGCCCCCGATCGCGACGAAATTGAGCAGCGCAAGCGCGGCGAACTTGTTGCCCGAGGTGTGGACGTAATCCTCGATAACGACCTGCAGCCCGAGGCGCGCGTGCCAGAACACGCTGATCACCAGCAGCGCCAGCGCGGTCGCAACCAGCGGCTGCGAAACCCAGCCTGCCATAGCGGCGTAATCATAGGCCGGGAGCAGCGCCATGCTGACCACCAGGAAGGTCATCAGCACCAGATTTCCGATCGCTGTCAGGCGCTGGACCAGCCAGTGATGCGCGCCGTGATGCGCGGAGCCCAGCCCGCGGACCCGGCCGATGGCCGTGGTCTTGCTGCCATAGCGTTCGAATGTGGTGTGTTTGCCCATGGTCGATGAATCTTTCACTTAAGGAACACCACCGCCCAGAACGCCACCGTCAGCAGCACGCCTGCCGCGATCACGACATAGGAGCCGGTCTTGTTCCGCTCGATCTCGTAGCCAGCGCCGATATCGAGAACGAAATGGCGCAGTCCCGAGCTCAGGTGGTTGAAGAAGGCCCAGGTCAACCCGATCAGCACCAGGATCCCGATCGGGCTACCCATCACGCCGGCGAAGCTGTCGTAGGCCTCGGGTCCGGCGGCGAGCGCGCCCAGCCACCATACCAGTACCGCCAGCCCGACCGTCGCCATGCCGGAGCCAGTGACGCGGTGGAGGATCGAGACCAGCATATGCGGGCCCCATTTCCAGATCTGCAGATGCGGTGAAAGCGGGCGGTCGGCCATGATTTGTGTCCGGTCGGTGGGAATTGGAGGCTCTCCTTAGCGGACATCGCGCACGAGACAAGGCGCGTCCCCTCGACAAATGACGCAAATTTGCGAATAGGCGCTTGCATGACTTGCATCTTGCTCACCGGATCGAGCCGCGGGATCGGCGCGGCAGCCAAATCGGCACTCGAGGCGCGCGGCGTCAAGGTCGTCGGCCAGGCGACTACCAGCACCGCAACAGACACTGTGCCTGCGGACTTTACAGAACCCTTCGCGCCGCACGAATTGTGGCAGGCGGCGCTCGCCCGCGCCGGGGGCGAGATCGACGTGCTGGTCAACAACGCCGGACTGTTCGCGCCCAACCCGCTCGACGCTTCCGACATGCACTGGCTTGCAGCTTTCGAGGACACGATGCGGATCAACCTCACCGCCGCGGCTCAGCTCTCGCGCTTCGCGGTGCTCCACTGGCAGGAACGCGCCGCCAGGGGCGACACGCGCGGCGGTCGCATCGTCCATGTTGCCAGCCGCGCGGGCCATCGCGGCGACAGCCCGGCGCATTGGCACTACGCCGCCAGCAAGGGCGGGATGCTGGCGCTGCACAAGACCATCGCGCGTGCCTATGCTGGCGAAAACATCCTGAGCTTCGCGATCGCGCCGGGCTTCACCGATACCGCGATGGCGGGCGACTATCTCGACAGCCGCGGCGGCCCCGGCCTGCTCGCCGATATACCGCTCGGCCGCGTCGCCGAGCCCGAGGAAATCGCTGCGATGATCGCATTCTGCGCGCTCGACGCGCCCCCCAGCATGACCGGAACCACGCTCGACGCCAATGGCGCGAGCTATGTACGGTAATAGGGCTGAGGAACTGGCCATGACAGACAGCTGGAAAATTTCGGGCGAGGTCGCGCGGTTTCGTGCGCACGAGGCACTCGAACGGCAGGCGGCGGATGACGATTGGGACCCCGAAATCGTTCTCACCGCGCATGAAATCGCAGAACCGCAGCCAGAAGAATGGATGCTCGAGGCCTGGCTTCCGCGGCGCCCTACCGCAGCGGACAAGCGCGCCATCAATGCGCTGTTCGACGGCGATCCGCCGCTCTTCAGGATCGAGAAACTCCCGCCTACCGACTGGGTCACGCAGAGCCAGCAGGGGGTCGAGCCAATCCGCGCCGGACGCTTTTATGTCCACACCCCCGATCACGCGCCCGATCCTGCCGCGATCAATCTCGCGATCCCCGCTAGCCAGGCCTTTGGCACCGGGCAGCACGCCACAACTGCGGGTTGCCTCGCCATGCTCGACCGGATGAAGCGCGAGGGGCTGGTGGTGCGCAACCATGCCGATATCGGCACCGGCACCGGGCTGCTCGCCTTTGCCGCGATGCATCTGTGGCCGATGGCCCATGCCACTGCGTCGGATATCGATCCGGTCTGCCTGGATGTGATCCTGACCAATGCGCGCAGCAATGACGTGCCGCTGGGCGAAGGCCCCGGCGCGCTGACCCCGGTGATCGCCGACGGGATGGACGATCCCGTGCTGCGCTCGCGCGGGCGCTACGATCTGCTGATCGCCAACATCCTCGCCGGCCCGCTGATCGAGCTCGCGCCCGAATTCGCCGCCGCCACCGCGCCCGGCGGCAATGTGGTGCTGGCCGGCTTGCTCGAGACACAGGAAGCCGATGTCCGCGCCGCCTATCGCCGTCAGGGGATGCGGTTGGCGCGGCGGCTGGTGAAAGGCGATTGGTCGATCCTGTGGCTGCGCAACAGCCGCATCCGCTGAAGCGCTGGCGCGTTTGGCTGGCGGGGCTCGCGCTGGCCCCGCTTTTGATCGCGGCCGCGTTCCTGCTGGGCGCATGGGTTGGCGCCGCGCTGCCGCGCAATCCCGGCTGGAGCGAACCGGACACAGGCATCACCATCATGGTCGAGACCAATGGCGTCCACACCGGGATCGTCATGCCGGTGGTCACTCCGGTCAAGGACTGGCGCACCACCTTCCCCTCCGCGGGACAGCCGCGCCCCGATGGGCAATTGCCCACGCATATCGCGATCGGCTGGGGGGAGAAGGAGGTGTTTCTCAACACCCCGACCTGGGGCGATCTCAAGCTTTCGACCGTCGTGCGGATCGTCCTTTACGGCGGTGAAGGACTGATGCGGGTGGGTCACTACGTCCGTCCGATGGCTTCCGAACACCATCGCCCGGTGACCTTGCGCCCCGAGGAATACGCGCGGATGGTCGAACGCATCGAGGCCGCGCTCCCCGCGCTGCCGCCCGGCGCCACGCGGCGTAATCATGCCAGCTACGAACTGGGCGCGCGCAATTACGACGCCGCCGGACGCTACACGCTCACCAACACCTGCAACCAGTGGGTCGGCGACGTGCTCGCCCATGCGGGGATGACGATCGGGGTGTGGACACCGATGGCCGGCGGCGTGATGCGATGGGTCGACGAACCCGAACCGGTGACAAGCTACCGCTCCGTCCCGCTCTGAACGGAACAAGCCCCCGCCGTCGCCCATTCAGTTGAAGACAGCGAAATCGAAAGGGCAGACATGACCAGGACACTTCTCATCACCGGCGCCTCCACCGGGATCGGAGCTGCCAGCGCCCGCGCCGCCGCAGCAGCCGGCTGGAACGTCGCGTTGCTGGCACGCTCGGGCGACAAGCTCGACACGCTCGCATCCGAGATCGGCAATGCCGCTCTGGCGCTGGAATGCGACATCACCGATCGCGCCGCGCTAGACGGCGCGATCGAGAAGACGGTCGCGCGCTTCGGCGGGCTCGACGCGGTATTCGCCAATGCCGGAACGGGCGTGAGCAAGGCAGGGGTCGAGAACGGCGACCCCGATGAATGGCACAAGATGATCGAGCTCAACGTGCTCGCCGTGCTGCAGACCGCGCACGCCACTCTGCCGCATCTGCGCAAGACCGAGGGGCATTTCGTCGTCACCGGCTCGAAAGCCGGCCGCGACCATCTCAAGGGCTCGGTCTATGGAGCGACCAAGTGGTTCATCCACGGACTGGCGGGAAATCTCGCCGAGGAAATGCGCGAATGGGGTGGTCGCTGCACCGTGATTTCGCCCGGCATGGTCGACACGCCCTTCTTCGACGAAGCCAAGCCCGAAAAGCTCCAGCCCGAGGATGTCGCCGATGCGCTGGTCTTTGCGCTGACGCAGCGCAAGACATCGGCGATCCGTGAAATCCACCTGATGCCCAACGACTGAGAATGCCGGAAAGGTCGCGCCGGGGCTTCGTGGTCAAGGTTCGGTGGTCACCGCGCCGCTGATCGGCTCGCCGCCAGCGGGTGGCGGATAGGCCGCCTCGTCGTAGCGGACGACGGCGCGCACCAGTTCCTGCATCATCGCCATCCGCGCGGGCACGGGCGCTGCGGTGCGGCGGATCATGGCGACCACGGCATACTCCCTCCCCGCAGGCGAGGTGATGATCCCGATATCGTTGTAGCCCGACTGTTCGCCGCCGAACTCCTGCCCGGTCCCGGTCTTGTGCGCGATGGTCCAGTTCGGCGGCACCCCGCCCTTGAGTCGGCGTGGTCCGCTATGGGTCTGTTCGAGCGTGGCCAGCATCAATTCGGTCGAGACCGAAGACAGCAGCTCGCCGCGAGCCAGCTGGCCCAGCGCATGCGCGATCCCGATCGGCGATGCACCATCGATCGGATCGGCGAGATAAGCCTCGAAACTGCTCCGGCGGACCGCATCGGGCAAGGCGTCGCGCGCATCGTAGAAGCCCCGGCCGACCGAATAGGCCTGGTTCCAGCGCAAGCCGGCGATGCCGCTCTGCTTGGTCCGCTCGTCGGTACCGAAGCGGATGCCCGCCAGATCGGAACTCTCGATGAACTTCTGGACCGTCTCCGGGCCACCGATCCGGCGCAGGATGCGATCGTTGGCGGTGTTGTCGCTGCGGGTGAGCGCGCGATCGAGCAGATCGCCATAATCGGTGTCGAACCGCCCGCGGGTACGGACGATCTCGCGGATCGGCTGGTGGAACAGCGTCAAGTCCTCGCGCCTCAGCGTGACCGGTTCGGCGAGATCGAAGCGGCCTTCGTCGGCCTCGTTCAGGGCCGCGAGCGCAACCCAGAACTTGCTGACGCTTTGCTGCGGATAGAGTGCGTCGCCCTGCGCATGGATGATACGCCCCGTGGCAATATCCTGCACCGCCAGCCCCGCCTCGCCGGCGAAGCCCGAGGCCAGCGACGCAAGCTCTTCCTCCAGCGCGGTTTCGGACGGGTTCAAAGCGACAGGCACGATGACCGTGGCGGGTTCGGTTTCCTCATTTCTCTCGAGTATACGCGGCAGCAGGGCCACCAGCACTGCCAGCCCCAGCACGGGCAGCAGCAGCACGAGAAAGCGGACCAGCGGCGACACGCTCCACCAATGGCCCGCCTCGGCGGATTTCGCGAGGGGAAGCGATCCGGGGAGCGGTTGTCCCGGGGGCGGGGGTTTGCCGTCAATGTCTCGCATCATCCGGCCGCCGCGACGATCCTGGCCCATTCGCTTTCCTCGATCACTTCGATGCCGAGTTCCGCGGCTTTTTTCAGTTTCGACCCGGCACCCGGCCCCGCGACCACCAGATCGGTCTTGGCGCTCACCGAGCCCGATGCCTTCGCACCCAGCCGCTCGGCCTGCGCCTTGGCTTCGTCGCGGCTCATGGTTTCGAGTCTGCCAGTGAAGACCACCGTCTTACCGGTGACCGGGCTGTCCTGCGTTTCGACCTCATAGCGAGGGGGCGAAACCTCTTCGAGCAAATCGTCCCACACCGTGCGGTTGTGATCCTCGTGGAAGAAATCCGCCAGCGCGTGCCCGACCGCGATACCGATCCCGTCCGCACGCACCTCGAAGATCGCCTTCACCGCCTCGACCATACGGGTGTTGAACGGGCTTTCCTTTTCCTCGGCGCCGCGCGGGTTTTGCTCGCGATAGGCAGCGAACTCGGCAGCCTTCTCGGGCAGGCGGCGAAGATCGCCCAGCCCTTTCATCAGATCGCGCGCGGTCACCGCGCCGACGTGGCGAATACCCAGCCCGAACAGCAGCCGCGCCGCATCGGGCGTGCGCTTCGCCTCGATACTTGCCAACAGATTGTCCACAGACTTGTCCTGCCAACCCTCGAGCGCGAGGATCTCCTCGCGGCGGGTCTTCAACCGGAAGATATCGGCGGGGCTTTCGAGCCAGCCAAGCGCGAAGAACTGGTCGATGGTCTTCTCGCCCAGCCCGTCGATGTCGAGCGCAGCCCGGCTGACGAAGTGCTTGAGCCGTTCGGTGCGCTGCGCCGGGCAGATCAGCCCGCCGGTGCAGCGCACATCGACCTCGCCCTCCTCGGCCACCGCTTCGCTGCCGCATTCGGGGCAGTGGTCGGGGAAGTGATAGGGGTCGCGCCTGGCATCTGGGGTCAGGTTCTCGACCAGCTGCGGGATCACATCACCCGCGCGCTGGACCAGCACCCGGTCGCCGGGACGCACCCCGAGCCGCGCGATCTCGTCGCGATTGTGGAGCGTGACATTCGTCACCGTCACCCCGCCCACCAGCACCGGGGCGAGCCGCCCGACCGGGGTCAGCTTGCCGGTACGCCCGACCTGGATATCGATGCTCTCGAGCGTGGTTTCGGCGCGCTCGGCTGGAAACTTGTGCGCCAGCGCCCAGCGCGGTGCCTTGGCGACGAAGCCCAGCCGTTGCTGCCAGTCGAGCCGGTCGACCTTGTAGACCACCCCGTCGATTTCATAGGGCAGATCAGCGCGTTGCTCGCCGATTTTCGCATAATGCGCGAGCATCGCGTCGAGGCTCTCGACCCGCGCGAAGAGCGGCGAAAGCGGCAAGCCCCACCGCGCGATCTGCTCCATCACCGCTTGCTGTGTTTCGCCGGGCACCGCGCTCGCCGCGCCCCAGCCATGCGCCCAGAACCTGAGCGGCCGCGCCGCGGTGACGCTGGCATCCTTCTGGCGTAGCGATCCCGCGGCGGCATTGCGCGGATTGGCGAACAGCTTGGCGCCCGCCGCCTCCTGCGCCGCGTTAAGCGCGGCAAAATCCGCGCGCGCCATATAGACCTCGCCGCGAACCTCGAAGACCTCGGGGGCATCGCCCTTAAGTGTTTGCGGAATATCGCCGATATGCGCGACATTGGCCGTGACATCCTCGCCCACCTGCCCGTCGCCCCGCGTCGCCGCACGGACCAGCACGCCGTTCTCGTAGCGCAGCGAGCAGGACAATCCGTCGATCTTGTCCTCGGCGGTGATCGGGACCGGCGCGGTCTCGGGCAGCGACAGGAACCGCCGCACCCGCGCCAGCCATTCGCCCACCTCCTCGCCCGCAAACGCATTGTCGAGGCTCATCATCCGCACTTCGTGCGTCACCTTGGAGAGGAGCGAAGCGGCCACCGCATGACCGACCTGTTGCGAGGGCGAATCGGCGCGCACAAGCTGGGGAAACGCCGCCTCCAATTCGGCATTGCGCCGCACCAGCGCGTCGTATTCCTGGTCGGTAACCTCGGGCGCATCCTCGGCATGATACAGCCGGTCGTGCCGAGCGATGGCGCGCGCCAGCCGCATGAGCTCATTGGCGGCTTCTGCTTCCGTCATATCAGCCACTGCATGACCTCAGGGATGAATAGACAAGGCAGTAAAATCAGCGCTGAGTGGCTACCATATCGCGTGAGCGAACGCGTACGTACACGGTCGAGAAACCAATTTCTCAATAGCAGGTAGTTCTTCACGCCGAGGTAAACGGCAAAAATCCACCACAACGTAAAAAACGGTGCTCGTACGGGATCGTCGATGATCATTAGAAACAGCACCGCGAGTCCCAATATCCCCAACATATTCATCGCAAGTAGACCGAGCACAAAAGTGAATTGAGCGACGTCAAGCTTGAGCGATCCCGTCGACGCGGTCTTAGGTAACATCACACCCCCTCCAGGAGACGATCCGCCTGCGCCCTCGCCTCTGGGGTCACTTCCGCGCCGCTGAGCATCCGCGCGATCTCCTCCTGGCGGCCGGCCTCGTCGAGACGGGCGACGCTGGTGCGGGTGACGGTGCCATCGGAGCTCTTGGCGATCATGTAATGCGTGGTGCCGCGCGCGGCGACCTGCGGGCTGTGGGTGACCGCGAGCAATTGTCCGCCCCCCGCCAGCCGCGCCAGCCGCTCGCCGATCGCGCTCGCGACCGCGCCGCCGACGCCGCGGTCGATCTCGTCGAAGATCACCGTCGCCGCCCCGCCCTGCTCGGCCAGCGCCACTTTCAGCGCGAGGATGAAACGCGACAATTCGCCGCCGCTCGCGATCTTGCCCAGCGGCGCGTGTTCGGCGCCGGGGTTGGTCGAAATCAGGAACTCCACCGCATCCATGCCGTGCGCGCCCCAGCGTTCCTCGGGCAGCGCGACCACCGATGTGCGCAGGCTCGCGGCATCCAGCTTGAGCGGCGCAAGCTCGCCCGCCACCGCCGCATCGAGCCGCTGCGCCGCTTCCACGCGCAAATCGTGCAACGTCCGCGCCTGGGTCTCGTAGCGCTCGCGGGTGCGGCGCGCGGCATCCTCGAGCGCGTCGAGCTCGGCCTCGCCGCCTTCGATCGCATCGAGCTCGGCACGCAAAGTCCGCATCCTGTCGGGGAGCTCGTCCACTTCGCAGCGATGCTTGCGGGCGATGGCGCGCAGTTCGAACAACCGGGTCTCGGCGGCGTCGAGCGCGGCGGGATCGTGGTCGAGCGCCTCGCCGGCGCGCTGCAGCCGTTCCTCGGCCTCGCCCGCCTCGATCACCGCGCGGTCGAGCGCGGCGAGCGCCTCGGCCAGCAGCGGGTGCTCTTCGGCGATCCGGTCGAGCCGCCGCGCCGCTACGCGCAGGGCGGCGAGCGGCGAATCCGAGCCTTCCCAGATGTGGCGCAATTCCTCGAGATCGCCCGAGAGCTTCTCGCCCTTCTGCATCGTCGCGCGGGTTTCGGCGAGCCGCGCTTCCTCGCCCGCCTGCGGTTCGAGCGCGGTCAGTTCGGAGAGGTGCGCGAGCAGCAGATCCTGGTCGGTCTTGGCCTGCTCGAGCCGTTCGCGCGCCTCGTCGAGGCCCTGCTGCGCGCCGCGCCAGGCGGCCCAGCTCGCGGCCAGCGCGGCGGCATCCGCCCCGGCGTAGCGATCGAGCAGCACCCGGTGGCCGCGCGGATTGACCAGCCCGCGGTCGTCGTGCTGGCCGTGCAGTTCGACCAGATACGGCGCCAGTTCACGCAGCAGCGCGACGGCTGCGGGCTGGTCGTTGATCCAGGCCTTGCTGCCGCCATCGGCCTTCAATTGGCGGCGGATCAGCAGCGGTTCGCCCGGTTCGAGCTCCAGCCCGGCGTCGTCCAGCGCCTCTGCCACGGGCGCGGGCAGCGCGGCAAATTCAAAAGTGGCCGTCACCGCGGCCTTGTCCGCCCCGGCGCGAACCAGCGCGCTCTCGGCGCGGTTGCCCAGCACCAGCCCCAGCGCATCGAGCAGGATCGACTTGCCCGCCCCGGTTTCACCCGTGAGGACGCCCAGCCCGCGCCCGAACTCCAGCTCGAGCGCCTCGATCAGCACGATGTTGCGGATGGAAAGCCGGGTCAGCATTACGTCCGCTTCTAGCCAATCGTCAGCGGCGCGTCACTGGCGCAAACGCGGGGCGTTCACAGGCTGGGGGTTGTTCTATTGGAAAGCGACTGCGCCGAACATGGTTGCACCGCCCGGAGCAACCGCGGCGCTTTTGCCAAGGTCAGCTTTTGGCAAGAGCCGCGTTTACCGATCACGTTCATTCGCAGGTGGAAATCTTCCGGTCAGCTATCTTGGATCGCCAGCGACCAGATGGCGGTGAGCTTATCAACATACCAAAGCATTCAGGCTATGAGCGACCTTCGACGGCCTGCCTTGAGAAAATGAGCTGACAAAGGATGATACGAGTGAGGCTGGCATCGCTTTGGCGTAAAGGTATCCCTGCCCGAACGGACAGCCTAGTCCGATCAACATTCTTTCCTGTGCGAAGGTTTCAATGCCCTCTGCCACCACGCGGATGTTCAGACTGTGTCCCAAGCAGATCACCGCTTCGACGATCGAGACGCTTTCATTGTCCTCGGGCAAACCTTGCACGAAGGACCGGTCGATTTTGATCGCATCGACCGGAAATTGTCGCAAGTGCGACAACGACGCATAGCCGGTTCCAAAATCATCAAGAGCGACCTTGACCCCATTTTCGCTGAGTAATTTCAGTGCGCGCTCGACGCATTCAGCGCCGCGGCCTAAAAAAACCGTCTCGGTCACTTCGACCTGGATCCAGCTTGCTGGAATGTTCGCATACGCTAACTTATCGAGCAATTGCTCGGCAAAATTATTGTTCACAAATTCGGATGAAGCCGTGTTGATCGTAACGTATCCAAAGTCGATTTTTTTGTCGAGCCAAAGCCGTATGTCAGCCATTACGCACGTGATCATGCGGTCGCTAATGCGGGTAGCGAGATCGGCATCTGCGAACGCCGCTTCGATCGTGCGGGGCTGCTGCACGCGCCGGGCTTTGTGGCGCCAGCGCAGCAACCCCTCAAACCCGACCAATCTGCCAGATCGTAAATCGACTATCGGCTGGTAGGAGGGGAAGATAAGATCTTCTTCCAGCGCCAAACGCGCAAGCGAGAGCATCGCCTCGCGATGCTCTATCGCTTGGAGCATGGGAGAGCCGAAAAAGGTCACCTGGCCGCGATCGCTGGCCTTCGAAACATGCATGGCGATATCGGCGCTTTTCATGATCGCCGCCTTGGTTTCTCCGTGCTTCGGAAAAGAGCTCACACCTATGCTGGCGCGGAAATCGATTATCTGGTCATTGTGAAGCCAGGGTGCCCTCAAATTTCTGGCGATCCGTTGAGCGCGGGCATGGGTATCTTTGCGGCACGTCAAATCGCGTAAAATCACCACGAATTCGTCACCGCCAATTCTCGCGACAAAATCATTCTCTGCGATCGAGCCCTTCAAGTGCTTACCCACTTGGACCAGCAAGGCATCGCCCGCATCGTGGCCGAACTCATCGTTGATTTGCTTGAAGTTATCGATATCCAAAATGAGCAAACAGAAGGGCTCGCCATCGGCAATCGCCATCGCAATTGTTTCCCGAAACTGCAAACGGGAAGCCAGTTTGGTCAACGTGTCGTGGGTGGCAGCCCATCGCAAATCCGCCTCTGACTGTTTTTGCTGCGTGATATCGCGCGCGATGACCGCAAGCTCGGAAACCTGGCCGGCACCGTCGCGTATCGGCCTCACCACGACGTCCCACCAGCGCAAATTCCCGTCAGCAGAATCGAACCGGAACATAAGACTGTTGAGCCTCCCGATTGCTGCGGTTTTGATCGCAAGCTCGGCCGCGATGCGTATTTCTGCCGGATACTCGCTCCCCCAAGCATCTCCTATTGCCAAGGTTCTGCCCTTCGAGGCCGTATGGTTCCGAAAAGCCTTGTTCATGAATAGTATGGTGCCGGTCGTGTCCAGCACGCCGATACAATCTTGAGTGGCTCCGATGGCGCCCCTGCCTAAGGCTTGGTTTATTTTGAGGTCGTTTTGCGCTTCGATGCGTTCGTCGATGTCCGTGCAGGTTCCAATCCAACCCAACGGGGTACCGCTGTCATCCTTCTGCAACTCGCCAATGGCGCTGACCCACCGATAACCCCCGCCATGGTGACGAATGCGGAAGCGTCCATTGTAAGTAGCCAAGCGATGCATGCACTGGCCCCACTGGGCCGCGACCTCGTCCCTATCCTGAGGGTGAACCAATGAGATCCACTGCTCCGGTTTCGCACGCGAAGTGCCTGTAAATTCAAACCAACGCCTGTTTTGGAAATTTCCTGTTCCGTTGGGATTCGTTGACCAGATCATCTGCGGAATGTCGTCTAGACGGGCCCGCCAATCCTTGTCCGTATTGGCGGCATTGGGCGCATCACGCTCACAAGCAAAAGCTCTGAAAATTTGCTCGATAGGCATGATGAGGCGGTTCCTGATCAGACTATTTCAAGTCACGACGTTTTAGCTTGATGCCTTGAAGCGCATAAATCTCGAATGAGTTCCCAAACAATTGGGCTAAAGCAAGATATTAAGTAGGTTAATTGATGGGAATTTATGCATTTTACTAGTGCAAATATTCGCTTGATCTGCGCACCACGCGATGGTTGCGCGCGACCAACCTTTTGTGGTGGAGAAGTTTTGTGAGGTAAAACAGCTGCATATTTTTGCGGGATGGTCTGAGAAATCGATCGACTGCCTTGCGTGCTCTGGCCTCGAAGCAGACTGGTCGCCTCCGGCCCAAGCGGTTGAAATCCGTAGGTGGGACCGACGGCCAGTTATCCGCATCTCTTTCCTGCGCCATCCTGCGGTTCACCTGCGTGCAATCCGCCATGCGCGAGAGGGCGCCAATCCAGCGATCCGCGCACAAAGGAACCCACTTCATGAAAACCATTTTCACTGCCGCCATCCTCACCGCCGGCCTCGTCGCCACGCCAGCATTCGCGCAGGCTGCGGCGCCGGGCGGGCTCTATGTCGGCGCGCTCGCCGGCTATGAGGGCATCGATGTCGAGGCCTCCGACGGTTCGGCCAGCGCCAGCGCCGATGCCGCGGTCTATGGCGTCACCGCCGGTTACGACCTCAGCCTCGGCAGCGCCTTCGTGGGGGTCGAGGGCGAATATTCGACCAGCGGTGGCTCGACCGAATTTCCCGCCAGCTTCGGCGGTGCGCGCGATGGGCTCGAGGCCGGCGGGCAATATTACGTCGGCGCCCGCGCCGGTTTTGCGCTGACCCCGGGGATCGCGGCCTATGGCAAACTTGGCTACACCTCGCTCGACACCAGCGCCTTCACCAGCGCGGGTACGCTCTCCGAGCTCGACGGCAATGCCGACGGTGTTCGCTTCGGCGGCGGCGTACAGGTGCAGTTGCCCGGTCCGCTCGAGGCGCGGCTCGAATACCGCCGTTCTAGCTACAAGGATGTCAATGACGGCACCTTCGGCGATGCGAGCACCGATCAGGTCGTTGCCGGCGTCGGCCTGCGGTTCTAGGCTCCCCGCGGGGAGACACGCGCGATGAGCGAGAACAAGACCAAGCCGACCGGCGACGATGTCGAGACGTTGATCGGCGCGATTGCGGACCCGCAGCGGCGCGCCGATGCTGAGGAAGTCTGCACGATGTTGGCGCGCGCGAGCGGCGAGATCCCGCAGGTTTGGCGCGGCAACATGGTCGGTTTCGGCACCTACCGCTATCGCTACGACAGCGGGCGCGAGGGGGAGTGGTTCATCACCGGCTTCGCCTCGCGCGCCGCTTCGCTGACGCTCTACATCATGTCCGGGTTTCCGCAGTATCAGGGATTGATGGACCGGCTGGGAAAGCACAAGACCGGCAAGTCCTGCCTCTATATCAAGCGCCTCGCCGATGTGGATGGCGCGGTGCTCGAGGAACTGGTGACGCGCTCGGTCGCGCATATGCGCGCGACGCACGAGACGCTCGGGGCGGGCGAGACGTAAACTGGCGTACGGATCACATCGAGTGGCAAACGAGATTTGCTCGGTGCTTCTCTTGCGTCTCCGCAGCGCGCGCTTCGATCCTGCGCCTTAGCCAGCCATCCCAAATAATATAGCGCGCCCGTGAAGGGAAAAGAGCCGCCTCTCGCTAGAACAGCTTGCGTATATCGATGCCGAGATAGCGACCCGTCGGGTCGATCCGCAGCGGTTCGTAGGCGAGCGGGGTTATGCCATTGGCATCCACCACCTCGCGGCGAGTGTCGAAGATGTTGTCCGCGCGCAGCGAGACCCGCAGGCCCTTGAGCAGCCCCGATTCCGCGTCGGTCACCTCGCCCAGATCGGCGAACAGCCGCAGGTCGAAGGTGGCCAGGTCGCCGAAGAACAGATCGTTGCTGCCAGGCAGGTCGCCGCCGCGCAGTTCGCTGGGGCCGACATAGCTGCCCGACACGCGCATCCCGTAGCCCTGCCAGAACAGCCCACCCTCGAGCCGCGCACTGTAGACCGGCACGCCGCCACCGCCGAGCACGAAGCCGTCGCGCTGGTCGAGCACCGGGCCGTTGGCCGCGACAACGACCTCGTTCTCGAGCGCGAAATTGTGCGTCAGGCTGAGGAAATAGCGTGGGCGGGTGTCCGGGTCGTCGCCGCCCATGCCGGGAATGCCGCCGCCGCGTCCGCCGCGCCGTCCACCGCCGCCGCCACGCGCGGGCTGAGCAGCATTGCCGCCCTCGCCCGCCGCCGCGTTCGTGCTGCACAGCCGCTCGCGCAATTGCGCCAGCCGCTCGGGATCGATCTCGCCCGCCTCGTTGCGAAGCCGTGCGAGCATTGGCTCGGGCAGGCCTTCGAGATTGGGTGGATCGGCGCAGACTGCGGTACGCATCGCTTCCATCCGCTCGCCGCCGCGCTCGGCATCCGCGCCGCAGAAGCGCTCGCGCAGCTGGGCGATTCGTTCGGGAGGAATGGTGCCATCGGGCCCGCGCAGCCGCGCGAGCAGCGCCTCGGGCAGGCCGGAGAGATCGGGGGTCTCGCCCTCCGGCGTAGCGCAGAAGCGGGTCCGCATCGCTTCCATCCCTTCGGGGCCCATCGAGACCGTGGCGCCGCCGCCCGGTCCGCCGCGACCACCGCCGCGGTTCGCCGCCCCGGGGGGCGGAGCCTCGGGTGCTTCGGGTTCTGCGCCGAGACGGCCGCTAGTGTTGATCCCGATGGACAGCACCTTGCTGCGGGTCTCGAACAGCGTGATCGGACGGCGGTCGAGCTCGATCAGCTGGCCCGCGCCATCGCGCGTCACCCGGTCGGGGAAAGCGGCCTCGAAAGCCGGGCTCAGGCCCGGCGCGCCGGCGGTGACATCGCTCGAGCGGTTGACCGCGTAGTCGAGCTGGAGCCGCGTGTTGTCGATGAAGGGCAGTTCCCAATTGGCGGAGAACTTCCAGTCGGCCTGTGTCTCGGCCACCAGCGCGGGATTCCCGCCGGTGACGACCGTCGCCAGCACGCTCTCGCCGGTGACGAAGTCGAACACCGGTACGTTGAAATCGACCACCTGCGGATCGCCCAGCGCGTTGAGCCCCGGGGCAACCTCGCGCCAGATCCGCGTGGCGGAGAGGGTGAGCCTGTCGAAGGGCGACCAGTTCACCCCCAGGCTCCAGTCGGTCAGCGTGCCGAAATCGGAGAGTTCGTTGATACCCGCCTGGCCGGCGAGCGAGATCGAACCAACCGCATCGGCGAAGCCTTCGCGGCGGCTGGTTAGCGGCACCACGACATTGACCCCGGCGGAGAGATCGCCGCGAGTCAGCCGGCTGTCCTGCGCGCTGCGCGTGTCGGTACTGGAAATGCGGTTCCAGTTGTAGCCGACATCGAAGGTAGTCGCGACCTCGCCTGCGGGGAGATAGAGCGGCGAACCGGTGACTGTCGCCAGCGTGCTCGCACCCCACAGCGTGGAGCGCGCGGTGTCGACCCCCGCATCGGCGGGCGCAGGGAGCGGACCGTCAATCGCGAGCGTGCCGGCGAGCGCCTGCGCCTCGATGGCGGCGGTGTCGGCGCGGCGGTCGATCCGCGTGCGGCTGTTGGCGCGGCTGGCGTCGAAGGTCGCGGTGAGATTCCAGCCCTCGCCCAGCGGCCGGTTGTAGCTGCCCGAGCTGGCGATGGAATTGCTGACGACATTGCGCTCGAGCGGATCGCCCGCGCCGAAGGTGCGGAAGGCGCTGTTGCCCGCAGGATCGGTCACCAGCACGCTGTCGAGCCCTGAGAGGCTGCGGCGCTCGTTGTAGGCGCCGGTCAGATTGAGGCTGACCGAGGAACCGCTGTCGATGAAAGCCTTGGCGTAATTGGCGCTTGCCTCGACCCCGGCGCTGTCGGCGATCAGGCTGCGGAACTGGCGCGGATCGGGATCCCCGGCGCCATCACCCTGCGAACCGGCGACCAGCGTCAGATCGCGCTCGGCCTCAGTCAGCAGGCTGGTGTCCTCGAACTCGAGGTTAAAATTGATCCGTGCCCCGTCGTTGATCGTCAGGAGCGAAAATTCCTGCTCGCTCTGCGAATAGCCGCCGATCCCGGGCTGGCCGTATTCGAGCTCGATCTCGCGGCTGGTGAAATTGTTCTTGAGGATGAAATTGACCACGCGGCGGTCGGGCGAATAGCCGAAGCGCTGCGCCACTTCCTCGGGAAAGACCTCGACCTTCTCTATCGCCTCGGGTGGGTAGGAGCGGAATTCGCGAAAAGAACCGATCCGCACCCCGTTGACGAGGAAAATCGGCCGCCCGCCGCCGCCACGACCGCGCGCGCTGCCGGTGGCGGGTTCGATCGCCTGGAGCAGATCGTCGATCGAGCCGGCGCCGAGCGCGGCGATATCCTCAGCGTCGAGTTCGAGCACCGGCGGCTGTTCGACATCGAGCGCACCGCGCTGGCGGGTGCCGGTGACCACGATTTCATTGTCGAGCATCGGCGCATCGGCCTGCGGATCGCTGGTATCGACCTCGATGTCGGGTGCCTGGGGCATGTCCTGCGCCGAAAGAGGCGCGGACAAAGGCAGGGCGCCGGCGAGCGCCAGAAGAGAAACCGTCGATGCGAGACGCAAGGGGTGTACCTTTCGAAAATCCGTAACTGGCCGCCCCCGCTGAGGGGGCAATGCGGCAGGATGCTCTTCGATACAACCACCCAGACTGTCGCGAAATGTAACCGGTCGGTACCGGTTCGTCGTTCGTCTAATAGCGCCAAGGCTTTCCTTTTGCCTGACACAGGGCTAAAGGGCGCGCCCCGGAGCGGCAATCGTGCCCGTACCCGTATCACGAACCAAGGAATCACATGGCCAAGGAAGAACTCCTCGAAATGCGCGGCAGGGTGGTCGAATTGCTGCCCAATGCGATGTTCCGGGTGGAGCTCGAAAACGGCCATGAGGTGCTCGGCCACACCGCCGGCAAGATGCGCAAGAACCGCATCCGCGTGTTGGTGGGCGACGAGGTGCTGTGCGAACTGACCCCCTACGACCTTACCAAGGCGCGGATCACCTACCGTTTCATGCCGGGTCGCGGCGGTCCGGGGCCGCAATAACGCGCCGCGCCGCATGAGCGCGCCCACTTCCCCGCCACGGCTTATCCTCGCCTCCGCCAGCCCGCGCCGCCTCGAATTGCTCGCGCGGCTTGGCGTGGCACCCGATGCGGTGCTGCCCGCCGATATCGATGAAACCGCTCACAAGACCGAACTGCCGCGTGACTACGCGCAGCGCATGGCGCGCGAGAAAGCAATGGCCGTGCAAACCGAGGGCCATGTGCTGGCAGGCGACACAGTAGTCGCCGCGGGGCGCCGCATCCTGCCCAAAGCCGAGGACGAGGCGACCGCGCGTCGCTGTCTCGAGCTGCTTTCGGGCCGCCGCCACCGCGTGCTTTCGGCCATCGCGCTGCGCGCTCCCGACGGGACCTACCGTGAACGGCTGAGCGAGACTGCGGTCAAGTTCAAGCGCCTCTCCGCCGAGGAGATCGACGCCTACCTCGCGAGCGGTGAATGGCACGGCAAGGCCGGCGGCTACGCCATCCAGGGCGCTGCCGAGGGGCTGGTTTCCTGGCTCCAGGGCAGCCATTCGGGCGTGGTCGGCCTGCCGCTGTTCGAGACCCGCGCGCTGCTCAAGGCTGCGGGCTTTGCGCTTGCCTGAGCGCACGCAATGACCTGGTACGTCGAGCAGGGCATCGCCGAGGAGCGCGCGGTCAAGCTCGAACGCGGTCGTATCGTCGAAGCTCGTCTTCACTGGCCGGGCGCGCTAACGGCAGGCCAGGTCGAGGACGCCGTGCTGGTGTCGCGCGCCAAGGGAAGCTTCCGCGGGACATTACGCTTCGCCAGCGGCGAGGAAGCCTTGGTCGACCGGCTCCCGGCATCCGCCAGCGAAGGCGGCGCGATCCGTGCCCGAGTCATCCGCGCGGGCACGAAGGAGCGCGACCGGATCAAGCTGGCGCAGGCCGTGCCGACCGACGCATCGCCCTGCCCCGCCCCTGCGCTCGCCGAGCAATTGGGCAAAGTTGGTCACGAGGTCGAGACCGTTCGCCGTTTCCCCGACGACGAGTGGGAAGAGCTCTGGCTCGAAGCGTGGTCGGGCGCGGTCGCCTTCGACGGCGGCGAACTGGCCTTCTTCGACACGAGCGCGATGGTGCTGATCGATATCGACGGCCCCGACGATCCGCGCCGCCTCGCGCTTGCCGCGGTCCCTGCGTTGGCCGAGGCGGTCGGACGCCTCGATCTGGCGGGCTCGATCGGGGTCGATTTTCCCACGCTCGCCGCCAAGGCCGACCGCAAGGCGGTGGATGCCGCGCTCGATACCGCGCTTGGCCACTGGAACCACGAACGCACCGCGATGAACGGCTTCGGCTTCGTCCAGATTGTCGCGCGCGCCGAGAGGCCCTCGCTGCTGCGCCGCCTCCGCCACGACCGCGCGGGCAGCGCCGCGCGGCTGCTGCTGCGGCGCGCCGAATTCGTCGCGGAACCCGGCTGCCTGCTGTTAACCGCGCATCCCGCCGTCCTGGCCCGGTTGCAGCCTGAATGGCAGACCGATCTGGCGCGAAGGACCGGGCGCACGGTGTTGACGCACAGCGACCCGAGGCTTGCACTCGAGGGCGGCTTCGCCCAGGCGGTCACGACATGACTGCACCGAGGAAATCCTGCCCGATCTGCAAGAAGCCGCGCGTCGAGGAACACGCGCCCTTCTGCTCGCAACGCTGCCGCGACCGCGATCTCGCGCATTGGTTCGGCGATGGTTACGCCGTGCCCGGCCGGCCCGCCGCGCCCGAGGAAATCGCCGCCGAGGTTATCCGCGGCGAGGAGGACTGAAAACGCCCTTGCCAAGCGCAGGCCGCTTCGCCATAGGGCGGCGCTCCAACCGCTCGCCGGTCGCCGAATAGCCCCATGTGCGGCGCAGTGGTCCCGCGAGACGCCCGGAATAATGGGCCCAGGTAGCTCAGTTGGTAGAGCATGCGACTGAAAATCGCAGTGTCGGGGGTTCGAATCCCTCCCTGGGCACCACTCTCCCCCGAGTTGCTCCAAGCACGGCAGCCACAAACGCCCCTTTTCGAAGGACGGGCACATTGATTGCCTCGCCTGCAAGCCTCATGTAAGCAGATCGCCTCGCCCCGGTCTGCGGATTGCACCGATTCCGCGCCCGGGGCGGATGTTTTTTCGTCGCACTTCTCGTCGTAAGGAAACGCCGCATGGCTCGTCGCCGCCAGATTTACGAAGGCAAGGCCAAGATCCTCTACGAAGGACCCGAGCCGGGCACGATCATCCAGTATTTCAAGGATGACGCCACCGCCTTCAACGCCGAGAAGAAGGGCACGATCAACGGCAAGGGCGTGATCAACAACCGCGTCAGCGAATATATCTTCACGCGGCTGTCGCACATCGGCGTGCCGACCCATTTCATCCGCCGCCTCAACATGCGCGAACAGCTCGTGCGCCAGGTCGAGATCGTGCCGATCGAGGTGGTTGTCCGCAACATCGCTGCGGGCTCGATCTGCAAGCGGCTCGGGCTGGAAGAAGGCGAGCCGTTGCCGCACACGCTGATCGAATATTACTACAAGGACGATGCGCTGGGCGATCCGCTGATCGCCGAGGAACATATCGCCTGTTTCAACTGGGCCAGCGGCGAGGAGATGCAGGACATTTCCTCGATGGCGATCCGGGTCAACGACTTCCTCTGCGGTATGTTCGCCGCGATCGATATCCGGCTCGTGGATTTCAAGCTCGAGTTCGGGCGGCTGTGGGACGGCGATTTCAGCCGCATCATCCTGGCCGACGAGATCAGCCCGGACGGCTGCCGGCTGTGGGACGTCAACACCGGTGAGAAGCTCGACAAGGATCGCTTCCGCCGCGATCTGGGTGGCGAGGAAGAGGCTTATCGCGAGGTCGCACGGCGGCTCGGACTGCTTCAGAACGAGGACAATGGCGCGGGCGAGGTTTTCGACCTTTCCGCCCACCGCGGAAGGCTGCGCGGCAGCAAACCGAAGAAATAAACGCCTTCGCAAAGGCTTGTCATTGAAACTTCAGTTTTGCTCGGGCAGAACTGGGCCATGAAGCTTCGCCATTCGACGCGTCTCGCGCTCTCGCTCTTCGTCACCACCGCAGTTTCCGGCATCATCGCCGCCCCAGCCTTCGCCGAACCGGTGGGCTGGGATGCCTCGGACTGGGAGCTTGAAGACAGCGAGTTCGAACCCGAGAGCGGCTGGTATTTCGGCCAGCTCGACAACGGCTTGCGCTATATCGTACGCCGCAACGACAGGCCGGAGAACACTGCGCTGGTCCGGATGGACATCGCCGCTGGCTCGCTAGATGAGCGCGCCGAGGAGCGCGGCTACGCCCATTACGTCGAGCACATGGCCTTCAACGGTTCGACCAATGTGCCCGAGGGCGAGATGATCAAGCTGCTCGAACGGCTGGGACTGGCCTTCGGCGCGGACACCAATGCCTCGACGAGTTTCGATCGCACGCAATACAAGCTCGACCTGCCGCGCGCCGACGCGGAACTGCTCGACACCGCGCTGAAGCTGATGCGCGAGACCGCGAGCGAGCTGACCTTCGACGAGGAAGCGGTTCAGCGCGAAAAGGGTGTGATCCTTGCCGAAAGGCGGGTGCGCAACGGCTATGCGCTCAAGAACACGGTCGATTCGCTCGAATTCGCCTATCCCGGCTCGCTGATCGCCGAGCGGCTGCCAATCGGCACCGCCGAGACGCTTGAAGCCGCCGATGCCGCGAAATTGCGCGCCTTTTGGGAGCGCGAATATGTCCCTGCCGACACTGTGATCGTGGTGGTAGGCGATTTCGATCCTGCGCTGGTCGAAGCGAAGATCGCCGAGTATTTCGGCAACTGGTTCCCGGCGCCCTCACCCGACCAGCCCGATGGCGGCCCGATCGATCCCGATTATAGCGGCGCGACGGACATCTATCTCGATCCGGCATTGACCGAAACGATCTCGCTGGTGCGCCATGGCCCTTATATCGACCGGCCAGATACGCGCGCGGAGCGGCGCGCCGCGCTGCTGCGACAGGTCGGCGCAGGCGCGCTGTCGCGGCGGTTGCAGCGGCTCCAGCGCAACGAGAATCCGCCGTTTCGCGGAGTCGGATTTTCCACCAACAATGTGTTCGAGGCGGGCCGTAGCAGCACGCTCGGCGTCGCGAGCGAAGAAGGACGCTGGAGCCAAGCCCTCGAAGTCGCGGTAGACGAATATCGCCGCGCGCTCACGCATGGCTTCAGCGAGGACGAAATCGCCGAACAACTGGCCAATATCCGCACCGGGCTGGAGAACGCGGTGGCCAATGCCGAGACGCGCAGCAATGCCGCATTGGTAGGCCAGGCGCTGGCGATTGCGCGCGGCGATGGCGTACCCACCGCGCCCGCCGAAACGCTCCAGCGGTTCGAGGGAATGGCCCCGGGCGTGACCCCTGCCGAGGTGCTCGCCGCCATGCGCGCGGACAGCATCGCGCTCGACGAGCCGCTGATCCGCTTCTCGGGGAAGACCGCGCCCGAGGGCGGGGAGGCAGCGCTGCGCGCCGCGGTGGAAGCGGCTTTCGCCCGCCCAGTCGCCCCGCCGCAGGACACCGTCAGCGTCGAATTCGCCTATACCGATTTCGGGCCCGTCGGCGAGGTGGTCGCGGACAGCCGGACCTCGGATCTCGACATCCGCACAATCCGCTTCGCCAATGGCGTGATGCTCAATCTCAAGCCCACCGACCTCGCGGACGACCGGGTGTCGGTCCAGTTCAACATCGACGGCGGACGGATGCTCGCCTCACGCGCCGATCCGCTCGCAGTCGAACTGACGGGGCTCTACACCGCAGGCGGGCTCGGCAGGCACAGCCGCGACGAATTGCAGTCGATCCTCGCCGGGCGTTCGGTCGGGGCGGGCTTCACGGCGGGCGGCGAGACTTTCAGCGGCGGCGCCACCACCACCCCGCGAGACCTCGAACTACAGCTACAATTGATGGCTGCCTATCTCACCGATCCCGGCTACCGCGCCGAGGGCCTCGGCCCGTGGCAGCGCTCGCTGGCGGATTTCTTCGCCCGGCTTGGTCGCACGCCGGAATCGGCGCTGGGCGAAGGGCTTGGTCCGCTGCTGTCAGACCAGGACCCGCGCTTCACCCGCCAGCCGCTGGATGCCTATAGCGCGCTCGAATACGACCAGCTCGCCGCCACCATCGGCGACCGGCTGGCCAATGGCGCGATCGAGATGGCGCTGGTCGGCGATTTCGACGAGGACGAGGCGATCCGCATGGTCGCGCAGACGTTCGGCGCGCTGCCGCAGCGCGAACCGGTCTTCCGCGCCTATGAAGGCGAGAGCCGCGAGCGCAGCTTCACCGAGCGGCGCGAGACTGTCACGCTGACGCATGGCGGCGAACCCGACCAGGCGGTGCTGCGTATGGTCTGGCCGACCGTCGACGACAGCGACTGGACGCGCACCAGCCGCTTGACGCTGCTGTCGCGAGTGATGCGGCTGGCGCTGACCGAAAAGCTGCGCGAGGAGCTCGGGCAAACCTATTCGCCCTCCGTCGACAGCAGTCCGTCGAACATCTACCGCGACTACGGCACCTTCAGCCTGGGCGCTTCGGTCGATGTCGCGCAGCTCGACGCGGCAGAGGCGGCGATCGAGGAAACCGTCAGCACGATGATTGCGGATGGACCCGATACGGATCTGGTCGAGCGCGCCCGGCAGCCAATCCTCGAAAGCCTCGACAACCGCCTCAAGAGCAATGGCGGCTGGATGGGGCTGGTCGATCGCGCGCAAAGCGAGCCCGAGGATATCCGCCGCTTCCTCGAAGCAAAGGACCGCCAGCTGGAGATCACCCCGGCCGACCTTCAGGCGCTAGCGGCGCTGTATCTCGATCCTACCCAGGCGGTGCGCATCCGCGTCGTCCCAGAGACAAGCGCGGCGGAGTGAGCCTGGGCCGCAGCTTGCCCTTCGGCGGCGGCATCGGCATAGGCGCAGCATACGTGACCTCCGCCGTAATTCGAAAGGTTCGCCGCCCATGAATATCCGCATCCATGTCAGCCTCAAGCCCGGCGTACTCGATCCGCAGGGCCGCGCGGTGCATCATGCGCTCGACGGACTCGGTTTCGCCGGGGTCGAGGATGTCCGCATCGGGCGGCTGATCGAGCTCACAGTGGCGGACGCGACCAGCGATGCCGATCTGGAAGCGATGTGCGAGAAGCTGCTCGCCAACACTGTGATCGAGAATTACCGCATCGAAAAGGTCGGACAATGAGCTTCCGCGCCGCAGTCGTCACTTTTCCCGGCTCCAATTGCGACCGCGACATGGCGGTGGCGGTGGAATCGATTTCGGGCCAGCAGCCGATCCGTGTTTGGCATGGCGACAGCGCGCTGCCCGACCGGCTCGACTTCATCGCCCTGCCCGGCGGCTTCTCCTATGGCGATTACCTGCGTTCGGGCGCGATGGCGGCGAACAGCCCGATCATGCGCGAGGTCGCTGCGGCGGCGGGTCGCGGCGTGCCGGTGCTGGGCGTGTGCAACGGTTTCCAAGTGCTTACCGAAGCGGGGCTGCTGCCCGGCGCGCTGATGCGCAACGCCAGCCAGCATTTCATCTGCCGCACCGTCGATCTCACGGTCGCGAACACCGACTCGCTGTTCACCCGCGGCTTCGAGGCAGGCCAGCGGCTGCGGATCCCGGTGGCGCATCACGATGGCAATTACTTCGCCGACGAGGCCACGCTCGACCGGCTGGAGGGCGACGGGCGCGTGGCGCTGCGCTATGTCGAGAATTGCAACGGCTCGCGCCGCGATATCGCTGGGGTTCTCAACGCTAGCGGCAATGTGCTGGGCATGATGCCGCACCCCGAGCGCGCGGTCGATGCCGCGCATGGCGGTACAGATGGCCGCGCGCTCTTCGAGAATGTCTTAAAGGCGCTCGCTCACGCCTGAGGCGGCGCACCGGCGCTAGCCGAAACCGGGCTCAGGCCAGCCTGCGCGCCTCTTCGCGTTCGAAGACCTGTCGCGCTTCGGCGGCGGGCATCGGGCGTCCGAAGTGATAGCCCTGAATCTTGTTGCAGCCCATCGAGCGGATCATCTCGGCTTCCTCGGCGGTTTCCACGCCCTCGGCGGTGGTCGTCATGCCGAGGCTGCGCGCCATCGCAACGACCGCGTTGATGATTGCAAGGCTCTCGGCGCTGTCCTGCGATGCGCCTTGCACGAAAGTCTGGTCGACCTTGATGGTCGAGAAGCGCAGCTTGCGCAGATAGCCGAGCGAGGAGTAGCCGGTACCGAAGTCGTCGAGCGCCACAGAGCAGCCCAGCGCCATCACCTGTTCGAGCGCGCGGCGGGCCACATTGGCATCACGCAGGAAGATGCTCTCGGTCACCTCGATTTCGAGCCGTTCGGCGGACAGGCCGCTGTGCGACAGCGCGTGGACCACGCTGGTCGCGAAATCCGGTTCGGTCAGCTGTTCGGGGGAGACATTGACGTTGATGCCGATATGCGCAGGCCATTGCGCGGCTTCGCAACAGGCCTGCTGCATCACCCATTTGCCGATCGGAACAATCAGGCGAGTGTCTTCGGCCAGCGGGATGAACTTACCCGGGCTGACCGAGCCATGGACGTCGCTGTTCCAGCGCACCAGCGCCTCGAAACTGACGACCTGCTCGGTGTTGGCGTCGACCACCGGCTGATAAGCGAGCGACAGCTCGTCGTTCTTGAGCGCGTTGCGCAGCGAGAATTCAAGCTGGCGCCGTTCTTCTGCCGTGGCGTGGAGCGAGGGTTCGTATTCGCGGTATTCGCCGCCGCCAGAATCCTTGGCGCGATAAAGAGACAGATCGGCGTTGCGCATCAATTCCTCGACCGAGCGCCCGTCACGCGGCCCGAAGGCAGCGCCGATGCTGGCGCCGACATAGAGAACGTGCTGATCGACCTGATAGGGCTCGGACAGATGCTCGATGATCGATTTCGCCACCTGTTCGACCTTCGAGCGATCGGCGGCATCTCGGATTACCACGCCGAATTCGTCGCCGCCGAGCCGGCCGCAAATCTTGTTCTCGGTCATCAGGCTCTTGAGCCGTCCCGCCACCTGACCCAGGAGGCGGTCGCCGGTCAGATGGCCGAGCGAATCATTGACCGCCTTGAAGCGGTCGAGATCGATCATCAGGAAAGCGCAGCGGGTGCGCCATTTTGCGGCATAGCCGATCGCATCCCCCAGCGCCTCGTTGAGCATCAGCCGGTTGGGCAGCGCGGTAAGCGTGTCGAAACGCGCGAGATAGGCGATCTTTTCCGAGGATTCGCGCTGGGTGGTGACATCCGAACCGACCCCGCGGAAGCCGGCGTAGCCGCCGCTCTCGTTGAAGATCGAGGTGCCCGACAATTCCCACCAGCGGCGCTCGTCGTTGACCATCACCTCGACCACGAGATTGGAGAAATTCTCGCGCTTCTTCAGCTTCTCGGCGAATTCGTGGAGGCTTGAGGGAAAGCGACCGGTTTCCCAGGCGCTTCCGGAAATCAGCTCGAGGAAGCTGCGGCCTTCGATCTCGGACAGCTCCTGTCCCAGCGCGACCGCGAGTCGCGGCGAGACCGATCGCAGGCGGCGACGCGGATCGAGCTCGAACAACCAGTCGGCATCGGAGTCCTCGTATTCGCGCAGCAGCAGCGAGACGACTTCGCTCTTCTCGTTCATTCCCAATTGGGCAATCTTGGCCGACAGCGCCACACGCGCGCCCTCGATGGTGCCGAAGGCGGCGAAAACTCCCGTTACAATCGCGATGATCCCGAGGCCGATTTCGCCCATCAGCAGGAGACCAGCCGCATATCCGAAGGCGGTGACGATGCAGAACAATACCGTCCCGGCCGGCGCGCCGTAGCGCGAAACCGCCGAGACGAGCAGCATGATTCCCGCGAAGCCCCAGGCGATGGCATTGGTCCCGGGATCGGCCAGCGGCATGAACAGGAAAGCCGGCAGGGCCCAGACCACGCCTTTGAGACCCGAGTAGAGAGTATGGCGCAGATATTCATCTCTGGTGAAAATGCGCTGATTGGCATCGCGCATCGTCAGATCGAGGCGGGCCCCGTCGGCGGTTACGATGAGGACCACCACGCCCCACGCACCGATGACCCATGGACCGACCACCGGCTGGAAAAGATAGAAGAACAGCGCCACGCCGGCCAAATGCAGCGCAATCCGCATCGGCAGCCGCGCGGCAAGCAGTGCATATTGCGAGCCCTGCAATTGCGACCAGTCGCCCCTCACAGGCTCCTTCAGCCCAAGGACGATGCGCGCGCACATCCCTTCGGCAAAATCGATTGGGGCTGATTTGCTGTCTTTCACGCCTTCGCGACTACGCCCAAAAGGTTATGCGCCGGTAAAGGATGAACCGAAATTGCGCCTGGCGCGGCGTGGCCATTACCACCCGACGATCGACATCGATCCGGTTCGACCGACGCACAGGATCACCGGCTGCAACTAATGGCATGATAGCGGCCGCGACAGCAACGTAGTGCAGGTTTTCGCGCGGCAGGCCGACAATGCACGCTGCTTCTATCTTGCGGGGGCAGAGACGGGTGGCGCTGAACCAATTTCCCGACCTGCGCCAACTCGGCCGCAATCGTAGTCGGATAAGGCGGGCAAACGCGGGAGCACCTCGATATTGGATCCAATACTGCCGTGACCGCCGCGTCGGCCCGCTCAGCCTTACTCCTCGGGTGTCGGCTCGCCCTCTTGGGCGGCGCGTTTGTCATTTCCGTTTCCGGCACTTCCACGGGAACTGCATCGGGATCCGGATCGGCGACCTGTGTAATACTCGCACCGCTCACAACGTCCCGCAATCGGCGAAAAGAACGGGGCGCACGAAGCCTTCTCCGTACCGCGTCCTTCCTGCATAGCCTCGCAGACCGAGGCGACCGGTGCGGCACCGCTCGCGTTCCTATTGCGAAAGCAGCGACATGACTGACAATAGCCGAAGCGCGGTTTCCCGGATATTCTGGCAGCGACGCGCCGGGAATGCAGCGCGCACTTCCGGGGAGATCGTCGGATGAACTGGAATGCCGAATATCTGGCGATAGGGGCCGCTCTGGCGGTCGGGCTGTTGATCGGCATCGAACGGGGCTGGAACCTGCGCCAGGCCTCGGACGGAACGCGCGTTGCCGGGGTGCGGACTTTCACCTTGCTTGGCCTGATGGGCGGTCTTTCCGGCCTCTTGAGCGAGAATGGACAAGAGTTCGTCGCCGGCGCGCTGTTCGCGGCGGCAGCGGTTGTTCTTGCAATCGGCTATTTCAAAACGGTCGCGCCACCCAAGTCAGATGCGACGACAGCCATTGCCGGGCTTCTCACGCTGGCGCTGGGGTTCGTGGCCGGTTCCGGAAATCCGGCACTCAGCATCGCCTGTGCGGCAGTGGTAACCCTGACCCTCGCGCTCAGAAGCGAACTGCATTCGCTGATCGAAAAGCTGGAGGAGCAGGACGTCAAGGCTCTCGCCCGCTTCGCGGTGATCGCGGTTGCAGTGCTGCCGTTCCTCCCCAGCGGCATTTATGGCCCATACGGCGCCTGGGACCTCCAGAAGCTCTGGCTCGTGGTGGTGCTGGTGACCGGTTTTTCCTTCATCGGTTACATCGCCAATCGCATCGTCGGGGTCCGCCATGGAACGATCGTCACCGCCCTGATTGGCGGAGCCTACAGCTCCACGGCGGTCACCCAGTCGCTCGCGCAGCGTCTCGGATCGGGCGGCGGCGGCGGCGGTGGCGCCGAACCGGCAGGCATCGCGCTGGCCACTCTGGTGATGTATATCCGCGTACTGATCCTGGTATCGGTCCTTGCGACCTCCGTATTTCTCCCCTTGATGGTCATCATCCTGCCGGCGCTGATTACGGCTGCCGTCGCGGGTTTCTGGCTCTATCGAAAATCATCGGCAAGCAATGGCGCACCCGCGCCGGGCAATCCGATCGCGCTGCTACCCGCGCTCGCTTTCGTGGCCTTCGTCGCGGCGGCAGCGGTTGCAGCGCGCTGGGCGGAAGGCCGGTTCGGCGAACAGGGTATTGCGATCCTTATCCTGATCATGGGCAGCATGGACGTCGATGCCGCCATCGTGACCGTGGGCGGGCTGGAAGTCGGCGCCATCTCTCCTGCGCTTGCGGCACTGTCGCTGGGGGGCACGGTGCTCGCGAATATGACGGTGAAGCTGGGCATCACGATCGCCTATGCGCGCGCGAAGGGCAAAAGCGCGGCGATCGCATTGGGTGCCAGCATGCTCGTGCTGGCGGGATCGCTGGGCGTGGGTCTGGTACGATTGGTGTGAGCGCTCTGCGCCCGCCACCGCCGGCCCGGCGCTGCTCGCATTTGATGGCGGCATCTCGCTGACTCTCGCGAAGGACCGACTTCGCCACTGGTCTATCCAGTGCAGTCGGTCGAGGCCTGCGTGCTACAGGCCTCGATATCTCTATATTTGAGCGACGGGGGGCGGCGTTATCGCAAGCGCGGCATCAATTCCTCGATTGTGCGTATGAGCACGGATTGGCTGATCGGTTTCGGCAGGACGATCTCGTAGCCCGCTGCGCGCGCGAAAGCCTCTCGCCGGTCGTCGAGAAAGCCGCTGATCAAGATCGATCTGCCGTTCCAGCCCGCCGCTCGAAGTTCGGTCAACAGTTCGACGGCGTCAGTCTGGGGCATCATCAGATCGGCGAGCAGGCAGCAACACGCGAGCGCGGCCGGATCGCTCGCCAACCGGACGCCGGAAGGATAGGCGCGGACCGCGCAGCCCCGCGATTGCAGCAGGAGCTGCAGGCTGCGCCGAACGGCATCGTCGTCATCGACGAGCAGAACGCAGTGTCTGGATTCGGGAGGCTGCAACATGGGATTCCGAGGCGGTCGCCCGATAGAAGACTATCGACCGCCAATAGCCGAGAGCTCGACCGGCCTCATTCCGTAAATATCCCGATGCGCCAATGAGCTCGCATCGTCACACGTCCGCCCATGCCTCGCGACCGATTGCGAGCATCCGCCTCACGGCACTTCCTCGCTCGGACTCACCAGGGTGAAATGGAATTCGGTGCCCCCTCCTTCCCTGTCCGCTGCCCAGATGCGCCCTCCGTGCGCTTCGACTATCGTGCGGCAGATCGACAGCCCGAGGCCCATCCCGGTATCCTTGCTGCTGTTGAAGGCATGAAACAGGCGATCCCGCACTGCCGGTGCAATCCCGGGCCCGGTGTCCATGACCGATATCTGGATTGTGTCCGCATCAATCCGCACGGTGGTGACCTCCAGTTGCTTTACCGGGGTGTTCTCCATCGCTTCGATGGCGTTGCGCATGAGATTGATGAGGACCTGCTCGATCTGCACCTTGTCGATCAGGGCAGGTGTCGCGTCGGGTTCAAGGGAGAAGTGGGTGGTCACTCCCTTCTCCCGAATGCCGACCAGGGCGAGCGTACTGGCCTCCTCGATCACTTTGGGAAGGTCTTGCGGGGATCTGCTCACATCACCCTTGGAGACGAATTCACGCAAGCGGCGAACGATGTCTCCTGCGCGTAGCGATTGTCGACCCATGTCCGAAACGATCTCGATGAGCGTTTCATCGTCGGGCGGTTCGGAATCCTCGAGCAGCGCCACAGCCGCCTCGCTGTAGCTGGCGATAGCGGTTAGCGGCTGGTTGAGCTCGTGGGCGAGGGTGGAAGCCATCGTGCCCATCGCGCTGAAACGGGAGACATGGATCAACTCCGACTGAAGCTCTGCAAGCTGCGATTGAAAGGCGCGGCGTTCGCTGAGATCCTGGATGAAGCCGGTGAAGAGCCTCTGATCGGGCGTGCGGGCCTCGCCCACCGACAACTGCATGGGGAAGGTGCTGCCGTCCGCGCGCTGCCCGTCAACGATCCTTCCAATCCCGATGATTCTGGGAATGCCGGTTTCGAGATAGCGCTGCAGATAGCCATCGTGCCTCTCGCGGTCCGGCAAAGGCATCAACAGGCTTACGTTCTTGCCGACCACGGAGGCCTCCGAATGGCCGAAAAGATGTTCCGCCGCCGGACTGAACGACAGGATGATACCCTGCTCGTCGATCACCACCATGCCGTCGGGCACGGTATCGAGGATCGACTTGAGATGTTCCTCCCGCCTGCGAAGCGCGTTTTCTTCGGCCTTGCGCTCGGTGACGTCGTGAACGATCTTGGCGAAGCTCACTCCCTTCCCATTGTCTTCGCTGATCGGGATGACGGTGAGGTGTGCGATGAACTCCGAACCGTCGGCACGCTTCTGCCAGGCCTCACCCACAAAGCGCCCCGTTTCTCGAGCCCGTTCGAGCTGGTTCATGGCCACCGAGTGCGCTTCGGGAGCGGTCAGGAAAATCGAGACATGCTGACCGGTTGCCTGTTCCGCGCTCCACCCCAGCGTGTCCGTCGCTCCGCGATTCCAGCTGGTGATATAGCCATGCTCGTCGATCGTGAAGATCGCATAGCCCGAGGCGCCTTCGAGCATGAGATCGAGCAGCCTGTTCGCTTGCTGGGCGGCCGCGCGCAGAGCCGACCGGCGGCTGTCGAGCCAGCCAATGCCTCCGCACACGAGGATGAACATGCCTGTCTGCAGGAGGGTGGCACCTGAAAGCCGGTCTGCAGAAGCGACCAGGGTGAGGCCCGCGACCAGCGACAGCATTCCGGCGAAAACTCCCGGTCCGCGACCGGCGACCAGGATCGCGAAAACCACGGGCAGTACGAACAGGATATAGGGGGCCTTCGATCCGACCATCGGATCGACTGCGAGACGCAGAAAATAGGTCGCACCCACGGCAGCGGCAGCGACCCCGTACCGCGCTGCAATGCCGCGAAACGCTTTCCAGCCGATTGGTACTGCTGTCATAAGGTGGTGGCCCGCCACCGCCCAGCCTCCCGAATGAGATGGCACGGTCCAGACCGACAGATATCATTTGTGAAGACTGCGTCAAATTCATCGCCGGACCGGGATGCCGTCCCGCGTGGAGAATATTCGCGTAATTGGGGTGCCCCTCCGTATATATCCCAATGTCGCGGAATTGCCGAGTTTGGATACACCGAGGCAGGCAGGCGCCGACGAGGTCCCACCCCCCTTGCCGGCGTCTGCTCGCTGTTTGAGGGTGGTTCCAACCTGACAGGCAGTCCGCCAGCGCAGAGGTGTCATGACCATTCGCAAGATCCTGATCATCGACGGTCACCCGGACCCATCCCCGGACCGCTTCGTGCATGCGCTCGCCGAGGCTTACGCCGAGGGCGCGGAAGCGCATGAGGTCCGTCGGCTCAAGCTCGGCGAGCTCGACATTCCGTTCGTGCGCAGCGCGGAGGAATGGACGAAGGGCGAACCATCAGCCGCGATCGCCTCGGCGCAGAGCGATATCGTCTGGGCCGAACACATAGTGGTTCTGTATCCCCTGTGGCTGGGGGACGTGCCGGCCCTGCTCAAGGCCTTCCTCGAACAGGTGATGCGACCGGGCTTTGCGTTTCGGTACCGCGAGAACAAGCGTCCCGAAAAGCTCCTGAAGGGACGAACCGCTCGTGTCGTGGTCACGATGGGCATGCCGACCCTGTTCTACAAACTGGTCTATGGTGCCCACAGCGTGAAGAGTCTCGAGCGCAACATTCTCAAGTTCGTGGGAATTCGCCGCATCGAACGGATGATCCTGGGATCCGTGGAAGCGGACGAGGATCGACGGCGCCAATGGCTAGACGAGATGAGAGCGCTGGGAGCCGAGGGTGCGTGAAGGTGCGCAAAGATCATCGGAGGAAAATGAATGACCCACTGGACGCTTGCGCGACTCGAATTGGCTCGAACCCCGGAGTTTCCGGAAGGCTCGCCCAGCCATGCCTACATCCTCCGCGTACCGCTGACGGACGACGGTCTGATCGACGAAAAAGCGCGCGCCGCAGATCCTTCGCTGGCCACGGTGCAGCGGTTGTCGCCCGGCGCCCCAAGCCAGTCGGGCTATCTTCTGCGCAAGGAAAACGGCTGGGCGTTCTCTTATGAGCTCGGCGACGACGACGATGAGAGCGTCTATCATCTCGACGCCCATCCGTTGCGACTGGGCGAATATCTGACGCTGACGGAGCCCGATGGCAGCCGCTTGCCATTCAAGGTCGTGCATCTGGAAGAGGACGATACTGCGACGGTCGGAGCCCACTCCAAATCCGATCCATAGCGGGCGGTTGTAAAACCTCGTCACCTCGGGCAGACCCATTTTCGGGGTGCTCGATGGCAGATATCCAATTGGTGCACATCGTCGACGACGAGGAGCCGATCCGCCGATCGCTCGAACTGCTGCTGAGAAAACCGGGATACCGCATCGAAAAATGGCCTGACGGAGAGAGCTTCCTCAAGGGTGCCGACCCGACCCAACCGGCCTGCGTCCTGCTCGACGTGCGCATGCCCGGCATGAATGGGCTCGAGGTGCAGTCCGAGATGGCCGAGCGGGGTTTCAACCTGCCGGTGATCGTTCTCACAGCACATGGCGATATCGCTATCGCCGTAAACGCGATGCAGGGCGGCGCGATCGATTTCCTCGAGAAGCCCTTCGAGGGGGACCAGCTGCTGCGCGCACTCGAAACCGGCTTCAGTCGGCTGGCCGATCGGAAAAGCTGGCGCGAGCGAGAGACGAGGGCCCGGACGCAGGTCGCATTGCTCACCCAGCGGGAGCATGAAGTGCTCGATGGACTGGCTTGCGGTTATCCCAACAAGACCATTGCCTACGATCTGGGTATCAGTCCGCGAACGGTGGAAGTCTATCGCGCTAACGCGATGGAAAAGCTTGAGGTCACCAATTTCGCGGACGCGTTGCGGATTGCCTTTTCCGCAGGCCTGGGCTCGGAGAAGGATTGGCGGCGGCGATATTCCGTTGGCGTATCGCGGTCGTCAGGTCAGGCGCCAGCCGCGAGCTGATTACCCGAACCGAATTGCTGTCCCGCCAGCGTTATGCGAGCATCCATCAATGGCTGGCGAATATCGGCATGGGCGGATCGGCGAAGATTTCCCGCGTTACCCCGCCCCAGATCGTCTCGGACATGCGCGAACGACCGTAAGCGCCCATCACCAGATACGACGCCTGATTGTCCGTCGAAGCGGCCAGCAAACCCTTTGCGACGGATTTCGCCCTCAGCGGCAGGTCGAGCAATTCGCAGGCGATCCCGTGCCGCGACAGGTATTCTGCGCCTTGTACGGGCGGAAGATCGAACCCGCCGGCTTCCTCCTCCTCGACCACGGTGACCAGGCGCACCGAACTCGCTCTGGCCAGCAGCGGCAATGCGCCGCGCAGGGCGCGCGACGCCTCGGGCGAGCCGTCCCACGCGACCACGGCGGGTCCCGTGCAATCGAAGCCAGTATGGCCCGGAGGGACCACCAGCACCGGAGTTTGCGACCGGAGGATGATATCGCCGACCAATTTTGAAGGCCCCTCGTTGGTAAGAGGATCGCAGCTGCCAAGGACGATGATGTCGCTCAGGCCGCAGCGCCGCAGCAAATGTTCGGACGCAAAGCCATCGCTCTGCACCCAGTCCCAGGCGACATCCTCCTTCGCCAGTCTTTCGCCTATCTGCTTGCGGAGAGCCTCGGCCCGCTCGATCGTTGCCGGAAGTATCTGAGCCGCCATTATCCCGTAGAAATCAACGAGCGGCCCCAGCTCCCAGGGGACCGGCTTCATGCAGGTCAGGTGCCCGTCGAAAGCACGAGCCAGATCGAGCGCGACCTGAAGCCGGGCCTCCAGACAATCGTCGTCTTCGATGTGAAGCAGTATCGAGCGCATAGCCAGTTTCCCTCAATGGTTCGGCAGGCAAGATAACGTCCGGTGCGCCCAAGTAACCTAGGACATGTCCGGAGCGCCAATGCGGCAGACCGGCTCAAGCACCTCTATCAGCCGGCGCCGGATCTGCCAGCGGCTTCGCGCCCAGCCATTCCCAGGCGGCCGATTCGTTCTCAGGTGGAAAATATCGCACTTCCATCCGCACCAAAGGTCCGAGGAACTCGACCCATTGTCGGATCCACTGCGGTCCGCCCACGACCGCGTAGCGGTCCAGCTCACGGAAAAAACCAAGCTTCATTCGAGCATAGTCGCCATCGAGTGCTATGCTCGGGTCGAACCCCTCGAAGGAGCGAATCCGCAGCAGGACCGACTTGATCTCCTGCGCACTGCGCGCAGCGTTGAGTTCCACGGAGATACTGGCCATCTCTTCCTTGGAAAGTCGACCATCGATCTCGATCCCGAGCACATCCGGCCGGTCCGTGCCGATAACCCGCATTGCGTGCCCGTAGGGGAGTTCCTCCCGGCCTTCGACCCAAGCCCGCGCGCGGTCGCGCTCGGCGATCGAGTAGGTGCGATAGCTTATTCCGGGAAGCAGCGCGCTTTCGGTGCGAGCCAGCCACCGCACCCATGATTGATCGCTGACGATTGCCACGCGTCCGAAGCGCTTCAGCTTCCCGAACAGTCGCAGCCCCCGCGCCATTTCCTGAGTCATCGCCTCCCATTCGATGCCGGCGAGTTCGTCGACCTCCACGAACAGATGGATCCGCTCGTGCAGGGCCAGCGCCTGCTCGATCAGTTCGTAGGCTTTGCTCACCTCTCCGGGCCACAGGCGCCCGGTGAACCTCAACGCGACCATGCCGGCCGTGCTTGTCAGAATTTCCATGCTCCGTCCTTCGTGTAATCTGCCCTGACGGTTGAATAGGAGACGGAGAAAAGACGCGCTCTCCGGTGATGTACGGATGGCAGAAAGCCGATTCGACAGGGTAGATCGGGCAACATCACGAATATTTGCGACGCAGTTTGCTTCGCAAATGTTTCCCGTCCGGGCTCATGCTCAGGCGCGCGCAACTCCAGCACGATCCGGATCGTGCGCGACGTCAAGGCAAGTACTGGAACCGGCCAGACGGCACTGCGGTGCGAAACAGAAAGACTAGTCTGGCATTCTGCAACTACGCGATCGTTCTTCCCTGGGAGGGAAAATGGAAGCCTCAGCTCTACATTCCGCTGCCCAATCGCTCCAATCGAATCCGGTCAGTGTCGACGTGCTTGCTCTCATCGCCGATGCGGTCATCTGTACCGATGAAGAAGGCAGTATCCTGTTCTTCAACCGGGCTGCCGAGCAATCATTCGGCTACAGCGCAGAAGAAGTGCTCGGAAAGGACGTCGAACTGCTGTTGCCGCAACGCTACCAGGCGCAACACGCACTATCGGTGCGCAGCTTCGCGGTGGGAAAGAATGGCACGAACCGGCTGATGGGTAACCAGCGCGAAGTCTGGGGCCGACGCAAGAACGGGGAGGAATTTCCCAGCGAGGCGATCGTGTCGCGCCATTCGGTCGATGGCAGGATGATCCTGACCGTGGTTCACCGCGATATCGCCGAGCGCAAGGAAATGGAAAATCAGCGCGAGGCGATCGCTCGCGAACTGGATCACCGGATCGGCAATATGATTTCAGTGGTCAGTTCGCTCGTGTCGCTGAGTGCAAAGAGCGCGGAAAGCATCGGAGACCTCGCGCAATCCCTGCAAGACCGGTTGCGGGCATTGGCCGCAACCCAGGCGCTTCTTCGGCAGGAGCGCAATGGGAAGATCACTCTGAGCGAATTGTTGCTCGCGGAACTCGCCCTTTACCGCAGCGGAGACGGGTCGAATGTGATCATCGAAGGCGATCCGGTGGTGCTTTGCGCGATGGCACTCCAGCCCCTTGCATTGGTCTTCCACGAGCTTGCGACAAATTCCGCAAAATACGGGGCTTTCAGCGCTCCCGCTGGGCGAGTTACAATCACTTCGGAATGCGTGAGTGACGGTGACGAGCATTTGTTCCTGATCGAGTGGTGTGAAACCGGCGGTCCGCCGGTAAAACCGCCTAGCCGGCAGGGATTTGGCTCAGCGCTCATCGAACAGATGATCAGGCGAGCGCTGCGAGCAGAGGTCAGCATGGATTATCGGCCCGAGGGGCTTGTTTGCCGGATGACTTTCCCGAGGTCCCGAGTGGAGGAATCCTGCGAAACTTAGGTGTTCAGGGGCTTACCATAGCGATTTCGATTCCGCTTGCGCATCTTTGCCAAAGTGCCTCGGTTCCCGCGATCCGGCCAGTTAGCGTCCAAGCCAACAATGGGGCAAACACAACCTGCGGCGCCCCTTTGGTCCGTTCTCCGCGAAGGAGAAGGTTCTAAGGACGCCGCAGGCTTTGTCGGTCTCTCATCGCTCGGCTCTGGACCAAGATCGATCCGAAGATCCGATCTAAAACGAAGCCGATGCTCCCTACTGACGGGCTCAATCTATCAGGTACAAAAAAGCCCGGCATTCGTAATGTTCCGGAGAGATCAAACCGAGATCAGGGGGCTTCGTCAGTCGACGGACATCGAAATCAGCTCGGGATAACGTGGTGCTTGTCTGCGATATTGATCGTGCCGCTTATGGTTATTCAACAGTCACCGACTTGGCGAGATTGCGCGGCTGATCGACATCGGTGCCTTTGACGCAGGCGACGTGATAGGCGAGCAATTGCACCGGGATCGCATAGACCAGCGGCGCGATCAGCGGGTGGACTTGTGGCATCTCGATCGTCGCGATGCAGCCCTCGCCCGCTTGCGCCAGTCCCTGGGCATCGGAGATCAGCACCACCTGCCCACCGCGCGCGCGGACCTCCTCCATGTTGGAGACGGTCTTCTCGAACAGCGGACCGGAAGGCGCGAGCACCACCACCGGAACCTGGTCGTCGATCAGCGCGATCGGGCCGTGCTTCATCTCGCCAGCGGCATAGCCTTCGGCGTGGATGTAGCTGATTTCCTTCAATTTAAGCGCGCCTTCGAGTGCCAGCGGGAAATCGGGGCCTCGGCCGAGATAGAGCACGTCGCGCGCAGGGGCGATCAGATGCGCCATCGCCGCGATATCCTCGTCATGGTCGAGCGCGGCGTTGAGCGAAGCCGGCGCTTCGAGCAGATGACCGACCACCTCGGCCTCTTCCTCGCGGTTCATCAGCCCCTTCTTGACCGCCATATGCGCGGCGAGCGCGGCGAGCACCGCGAGCTGGCAGGTGAAGGCCTTGGTCGAGGCGACCCCGATTTCCGGACCGGCATGCGTCGGCAACAGCAAATCGGCCTCGCGCGCCATGCTGCTGGTGGGGACGTTGACGACCACCGCAATAGTCTGGCCGTTGGCTTTGCAATGGCGCAGCGCGGCGAGCGTGTCGGCGGTCTCGCCGCTCTGGCTGATGAACAGCGCGAGGCCGCCCTCCTCGAGCACCGGATCGCGGTAGCGGAACTCGCTCGCGACATCGATATCGACCGGCACGCGGGCGAATTGTTCGAACCAGTATTTCGCCACCATCCCGGCGTAAAAGGAGGTCCCGCAGGCGACGATTGTCACCCGGCGAACGCTGGAGATGTCGAAATCGAACTGCGGCAGCGCGATGGAATTGTCCGCCTGGCGCAGATAGGAGCCGAGCGTCTGCGCGACCACGGTAGGTTGCTCGAATATCTCCTTCTGCATGAAATGGCGGTAATTGCCCTTCTCCACCGCCGCGGCGGAAGCGCCCGAGGTGGTGATCTCGCGCTCAACCGGCTCGTTTTCGGCATCGAAGATTTCGACGCTCTCGCGGCGCACCACCACCCAGTCGCCTTCCTCGAGATAGGCGATCTGCTGCGTCAGCGGGGCCAGCGCCAGGGCGTCGGAGCCCAGGAACATCTCGCCCCCATTCTCCTTGGCGCCATATCCCAGCACCAGCGGCGAACCGCGCCGCGCGCCGATCAGCATGTCGGGATGCGCGCGAAATGCGATAGCCAGCGCGAAGGCGCCGCGCAGCCGCGGCAGCACGGTCTTGACCGCTTCCTCGGGGCTCGCCCCGCCCTCGACCTCGCGCGAGACCAGATGCGCGACCACTTCGGAATCGGTCTCGCTGGTGAAGCGACGGCCATCGGCGCGCAGTTCCTCGCGCAATTCCCTGAAGTTCTCGATGATGCCGTTGTGAACCAGCGCGACATGATCGGTGGCGTGGGGGTGGGCGTTGTCCTCGGTCGGCGCGCCGTGAGTAGCCCAGCGGGTGTGGGCGATGCCGATATCGCCGGGCGCGGGCCGGCTGGCGAGTTCCGCTACCAGATTGGCGAGCTTGCCCTGCGAACGACGGCGAACCAGATCGCCCTCGTGGATAGTGCAGAGTCCGGCGCTGTCGTAGCCGCGATATTCCATCCGCCTGAGGCCATCGACCAGACGGTCCGCGACCGAATCTTTGCCAACGATACCGATAATGCCGCACATAGTCTGGTCCGCCTTCAATCCCGAAAATACAATGCGCTGCCGCTCTAGCGCCTATCGCGCGCCACGCAATTACTTCGCCCTTCTGGGCGTACTCCACCACAGGAACAGCCCTGCCCCGACCACGATCGCCGCGCCCGCCAGCGTGGGGGGATCGGGCACGTCGCCGAAGACGAGATAACCCAGCGTGGTGGCGACGATGATCTGGACATAGGTGGTCGGCGCGATGGTCGAGGCCCCGGCCCGCATCGTGCCCATGTAGGCCATCCAGTGCGCGCCGCTGGCAGTGACCGCGACCAGCGCGCAGCGCGCCACCACCGTCCAGTCGGGTGTTCCGATCTCCAGCGAAGCCAGCGAGCTGCGATCGCCGATCAGCGCGGCGACGACGAGAAAGGGTGTCGCCCACAGCGCGATAAAGGCCTGCATCGAGAGCGCGCTGCCCTGGCCGGCGCTCGAGCGATTGGCCACCACCATCAGTGCGAAGAAGAAGGCCGAAGCCAGCGGCAGGAGCGCCACGATGCCCAGCTCGGCGAGATTGGGGCGCAGTATCAGCGCCACCCCGCCCAGCGCCACCACCGAGACCAGCCACACCACCGGGCGGACCTTTTCGCCCAGCAGCGGACCACTGAACAGCGCCACGAAGATCGGCGAGACGAAGGCGATCGCCATCGCATCGGCGAGCGGCATGACGAAGATCGCCGAGAAGAAGCACAGCGTCGCCCCCGCCAGGCACGCGCCGCGCCCGACCTGCAGCCAGGGCTTGCGCGGACGGAAGGCGGCCGGGCCTTCGGTCACCAGCAGCAGCGCCGAGAGCGCCGTCGCGCCGATTGCGAAACGCAGCGCGGCCACCGCCAGCGGCGACCATTGCCCGGCCATGGTCTTGATAATCGCATCGCCGACCGACAGCAGTGCGAAGCCGCTCAGCGCCAGAAGCAATCCGCTGCGATCGTCCTGCTGCATGGTGATGATAAATCCTGTCGAACGGGAGGAAGGACGTCGGGCCATAGCGGCTTGCAGCGCGATGCCGCAGGTCCAGATTGGCGCATGGCCGTGAAATTAGGGAAAAATCAAGGTTTCCGACTTATTCACCACGCCTCTCAAGGAGCCATTCTCCACCTCAGCGCAGGGACGGGCTCGACCTATGACGACTTACCGCAGGGGTTCAAGTTAATGAGCGCATTCGGACGGAAGAATGGCCCGGGAGGAATGAATTCCGGTGCGCGTCCGCAGTTCGGCGTGGCCAAACCCATGCGCGGCGGCTCGCCCACACCCTCGCAAGCCCCGTCCGAAACCGAGGACGCCGGCGACCAGTTTCCTCCGCTGCCCGATGAGGATGTCCCCTCCCCCGGTGGCGGCGGCAATGCTCAGTCCAACGCCGCGATGGCGCGGCTCTCGGACCGCGCAAACACGGTTCACGCCAGCGAAGCCGATATCGGCGGCTTCGAAGCCAGCGTCCACAAGATCAAGGAACAGGTGCTCCCGCGCCTGCTCGAACGCGTCGACCCCGAGGCCGCGGCCACGCTGACCAAGGACGAATTGTCCGAGGAGTTCCGCCCGATCATCCTCGAAGTGCTTGCCGAGCTCAAGGTCACGCTCAATCGGCGCGAACAATTCGCGCTGGAAAAGGTGCTGGTCGACGAGCTGCTCGGCTTCGGTCCGCTCGAGGAGTTGCTCAACGACCCCGAAATTTCGGATATCATGGTCAACGGCCCCGATCAGACCTATATCGAAAAGGGCGGCAAGCTGATCATGGCGCCGATCCGGTTCCGCGACGAACAGCACCTGTTCCAGATCGCGCAGCGGATCGTCAATCAGGTCGGCCGCCGCGTCGACCAGACCACTCCGCTCGCCGACGCCCGTCTCAAGGACGGCAGTCGCGTCAACGTCATCGTCCCGCCCCTGAGCCTGCGCGGCACTGCGATCTCGATTCGTAAATTCTCCGAGAAGCCGATCACTCTCGACATGCTCAAGGGCTTCGGCTCGATGAGCGAGAAGATGTGCACCGCACTGAAGATCGCCGGTGCCTGCCGGATGAACATCGTGATCTCGGGCGGTACCGGCTCGGGCAAGACCACGATGCTCAACGCCATGTCGAAGATGATCGACCCGGGCGAGCGCGTGCTGACGATCGAGGACGCGGCCGAACTCCGCCTCCAGCAGCCGCACTGGCTGCCGCTCGAAACCCGCCCTCCCAACCTCGAGGGTCAGGGCGCCATCACGATCGGCGATCTGGTCAAGAACGCGCTGCGTATGCGCCCCGACCGGATCATCCTGGGCGAAATCCGCGGCGCGGAATGTTTCGATCTGCTCGCCGCGATGAACACTGGCCACGATGGCTCAATGTGTACGCTCCACGCCAACTCGCCGCGCGAGGCGCTGGGCCGGATGGAGAACATGATCCTGATGGGCGACATCAAGATCCCCAAGGAAGCCATCAGCCGCCAGATCGCGGAAAGCGTAGACCTGATCGTTCAGGTCAAGCGCCTGCGCGACGGCTCGCGCCGCACCACCAATGTCACCGAGGTGATCGGGATGGAGGGCGACGTGATCGTGACGCAGGAATTGTTCAAGTTCGAATATCTCGACGAGGGCGAGGACGGCAAGATCATGGGCGAGTTCCGCTCCTCGGGCCTGCGCCCCTACACGCTCGAGAAGGCGCGCCAGTTCGGTTTCGACCAGGCCTATCTCGAAGCCTGCCTCTGAGGGAACCTAGGCGGTCAGGATAACGGGAACGGCAACCGAAAGTAGCCCGCCACCGATGATCGCCAGCGTCAGAAATATGGCAGTCCACGGCATCCAGCCGACCTGGTTGAGCGCAACGCGCTTCATCCTCCGGCGCTCCATCAGCGATGCAAAGCCCGCGAGGATGAGCAGCACCACTCCGACAAAGGCGAGAATCTCGGCATCGCTGGCAAAGAGGAGGGCATCGGGCAGCTTCATCGTCGCGCGATATGGCGCGCTGCGGACCGGTTGCAAAGCGCTGCGCCGCAAACAGTCCGCGGGAACCCGACGATTGTCCGACCGTTTTGCCTCGTAAGACGCTACTCGAAAACCATCCGAAAGGACTTATTCATGGTTCGCAAACTTCTCATCGCCCTCGGGCTCACCGCCCTGTCGCTCTCCGCGACGGCCTGCAACACGATCAAGGGCCTCGGCAACGACATCGAATCCGTGGGCGAAGCGGGCGACCGGGCCATTTGAGCCCGCCGCCAAATTTGCATCAATGAAGCGCCCGTCAGCCCTGTGCCGACGGGCGTTTTCTTATGGCCTGCCCCGCCGCTTGCGATAGACCAGCACAAGATTGTTCGCCGGCATCGCGACGCGCATGGTTCGTGCGAGCCCGTACCCGACGGCAACGAGGTCCATCTGCGCAACACTGCGCAAACCCCATTGGGCATCACGCTTCCTCAGCGATTGGTCGAATTCAACATTCGACAAAACGGTTTCGACATCGTCGTCGATTTAGGGGCCGTAGAGCAGCAGCGGCGAGCAATGCTGGAGCAGAGCAGCGGCAGCGCGGAACAGGCCCGATGTCGCTTCTCATGGGCTGATATGGACCATGTTCATCAAGGCAAGTGATTTCCGCGTCAGCTTTCAGGTATCGCTCGAAACGCAGTGATTGTCTGATTTTGGGTGGCTTCCGGAAGGGCAGCAATTGCCGGCTACATTGCGTTAGCAACCGAAATCGGCGATCTTCTTGGCCATGCCATTCTCCGGAACACATGATCCTCGTAAGACTCAGGTCATCGTGCTCAACGGGGTGAGCAGTGTTGGCAAGTCCTCGGTAGCCAAAGCTATTCAACGTCTTGCTCACAAGCCGTTTCTGCATGTCCAGATGGATGACTTTCTCACAATGTTGCCACCTCGGGCCATCGAGCACGAAGATGGGCTGGTCTTTCACCGCGTCGACAGCAGAACCATCGACGTTCGATCCGGAGACATAGTCGTGCGAGCACTGGAAGGCATGCGACATGCCATTTCCGCAATGGCCGGCCGCGGAAATCATATGATCGTTGATGACGTGTTTTTCGGCAGCGAAGACATCGAATATCGGCGATTGCTCAGGCAATTCGACTATTACCTGGTAGGGCTTTTCGCGCCTTTGGATGTGGTGCGCAATCGAGAACTTGCCAGAGGTGATCGAGAGATTGGCCTAGCACAAGGTCAATTTGAGCGTATTCATAAAGGACGGACATACGATCTTGAAATTGACACCTCGCAGGCGCCTCCTGACTCGATCGCCCGAGAAATCTGTGAAGTCTTCGGCCTCTGACGATACCGCATCAGAATTCGGCTCAATCGGTGAAGTAGTAGCGAGTTATTGAGTGCTTCTGGGGCGTTTCCTGACTGTCTGCTTTTTTCTGAACCAGGTTGAAAGCGGTCATACGCTGGTATCAGCCTCTGCCTCACGTGCCCGGTAAACCAACGCCAAATTGTTGGCTGGCATCTCCACTCGCCGGGTGCGGCAGAACCCCCACTGGTCAGCAAGACGATCCATGTCAGTTACGTTCCGCAGACCCCACTCGGGATTTCGCGCTTTCAGGGAGCGGTCGAATTCTAGATTTGACGCTGCTGTTTCGACTTCATCCTCGATATACGGGCCGTACAGGACAAGCGGAGCGCCATCGGCCAGAAGCGTCGCACAAGTGCTGAATAATCCCACAGTCGCGGCCCACTCGCTGATATGAACCATGTTTATGCACACGCAGGTATCGTAAGTTATTGATTTACCTGAATCACAACTATCAGGGTACATGTTGATGCACACCAGCGCATCCGCCTTGGCGACGGGCGGTTCGCCGCGCGCAGCGTCGAACACCACCGCCGGGAGCAGGTTCGCCAGCCCGGCCTCTGCGGCATAGGCATCGATCGAGGCCAGCGCCTCGACATCCAGATCGCTTGGCTGCCAAGTGATTTGCGGAAACCGCCGCGCCATGAAGACCGCGTGCTCGCCCGTCCCGCTCGCCACTTCGAGCACCACGCCGGTGGCGGGCAGTTCGCGCTCCAGCATGTCGGCGATCGGGCCGGCGTTGCGCTGGGTGGCGGGAGCGTGGCGTTTCACGGGCGCGCTCAATTCACCTGCCGCTCGCGCCCTGCCCAATAGGGGGCGCGCAATTCGCGGCGCAGGATCTTGCCCGACTGGTTGCGCGGCAGCGCGGGGATGATGTCGATCGACTTGGGGACCTTGAACCCCGCCAGCCGCTCGCGCGTCCAGGCGATGATCGCCTCGGGATCGACCTGCTCGCCAGCCTTGGGCACCACGCAGGCCTTCACCGCCTCGCCCCATTGCGGATCGGGCACACCGATCACCGCCACCTCGGCGACCGCGGGATGGCCGTAGATCGCGCTTTCGACCTGCGCGGGATAGACGTTCTCGCCCCCGGTGATGATCATGTCCTTGATCCGGTCCTGGATGAAGACATAGCCATCCTCGTCCATATAGGCGGCGTCGCCGGTGTGCATCCAGCCGTCCTGCAGCGCCTCGCGCGTCGCTTGCGGCAGGTTCCAGTAGCCGAGCATGTTGGAAGGCGATTTGACCGCGAGCTCGCCCACCTGCCCGCATGGCAGCTCTGCCCCGTCCTCGCCGACGATCTTGAGCTGCGTCCCCGGCACCGCGTGCCCCGCCGAGCGCATCCGCTCGTTGCCCGCCAGATCATGATCCTTGGGCGGAAGCACTGCGACGGTGCCCGTGGTCTCGGTCATGCCGTAGCACTGGATAAAGCCGGCGCTGGGGATCGTCCGCACCGCCTCGCGCAGCAGGTCGAGCGGGATCGGTGCGGCACCGTAGAACACGTATTTGACGCCTGAGAAATCGGTCGTCCTGGCGCGCGGGTGCTGGACCACCATCTGCAGCGCGGCGGGGACGATGAACATCCGCGTCGCTCCCTGTTCGAAGGCCTCGAGCACGCCCTCGGGGGTGAATTCGCTCTGAACGATCGCCCGTGCACCCGCGCCGATTGCCATCACCCCCAGGCCGGTGCCGCCGATATGCGCGCAGGGCATGGCGATCAGGATCGCCTCGTCCTCCTCCCAAACCGCCCAGTCGAGCCCGGCGCGCTCGCCCGGCTGGCGCAAGGCGAACAGGTTGGAGTTCGAAAGCACCGCACCCTTGGGATTGCCGGTGGTGCCGCTGGTGTAAAGCTGGAGCACCGGTTCGTCGGGTGCGGCGGGAGTGAACCCGGCAGGTTCGGCAGCATCGATAGCGGCGCATGCTTCGTCGCAACCGACCACTTGCGGCGGCGTGTCGAGCTGGGCGCAGGCGCTGGCCGCCGCCTCGCGAAGACCCGCACCGGCGAAGAGGATTTTCGCGCCTGTATCCTCGAGGATATAAGCCACCTCGGGCGCGGCGAGGCGCCAGCCGATCGGCACCATCACCGCGCCATAGCGCGCGGCGGCGTAGAACAGTTCGAAATAGAGCTTCGAATTTTTACCCAGCCAGGCAATCCGGTCGCCCGGGCCAACCCCGAGCTGGCGCAGCAGTGCGACGATTTGCGCGGTGCGGCGGTCGAGGTCGGCGAATGTGGCTCGCTGATCGCCCTCCTCCAGCGCCACGGCGTCCGGCTTGGTAGCGGCCCAATGGCGGATGTATTCGTCGAAACTCAGCATCGTGGACGGATCGCCCATGGCATTCTCCCGGTGCCGTCTCGATCCGGACGGCTCGCGGGGCATCATGCCCGCTGGTGGCGGCAAGTCCAGCCATCTCGACGCCCCCCTCTCGACGCCGGCGCCTCAGCGCCAGCGCCCCAGCGCTTTTGCCCTTCGCTCGCGGATCGCCAGCCACAGCAGCAGGCCGAGCGGCCCGGCGAGGAAGGTTGCCAGCAGGATCGGTGCCTGGACCAGCCGCGAGAAGCGCTTGGCGTCGGCATCGCGCGCAATCCACAGCCCGACGAAGAGGTCGAAAGCAAGGTAGTGAATCCAGCCGACCGTCACCCCGCCGTCGCTGGCAAAGATCGCGCGGATGCCCTCAATGGTGGTGAAATCCATCGATGGCGACTGCCCGCCGACCGGATCGATTCCCCCCGATACGATCCCGATCAGCAGGCTCGCATAGGCGAGGCACAACAGCCCGACCCCGAGATAGAGTACCGCCGAAAGCAGCGCGGGCCAGCGCGGAAGCAGGATCAAACCGACCCACATCACCAGTGCGAGCATGTTGGCGGCACCGAAAATCGCATCCCAGGCCATGTCAGGCGTCTCCCTCGGCAGGCATCGGCAGGCCGCGCGCTTCGCGGCGCAGCGCATCGTGTTCGTGGACCAGCTTCGCGCGGGTGGGCTTGCGCGCCAGCGCCAGCGCGGCGTGCGCCACTTCGCTCGCGTCGATCGCGCGGTAGCGTCGGTATTTCCCGTGCAGCGCCATATTGAAGAGCGGGCTCAGCGCGATGCCGATCCGCTCGGCCGGGCGGCGGTCGCCACCGCGCTGGCCGCGGAGCAACCCGGGGCGCAATATATCGAGCCGGAGGAAGCCGATCTTGCCCAGCTCGCGCTCGACCTCGCCCTTGACCCTGAGGTAGAAGTTTTTCGCATAGGGATCCGCACCGACCGAACTGACCATAACCATCCGCTCGACCCCCTGCGCATGCGCGGCGCGCGCGGTGGCGAGCACCAATTCCTCGTCCACGGCGCGAAACGCCGCCTCGTCCTCGCCCGCCTGCTTCCAGGTCGTCCCCAGCGCGCAGATCAGCACCTTGGGACGCAGCGCCTCGAACACCTCGCTCCAATGCCCGGGATCGGCGATGAACAGTTCCATCCGCGCGCCATTCGGCAGTGGCATCTCCCGCCGCGCCACCGCCGCCAGCCGGACATCCTCGCGACCGACACAGGCGCTGATCACCTCGCGCCCAATCAATCCGGTCGCCCCGACCAGCGCGACGCGGATCGCCTCAGACATTGCGCAAGCCCTCGGGAATCTTGCCATGGAGCCGCGTGTATTCGTCGATGGCGAAGCGGTCGGTCATCCCGGCGATGAAATCGGCGATATCTCGCGCGCGCTGCGGTTCCTGCGCAGACAGCATCGCGTGGCGGTCGCGCGGGAGCGCGGCGGGATCGTCGCGATAGGCGGCAAACAGGCTGGCGATCACTTCGCGCGCGCGATCGGCGGTGACCTGCTGCTCGGGATGGTAATAGAGCTTGTCGTACATGAAGGCTTTGAGCCGTCGTTCGTGCTGCGCCATCGCGGGGGAGAAGCCGGCAAGCGGTCCGTCAGCATCGCGCACCTCCTCGATGCTGCGCAGGTCCTTCACCCGCCCTTCCGTCTCGGCGACCACGTCGTTGACCATCGCGCCGATCTGGTCGCGGACCAGCTCGCGCAGCTTGCGGTCGTGCTCCGCATGGGGGAAGCGGCGCTCCACCCCGCGCCAGCGCTCGGCGACGAAATCGAGCGTCAGCAGATCGTCGAGGTCGAGAAAGCCACTGCGCAGTCCGTCGTCGATGTCGTGATTGTCATAGGCGATGTCGTCGGCGACATTGGCGACCTGCGCCTCGAGCGAGGGCCATTGCTCCAGCCCTAGCGGAAAAGCGGCATCGACCTCGGCCAGCGCCCAATTGGGGGCGGCGACCGGGCCGTTGTGCTTGGCCATCCCCTCGAGCGTTTCCCAGGTCAAATTGAGCCCGTCATGGCTGCAATAGGGGCTCTCGAGCCGCGCCAGCACGCGGATGCCATGGGCGTTGTGATCGTAGCCCCCGGCAGCGACCATGTCCTCGGACAAGGCCTTCTCGCCGGCATGGCCGAAGGGCGGATGGCCGATGTCGTGCGCGAGGCACAGGCCCTCGGTAAGGTCCTCCTCCAGCCCGAGCAACCGCGCGATCACCCTTCCGATCTGCGCCACCTCGAGGCTGTGGGTCAGCCTTGTGCGGTAGTAATCGCTATCGGGCGAGATGAAGACCTGCGTCTTGGAACGCAGCCGGCGGAAGGCCATCGAATGGATGATCCGGTCGCGATCGCGCTGGAAGGCGCTGCGCGGCCCGCGCGTGCCGCTTTCCTGCGAGAATTCGCGACCGCGCGATTGCGCGGGATCGGCAGCGTAAGGGGCAAGTGTCATTGCCTGAGGCGAGTATGGCAGCTGCGCCTCGGGCTCAACGGGAACAGAGTGGCAACTCAGCCGAGGTGTTGTGCACAACGGCCCCAGACGCCGCCCCGCGCAGCGCTCACTCCGCCATGATCCAGTCCGCCGCGGCGCGGCAATGGGTGTCGGTGGTGTCGAACACCGGCAGGACATTGGCATCGGTGTCGACCACCAGCCCCAGCTCGGTGCAGGCGAGCACGATGGCATCGGCGCCGCGCTGTTCCTTGCGGGTAATGATGGTCTTCAGTGCGCGTTCGGCATCGCGGGTCACCTTGCCCAGCATCAGCTCCTTGTAGATGATCGAATCGACCATCTCGACATCGTCTTCCTCGGGGGCGATCAGATTGACCCCGTGCTTGACGATGCGTTGGCGAAAGAAGCTCTCGGTCATGACATTGCGGGTGCCGATCAGCACCGCATCCTCGATCTTGGCATCGGCCAATGCCTGGCCCACCGTATCGGCGATATGGATGATCTCGATATCCACCGCCTCGGCGATGCGGTCATAGACGCGATGCATCGAGTTGGCGGCGATGACGATGGCGCCCGCGCCCACCTGCTCTAGCCGCCGCGCGCTGTCGATCAGCGTTTTGGCGGCTTCGTCCCATGCGTCTTCCTCGCGCAGGGCGTAGAGCGGCCCGTATTCGAGGCTTTCGATCAGCAGCGGCGCGCTGTCGCACTGAGTGCGGGCCTGCTGGATATGACGGTTGATCCGTTCGTAATAGGCGCGGGTCGAAACCCAGCTCATGCCCCCTATCAGCCCAAGTTTTCGCAAACTGCCCGCCCTTCCTGATTGTATTCGATTTCGTGCGGGCCTGCGTACCCACCCCTCATGCTACGAGGAGTGAACGGCTATGGTTTCAGCGAGTTCCGGCAAGGGGTGGCGCAGCTCTATCCACAGCGGCTTGCGCCGTCTCGCCGAGGGGGATCCTTGCGAGAAATTCGCGCAGATCCGCCACGCTGCGTTCTGGTGCCTCTTCCATCGGCAGATGGCCGATCCCGGGATAATGCACCAGCTCGGCATTGGGCAGAGCGTCCATGTACCACCCAGCCGCGGTGAAGGGGATCAGCGCGTCCTCCTCGCCCCACATCACCAGCGTCGGCACGGTCACCCGCGTCACATCCGCACGCGCATATTCCTCTCGAGGGATGGCGAAGCGATCCAGCGTCGCGGTGCGATTGCCGGGATAGCGAAGCAGCTCCCAATAGCGGTCCACCGCCTCGGGCGTGACCACCTCCTGGTTGGAAACGCTTTGCGACAGGCTCTGCTCGATCAGCGAGCGCGGGGTGATCGAGGCGACCAGCGCATTGATCCCGGGGAGCCGTGCCAGCGTGAAGAGGATATTGCCGCCGCCCTCGTCTTCGCTCTCGTCGGCGGAGGCATTGTCGTTCCTATGGTTCATCGGAACGCCGCTGGCATCCACCAGCACCAGCCCTTCGAGCCGTTCGGGATTGGCGATGGCGTAACCCATCGCGATCGCGCCACCCATCGAATTGCCACCCAGAACGAAGCGTTCGAGCCCCAGAGCGTCGGCCACCAGATCCACATCCGCGATAAAGGCTTCCCGCCGGTAATCGCCATCGGCCGCCGGGCCGGTGAGGCCGTGGCCGCGCTGGTCGTAGCGGATCACGCGGTAGTCGCCGCGCAGATCCTCGGCCCAGGGCTGCCAGGTGTGCAGATCGGCATTTGAGCCATGGAGCAGCATGACGACCGGCGCATCGCGCGGCCCTTCGTCGCGGAGATGGACGCTTCGCCCGTCGGCCAGTTCGACGAATTGCGATGGCGGTCCACCGTATTTCGCGCGCATTGCCTCAGGGTCGGTATCGGGAACGCGGAACACCAAAAACGCCGCCGCGATGACCACGACCAGCAGCGCGAGCCCGCGCCAGAACCATTTCATTTCGCCATCCCCTCGATCCAGCGCGCGACCACGCCGAGCCCCTCACTGTCCACGGTTGCCTTGCCCAGTTCCGGCATCGCGACGCCGGTTTCGGTGCTGTCCATCCGATGGACCATGATCGACGCGTGCGGCTCGCCGGGGACGATCCCGAATTCAAGCCCGCCCGAACCGCGACCCGCCGCCACCGGGCGCTTGAACACCCCGAAGGCCTGCGGATCGCGCTGCTCCCAGCGCAGGTCGAGCCCGCTGTTGGAGGCGGTCGCCCCGCGGCGGTGGCAATGCGCACAATTAACGTCGAGATAGGCGCGCGCCGCCGCTTCGACCGGAACCTGCGCGCGGGCTTCCCAGCGCGGCATGGTGTCCGCTCCCGCTGGCACGCTGCCCACCACCGCCTTGAGCCAGCCTGCCGCCATGTTGCGGGCCTTGGGACCGATCGGCACCACCGCACCTTCTAGCCCGTGGCATTCCTTGCACTGGTTCTTGTTGGGGATGCGGTAGCTGATCGCCTCTCCCTCGGGGGTCACCACCTGGGTGCGCCCGCCCACCAGCGCCAGCACCGCTTCGGTCTGCTCGTCGTTCCAGAGATAAGGCAGCGCCTCCCATCCTTCCGCCCGGTGGAGCAACACGCGGGTCTCGATCAGGCGCCGCTCCGCGCCTTCGCCAAAAGCGAAGGTCTTGATCAGCGCCGAACCTACCGGGAAACGCAGCAGCCCCTCGCCATCGGCGGTGGGCCGCTGGCCTTGCGGCAAATAGACGAATCGCAGCTTGTCCGCCCCGTCCGAATAGAGCGGCGTGTTGAGCCGATAGGGCGTGACCCCTGCGGCGGGTTGCTGCTTCGGCGCGTCGGAGAAGAAGCCATAATCGGCAAGCGTGGCGGGGAAACCATCCATCACCGCGGCGTCGCTCACGGTAGCGACCGGTTCGGTTGCGCCGAGAGCCGGGTACGCCGCGATGCTGCCGCCGAGCGCCAGCACGGCAGCGCCGAGCAGGATCGCCGCGTGTTTCACTTGAGCCGCGCTTCCAGCTCCGCACCTGCCCCCCAGCCCTCGATCGCAATCTGTCCGCCGGGCACGCCGACATCGAGCGGCGCGGGACGCGCACCTTCCATGCCCTTGCCCTGCTCGGTCAGGTTGAGCGTCCAGCCCGCGATATCGGGGTGAACGGTCAGCGCGATCGACTCCGGATCGCCGACCAGCCCGTCCCACATCACCGGCGGCAGCGCGCCGCCGAAAGCGGCGAGCAATTGCGCCGCACCGTCGATCTGCGGATCCTTGCCGCCCTCGTCGACCTGGTTCCATTCCACCGTGACGGCCCGCGGATAGGGATTGTAGTCCGGATCGTCGAAAGCAAGCGGATAGGCGATCACCATGATCGGCGCTGTCGGGTTGTTGTAGAGCAGGTTCTGACCGATCCAGACGTTCTCATTGGCCATCACCATGATGCCGGTGCCGCGCCGAACGCCGGCGACGATATTGCCTGGGGGCGCGAAATTGGGGGTGGTGTTGGCGGCGACGAGATTGTTGCGCACCAGCACATTGCCGCCGCCCATTACCGGAAGGTCGGGCAGGTCGAACACCAGGATCCCGCCGGTGTTGCGGCTGACGAAATTGCGCTCGACGATGGCATCGCGGCTGTTCTCGATCTCGATCCCGGCGACATTGTCGGTCGCGACCGAATTGCGCACGGTGATCCTGCTCGACTGCCCGACATAGATGCCCGCATCCGAGGCGCCGGAAACCTCGCTGGAGTCGATCAATATGTTGGTGCTCTCGACCGGATAGAGCCCGTAGGCGCCGTTGGTCGCCTTGGGCCCGCCGGTCCAGGTGACGCGCACCGCGTGGTAGACGATGTCGTCAGCGCCCTTGGATTTGATCCCGTCGCCCTTGGGGTTCTCGACCCCGAAATCGCGCAGCGTCACCCCGTCGGAGGTAACCAGCAGTCCTTCGCCCGAGCCCTGCTGGCCTGTGAAATCGAGCACGCTGGCGTGCATTCCGGCGCCGCGAATGGTGACATTGTCGACATCGAGGCTGAGCCCGTCGAGCATGGCGAAGCGCCCTGCCTCGAGCACGATCTCGTCGCCCGGTTGGGCGAGGATCAGCGCCTCCTGCAATCGCTCCTGCGCGCCCTCGCCCGGCGCGATGGTGTGGGTGGCGGCCAGCACCGGCGCGGTGGAGGCCAGCGCGAGCGCGGCGATCGTCAGGCGGATCATGGCAGTCTCTCCCTCTTTTTTCGGCATAGTGCCGCACAGGAGACGGAATGCAAGCGCGACCTATTGCGCGCTTCCACCAAAGCCCAGCGCGCAGATCGCGGCGGCGGTGGCGATCACCTCGACCGCTTGGCGGTCGTCGACCCGGCGCACCCGCGCGAGCACTTCACCCGGCGAGAGCGGCACGGGCGTTTCACCCTCCTGCGCGCTCAGGCCCTCGAGCTTGCGCAGCTGGTTGAGCGTCAGCCGCTCTGTCATGCGCGAGGCCATGCAGGCGGCCTGCCCCTGAGGGACCCCGGCCTCGACCAGCGCCGCCTCGACGCGGCGCTCAGTCACTTCCTCGACACCGCCGAAATAGCCCCACAACCCGAGGCAGACGAGCGCAATGAGAATGATGACGATGAGCGTACGGCGCATGGCGATCAATCCATCGCCTTGACGATTTCCTCGACCATCTTCTTGGCATCGGACAGCAGCATCATGGTCTGGTCCATATAGAAGACTTCATTGTCGACCCCGGCATAGCCGACCCCGCCCATGCTGCGCTTGATGAAGAACACCTGCTTGGCCTTCTCGACATCGAACACCGGCATCCCGTAAATGGGCGAGCCCTTGTCGGTCTTGGCCGCGGGGTTGACCACGTCATTTGCGCCGATGATGAAGGCGACATCGGCCTGCGCGAATTCCGAGTTGATATCCTCGAGTTCGAACACCTTGTCGTAATCGACGCTGGCTTCGGCGAGCAGGACGTTCATGTGTCCCGGCATACGCCCTGCAACGGGGTGAATGGCGAATTTCACCTCCACGCCCTTTTCCTCCAGCACGTCCGCCATCTCGCGCAAGGCATGCTGCGCCTGCGCCACCGCCATGCCGTAGCCGGGGATGATGATGACCTTCTCGGCCTGTTCGAGCATGAAGGCGGCGTCGGCGGCGCTGCCCTGCTTGTAGGGGCGCTGTTCGCGCGGTTCGCCGCCGCCCGAGGTCGCGTCGCTGGCGCCGAACCCGCCCGCGATCACCGAAAGGAAGCTGCGGTTCATGGCGCGGCACATGATGTAGCTCAGGATCGCGCCCGATGCGCCGACCAGCGCACCGGTGACGATCATCGCGGTGTTGCCCAGCGTGAACCCCATCGCCGCCGCCGCCCAGCCGGAATAGCTGTTGAGCATAGAGACCACGACCGGCATGTCCGCCCCGCCGATCGGGACGATCAGCAGGAAGCCGATTACGAAGGCCGCGGCGATCACCGCCCAGAACAGCCAGCCCTCGCCGGGCCCGGCGCTCGGCGCCATGGCGTAGGCGGCGGTGCCCGCGAGGATCGCGGCCAGCGTGCCGAGATTGATGACATGGCGCCCGGGCAGCAGGATCGGCGAACCGCTCATCCGCCCCGACAGCTTGGCAAAGGCGATCACCGAACCCGAGAAGGTGATCGCGCCAATGGCGGCGCCGAGCATCATCTCGACCCGGCTGACCGGGGAAATGTTCCCTGCCGCGTCGAGCAGGCCGAAAGCGTCGGGATTGAGGAAGGCAGCCGAGGCGACCAGAACCGCGGCGAGACCCACGAGGCTGTGAAAGGCCGCGACCAGCTCGGGCATCGCGGTCATGGCGATGCGGCGGGCGATTGTAAGGCCGATTATCGCACCGATGGCGATGGCAATGGCGATCTCGCTGAAAGTCGCCCAATCCGGCGCAAAAGTACCGTCACATAGTATGAGGAATTCACTATCGCCTGATCGATTGATCACAGGCTCTTCAGGGCAGCCATAATTTCCAATGCTTGGAAAGTGCGTCACCAGCGTCGTCACCACCGCGATCAGCATGCCCGCCATGCCGAAGCGGTTGCCGGTGCGGCTGGTCGCGGGGTTGGAGAGCCCGCGCAGCGCGAGGATGAAGAACACCCCGGCGACAAGATAAGCGAGGCCGACCCAGGGGTTCACGGGCTCGCCGGTCGCCGCGTGGGCGGGTGTGGCAAAGACAATCGCGAGGACAGCAAAACCCAAACCCGTCACCCCGGACTTGATCCGGGGTCCCGCTTGTTTTGCGAAGCCCGATCCCGAAGAATGCTGGACCCCGGCTCGGGGGCCGGGTTGACGAAGAGTGGGGTGGAAGGAGAACATCACTTCTTCTCCTTCTTCTTGTACATCGCCAGCATCCGCTCGGTGACCGCGAAGCCGCCGAAGATGTTGACGCTCGCCAGCACCACGCCCGCGAGCCCCAGCCATTTCGCCGCCGGGCTCCCCGCCTCCGCCGCGGCGATCAGCGCGCCGACGATGATCACCGAGGAAATCGCATTGGTCACCGCCATCAGCGGCGTGTGCAGCGCGGGCGTTACCGACCAGACGACGTAATAGCCGACGAAGCAGGCCAGCACGAAGATCGACAGGATCGAAATGAAGTCCATCAGTTCTTCTCCCCAGCCCGGGGAGGCAAAGGACCCTCGCCCAGCATCACTCCGTCAGCCTCGCGTTCACCACCTTGCCGCCTTGCGTCAGCCGCACCGCGTCGCCGATTTCCTCGTCGAGCACCGGCCCGCCCTGCTCGGAATCCCAGAAAGCGGAGAGGAAGTTGTAGAGATTGCGAGAGAACAGTGCGGAGGCATCCGCCGCCAGACGGCCCGCAGTGTTGGTGTAGCCGATGACGGTCACGCCGTGCCTGGCCACGCTTTGATCCGCAACCGAACCTTCGACATTGCCACCCTGCGCGACCGCGAGATCGAATATCACGCTGCCCGGCTTCATGCTGGCGACCTGCGCATCGCTGACGAGCCGGGGAGCAGCGCGCCCCGGAATCAAGGCCGTCGTGATGACGATGTCCTGCTTGGCGATATGTTCGCTGACCAGCCTGGCCTGTGCCGCCTGGTATTCTTCGCTCATTTCGGTGGCATAGCCACCCGAGCCTTCGCCTTCGATCCCGGCGACATCCTCGACGAAGATCGGCTTCGCGCCCAGCGACTGGATCTGTTCCCTGGTGGCCGAACGCACATCGGTGGCCGAGACCTGCGCGCCCAGCCGCTTGGCAGTGGCGATCGCCTGAAGGCCCGCGACGCCCACCCCCATCACGAAGACCCGCGCCGCCTGAACCGTGCCGGCGGCGGTCATCATCATCGGGAAGGCGCGGCCATAAGCGTCGGCGCTGGCGATCACCGCCTTGTAACCGGCCAGGTTGGACTGGCTGGAGAGCACATCCATGCTCTGCGCGCGGGTGATGCGGGGCATGAATTCCATCGCCAGCGCTTCGAACCCGCCATCGGCATAGGCTTCGACCCGCTCGCGCGCTCCGAAAGGATCGAATGTCGCGGCGACGAAGGCACCGGGCTTCGCGCCGGCGAGGGCAAGCGGATCGGGCGCCTGCACGCCGAGCACGATCTCGGCGCCCGCGACCGCCTGCGGCCCGGTCGTAACTTCGGCCCCGGCGTCGCTATAGGCGGTATCGGGTATGGAGGCACCGGCCCCGGCGCCTTCCTCGATAGCGACAGTGGCGCCCAAAGCGATGAATTTCTTCACCGTTTCGGGGGTCGCGGCGACGCGGTGTTCGTCGACCGCGCGTTCCTTGAGGACCGCGATGCGCACTAGGCGGCGATCAGTCCGCGATCAGGATGACGATCACGAGCGTGATGATCGCGATCAGCGGCACTACCCATTTGAGGCTTCCGATGAAGCTGTCATAGGTCTTGGTGGCCTTGGTGATGTCGTGAGGCGAAGCCATGTATTCCCCCGGCTTGGATAATTGCGTTGAAGATCGCTCTATAGCGAGGCGTGCGCCCGCTCAAGCCCCGCCCGCCTCGCATCACCCTTAATCCGCTTTTTACCCATTTCGCCTAAGTCGGTTTTTCCGCCGGGAATTTCCGGCGCGCATGGAATGGGCGGAAACGGTTATGGCGGAGAGCGATACGCGCCTCCTGATGCTGATCGACGACGAGCCGGCGCAATCCCGCCTCGTCGCCGCGCTCGCTGCGCGCGAGGGCTGGCGCACGGTGGTGGCCGGCTCTGCCGAGGAAGCGCTCGACCTGCTCGCGGCTCCCGAATGCAACGACCTGGGGGCCATCCTGCTCGACCAATGGGTCCCAGGCGAGGATGCCTGCGACCTGATCCGCGCGCTCAAGTCCAGCCGTCCCGCCGTGCCCGTGCTGATGATCACCGCCAGCGCCTCCCCGCTGCTCGCGGTCGAGGCGATGCGCGCGGGCGCCACCGATTATCTGATCAAGCCTGTCGCCCCCGAGCGGCTGCTATCGACATTGCGCAGCGCAACCCGCGCCGAAGCGCCCAAGGCGGAATTGCAGCCGCTGGCCGAGAAGATGCCCGCCACGCTCGATTTCGACGCGATGGTCGGCAGCGCCCCGCCCTTCCGCACTGCGCTCGCCAAGGCCGCGACCGCAGCGCGCGGACACGGCCATGTCATCGTCGAGGGCGAGACCGGGACGGGCAAGGAAATGCTGATGCGGGCGATGCACACCTCCAGCCCCCGCGCCAAGGCACCGATGCGGATGATCTCGATCGGCGGGACCTCGGCCGGATCGATCGAATCGCTGCTGTTCGGCCACGAACAGGGTGCGTTCCCGGGCGCCTTCGACCGGCAGGTCGGCGCGCTGCAGCAATGCGATGGGGGCACGCTGCTGCTCGACGAGATCGACCGGCTCGAACCCGCGCTGCAGGCGCGGCTGGCCGAGGTGCTCGTCACCGGCGTGGTGCGTCCCACCGGCGCCAGCCACGGCTTCAAGATCGATATCCGCATCATGGCGGCAAGCGACCTGCCGCTGGCGGCGCTGGTCGAGGCCGGAGAGTTCGAAGTCGAACTCTACAAACGCCTCAATGGAACGTTGGTCGAATTGCCGCCGCTGCGCGAGCGTGCGGGCGACATCCCGGCGCTGACGCGTTATTTCCTCAGCCGGATCGGCGAACAGCCGGGCCTGCGCCACCACTCGATCGCCGACAGCGGGCTCAACCTGCTCGAGGTCTACGACTGGCCAGGAAATGTCCGGCAATTGCAGGCGGTTTTGTTCCGCGCGGCGGTGTTCTGCGACGGCGAGTCGCTGACCGCGGAAAGCTTTCCCCAGCTCTCGGAACTGCTCGGCGCGATGGACGACCGCGCCGAGAGCCGCCAGCGCGGGCTGGCCGTCATGCTCTACACCAACGACGGCAATCTGCGCGCGCTCGAAGAAATCGAGGCCGACGTCATCCGCCTCGCCATCGGCCACTATCGCGGACGGATGACCGAAGTCGCCCGGCGCCTCGGGATCGGTCGTTCGACGCTCTACCGCAAGCTCGGCGATCTCGGGATCGACAACGCCGCCTGAACCGGGACCTGGATCGACAGTCTCGCGCAGCGCCGCTAACCCTCGGATCAGAGGTGGCAAAATGGCAGAATTGAGCGATTCCCTGTGCGTGGTGACCGGCGCTGCCAGCGGCATCGGCAAGGCGATCTGCGCGGCGTTCGTCGCCGAGGGCGCGCGGGTCATCCTCACCGATATCGCAATGGACGCCGGACAGGCCGCCGCCGAGGAACTCGGCTGCGAGTTCCTCAAGCTCGACGTCCGCGAGGAAGTGGACTGGGAAGCGCTGGCCGAACATGCGCCGCAGATCGATACGATGGTCAACAACGCCGGGGTGACCGGCTTCGAGTTCTCGCCCGGCCCGCATGATCCCGAACACGCCACGCTGGCCGACTGGCGCGCGGTGCAGGCGGTCAATTCCGACGGCACCTTCCTGGGCTGCCGCTACGCGCTGCGCGCGATGAAGGCGCGCGGCGATGGTTCGATCATCAACGTCTCCTCGCGCTCGGGGCTCGTCGGCATCCCCGGCGCCGCCGCCTACGCCGCTTCCAAGGCGGCGATCCGCAACCACACCAAATCGGTTGCGCTCTATGCGGCGCAGCAGGGCTGGCGGATCCGCTGCAACTCGATCCATCCGGCGGCGATCCTGACCCCGATCTGGGAGCCGATGCTGGGCGACGGGCCCGACCGCGAGGCGCGGATGGCAGCGCTGGTCGCGGATACGCCGCTCAAAAGGTTCGGGACGGTCGAGGAGGTCGCCGCGCTGGCGGTGTTCCTCGCCAGCGACAAGAGCGCTTACATGACCGGGGCGGAGCTGATTCTGGACGGCGGCTTACTCGCCGGTTCGGTAGCCTCGCCCGGCTAGTCTACTGCGTCCGACCGACCCGGCGCTCGGCCCGCGTCTCGCCCTGATTGCCGAGCAGGCGCATGGTGTAGGCCTTCGTCTCCCAATCGATATCGACGAGCCCGAAATTCTCTTCGGAGATGAAATCGGTCAGCCGCTTGGGATCGGGCTCGCGCGCGGTGTTACTGGCGGTGTCGTTGAAAGCGAGGTTGAGCGAGGAGCTGGTCAGCTCCCAGATCGTCTCGCCATCGTGCTCGGCGGTGTAGATGCCGCCGGCGTGGCGATCGCCGGTCAGCAGCACGAGACCGCCACCGGCCCGATCGGTGAGCATGTCGAGCAGCCGCTCGCGCTCTTCCGGCATAGTTTCCCAGCTTTCGTAGTCATGCGCTTCGGTCAGCACCTGGATCGAGGAGACCACCATCCGCAGATCGGCGGGCTTGGCCAGTTCCTGCCGGAGCCAGGCCCATTGCTCGCCGCCGAGCATCGTCAGCCCGGCCGCTTTCGACGGCTCGTAGGGGCCGAGCGGCGGACGTTCCTCGGTGTAGGGCATGCGGGCCAGATCGGAGCGGAAGAAGCGGGTGTCGAGCAGGATCACCTGGACTAGCTTGCCCTCGGGTCCGACCATGCGACTCTCGTAGACGCCGGGTCGCGAACGGACTTCCTCGCTCGCTCCCCAGAAGGTCTCGTAGATCGTCTCGGCCCAGCCCTTGAAAGCGAAATCTGCCCCACCGTCGTTGAAGCCGTAATCGTGATCGTCCCACGAGGTCAGCATCGGCATCTCGGCGCGGAACTGCGCGAATTCGGGGTGGCTTGCCTGGACCGCATAGGACTGGCGCAAGGTGCCCAGCCCGGCATCGCCATCCCAATTGGTGTCGCCATAGACATTGTCGCCGATCAGCAGGAACAGCTGCGGGTCGGTCTTGAGGATTTCGGCCCACATATGCTGCGAACGGCGTTCGGAATTGCAGCTGCCGACGCCGATGCGGGTGAGCGTGGCACTGAGGTCGAGCGATTTTCCAGCTGGGGCGACGGGCAGCTCCACCTGCTGTTCGAGCGCGGCGTAATAGCCCTCGAGCGCCTGGCTCGGCGAAAGCGTCACCTCCTGCGCGGCGAGCGGGGTGGTGACGACAAGCGCGGCGGCGGCGAGGGAAAGGCGGATCATCGACTATCTCCGGAAGGGAAGAATTGCCGCTTTCCATGAAAGCTTGGCGTTACAGGCGCAAGTCAGCCGTCCCGCTCAGCCCGGCAGATCGGCAAAATCGGTCAGCGCCGCATCGCGCAGGCCTCGCCAGACGTTGCGCGCCTGGACGGTTTCCGCCGCATCGTGGACGCGCAGCACCTGGACCCCGGCATTCATTCCCGCGAGCGCGAGCACAAGGCTGCCTCCTAGCCGGTTCTCGACCGGAGCCTCGTTGGACAGCGCCCCGATCATCCGCTTGCGGCTGGCGCCAAGCAGAATCGGATGGCCGAGCGCGTGAAACATAGGCAATGCGTTGATCAGCGCGGTGTTGTCGGCCAGCGACTTGCCGAAGCCGATGCCCGGATCGAGCAGGATCTTTGCGGGCTCGATACCCGCTTCGAGCGCTGCATCGCGGCGCGCGCGCAGCGCGTCGAACACCGCGAACACCACATCGCCGTCGCCCGCGCCCGCATTCGATTTGGCGTGGAGATCGTCGCCCGCCGCACCCGGCGCGTGCATCAGCACCACCGGGCAGCCGCGCGCCGCGATCACTTCGGCGCTGCGCGGATCGTGCGCGAGACCCGACACGTCGTTGACCATATGCGCGCCGGCATCGAGCGCGGCTTCCATCACCGCGGCCTTGCGCGTGTCCACGCTGATCGCCGCTCCCATCGCCGCGCAGGCCTCGATCGCCGGCACCACGCGCTCGATTTCATCCCCCTCCCACAGCCGGGGAGCACCGGGCCGGGTGCTCTCGCCGCCGACATCGAGCAGCGCCGCGCCCGCTTCGACCATCGCCGCAGCGTGATCGCGCCCAGCTTCGCGGTCCTCGAGGAAACGCCCGCCATCGGAGAAACTGTCGGGGGTGACGTTGAGAATGCCCATCACCTGCGGCTGGTCGAGCCGAACCATGCGCGACCCCAGTTGCAGCGCCGGGTGCGCGAGCGTGAGATTGGCCCATTGCGCCTCGGCTTCGGAGCCGAGACTATCGGGAAGCTGGCCGAGCATCTCGGCGATCGTATCGGGCGATGCGAGCCAGCGCTCAACCACCGTGCCGCCGTCACCCTCGCCGCGACGCTGAATTACGGCAAAACGGCTGGCGTAGGTCATCCCGCCGGCGAGCCGGATCGCGTTGCCATGCTCGCTTTGCGGCCCGGGCACGAAACCGATCGGGCGGATGTAGATGCGGTCGGTCATCAAGCGGAATCCCAATTGCCTCGGTGCTTGCGAAGGCGTGCGATCAGTCCTCGGTCGCCAGCAGGTACAATTGCCGCGCTGCGTCGATCGGGGTCACTTCGCCGCCCTTTTCGTAGTGCCAGAAGCTCCAGCCGTTGCAACTCGGTGCGCCCTGCAGATCCTTGCCGAGCCCGTGGATCGAACCGATCTGCCTGTCGTGCGCCAGCGAGCCGTCGGCGCGGACCACCGCGGTCCAGCGGCGCTTGCGGTCGAACAATTGCGTTCCCGGTGGGATCAGCCCGTTCTCGACCAGCGCGCCGAATGCCACCCGCGGCGCGTCGCGGCGGCTCTGCATCGTGGCGAGCGCGCTTTCGTCGAGCGGGAGCTCCTTGGCGATCCGCTTGCGCGCGGCGTCTCGATAGGGTGCCTCGCGCTCGCAGCCGATCCAGTCGCGGCCCAGCCTGGTGGCCACCGCGCCGGTGGTCCCGGTGCCGAAGAAAGGGTCGAGCACCACGTCGCCGCGCTCGGTGGTCGCGAGCAGCACGCGGTAGAGCAGCGATTCCGGCTTCTGAGTCGGGTGGACCTTGGTGCCGCCCTCCTTCAGTCGTTCGCCCCCGCTGCAGATCGGCAGGACCCAGTCGCTGCGCATCTGCAGCTCGTCGTTGAGCGTCTTCATCGCGCGATAGTTGAAGTGGTATTTCGCCTTCTCGCCCTGGCTGCACCACAGCAACGTCTCATGCGCATTGGTGAACCGGGTGCCCTTGAAATTGGGCATCGGGTTCGTTTTGCGCCAGACGATATCGTTGAGGATCCAGAACCCCAGATCCTGCAGGATCGCCCCGACGCGATAGATGTTGTGATAGCTGCCGATCACCCACAATGCGCCGTCCGGCTTTAGAACCCGCTTACACTCCGTAAGCCAGGCCTTTGTAAAATCGTCGTAAGTGCGGAAGCTGGCGAATTTGTCCCAATCGTCGGTGACGGCATCGACCTGGCTGCCATCGGGGCGGTTGAGATCGCCGCCGAGCTGGAGATTGTACGGCGGATCGGCAAAGACCAGATCGACCGAAGCGGTCGGCAACTCGCGCAGCCGCTCGACACAATCGCCATCGAGTATCTGCCCCAGCGGCAATTGCACCGCCGCCGCGCGCGGCGCATCGACCGCCGCCTTGCGCGCCTTGACGCGCGTCATTTCGGCCTCGAGGACCCCCATGTCATATTCCCCCAATCTGCAGTTATCCACAGGGTGAGTCCAAGCCGCCTCAAGGTCAAGGCCGGAGTTCTAGGGGGGTATGGTTAATTCCTGGTTAGCTACGAAGGAACGAAAAGAGTCCGCCACTAGATGTTGAGTCTGCTGGCGTTTTCGCGACTCCACATGAAGTGGTGTGGCCCTTGGGACTCGCACCTCGCGCTTATTGTTCTCAGCTCAAGCTGCGGGCGCAGGAGCGGGCGCAAGTTCGGGATCGATCCCCGTCAGCTCGACCGACCTGGCCCAAAGCCGCGCGGCCAACAGCGGATCGTGTGCCGTCTTGCTGGCGATTGCGCGGCCCGAAGTCCGGCCGCTCATCTCGCGAAGTCCATATGGGCCGTAGTAATCGCCCCCGTGCGCCTCGGGATCGGTTGCCGCCTGAAGCGCCGGGAGCGCACCCTGCTCGGCAGTGTTGAGCACCGTGCCAATCAGCGAACCGAACACATTGCCGAACACTCCCAAATGGCGCGTGATCTCGGTCTGCGCGATGCCGGGGTGGCAGGCGAGCGAGACGACAGGCGAATTCGCGGCGCGCAACCGCCTGTCGAGTTCGAAGGCGAACAGCAGATTGGCAAGCTTGCTCTGGCCGTAGAACTTGGTTCGTCCGTAGCCCATGTGCGCGTCGAGATTGTCGAAATCGATCTCGGCACCGCGATGGGCGAGACTGGCCTGGCTGACGACCCGCGCGCCGCCATTTTCCGCCAGCTTGTGGAGCAAAAGGCTAGTGAGGGCGAAATGGCCCAGGTGATTGACCGCGAACTGCAATTCGCTGCCGCCGGGCGCGTGCGACAGCGGTGGTATCATCAGCCCTGCATTGTTGACGAGAATGTCGATCCGCTCTTCCTGGCTTGCGCGTTCGGCGGCTTCGCGGACCGAGGCGATGTTGGCCAGGTCGAGGGGCAAAAACTCGGTCACGGCCCGCTCGTGGCCTGAGGTCAGCCGCTGCTGCGCTTCCTGCGCCTTGTCTGCGTCGCGGCACGCCAGCAGCACGCGGGCGCCCTTGCGCGCCAGTCCTTCTGCGATGGCGAAACCGATGCCGGTGTTGGCGCCGGTGACGATGGCGGTCTTGCCGGTCTGGTCGGGAATATCGGAAAAGGCGAAGCTCATGCGAACATCTCCACTTGCGCGACCGGAGCGAAGCTGCGGCGGTGCAGCGGGCTCGGCCCGTATGTTCGCAATGCGGCAAGGTGCTCGGGCGTTCCGTAACCTGCGTTGCGCTCCCACCCATAATGCGGATGGGTGCGCGCCGCTTCGCGCATCAAGCGGTCGCGGTACTCCTTGGCAAGGATCGAGGCGGCGGAGATGCAGGGCTCGAGCCCGTCTCCGCCGACGATCGCCCGCGCGGGCCAGCGCCAGCCTTCGCAGCGGCCCAGCGGGGTGAGATTGCCATCGATCAACACGCTCTCGGGCGCGCAGGCCAGGACTTCGACCAGCCGCGCCACCGCCAGCGTCATGGCCAGCATGGTCGCGCCGAAGATATTCAGCCGGTCGATATCCTCTGGCTCGACGACTCCCAGCCCCCAGGCGCAACCTGCCAGTATCTGCGGCTCGAGCACGGCGCGGCGGTTACGGGAAAGCTTCTTGGAATCGTCGAGCCCCTCGGGGCAGGGCTTGCACAGCACCACCGCCGCAGCCACAACGGGCCCTGCCAGCGGGCCACGGCCCGCTTCGTCCACGCCAACGATCAACGGCGCGGCACCAAGACCTTGTTCGGGAGTTGCACACATCATGACCAAAGCATCCATCCTTGCCGCCACCCTATCGCCCCTCCTCCTCGTCGCAAGCTGCGACGGCGCGTCAAGCGGGGATACCACCGCCCATTCGACCCCGGTCGCGGGCGACGCTGCCGATAGCGGCGAGTTCGATGGCGAGTTCGCCATCCAGAGCTTCGGCACTTTCGACGAACCCTGGGCCTCCGCCTTCGTCCCGGGCACCTCGGTGCTGGTTCTGACCACCAAGCCGGGCGAATTGCGCGCGATCGACACCGAGACGCGGCAGGCGATCACGATCACCGGTGCGCCCGAGGTCGATTACGGCGGCCAGGGCGGTTTGGGCGATGTCGCCTTTCTCGACAGCGAAGCCTCTTCGACCCTTGGCACCCGCACGATTTATCTTAGCTGGGTCGAGGCCGGCGAAGGCGACACCCGCGGCGCGGTGGTCGGGCGCGGCCAGATGGTCTGCGCGCAAACCAGTTCCTGCAGCATCGAGGGCCTTTCGGTCATCTGGCGCCAGAGCCCCAAGGTTACCGGTCGCGGCCATTTCTCGCACCGGATCGCCTTCAGCCCGGACGAGAGCCATATGTTCATCGCTAGCGGTGATCGCCAGAAGTTCACTCCGGCGCAGGACACCACCAACACGCTTGGCAGCATCGTCCGTCTCAACCTCGACGGCACCCCGGCAGCCGGCAATCCGCTCGCCCAACGCGGCGGCGCGAGCGCGGAAATCTGGAGCTGGGGCCACCGCAACATCCTCGGTATGGACTTCGACGACAGCGGAAGATTGTGGGAGATCGAGCACGGCCCCAAGGGCGGCGATGAGCTGAACCTGGTCGAGCGCGGCGAAAACTACGGCTGGCCGGTGCGTTCGGACGGGGTCAACTACGATGGCTCGAACATTCCCGACCACAGTGCGGACGACGGCTTTACCAAGCCGGTCGTGAACTGGACCCCGGTCATCGCGCCCGGCAATTTCGTTTTCTACAGTGGCAATCTGTTCGGTGGTTGGAACGGCGACGCGATCATCTCGGGTCTTGCGACCGAAGCGCTGATCCGCGTCGAGATGAACGGGACCACCGCTCGCGAGGTTGCCCGCTACGACATGGACAAACGCATCCGTTCGGTGATCGAAGGGCCCGACGGAGCGCTGTGGGCCCTCGAAGACGGCGATGGCGCCCGTCTGCTGCGCCTGACACCGGGCTGAGCTAGACCCGGGCAAGGCGATAGCTGTCGACTTGCCTGGGCCCGGGCCCTAATTCGCGCAGCCAATGTCTACGCTGATTCCCCTGACCGCGGTCGAACCCGCGCTGATCGAGCAATTGCTCGACGCCGCTTTCGGTGAAGCCCGCCGTGCGCGCACCGCCTATCGTATTCGCGGAGGGACCGAGTGGCTCGAGGCGCTCAGCTTCGCGGTGCTCGACGAGGAGGATTACCTCACCGGCTCGATCCAGATCTGGCCGGTCGCGCTGACCGATCCCAAGGGCCGCCCCCACCCGATGCTGATGGTCGGCCCGGTGGCGGTGATGCCCGGACGCCAGGGCGAGGGCTACGGCAAGGCGCTGATCACCGCCGCGCTAGGTGCCATCGATCCGCGCGCTGCGCTGCCGCAGGTGCTGATCGGCGACGAAGCCTATTACGGCGCCTGGGGTTTCGCTTCGGGCCATACCGCCAGCTGGCGCTGCCCGGGTCCATGGGACCCTTCGCGCCTGCTGGTCCGCGCGGAAAACCCGGGTGTCCTGCCGCTCGAAGGAATGCTCGGGCCATGGAGCGAGGAAGCGCGCGCGGCCTTGGCGAATTAGGCCCGCTCTGCCATCCCTGCCCCGGAGCCATAAAAGCAGTCACCATGCCCTACCAACCGCCCCCTGAACTCGCCTCGCTCGACCTCGCGCAGATCGCCGAACAGGTGGCGCTGCGCAAACTTCCTCCCGTCGAGGAATGGAATCCCGCGAATGAGGGCGACAGCGACATGCGCATCGCCGCCGACGGCACCTGGTATCATGATGGCGGCGAGATCCGGCGACAGGCGATGGTGCGCGCTTTCGCCGGACTGCTGACCCGCGACGCAGCGGGCGATTACTGGCTCGTCACCCCGGTGCAGAAGCTCTCGATCGAGGTGGAGGATGCCGCTTTCATCGCTACCGACTGCCGCCTGGTCGATGACGGGATTGCGCTGCGGCTCAACACAGACGAACTGGTGATCGTCGGGCCCGACCATGCTCTACGCGCCGAGGGCGCCCGCGATGCGCCGGCGATCTACTGCCACGTCCGGCGCGGCTGCGAAGCGCGGCTCAACCGCTCAACCTATGAGCAATTGGCGCAGATCGCGCTCGCGCGCGGCGACGACTGGACCGTGACCAGCCAGGGCGAAACCTACTCCTTGCTGCCTGCATGAGCGCGCTGTTCGACCGCCTGCAGGCCCTGTTCGAATACGGGCATGCGCAAGAATTCGGCGATCTCATGTCCGATGCCCGCTTCGCCGATGCGCGGCGCACCGCCGATGCCGCGGTGCTGATCGCGGTGACCGATCGCGCGGACGAACCCAGCGTGCTCCTCACCCAGCGCCCCACCACGATGCGCGATCATCCCGGGCAGGTCGCCTTTCCCGGTGGCAAGCTGGAACCGGGCGAGGACGCCGTGGCCGCCGCCTTGCGTGAGGCGCAGGAAGAGCTGGCGCTCGATCCGCTGGCGGTGCGGCTGATCGGCACAACAGACCGCTACCAGACCGGAACCGGCTTCGACATCACCCCGGTGCTCGGGGTCATCCCGCCCGACCTGCCGTTGATGGCGTGCGAACGCGAGGTCGAAAGCTGGTTCGAGGCGCCGCTGTCTTTGCTCATGGATGACCGCAACTGGCGGCGCAATTCGGTGTTCTGGAAGGGCGCGCAGCGCGAGTATCTCGAGATCGAGCATGGCGGCTATCGCATCTGGGGGGTGACCGCGGCGATCTGCTACAATCTCTCACGCCGACTGGCTTGGATGGGGACGGAGCGATGAGGACATTGCCCGAAACGGACTGGACGCGGCGCGCCGACCTTGCCGGCCTGGTGGCGGCGCTGGGGATGGAAAACCTGCGCTGGGTCGGCGGCGCGGTGCGCGACACGCTGCTTGGCGGGACCGGCAAGGACATCGACGCCGCGACCACGCATCGCCCCGAAAGGGTAATCGAACTGTGCCGCGAGGCCGGCATTCGCACCGTGCCGACCGGGATCGATCACGGAACGGTCACCGCGCTACTCGAACAGGGCCCGGTCGAGGTCACGACGCTGCGCCACGACGTCTCGTTCGATGGTCGCCGCGCGACGGTGGCCTTTACCGAGGACTGGCGCGAGGATGCGGCGCGGCGCGATTTCACGATCAACGCGCTTTATGTGCATCCCGAGACGCTCGAGATCGCGGATTATTTCGGCGGGCTCGACGATTTGGCGGCGCGGCGGGTGCGCTTCATCGGCGATGCCTCGCAGCGCATCCGCGAAGATCATTTGCGGATCCTGCGCTATTTCCGCTTCCAGGCGCGCTTCGGCGACGAATTGGACGAAGAGGCGATCGCCGCTTGCCGCGGTCTCGCCGGCACACTCAAGGAGTTGAGCCGCGAACGGGTGGCGATGGAACTGCTCGCGATACTCGGCCTGCCCAACCCCGGCCCAACAGTAGTGCTGATGGAGGATTGCCGCGTGCTTGAGGCGATCCTGCCCGAGGCGCGCGCCAACGAGCGCGCCTGTCTGACAGCACTGATCGCGCATGAACAGGCTGAGAGTGCGGCGCCCGACGCCATCCGTCGCCTCGCGGCGCTGATCCCGCCGATCCGCTCGCTAGCGGAAACGGTGGCGGTGCGCCTGCGGCTGTCGCGCGCGCAGCGATCTCGGCTGGTCTGCGCGGCAGAGCGCGGGGCAGAGGATGCCACCGAACCCCGCGCGCTTGCCTATCGTGAAGGGCTTCCCTGCACGCGAGACAGGTTGTTACTTGCGGGCAATTCGATCGGCGAACTCGAGGATTGGGAGGCCCCCCACTTCCCGCTCAAGGGCGGCCAGATCATCGCGCGCGGCGTGGACGCAGGTCCCGAGGTCGCGCGCATTATGCAGGCGATCGAACAGCGCTGGGTCGAGGAAGGATTCCCCGGCCCCGAGCGGATCGACGCCCTGCTCGAGGCCGAACTGGACGCGCGCTGAGTCTTCAGCCGAGCTTAAGGCAGCCTTCCGTAAACGTAACTCCGGCGGTTGCCTTTACCGGCAATCCGCTTATCACAAACCCGCTCCTTTGCTCGGAGTATCGCGGCCCCGCCCGGGCTTCAGTCCGCGGGCCGTATCGCCAGCTTTGTCGCTTGCCGCGCGCCGCGATGGCGCTGCGGGGATCGGTGTGTCCAACCTGATCGGGAGATCCTTCAATGAAATTCGTCAAATTCGCCGCCGCCGCTCTCGCCCTCTCCGCCGCTCCGGCGCTGGCGCAGACCGGGGCCGCCAACGAGCAGGTCGCAGCGGGCGCCACCGTTTCCGGCCCTGAGGGCAATCAGGTCGGCACAATCGTCTCGGTCGAAAGCGGCCAGACCGTGCTCGACACCGGCAAGCACAAGGTTCCGCTGGCGGTCGACATGTATGGCAAGGGCGAAACCGGCCCGACCATCACCGTCTCCAAGGCGCAGCTCGACGCGATGATCGATGCCCAGCTCGCCGAGGCCGCTGCCGCGCGCGATGCCGCGCTGGTGGCCGGCGCCGCCGTAACCGCTGCCGACGGCCAGCCACTGGGCACCGTTTCCGAAGTCGAGGGCGATCGCGTCGTGGTTGCGCGAGGCGGCGACGACACCGATCTGGTCACGCTGCAGCGTGAATATTTCGACGCTGGCGAAACGGGCCTCACCGCCCGGCTTACCACGGCGCAGATCGAGGAAGCGCTCGCCGCCGTAACGGGCGCCGCTGAGTAATCTGTTCAGCTTTTTTCAGAGCGAACAATTCGAACGAAAAGAGGGCCGGTTGCGTCGAAACGCTCCCGGCCCTTTTCGTTCGTAGCTTTTGACCTGCTTGCGGGCGGAGCGCTGCTACCCGCCGCTGATCACCCGAAGCTGTTGTCGCGCGGGAAGCCCTGTGGCGGCATCCGCCCGGCCCCGCCGCGCGCGACCTTCCATTGCCACATCTCGGGCTCGGTGCGGGTGCGACCGCTCTCCCCTCCCATCGCCCAGCTGAGGCCTTCCTCGAGCCGGAAGGTGCGTGCATCGGCCATCCCGCCATCGCGATAGCGCTGCAGCTGGACGCCCTGCCCGCGCGCCATATCGGGCAGCTCCTCGAGGTTGAACACCACCAGCTTGCGGTTGTCGCCCACCACCGCGACATGATCGTCGGTGCTGTCGATCGGGCGCACCACCGCCAGCTTCGCGTCTCCCTTGAGATTGACCACCTGGCGCCCCTTGCGGGTCTCGGCGAGCAGGTCGCCGGTCGCGGCGGCGAAGCCCTTGCCCGTGCTCGCGGCGAGCAGCAGCCGCTGCTGCGGCGAATGCAGCACCATCGCCACGATCTGCGCCTCGGCGTCGATGTCGAGCGTGTTGCGCAAGGGTTCGCCGAAACCGCGCGCGCCGGGCAATTTGTCCGCCCCCAGCGTGAAGAAACGCCCGTCGTCGGCCGCTAGCAGCAACTTGTCGGTGGTCTGCGCATGGACCGCGAAGGCCGGGCCGTCGCCCTCCTTGAACTTGAACTCCTGATCGAGCGGGACATGCCCGCGCGCGCCGCGCACCCAGCCGCGCTGCGAGAGGATGACCGTGATCGGCTCCTTCTCGATCATCGCGTCCATGCTGAATTCGACCGTCGGCGCGGCTTCCTCGATGCTAGTGCGACGGCGCCCGAGCGGGGTGTCGGGACCGTATTCCTTGCGCAGGTCGGCCAGTTCGCGCTTGAGCCGCGTGCGCTGGCGCGCGGGCGAGGCGAGCAGCTTGTCGAGCTCTTCCTTCTCCTTGAGCAGCGTGTCCTTCTCCTGGCGCAGTTGCATCTCCTCCAGCCGCCGCAGCGAGCGCAGCCGCATGTTGAGGATCGCCTCGGCCTGGCGGTCGGTCAGGCCGAACTCCGCCATCATCAAGGGCTTGGGTTCGTCCTCGGTGCGGATGATCTCGATCACCCGGTCGAGATTGAGGAAGGCGATGATATAGCCTTCGACCAGCTCCAGCCGCCGCGCGATCTGCTCGAGCCGGTGCAGGCTGCGGCGCTGGAGGATGTCGATCTGGCTGGCGACCCAATGGCCCAGCAGTTCCTTCAGCCCCATCACCATCGGCGTACGGGTGGCGTCGAGGACGTTGAGATTGAGCCCGAAGCGGGTCTCGAGATCGGTCAGCTTGTAGAGCGATTCCTTGAGCAGTTCGGGATCGACATTTCGGCTGCGCGGCACCAGCACCAGCCGGATCTGTTCGTCGCTCTCGTCGCGGACATCCTCGAGGATCGGCAGCTTGCGGTCGGCGATCGCCTGCGCGATCTGTTCGATCAGCTTGCCCTTCTGGACCTGGTAGGGAATTTCGCTGACCACCAGCTGCCACTGGCCCCCTCCCAGCCGCTCGATCCCGGCCTCGCGATCCGCGGGCTTCTCGGCTTCGGCGGCGTGGAACCGCCCGCGCACGCGGAAACTGCCGCGCCCGGTCTCATAGGCCTGCGCAATCACCTCCGGCCCGTCGACCACCAGCCCGCCGGTGGCGAAGTCGGGCCCGTGGAACAGTTCCATCAGCCGCGCGTGCTCGACATGCGGGTTGTCGATCAGCTCGAGCGTGGCATCCACAACCTCGGCGACATTGTGACTGGGGATGTTGGTCGCCATCCCGACCGCGATCCCGCTCGAACCGTTGGCGAGCAGATTGGGGAAAAGGCCGGGGAAGATTTCCGGCTCCTGCTCCTCGCCATTGTAGGTCGGAACGAAATCGACCGTGCCTTCGTCGAGACCCTCCATCAGCCGCACCGCGGTTCGGGTCATCCGGGCTTCGGTGTAGCGATAGGCAGCGGCGTTGTCGCCGTCGATATTGCCGAAATTGCCCTGCCCCTCGACCAGCGGATAGCGCAGCGCGAAGTCCTGCGCGAGCCGGACCATGGCATCGTAGACGCTGGCATCGCCATGCGGGTGGTATTTGCCGATCACGTCGCCGACCACGCGCGCGCTTTTCTTGAAGGCGTCGGTGGGGTTGAGCTTCAGCTGCCGCATCGCCCAGAGCAGGCGGCGGTGGACCGGTTTCAGCCCGTCGCGCAAATCGGGCAGCGAGCGCGCGGTGATGGTCGAAAGCGCATAGACCAGATAGCGCTCGGACAATGCGGCATCGAAGGGGGTATCGACGATTGCGTCGATAGGATCGGGTACGGTCGTGTCGGTCTTGGGCATCTATATTCCTACCCGCTCATCCGCTGAAGCACCCAAAGCCGGTGGCCGTGGGACGGTGTCGGAGCACGAGGGCGACGCCGGTTCGGCGGTGTCACGGCTTCGAAGGGATGGGCGGAAATGATTCCAGTCGCCCTGCCCTATCACTGCCACGCCTCGGCTACCAACGGGGAACGGCCGGCTTTCCCCATACGTTGGTAGGGCAACAGAAAATCAAGGAGTTACCCATGACCAAGCACGTTATGATCCTCGCCACCGATGGCTTCGAACAGTCCGAACTGCTGGTGCCCAAAGCCAATCTGGAAAAGGCCGGCATCAAGACCACGGTCGTCAGCCTCGAAAGCGGTAAGATCAAGGGCTGGGACGGCGGCGACTGGGGCGAAAGCGTCAAAGTCGATTCGACAGTCGACAATGTAACCAGCGTTGACGAATTCGACGGTCTGTTGCTCCCCGGTGGCCAGATCAATCCCGACCTGCTGCGCGTCAACGAACGCGCCGTCGCAATCGTCCGGGATTTCAACGCTGCGGGCAAGCCGATCGCGGCCATCTGCCACGCACCGTGGCTGCTGATCGAAGCCGGCATAATCGAAGGCAAGACCGCGACCAGCTACCATTCGATCCGCACCGACCTCAAGAACGCCGGCGCGAAGGTGGTCGACAAGGAAGTCGCCATCGATGGCAACATCATCACCAGCCGCAACCCCGACGACATCCCCGCCTTCTCCAAGGCGCTGATCGAAGCGGTTGGCGAAAAGGTGAAGGACAACGAACTCGAAACCGCCTGATCGCAGGCCGAGACAAGTTAAATGAAAGGCCCCCCGCAGCGATGCGGCGGGGCTTTTTGTCTTCTTGGGAAGTGCGAATGGTGGGGCCGAGGGCCCAGTCCGCAGCGTCTACTCCGCGGTTCCCTGCCCCGGAGACCAACGCTTGTAAGTCGGCGCGAGCAAAGGAGAGGTTCGCGCCCTTTCATAGGCTGCACCGGCCTTGAGCACCGCATGGTCCGCCCATCTGGCGCCGATCATGCTCAGTCCGACCGGGAGCCCTTCGACGTGACCCATGGGCACGGTCAGATGCGGATGGCCGGCGATGGCGGCGAGGCTGCCCGCGCCGATGCCGCCAGAAAAATTGTCGCCGTTCACGAGGTCGCTGGCCCAGGCAGGCCCGGTCGTGGGCGCAATCAGGAACTGGACATCGTGCTCGCGGAGCAGGCGGTCGATGCCTTCTTCACCAGCCAGGCGGCGGCTGTTCTCGCGCGCCGCGCGATAGGCTGCCTCATCGGTCTTGGTCAGCGCGAGCTCGAACAGCTCCTGACCAAACCAGCGCATTTCGCTTGCCGCCTGCGCCTTGTTGAACGCGACGAGATCCGCAAGACTTCCCGGCAGGCCCTCGCCGGGGAGGCTCGACAGATATTCGTCCATGCCGGTCCTCAGCTCGTAAAGCAGGACTTCGAACTCGTCCCGATACATCTCCGATTGCGGTTCGAAAGTGATTTCGACGGGGATCGCGCCGGCGCTGCGCAAATCCGCCAGCGCCTGCTCGAAGAGGCGAGTCACATCCTCGCGCTCACCAACCTGGTTGCGCATCACCCCGATCCGCACGCCCGCGACCGAGGCAGTTCCGAGACCGGAATGGTAATCGGTCCGGCGGCGGTCGGCCTCGGTGGTGACCGCATCGGCGGGATCGCTCCCGGCAACCGCGGTCAGCAACAGGGCGACATCGGCGACGCTGCGGGCCATCGGTCCGGCGGTGTCCTGCGAATGGCTGATCGGGACGACATGAGTGCGGCTGACCAACCCGACGGTGGGTTTCAGCGCGACGACGCCGTTGACGCTGGCGGGGCAGGTAATCGAGCCGTCGGTCTCGGTCCCGATCGCCGCCCAAGCCAGATTGGCAGCTACCGAAGCCGCGCTGCCCGAGGACGAACCGCAGGCATTGCGGTCGATGGCGTGGGGGTTCCGGACCAAGCCCCCCATGGCGCTCCATCCGCTGGTGGAATTGTTGCTGCGGATGTTCGCCCACTCCGACAGGTTCGCCTTGCCCAGCACCACGCCTCCTGCAGCCCGCAGCTTCGCGATCAAGGGGGCGTCACGACGAGTAATATTGGCTTCTAGCGCAAGACTGCCCGCGGTGGTCGGTAGTTCGCGCGTCTCGATATTGTCCTTCACCAGCACCGTGCGGCCTGCCAGCTTGAGCCCTGCCCGTTCAGCTGCGGCAGCTTCCGCCGGCGCGCTCGGGTTGGTGGAGATCACCGCATTCAGCTGCGGCCCGGCATCATCCAGGCTTGCGATCCGCTGCAGATAGAACGCGGCCTGCTCTGCGGCGTTTCGCTCGGTATGCGGCGCAGCCGCGATCGGCTCCGGCGGCGAGGCGCCGACGCAAGCCGAGATTGGGAGGGCAAGGGCGACGGCTAGCAGGTGTTTGCGCATAAATCCTGATGCCGTAGCTTACGGAGAGGCGCAAGGCCCTACCAGATCAGGCGCGCAATCCGCCCAAAGCGCCATCAAAACCGCCGTGCGTCGTGGCTGTCGGCGGGGACCGATACGCTCAATCCGTCGAGGCTTTTGGCGAGCAGTATCTGGCAAGCGAGGCGGCTGGTGCGGCGCACGCCGACGGCGAGATCGAGCATGTCTTCCTCGTTCTCGCTCGCGGGCGGCAGTTTCGCGAACCATTCGGGATCGACCACCACATGGCAGGTCGAGCAGGCCATCTGGCCCTCGCAGGTGCCCTCGAGCGGCAGACCGGCTCCCTGCGCCAGCGTCAGCAGGCTGTCGCCGGGTTCTCCGGTCGTCTCGACGCGCTCGTCGCGCGCGGTGGTGAAGCTGACGCGAACGCTCACAACCCCTGCGCCTTTGCCGCAGCGTTGATCTTCTCCGCCGCCAGCTCGATCTCCTCCATCGTGGTGTAGCGCCCCCAGCCCAGCCGGATCGAGCTCTTGGCCCGCTTGCCCGAAAGGCCGATCGCCTCGAGTACATGGCTGGTGCGGCCCGAGCCGCTGGCGCAGGCGGAGCCCGCGGAAAACATTACGTCGCGCACCTCGCTCATCAGCCGGTTCACATCCAGACCCTTACGACAGATGTTCATATTGCCGTGCCAGCGCGCTTCCTCGCTGCCGTTGAGCTTCCAGTCCGCGAACAATTCGCGCGCGCGATGCCAGAGCTTTTCGACATGCTCGGCATCGATCGCCATCTGCTCCTTCGCCAGCAGCGCGGCGGCGCCGAAGCCTGCGATCAACGCCGGACTGAGCGTGCCCGAGCGGATGCCGAATTCCTGCCCGCCGCCGGTCTGCACCTCGGCGAGCTCGAGCCCGTCGCGAACCCACAGCGCGCCCACGCCCTTGGGCCCGTGCATCTTGTGCGCGCTCACCGCGATCATGTCCGCAGCGGTCAGCTCGATCTTGCCATAGGCCTGCACCGCATCGCACAGGTAAAGCGCGTTGGCGCCCTTGGCCTTGCGGTGCCAGTCGATGGTCGGCTGGATCGTGCCGATCTCGTTGTTGACCTGCATCACGCAGACCAGCCGCGTGTCGGCGGGAAGGTCCTGCTTGGTGTTGCACTGGCCGTTCTTGGCGACGTTGAGCTCGTGGCAGGTACCCATGCTGCGCGCGGTGTCGAGCACAGCGGCATGTTCGATCGCCGAGACCGAGACGGTGCGGCGATCGTCGCGACCCGCAGTGCCGCGGATGGCGAGATTGATCGCCTCGGTCGCGCCCGAGGTGAAGATCACCTTGCCCCCGGCGGGGAACAGCGCCGCGACCCGGTCGCGCGCCAAGGAAATGGCGGCAGCGGCCTCGCGACCCATGCGGTGCGGCGAATGCGGATTGCCGAACCCGCTGCCGCCGGGCCCGTCGAGCCAGCGCATCATTTCGTCGCGCGCGTCGAGAGCGAGCGGGGTGGTCGCCTGATAGTCGAGATAGATCATGTCGGGAGCGACCCTAACGCCTCGCGCGGGGCTTGTCGAAGTGCTGTTTTGGGCGGCGGTCGGTTCTGGGTGGAGCGCGTTCTTCGACAGGCTTAGGACCAACGGATGCCGATGTGGTGAGCGGATCAGGCTCGCTGGGCCAGTTCCCGCCAGACCTCGCAAAAGCGTTCGACCTCGGCGCTTGTGGTGGTCCAGCCCAGACTGACGCGAATGGTACGGTCGGCGATGGCGGGCCCGAGCTGCATCGCCTCGAGCACATGGCTGCGCTTGAGGCTGCCGCTCGAGCAGGCGCTGCCCTGCGAGACGGCGATCCCCGCCATATCGAAACGCATCAGCTGCGCGCTGCCGCTCATGCCCGGCATGGCGATGGCGTGGATATAGGGCGTCGGCGCAGCCAGTAGGTCCGCCAGCCAGGTGCCGCCCATGCTGCGGCAATCCTCGGCCAAAGCTTCAAAGGGTTCGAGCACCGAAGGGTCACAATAGGGGTTGCCGCAGGCTTCTAGTGCCGCCGCCATCGCAAGCACGCCGGGGAGGTTCTCGGTTCCCCGGCGATAGCCGCGCTCGTGCCCGCCGCCGGGTCTGAGCAGAGCGAAATTCTTCACCAGCAGCGCGCCCACGCCGACCGGTCCGCCGAATTTGTGCGCCGAGATGATCGCCATGTCGCAATCGGGTAGCGCGAACTTGCCCGCGCCCTGCGCGCAATCGGCAAGCAGCACGCCACCTGCCTCTCGAACGATCGCGCCAATCGTGGCGAGGTCCTGCCACTGGCCGGTCTCCGAATTGATCTGCTGCACCGCCACCAGCGGCCGCTCGCGGCGGATCGCCTCCTGCAGTACTTCGAGGTCGAGCGCGCCATCCGGCCGCACCGGGAGCCGTTCGGCGTCTGGCGCGGCGCCGAGGATCGCATCATGCTCGGTGGCGGAGACCAACCGCGCACCGGCCTGCGCGCTGCCCAGTGCCAGCTGCGCGGCCTCGCTCGCACCCGAGGTGAGAATGATCTCGCCATCCCAATCCAGCGCCGCCGCAATCCGCGCGCGCGCATCCTCCAGCGCGGCCTTGGCCTTGCGCCCTTCGGCATGCGGACTGCTCGGGTTGGCCCACAGCCGCAAGCCTTCCTCCAGCGCGGCAAGCGCTTCGGGGCGGATCGGCGTGGTGGCAGCGTGATCGAGATAGATGCGTTCGGCGATGGGACAGCCTCTAAACAATTGCGAATTGCGACGGAAAGCCTATATAGGCCGCGACCTCTCGCGCGCCACCACCGGCAGCGCGGGCCAACCATCTCGCTAGGTACTCCAACCATGCCGACCGTCATCTTCCCCGGCCCCGAGGGCCGTCTCGAAGGCCGTTTTTCGCCTGCGCCGCGTCCGCGCGCGCCGGTCGCTATGATCCTGCATCCGCACCCCCAGGGCGGCGGGACGATGAACGAGCAGATCACGCAGAAGCTCTACAAGAACTTCGTTGATCGCGGCTTTGCCACTTTGCGGTTCAATTTCCGTGGTGTCGGTCGCAGTCAGGGCAGCTTCGACAATGGTGTGGGCGAGCTGTCCGATGCCGCCTCCGCGCTCGACTGGGTGCAGTCGATCCACCCCGAGGCGCAGACGACCTGGGTCGCAGGGGTAAGCTTCGGATCGCTGATCGGCATGCAATTGCTGATGCGCCGCCCCGAAGTGCGCGGCTGGATTTCGATCGGCGCGCCGGCGAGCATGTACGACTTCTCGTTCCTCGCCCCCTGCCCGGCGAGCGGGATATTCATCCACGGTGCGCAGGATACGGTGGTGCAACCCAATGCGGTGACCAAGCTGGTCGAGAAGCTGCGTACGCAGAAGCACATCACCGTGCATCACGAGGAAATCCCGCGCGCCAACCACTTCTTCGAGAACGAGCAGGACGAGCTGATGGCCTCGGTCGACAATTATCTCGACTTCCGGCTCGATCCCTCCTGCCCGATCAAGTGAGCCGGGCCAAGGGCCCAAGCTAGACGGATTTCCAGACCTGCGAATACCGCCATGTCGCTGGCAAGCGACGCGGCGAACCCGTTGCATCGGGCAACGCGAAACTTCTTGCAGAGGTTGTTATGTTGTAACATTATCCTGAGGCAGGCCGCCCGGCTTCTTTCGTCGCACAGGCGGTCGCAAGACAGAGAGGACTGACCTATGGCCTATGCCGACCAGACCCGCCGCCCGTCCCCCGCCAGCATGATCGCCGTCGTCGCGGTCCACGCCGCGATCGGCACCGCGCTGATCACCGGCCTGTCGTTCACCGGGGTGCTGACGCCGCCGCCCAAACCTCTCACCGGTGCGCAGATCGAACTGCCCAAACCGCCACCGCCCGAGCCCTCGCCCGAGCCGCAACCCGAACCCCGCCCGCAGGCCCGCGACCCGGTCGATCCAATTGTCGCACCCAAACCGCCGCTCTCATTCGCGAAGCCGACGTCGCCATTCGATACCACCGAAATCATCATCCCGCGCGGCCCCATCATCCGGCTACCGGGTTCCGACCTGCCCGCAACTCCAGCGCCGCAGCCGACCGCTCCCTCGACCACAAACGGGGTCACTCCACTGGCGGCGCGCCCGCGCAACGATCCCGGGCGGTGGATCACGACAAACGATTATCGCTCGATCTGGATCGCGCGCGAACTGACCGGGACCGCGCGGTTCCGGCTGGCGATCGCCCAAGATGGCCGTGTCACCGAATGCACGATCACCGGATCGACCGGCCACACGGCGCTCGACACGGCGACCTGCCGCCTGCTCGAACAGCGCGCGCGCTTCGAGCCTGCGCGCAATTCCAGCGGCGACGCGGTCGCGAGCAGCTACACAAGCGCGGTTAGCTGGGAACTGCCCGACTGATACCCTGCTGCGATTACTGGTCCGCGCCCCGCTCGATCCGGTCGAGCGGGGCCGTTCCGCCTTCGTCGGGAACGGTCCAGATCGCCACATTGAGCAGCGCGACGGCAACCAGCACCAGCATCAGCACTGCCTGTTTGCGATGGTCGCGCTTCCAGGCGAGCCAGGCGCCCCCGAGCAGGGCGATAGCGGCGAGAACGGTGATCGAGAGTGCGAGATCGAGCATGATCCGCCTCTTGGCAGGGCGACCGGCGCGACGAAAGCCTGTTTTGCAAGGAACAGCCCGCGCCCGATGCCGTTCAAACCTGACAGGCGCATCATCGCGATGCGCGACAATCGGAGCGCAAATTTCATGGGTATCTTCAGTTCGATCAAGGATGCGATTTTCGGGACCGAGCCCGAAACGGCGAAGAATCGGCCCCCGCGCGACCCGGCCAGCCCGATGCCCCCTCCCGCGGCCACCTCACCAGGAGCCGCGAGCATCGAAGAGCCCAAGCCCGAGGCCGAGCGCGCTACGGGCGACAGGATCGATGTCGAGAACAATCTCGATTCGATGCCGGGTTCGGACCGCCTCAACTGGCGGACCTCGATTGTCGATCTGCTCAAGCTCATCAATGTCGATTCCGACTACGAGAGCCGCAAGGCGCTTGCCGATGAACTCGGGCTGGAAGATTACACGGGCAGCACGGAGGACAATCTGTGGCTGCACCGGCGCACGATGCGCGCGCTAGCCGAGAGTGGCGGTACGGTTCCGCCTGAATATATCGATTGATTTGACAGGATAATGCCGGGCGCGCACACCGCCCGGCATGATCCAGAGCAACTTTGCCCTCACCCGCCGCCAGGCCCTCGCCGGGCTTGGCGCGACGACCGCCCTCACCCTCGGCGGTTGCACCTCCGTCGGGCGTCCCACAGGTATTGCGCAGGCTCAGGCCATCGGTGCTGAACGCCTGCTCGAAGTGGTGGCCTACAATTTGCTCGAGCACGAACCCGAGCGGGCCACCTCGCTTGGCGTCGATACCGGGCGCTATGCGGAATTGCGCGCGCGGCTGGAGGATCAGTCGCAGACCGGGCAGGACCTCTACGCCGCCACGCTGCGTCGCGATCTCGAGCGGGTCCGCATGGTCCCGCGCGAAGGGCTCGATCCCGATCTGGTGACGAGTCTCGATGTGGTCGAAAGCGCCTATTCGACCGCGCTCGATGGGTTCGCCCTGCCCTATGGCGATGTCGCGGTCGGCAGCTGGCGCAACGCCCCCTATGTCGTGATCCAGAACGTGGGCACCTATCTCGACATGCCGCGCTTCCTCGACAGCAGTCACCCGCTCGAGGATGGCAGCGATGCCGATGCCTATATGGAACGTATCGAAGCCCTTCCCGGCGTGCTCGATGGCGAACTGGAGCGGATGCAGTCGGCGCGCGGCATGGGGGTGATCCCGCCCGGCTTCCTGATCGACAAGGCGCTCGAGCAGATGCAGAGCACGATCGCCAGCGCGCAATCCGGCGAATTGTTCGTCGCGCAATTGCGTCAGAACCTCGCCGCCAAGGGCATGCCGAGTGCCTTCGCCGCGCGCGCCGAACCGCTGGTCACCGGACCGATCGCGGAGGCGCTCACCCGCCAGCTCGCCGAGCTCGGCCTCCAGCGCGGCATGGCGGACGGCGATCCGGGGATGTGGAGCCAGCCGCGTGGCGACGAATGGTACGCCTGGGCGCTGCGCGCCAGCACCACCACCACGCAAAGCCCCGACGAGGTGCACGAGGCAGGTCTCGAGGAACTTGCGATGCTGCACGCGCGGATGGACCCGATCCTGCGCGAGATCGGCTACACCAGCGGCAGCGTGGGCGAGCGAATGCAGGCGCTGAGCCGCGATCCGCGCTACCAGTTTGCAGAAGGCGATCCCGGGCGTTCCGAAATCATGGCCTTCATCGAGGAGCGCATCGACTGGATCACCGCGCAGATGCCGCGCGCCTTCAACACGCTGGTCGATCCCAAGCTCGAAGTCCGCCGCCTGCCGCTCTCGGAGGAACCCGGCGCGCCGGCCGCCTATGGCGGTGCGGGCAGCAAGGACGGGTCTATCCCGGGCCGGATGTGGATCAATCTTCGCACCACCGATCTCCACCGCAAATACGATCTCGCCGATCTGACCTATCACGAGACCATCCCCGGCCATGTCTGGGAGGGCGAATACTCCAATCGTCTGCCGCTGATCCGCTCGATCCTCGCCTTCAACGCCTTCTCCGAAGGCTGGGCGCTCTATGGCGAGCAGATCGCCGACGAACTGGGCGCTTACGACGAGTTCAAGGTCGGGCGGCTGGGCTATCTCCAGGCGCTGGCCTTCCGCGCCTGCCGGATGGTGGTCGACACCGGGCTCCACCACAAGCGCTGGACCCGCGAACAGGCGCGCAATTTCTTCGTCGAGCGCAACGGCAGCAAATACGAGGAAGTGGCCTCCGAGGTCGATCGCTATTGCAGCTGGCCGGGCCAGGCCTGCGGCTACAAGGTCGGCCACAGCGAAATCGTCCGCCAGCGCGCCCGCGCGGAGGCGGAGCTGGGCGAGGCCTATGATTTCAAAGCCTTCAACGACGCGGTGGTGCTCGGCGGCAACGCCCCGCTCGACGTGCTGGCGAAGAATGTCGGGCGCTATATCCAGGCAGCATCGACGTTGCCCGGCTGAAGTCGACGCGATGCCATCGGCCGAGTGAAACTCTCTCCGGCTGCGCCAAGGCCGGATGCATCGGACAGATTTGGCCGGCGTCGCAAAAGAAAGCCCCCGCTCCGGTATCCCGGGCGGGGGTCTCCTCTCCAACCGTCGATAGGGTCAGCCCAAAGCTCTGGCCTCAGGCGGCAGCCGGGGCCGCGTCGCGTACGCCCTGGTCGACATGCTCCGCGAAAGGTTCGAAATTGTCGACGAAGAGCTGCACCAGCTTTTGCGCGGTGCGGTCGTATTCGCCCTTGTCGTCCCATGTCGTCCGCGGATCGAGGATCGAAGCGTCGAGCCCGGCCTGGTCCAGTGCGGGCACCGAGACCGGAACCTCGAAGCCGAAATTGGGATCCTTGCGGAATTCGACATCGTTGAGCGATCCGTCGAGCGCGGCGTTGAGCAGCGCGCGGGTAGCCTTGATCGGCATCCGCTTGCCGGTGCCGTATTTGCCGCCGGTCCAGCCGGTGTTGACCAGCCAGCATTGTGCCGCGCCCTCGGCGATCCGCTTCTTGAGCAGATTGCCGTAAACGCTGGGGTGGCGCGGCATAAACGGGGCGCCGAAACAGGTCGAGAAAGTTGCCTGGGGTTCGGTGACGCCGATCTCGGTCCCGGCGACCTTGGCGGTGTAGCCCGACAAGAAGTGGTACATCGCCTGATCCGGAGTCAGCCGCGCGATCGGAGGCAGAACGCCGAAGGCATCGGCTGTGAGCATGATCACGTTGGAGGGCGGCGGACCGAGGTTCTCGGCGCTGGTGTTGGGGATCGAGGACAACGGATAGGCGCCGCGGGTGTTCTCGGCGAGGCTGTTGTCGTCGAGGTCGATCTCGCCTTTCTCGTCCATCACCACGTTCTCGAGCACGGTGCCTTCCATACGCGTGGTGGCGAAGATCTCGGGCTCGGCCTCGGGGTCGAGCCGGATCATTTTGGCGTAGCAGCCGCCTTCGAAATTGAAGACCGCCGTATCCGACCAGCCGTGCTCGTCATCACCGATCAGCGTGCGGCTGGCATCGGCGCTGAGCGTCGTCTTGCCGGTACCCGACAGGCCGAAGAATACCGCGGTCTTGCCGTCGGGGCCGATATTGGCCGAACAATGCATCGGCATCACGCCCTGCGGCGGGAGCAGGTAGTTGAGGATGCCGAAAACGCTTTTCTTCATTTCGCCAGCGTATTTGGTCCCCCCGATCAGGATCAGCTTCTCGGACAGGCTGACCGCGATTACGGTCTCGCCACGGCAACCGTGACGTTCGGGATCGGCGCGGAAACTCGGAAGATCGATGATAGTGTATTCCGGGACGAAGCCCTCGAGTTCCTCGACCGTCGGCCTCACCAACAAGGTGCGGATGAATTGGTTGTGCCACGCCAGTTCGTTGATAACCCGAACATTGGCGCGATACTCTGGTTGCGAACCGCCGAACAGATCGGCGACGTACAGCGTCTCCTTGCCCTTCACCTCGGCGAGGAAATCCTCTTTCAGCGCCGCAAATTGCGCGGGCGTCATCGAGGCGTTGTTGTCCCACCACACGGTTTCTTCGGTCTCGCTATCGCGGACGATGAACTTGTCCTTGGCACTGCGCCCGGTGTGCGCGCCGGTTTCGACGACCAGCGGGCCGTGCTTGGCGCGGCGCCCTTCCTTGTTCGCCAGCGCCGCTTTCGTCAGCTCCTCCGACGAGAGATTTGCGTGGATCGTCGCATCGGTGGCGATGCCCTGGTCGGCAAGCGAATGGGTAAGCGATGAAGGCACTGAAGTCTCCGAACCGGACGGGCTGCATGGAGCGGCTGGGGCACATCGGATGCGCGGGGCCACAAGCAGGTATCTAGGCAAGCCATGCCGCCGCGTCAATTTGAAGGATGTATTCACGATGAAGCGGCACGCCGAGCCGCGCTTTGCGCGCGTTGTCTTGGCGCAGCAAAGCGGATAGGCAGAGTGCGACATGGACAATGGCACGCTTCAACCCGATCTGGACAGCGCGGAGCATTCCGCCACACCGGAAACCGTGGCTCCGGTCGACGGGCGCACTGTCATCGCTCTGGTCGACGACGACCGCAACATCCTGACCACTGTCTCGATCGCGCTCCAGTCCGAAGGCTATGCCACGAGGGTCTATTCCGATGGCGAAGCGGCGCTCAAGGCCCTGCTCGACAACCCGCCGCATCTCGCCGTGTTCGACATCAAGATGCCCAAGATGGACGGGATGGAACTGCTGCGCCGGCTGCGCGAGCATTCTGCGCTGCCGGTGATTTTCCTGACCAGCAAGGATCATGAGCAGGACGAGGAAGCCGGGCTGGAACTGGGTGCCGACGATTACATCGCCAAGCCCTTCAGCCTGCGCCTGCTGCTGGCCCGCATCCGCGCAATCCTGCGCCGCAGCGATGCGGTGCTCCCCGAGGGCGCCACCCCGCCACCCGAGAGCGAACGACCCATCGAGAAAATCGAGCGCGGTCGGCTGGTGATGGACCCGGCGCGCCATCAGGTCACCTGGGACGACCGACCGGTTTCGCTGACCGTGACCGAATTCCTCATCCTCGAAGCATTGGCCCAGCGCCCCGGCGTAATCAAAAGCCGCAACCAGCTGATGGATGCCGCCTATCCCGACGATGTCTTCGTCGACGATCGCACAGTCGACAGCCACATCAAGCGGATGCGGCGCAAGTTCCGCGTGGTGGACGACGGATTCTCGGCGATCGATACGCTCTACGGTGCCGGCTATAGCTTCGCCGAAAGCTGACCGCGTGACCGATCCGAGCAGCCTTCGCGCACGCGATCCGCGTTCCGAGAGGTCGCGCTGGCAGGGCCGTCTCTCGCTCACCAGCAGGATCCTGTTCGTGAATGTCCTGCCGCTTGTGCTGCTGGGCGGCGGGTTCATCTATCTCGATTCCTATCGCGAGCAATTGCTCGACGAGCGCTTCAAGCTGGCGCTGGTCGAGGCGCAGATCACCGCCGAAGCGCTGGCGGGTGCCAGCGACGCCCGGCAGGAAGCGCTGCTCATCCAGATCGGCAAGGAACAGCGGCTGCGGATCCGCGTCTACGGGCCCGAAGGCATGCTCGAATCGGACAGTTTCGCGCTCGGGCCGCCATCCTTCACGCTGGGCGAGCAGCCCACCGACGGAAGCGAGGAATTCGCGCTCACGCTCGATCGGTGGTTCGACCGGATCGTCGGCGCTCCAGTGCTGCCCGACTACAACGAGCCCGCTTCGGATTTCGCCGATGCCTGGCCCGAACTGGCCCGCGCGCGCAGCGAGAGCCTGACCCAGATCGTGCTGCGCGACGCGCCCGACGGCAGCCATGTAATCACAGCGGCGGCCCCGGTGGGGCTTGATGGCGACACGCTGCTGATCACCCGCAACCCCGTCGATATCAATCAACGGGTGCGCGAGGCGCGCTCGACCGTGGCGCTGGTTGTGCTGGTCGCCCTGCTGGTTTCGACGCTGCTGTCGCTGTTCCTTGCGCAGACGATCGTCCGCCCCTTGCGCGAACTGGTTCAGGCCGCAGCCCGTGTCCGCCAGGGGCGCGACCGGCAGGTCGAGGTCCCACGTCTGCCGCAGCGGCGCGACGAGATCGGCATGCTGGCGCGCGCCGTTTCCGACATGACCGGTGCGCTGCGCCAGCGGATCGATGCGGTCGAGAGCTTCGCCGCCGATGTCGCGCACGAAATCAAGAACCCGCTCGCCAGCCTGCGCAGCGCGGTCGAATCGCTCGCCAAGGTCGAGGACCCGGATCTGCGCCGCCAGTTGAACGATATCGCCAGTCACGACGTGCGGCGGATCGACCGGCTGGTGTCCGACATTTCCGACGCCAGCCGCATCGATGCCGAACTTTCGCGGACGACCTTCGTCGATCTCGATCTGGCGCAGCTGGTCGCTAACATCATCGGTTCGCGCGAGGACCGCCACGAGAACGAGGGACGCACGATCCGCTTCGACGCTCCGGCCGGGTCCTACCGCGTGCTGGGCGAACCCGCGCGGCTAGAGCGGGTGATCGAAAACCTGCTCGACAATGCGGTATCCTTCTCCCCGCCCGATGGCGCCATCGCGATCGACCTCGAAGGCCGCGACGGACGGATCCTGCTCGCAGTGAGCGACGAGGGCCCGGGCATTCCGGAAGAACGGCGCGAGCAGATCTTCGAGCGCTTCCATTCGCTGCGGCCCGATGCGGAGGATTTCGGCAATCATTCCGGGCTGGGGCTGGCGATCGCCCGCGCGGTCGCCGAGGCGCATGACGGCACGCTGATCGCCACCTCGCGAAGCGATGGCGGGGACGGCGCATGCTTCGTCCTGAGCTTGCCCGCGATCAAGCGCTGACATCATGGCACTGGCGATCGCCAATGTAACCTGCATCGCGATCGGCGGACGCGGCCTGCTGATCGAGGGGCCTCCGGGAAGCGGCAAGTCCACTCTCGCGTTAGAACTGATGGATCGCGGTGCGTTGCTGGTGGGCGACGATGGCGTGAGCCTCGACCTGCGCGGTGAGAACCTCTGGGCCGCCCCGCCCCCCAATATAGCGGGGAAGCTCGAAATCCGCGGCGTCGGGATTGTCGACATGCCCTGCACCGAAGCACCCGTCGCACTCTCCCTGCTGCTTGCCGCTGACGTCCCGCGACTGCCCGAGCTCGGCAGCGCCGAATGGCTCGGGCGGGCGATCCCGCAGCTGGCTTTCGTTGCGCGCGGTCCAGCCTCCGCCATTCGCGCCGAACACGCACTGGCGCGGTTCGGGATCGCCTGAACTGTGGCGAACGCTCGGGGCGTCCATTTACATTCCTTGCAGGACTGACAGACTGCCCGAATGGCAACCGAATCGCAGACGACGCAGCCGCACAAAATGATGGCGCAGAAGATCCTCGTCGTCACCGGCATTTCGGGAGCGGGCAAGTCCACCACTTTGCAGGTACTGGAGGACCTCGGCTGGGAGGCGATCGACAATTTCCCGATCCGGCTGCTGCCGGACCTGCTCTCGAAGGACGAGTGCCAGGTCATGCCTCTGGCGATCGGGATCGATTCACGGACCCGTGGCTTCATCCCTGCCGAACTCGTCGGCCGCATCAAGGAACTTGGCGAGCGCGACGATCTCGAGGTCCAGACGCTCTATCTCGATTGCGCAAGCGGCGAGGTCGAGCGACGTTACAACGAAACCCGCCGCCGCCACCCGATGGCGCGCGGACGCCCGATCGGCGAAGGCATTCGTGCCGAACGCGAACTGCTCGATCCGGTGCGCCGTTGGGCAGAAATGGTGATCGACACCACCAGCTTCACCAGCAACGATCTCCAGCAGGCGATCCGCGATCGCTTCGCCGACGATGCGCCGCAGGAGTTGACGATCACGGTGAACAGCTTCGGTTTCGCCCGCGGAATGCCGCCGCTCGCCGATCTGGTGTTCGACATGCGCTTCCTCGACAATCCGCACTGGATCGATGGGTTGCGCGCACAGACCGGGCTCGATCCGGAAGTGGGCGAGCATATCGAGCAGGACCCTGCCTTTGCCCCCAGCTTCGCGCGCATCCGCGATCTGGTGCTCGAGCTCCTCCCGCATTACGAGGCGCAGGGCCGTGCGTATCTGACGATCGCTTTCGGCTGCACCGGTGGGCGCCATCGCTCGGTCTACACCGCGGAAAAGCTTGTACGGGCCCTGCTGGATGCGGGTCGTACGCCCACGGTGCTGCACCGCAATCTCACCGCCCGCGCCACCGATGCCACCGAGGGACTGGCCGCGCTCGCCGGTTGACTCAGCTATGAGACAGGGTCAAGGGCGCACAGCTTTCGTCATATGACACAGGACGACACGGACCCCCCACGCATGATTGGCTTGATCCTCGTCACCCACGGCAAGCTCGCCGAGCACTTCATCGATGCGATGGAGCACGTCGTTGGTAAACAGGATTGCATCGCGACGATCTGTATCGGCCCCAATGACGACATGGAACGCCGCCGCCAGGAGATCGCCGATGCGATTACCGCGGTCGATACCGGCAAGGGCGCGATCATCCTGACCGACCTGTTCGGCGGCACCCCCTCCAATCTCGCCATTTCACTGCTCGACGCCGGCCGCGTCGAGGTCATCGCGGGGATCAACCTGCCGATGCTGATCCGGCTGTCCGGCGCGCGCAAATCGATGGATGTGACCCAGGCGGTCGAGGCCGCGCAGGAGGCCGGGCGCAATTACATCACCGTCGCCAGCAAATTCCTCGGCCATGACGAGGCCGCGCCGCGAAAGCAGGCCTCTTGAGCGAATTGCGCCGCGAGCTGACGGTCGTGAACCAGCGCGGCCTGCATGCGCGGGCCAGCGCCAAATTCGTCGGCGCGGTCAGCGAGCTCCCCGAAGGCATCAAGGTGACCGTGGCCAAGGACGCGACCGCCGCCGCGGGCGGATCGATCCTCGGACTGATGATGCTGGGCGCAGCCAGGGGCGACACCATCGTCCTGACCGTCTCGGGCGAGAACGCCGAAGCGGTCATGACCCAGCTTTCCGCGATGATCGAGGACGGGTTCGGCGAGACTTGACCGCCGAGCTGCTGCCATGACCGATCGTCGCCGGATCACCGGTTTCTCCAATCCCACCGTCAAGGCGCTGCGCGCCCTGCGCGACAAGAAGCACCGCAAGCGCGAGCGTCGCTTCCTCGCCGAAGGGCTGCGGCTGCTGACCGATGCGCGCGAATGCGGCCATGTGCCCGAAATGCTGGTGCTGTCCGACTCACGCGATCCACACCCGCTGCTCGCCGCGCTGGAAGCCGAAGTCGCCACAGCCGGGGGCGAAATCGTCGAGACGACGCCCGACATTCTGTCCAAGATCACCGGCAAGGACAATCCGCAGGCGGTCGCCGGGGTGTTCGCCGAATTCGACACCACGCTGACCGCGATCGATCGCCGCCGCGCTCCGATCTGGCTGGTGGCGCAGGCGCTGCGCGACCCGGGCAATCTGGGCACCATGCTGCGCACCGGCGATGCGATCGGCGCAGGCGGACTGATCCTGATCGACGATTGCGCCGATCCCTTCAGCGTCGAGGCGGTCCGCGCAAGCATGGGCGCGGTGTTCACGCAAGCGATCACCCAGGCGCGATGGGACGAATTCCTGCCGTGGCTGCGCGGGGGCGAAGGCCAATTGGTCGCCGCGAGCCTGCGCGATGCGCAACCCTATCGCGGCGCGCCCTATGTTGCGCCTTGCTTCGTGATGGTGGGCAATGAATCGCGCGGCCTGCCCGAGGACTACGAAATGGCCTGCGACCTCAGGGTGACCATGCCGATGCACGGCCGCGCCGACAGCCTCAACGCCGCAGTCGCCGCTGCCGTGCTCGGCTATGAAATATTGGCGCTTCTCGACAACTGAAAGCGGTGTTTTTGTTGCACACAAGCGGGGGAAAAGCCTTGCGATCGGGTGAGGTTGATTGGCAGAGCAACTCAATCTCATCTAGGCTCCAAAACGAACCATGGACAAAAATCACACCGAAGAACGCGCTGAGCCGCGAACCAATCTGTTCGTGGCGGCAACCATTGCCACCGACGCCATGTCGGGGCCGGTTCGGCTGCGCAATATCTCCCCCTCGGGGGCCAGAGTCGAAGCGGCCGAATTGCCCGATGTCGGCGCGCGCGTCCGTTTGCGGCGCGGCACGCTGTCTGTCTCGGGCGTGGTCGGTTGGCGCAACGGCAAATCGATGGGGATGCGGTTCGACCGCCCGACCGATGTCCAGCTCTGGCTGCCCAACGGCCAGAGCAGCCAGCAGACCGTCGATAAGGTGGTCAAGGCGGTCAAGCAGGGCGACTACCCGGCCCCTACTCCGGCGCCGGCGCGCAATTCCGAATCCTATGAATTGCTCAGCATCGCCGATCTGCTCGACGGGTTGGGCGACGCCCTGAGCGAGGACCCCGATGTGGTCGCGAAATATTTCGCCAAGCTCCAGGTGCTGGATATCGCCACGCAGAAATTGCGACAGATTGGTTCGCGCAAACCCTGACGAAACCCGGTTCGGACTAACTTTTCGCGGCCTGCTGATCGTCGATCAGCGCGGCGTCCTCGTTGTTGTAGCGCGGGGTCGCTTCGACCTTGGGCACTTCCTCGATCTCGCGCTTGCCGATCTCGATGCCTTTTTCCGACAATCGCCGGCCCGCCGAGAGCACGTTGCGCTCGAAGCTGCCGACGAACTTGTTGTAATTGTTGACTGCGGTTTCGAGCCCGCCGCCGACCCGCTTCATATGCTCGGCCGCGACGGCGAGACGATCGTAGAGCTCCGCCCCGGCCTTGCCGATCTCCACCGCCTCGCGCGCGATCGTATCCTGACGCCAGACCTGCGCCACGGTGCGCGCGATGGCGACGAGATTGGTCGGCGTCGCCAGCAGCACCTTGTTGCGGAAGGCGAAATCCCACAATTCGGGATCGTGTTCGAGCGCTGCAGCCACGAAATGCTCGCCGGGGACGAACATGACGACATAGTCCGGTGCTTCGTCGAACTGGCTCTGATAGCTTTTGGTGCCCAGCGTCTGGACATGATTGCGCATCGATTTGGCGTGGAGATCGAGGTGGCGGATGCGTTCCTCGTCGCTGTCGGCTTCGAACGCCGCCTGATAGGCGTTGAGCGAGACCTTGGCGTCGATCACCAGCTTCTTCTGGCCCGGAACGTGGACGATCGCATCGGGCCGCAGCCGGCCATCCTCGGTTTCCACCGAATGTTCGAGCGTGAAATCGGTGTGTTCGGACAACCCGCATTGTTCGAGCACGTTCTGCAGCGCGCGCTCGCCCCAGCGCCCGCGCGCCTTGGGCGCATTGGTCAGCGAATTGCCCAGCCGCTGGGCCTCGCGCCGGACTTCTTCCTGTCCCAGACGCATCTGCTCGATCTGCATGGCGAGAGATGAAAACGCATTGGTCCGCTTCTCTTCCAAAGCAGCGACTTGTTCCTCATACTTCTTAAGTCGGTCACCCACCGGTTGAAGCAGTTCACGTATCTTGGCTTCGGACGTCTTCTCCGAATGGCCGAAGCGTTCGGTGGCCCGTTCCAGAAAGGTATCCTGCGCCTTGGACAGCACCGCCGACCCGGTGTTCTGGAATTCCTTGAGCAATTCCTCGCGCGCCTCAACCAACAGGCGCTTCTGCTCGTCGAAATTGGCGGTTTTTTCCTTCAGCGTCGCCAGCTCCGAGGCCAGCGCGGAATTGGTACGCCGCACCTCGTCCATCGCCGTTTCATGCCCCGAGCGCGTTTCGCGCAGTTCGACCGTCAGCTCGTCCGCGCGGCCAGCCCGGACGGTGGCGTTCTCCAGTTCGACGATCGCCTTGCGGAATTTCTCGTCGAGTTCCCGCGCTTCGGCATCGCGCTCGCCATGGCGCGCCTTCCACTCGGCCACCGGGCGCGAGCCGAAGTACCAGCCGACAATGGCACCGATGACCAGCGCCCCGAGCGCGACGAATGTTGCGAGCATTTCCATTTCGGGAACATAGATGGAACGGCGGCATAGGCCAAGCGTGCTGCGGAACAATCCCCAGCTCCACCCGCTCCATTGAGCAGAAGGAGAAATTCTCATGTCGATCAAGGAAATGATCAAGGACCACCCGCAGGTGGGTGGCGATTACAACGAGCAGCTGGGCGAGGCGGTCAAGCATGCGATGTATTGCGCGGCGATCTGCAACAGCTGCGTCGATGCCTGCAACGCCGAGGATGGCGACATGTCTGCCTGCATCCGCAAATGCTCGGACTGTTCGGATATCTGTCAGGCGGTCAGTACGGTCGCCGCGCGGCGCACGCATGGCAACACCGCGGTGATCAAATCGCTGCTCGAAGCCTGCATCCTGGCTTGCAAGGTCTGCGCCGAGGAATGCGCGAAGCACGACAATGCACATTGCCGCCGCTGTGAACGCATGTGCCGTGAATGCATGGAAGATTGCGTCAAGGCGCTGGAAGGAATGGTCGAAGCGGCCTGAACCCGACAGCTTCGCGCGGGGCTGTTAGGCAGCCTCGCGCAGCTTGCGCAGTTTCTTGAGCGCCATGTTGCGCTTGAGCCGGCTAAGGTGGTCGATGAACAAAATGCCCTCGAGATGGTCCATCTCGTGCTGGAGGCAGGTCGCCATCAAGCCGTCGAGATCTTCCTCGTGCCATTGCCCTTCGAGGTCCTGATAGCGGATGCGGCAATGCGCGGGGCGATCGACATCGGCGTAGATCTCGGGGACCGAGAGACAGCCTTCCTGATAGCTCGCCAGCTCGTCCGCCGGGTCGAGAATCTCCGGATTCACGAAAATCCGCGGCTCCTTGCGCGTGGGCTGGTGGGTGTGCTGGTGCCCGCCGTGGTTGCACACCTCGGGCTCGGCATCCTCGTCGTCGGGCTGGAGGTCGATCACCAGCAGCCGCTTGGGAACGCCGACCTGGATCGCGGCCAAGCCGATGCCGGGTGCGGCGTACATAGTCTCGAACATGTCGGCGACGAGCTCTTTGAGCCCCTCGTCGAATTCGGTGACGGGTTCGGACACGAGTTTGAGCCGGGGATCCGGCACTTCAAGAATTTCACGGATAGCCATGGGTGGTAATTTAGGATGCGAGGGGCGCGTTAGCAAGCACCGTCAGCCGCTTAACCCACCGGACGCCGCGCACGCAAAGCCTGCGCCAGCGTGCCCTCGTCGAGATAATCGAGCTCGCCGCCCACCGGCAGGCCATGCGCGAGCTGGGTGACCCGGACGCTGAAGGTCTCCAGCCGCTCGGCGAGATAATGCGCGGTGGTCTGCCCTTCGAGCGTGGCGTTCATCGCCAGCACGACCTCGTCCACCCCGCCCCGCTCGACCCGCGCTAGTAACCCTGCGACATCGAGATCCTCGGGCCGCACCCCATCGAGCGCGGACAGCCGGCCGCCGAGCACATGATAGGTCCCGGTGAACAGCTTGGCGCGGTCCAGCGCCCAGAGATCGGCGACATCCTCGACCACGCAGATCGCCTTGGCGTCGCGGCGCGGATCGGCGCAGATGCCGCAGGGGTTGCTGGTGTCGACATTGCCGCAGATTTCGCATTCGACCAGCGTCTCGCCGACCTGCGCCAGCGCCTCGATCAGCGCGGGCAGCGCGCTCTCGCGGCGCTTGACCAGCCACAGCACCACGCGGCGCGCGCTGCGGGGCCCAAGGCCGGGGAGCCGCGCCAGCGCCGAAGCGAGGGTTTCGATCTCTTGCGATGCCATGGGGCGACAGATAGGGCGCAGCCAGAGAATTGAAAACCGAAACTCCTCCCCTGTCTTTCATCAGGGACCAGGCCCACCGGAAAGACCATCATGCGCATTATCTTCATGGGAACGCCCGAATTCGCCGTGCCGACGCTGCGCGCGCTCCACCAGGCGGCGCATGAGGTAGTGGCGGTCTACACCCAGCCGGCGCGCCCCGCGGGTCGCGGCAAGCAGCTCCAGCCCTCGGCTGTGCAGAAGGAGGCAGAGGTGCTGGGCC